>JAABUX010006044.1_pt1 | contig 14612 bp, 9 predicted proteins | sample 5561851 | NCBI WGS metagenome assembly JAABUX01 (sample SAMN10711883, study PRJNA513361) | rock metagenome | isolation source: Antarctica rocks | place: Antarctica: Victoria Land, Richard Nunatak red sandstone | collected 2016-01-03 | reverse complement strand
TACGTCGCCCACGGCGCCGGCGGGACCGTGTTCCTGACCTCCACCGAGGCCGTGCTGGCCCTGGCGGCTCCGGCCACCGATACGGCGGGCCTGACCGCGACCGTTCCCATGGGCGGCCGCGTCCCTGCACACCCCGACGCGCCGAGCCGCGTGTCGGTCATCCGCCTGAGCTTCCCCGGCGCCGCGGCCGCCCCGCGGATCGAAGGGCAGGACCCGCTGACCGGGACGGCTAACTACTTCGTCGGCAGCGACCCGACGCAGTGGCACACCGGCGTCCCCACCTTTGCCCACGTCACCTACCACGACGTCTACCCCGGCATCAGCCTGATGTACCACGGCGACCACAACGCGCTCGAGTACGACTGGCAGGTCGCGCCCGGCGCCGACCCGCGGCCCATCCGCCTGTCCGTCAGCGGCGCGCGGGGGCTGAGCCTCGACGCGCGGGGCGACCTCGTGCTGCGCACCGACACCGGCACGCTGGTGCAGCACATACCGCACGCCTACCAGGAAGACGGCCGCGGCCGCCACGATGTCGGCGCGCGCTACACGCTGGCTGGCCCGGGTCAGGTGGGCCTCGCGCTGGACGCCTACGACGGCAGCCAGCCGCTGGTGATCGACCCGGTCCTGAACTACTCGACCTACCTCGGCGGGAGCGGCGATGACCGGGGCAACGGCATCACGGTCGACGGCGCGGGGAGCGCCTACGTGACCGGCACGTCCGAGTCGCTCAACTTCCCAACGGGCACGGCCTTTGGGGGCGCGATAGGGAATCGCATCGCCTTTGTGAGCAAATTCAGCGCGAACGGGGGTGCGCTCGTCTACAGCACCTACATCGGCGGGTCGAGCGATAATTACGGCTATGGCATCGCCGTGGACACCACGGGAGACGCCTACGTCACCGGGCTGGCCGGCGCGTCAGACCTTCCGACCACGCCAGGGGCCTACCAGACGACGTTCGGCGGCTACTTCGACGCCTTCGTGAGCAAGATCAACCCCACGGGCACGGCCCTGCTCTACAGCACCTATATTGGCGGACCGGGAAACGACGGCGCCGCCGCCATCGCCGTCGACAGCTTCGGCGACGCCTACATCGCCGGGCGCTCGTTTAGCGCGGGCTACCCGACGACGCCGAACGCCTACCAGGCGTCATGCACGGGCTGCGGCAACGGCGATGCCATCGTCTCCGAGTTGAGCGCGGATGGATCCACCCTGCTCTACAGCACCTACCTTGGCGGGAGCGGCGAAGACTACGCCAACGGCATCGCCCTCGACGGCCAGGGCACGGCCTACGTGACGGGGGCCACGACCTCAGCGGACTTCCCGACCACGGTCGGCGCTTACCAGACGGCCTATAGCGGGGGCGCCTGCGACTATGGGAAACCCTGTCGCGATGCCTTTATCGCCGCGTTCGATCCCAGCGGCGCTCTGCTCTCCAGCACGTTCCTGGGCGGCCACGGCGACGACGCCGGCAGCGGCATCGCGGTCGACGACGTGGGCGATGTCTACATCGCGGGCAGCACTACCTCGACCGACTTGCCGACCGCGCGCGCGCCGCAGGCATCCCCCGGTGGCGGCAACTGCAGCCCTTACTCCTGCCACGATGCTTTCGTGACCGAGTTGAGCGCGGCGCGCAACGCGCTAGTCTATAGCACGTATCTCGGCGGGAACGGCGACGACCTCGGCAACGCGCTTGCGCTCGACGGGCGCGGGGCGGCCTGGGTGACCGGGCAGACCAGCGGCGGCTTCCCTACCTCGGGCGCATCCTACGGGCCTCAGGGTGGTAACGACGCCTTTGTGGCCACGATCACGCCCCCCACGCCTCCTACGCAGCCCTGGGGCAGTTTCGACATCGGAGCCCCGGCTATTCCGGGCGGCGAGACGTCGAACGGCGGAGCCTACACCATCGACGGCGCGGGGAACGGGATCGGCGCGACCTCCGACGGGTTCCACTACCTATGGCAAAGCGTGAGCGGCGACAGCAGCCTGAGCGCGCGCCTGACCGCCCAGAGCGGCGCCGCGGCCCCGGCGCAGGCCGGCCTGATGTACCGCGCGAGCAGCGACCCCAACGCCGTCGACTATCTGGTGACGTGGCAGCCCGACAATAGCATCGCCGTGCAATACCGCGACGGTGGTGGCCAGCACGGCCGGCGCGCTGCCCATATACCTCAGGGTGAGTCGCGCGGGTACCACCTTTACCGCCTATACCTCGTCCGACGGCGCCGCGTGGACGCCGATCAGCAGCTCGAGCGTTGACCTGGGCAACATGCCCCCGCAGGCGCTGCTCGGTCTGGCCGTCAGCTCGGACAACGCGGGCGCGTCGAGCACCGCCACGTTCGACAGCGTGAGCCTGGGCGCCTGTCCCGACGGCTGGAGCTGTGATGACATCGGTAGCCCCGCCATCGCGGGCGGCCAGACGTCCTTCCCCGGCATATACACCGTACAAAGCGCGGGCGCCGACATCGGGACGGCCGCCAGCAACGGGACGGCCGACGACATCCGTTACCAGTGGCAGCAAGCGAGCGGCGACAGCAGCATTGCCGCGCGCGTGGTCCCACAGGCCACAGCCGACCCGTGCGCCAAGTTCGGCCTGATGTACCGTACCGGTACTGACGCGGGCGCCCCGGAGTACAGCATCGTGATCACGACGGGGTGCGGCAACTTCGGACAGCGCGCGATCCTCGTGCAGTACCGCACGGCGCAAGGAGGCGCCACCACCACCAGCGCGCCGATCATCCCACAGGAGCCGGCGCCGGCGCTATCCCTGCGCATCGCGCGCGCGGGCAACACGCTGACGGCCTATTACTCGACCGACGGCAGCGCCTGGACGATGGCGCCCAACGCCAGCGCCACCCTGCCGCTCTCCAGCACGGCGCTGCTGGGGCTGGCCGCGACCTCCCACAACGCCAACGCCAACGTCTTGGCCTCCGCGCGGTTCGATACCCTGAGCATCAATGGGACGGCCGAGCTGGCGGCGCTGGACACCGCGACGGTCCACGACACCCAGCCCAGCGGGCAGGTCGGCGCCTTTACCACCGAGGCGCGGCTCTACAACAGCCCGGCCGGCACGCCCGACGACGACGGCTGGCACACGCGGGATACCACGCTGCTTGCCTCCAGCGGCAGCGGCGGGACCAGCGGCGGCTACCACACCGCCGCCACGTCCTACGACCTGCAAACGGCGCCCGACACCAGCTCGGGCATCGAGGCCTCGCTGACCAACGAGGACGCGGTGACGCTGGGCGTGGGCCTGGCCTCGGCCAACGGCGTGGCCCCCAGCAGCACCGGAGGGCAGAGCAGCGCCAATTCCACGACCTACGCCTCCGGCTCCAGTTCGGGCTCGGGCATTGGGGCCAACGCGGTCCGCCCGCTGTTCGCCTCCAACCCGGTGGCCCTGAGCATGCGCGCCACGGCCTCGGGCCTGGACGTGCGCCTCACGCTGAGCAGCGCCTCGGCGCAGGGACCCTTCGTGCTCAGCCTGGCGCCCGACCCGCGGCTCCAGATCGGCCAGGACGCCACCGGCGTCATCTCCATGACCCAACCGGTGACCAACTACGGCGACGACGGCACACCCGACGTGATCAGGCAGACCGAGTACGCGGCCGAGGCCCCGCTGCTGACCGACAGCAGCGGCGACCCCACCGCGCCCGTCAGTACCGGTCCGGCCACGGCTACCCTGGGCACGACGAGCGACGCCAGCGGCGCGGTGACGCCCACCATTAGCCTGAGCGTCGACCCCGCCTGGCTGCAGGCCGCCGGGCGCGTCTTCCCCGTCACGCTCGACCTGCCCCTGGACACCGGCTCCGCTCTGGCCGACACCGGGACTGTGGCCACGGTCAGCAGCTGCCGGCCCACGGCGGCGGCGGTCACCACCGCACTGGTGGTGGGCGCGGCGAACGGCAGCGCCTACAACGGACAGTTGTCCTTCGACCTCTCGGCGCTGCCCGCGGACGCGCCGATCCTCTCGGCCACGCTGCGGCTGTACACCCCGGCCCCGACCACCACGACCGGGGCGCTGGTCTACCCCAACGCGCCGGACCCAGGCGCGAACAGCGGGGACGGGAACGCGCCACCGCTAAGTTGGGCCACGGCCCCGACCGTCATGACCGGGTCGGTGGGACTGGCGCAGAGCGGGAGCGACGGGCACTGGCAGAGCTGGGACGTGACGGCGCTGGCCCAGCGCTGGGCGCAGAATCCGGGCAGCAACAACGGGCTGACGCTGGCGGGCGGGGGCGCGCCGGTGCGCCTGGCCTCGCCGCTGGGGGCGGGCGTGGACGCGCCGGCCACGGCCCCCTACCTGGACATCGTGTACGGCCAGGCCTCGGGGAGCAAGCCGCGCCCCACGCGCTGCGCGGGCTTCACGGGCGCGGGCTCCTACGGCGACTGCTCGACCTTCATCTACGGGCTGGCGGGCGGCTTCGCCCAGTGCGACGGAGCTTCCCCGGTCGATCCCAACTGCCCAAGCTCTAACAACATGAACCTGCAGTTCGCGGCCAACGGCCGGACGGGAAGCCCACCACCGAACAGGCCGCAGGGCGTCGGCGCGCAGTTCATCCGCTTCAACGAGTCCCTGGCCAGCCGGGGGCAGACCGCCACCTGGGCTCAGGCGTACAGCGCCATGCAGGCGGCTTACGACAAGGGCCTCGACCCCATCGTCAACTTCGGGCAGTCCCTCAGTTCACCGTTTGCTGACCAGCAGAGTTGGTACTATCAGCTCAAGGCGTTCGCTCAAGGGCTACCCCGCTTCCGTAACCCGCGGCCGACCTACTTCGAGATCGGCAACGAGCCCAACTGCTGCGGCTTGAGTATATCGTACCCGTTGTACAACTTCGACAGTCCAAATGGTCACGTGGACTATCGTCACATATTCGCTTACGCCGCGGTGGCCCTGTCTCAGTATCTGCGGCCAGGCTTCCCGTATCGTATCCTCACGGCGGGCATGCTGAGCCCGCGCGCGCCCCTCAATGGGAAGGATGCCCTTCATCACAACAACTTGTGCTCACGTGGCCCAACCCCTGCCTCTGACCGCAGCCACGACGGATATCTGCTGACGATCGACGCGTTGAACACGGCGCTGAACGAGGGGGTAAACTTCGTGGGCACGGGCAACCGGACCCTCAAGCCGAAGCGTGCGGTCCTCGGCCTCGCGGTCCACCCGTACAGCTACCAGACGCCGCCCCTCAAGCGCGGGGGCTACTTCCGCAACTTCCACGCACTGGCCGGGACATCGAACCGTGATCACCCGGAGGAGCAAAGACCGTACGGTCTTTGCAACGACATCGAGTTGATGAACGACACGTGGACGCGCAGGACGCCGCTCTTCCAGCACATGCCGTTGGTCTACACCGAGACCAACTGGCAGTCGGGTAGGGTGCCGCCAGCAGGACCACCAAACAACCAAACAAGAGCGCGTCCCGCGATGACAGGGTCCTACCTGGTCGATCTGATGACCTACCTGTATGATCGACGCTGCGCCTGGACCAACGGCATCTGCCGCAGCGGCATCGTGCCCGGCGCGACCCCGCTGCGCGTCATGTGGTTTACAGGAACAGATTCAGGGATTTATTCAGCGAATGATCCCAATGGCAGCCCGCTCGACTCGGGCCTATACTACAACACGGCCACGAAGAACCAGGCGAACAGCGCGAGCTACGAGAAGCCACTGACGGTAAGCTATCCGTTCGCGCAGCAAAGCCTGCCGATCACGCCGTACTGCCACAACGGCAAGACCCAGGTCACTAGCGCGCAGACGGAACCATTTGCCTACTTCTGGCTGCGCAACGCCGCCTGCTACTAGTGGCTGAGACACCCCATGTGGCCGTGATGCACCTCCGGCACCCTGCGTCACGGCCCCGCGTGCCGGAGGTGATGGCACTCATGGTCTTGCGGGCGCGAGCTTCTCGTTGCTCGTTTCGTGCCGCACGACGACGCAGCGTGACTACACTGGAGGTAGGCGCTCGAATGAACTGGGCGTAAGCGGTGTGGGTGCTGCGACCTGCGACCGCTGGGGAGGGAGGAGCAGTGGCGATATCGACAAGAACATTGCTTGGCGGGCAATCCACGGGCTGGCGGCGGAGAGCGATAGCCCTGGTGAGCCTGGGGCTGGCCATGCTGGCCACAGGACCACTCACCCTGGCACGGCTGGCCGCAAGCACGGTGCGGGAGGCGCCGGCGACGGGGCCGCTGGTGGCCACGGTGCGGGTGGGCCTGTTGCCCTTCGCCCTGGCGGTGGATGCGCGCCGGGGACATGTCTTTGTGGTCAATGACAGCGCCGCGCGCGGATTGGGCAGCGTGAGCATGCTGGATGCGGCGACGGGACGGCTGCTGCGCACCGTGCCCATTGGGGTCGTAGGCAGCGTGGTGGGCGTGGACAGTCGCGCCGGGCGGGTCTTCGTCTTGCGGGCGCGAGCCGGACGGGGCAGCGTGGTGGTGCTGGACGCCGCCAGCGGGCGGGTGGTACGCACCGTACGCACCATGGGAGTGGGCGACTATCCAGCGGGGCTGGCGGTGGACGAGCAGACCGGGCACGCCTTTGCGGCGAACAGCAGTGGGAGCGTCAGTATGCTGGATAGTGCGACGGGACGCGTGCTGCGCACGATCCCCGGCGTCGGCGCTCCCCTGGCACTGGACGAGCAGGCCGGACACCTGGTCACCAGCGAGTACGATGTGGCGAGCCTCGTGGACGCGAGGACGGGGCGGGTGCTGGGGACCACGCCCATCGACGGCTACGTGTGCGCGATCGCGGTGGACAGCCGGGCGGGGCGCGCTGTGGTGGCGGTGGACAGGACCACGCTGCCGCAGCCCGACTCGGAGGAGGCATTGCTGCTGGACACGCGTAGCGGGCGCGTAATGGGGCGCACCGTCCTGGACGAGTGGACTTGTGGAACCTTCGGCCCACCGGTGGCAGTGGACGCGGCGCGCGGGCGCGCGGCGACGGTGACCTGCCCGGACTCCCAGTTCCTGCACGTGGGTGCCTGCCTGGTCACGCTCCTGGACACGCGCAGCGGGCGCGCCCTGCACGGGGTGCGCGTGGGCAGGATCGTTCCCCCCAACACCGCCAACATCCCGCCGTCGTCGGTCTACGCCGGGGGAGTGGCGATGGACGCGCGGCGGGGACTGACCTTCGTGACCACGCTCGGTGGCTCGACGAGGCGGGCGCTGAGTACAGTGCTGGCGCTGGACACGGAGACCGGGCGGGTGCGGGCACAAATCCGCGTGGGGCGCACGCCGGTGGCGCTGGCGGTGGACGAGCAGCGGGGGCGCCTGTTCGTGGCCAACGAGGACGATGGCACGGTCAGCGTGATCGACACCACCCAGTTGTGAGACGGCGCCGACGGGAAGCCACGGGAGGGGCGACGATGACGACGACGAGGATAGCGCCCGGAGGGCGCGGTATTGGCGGGCGGCGCGGGGGCGCAGTCGCCCTGCTGAGCGTAGGGCTGGTCGCGCCGACCACGGGGCCGTTCGTCCCACCTCGGCTGGTGGCCGTCGCAGCCCAAGGGGGACTCGCGGCGGGGCCGGTCATCGCCATGGTGCGGGTGGGGGTGCACCCCATCGACCTGGCGGTGGACGCGCGCCTGGGGCGCGTCTTCGTGGCCAACGGCGGCGATGCAAGCGGATCGGGCAGCGTAAGCGTGCTCGACGCGACGACGGGGCGGGCGCGAGGCACAACCCCTCTCGGCGTCGTGGGCGCCTTCGACGGATTCAATGTGGGACAGCAGGCGCTGGGGGTGGACAGCCACACCGGCCGCGTCTTCGTGCTGCGCGCGGGCAAGAGTCCGGAGACCGATCCGGGCAGCGTAGCGGTGCTGGACGCGGCCAGCGGGCGGCTGCTGGGCGCGGTGGGGGTGGGGGTCCATCCGCTGGGGCTGGCGCTGGACGAGCACACCGGCCGCGTGTTCGTCACCAACGGTGGTGGGAGCGTCAGCATGCTGGACAGCGCGACGGGGCGTCTGCTGCGCACGGTCTCCGGCCTCAACGGCGACGGGGCGCTGGCGGTGGACGGGCGCGCGGGGCGCGTGGTGGTCGCGGACGGTGACGCGGTGGGCGTGCTGGACGCGGGGACGGGCGCCCTGTTGCGCGTGGCGCCTCTCCCGGCGCGCGCGCGCGCCCTCGCCGTGGATAGCCGCGCCGGGCTGGCCGTGGTCGCCGGGAGCACGTTGGATTCGACCACGATGCAGGCGGGCAGCGCCGCGAGCCTGCTGGACACGCGCGCCGGGCGCGTGCGCCGCACCCTGTTCCTGGACTACTCGATGCTGGAGCCGCAGGCGTGTTCCCTGGAGGGCAACATGCCGGCGGTGGGCATCGACGGGGCGCGGGGGCGAGCGGTAGTGGTGGACTGCCCGGACGCCACGTTCGACGGGTTGGGGCCGTGCCGCGCGAACCTGCTGGATACGCGACAGGGGAGGGTGTTGACCCACAACCCCGCCAGGATCGGGACGGAGTTGGCGGCGACCTCGCAGTTGGCAGGGGCAGGGGCGGTGACGGTGGACGCGCGGCGGGGGCTGGCCTTTGTGGCCGCCTTCGGCGTGCCGAGCACGGTGACGGCGCTGGACACGGAGACGGGGCGGGTGCGGGCGCAGGTACAGGTGGGGCGCTCGGCGGCGGCGCTGGCGGTGGACGAGCAACGGGGGCGTCTGTTCGTGGCTAACGAGGCTGACAACACCGTCAGTGTGATCGACACCACGCACCTCTAGGCAGCGCGCCCGCGAATTGACCGTGGCGCTACACTGGGGCTGACGAAGGAGGAGACAGATGACGACGGGCAGCACGTTAGCGGACAAATTGCGGATCAGACCCGGGCAGCGCGTCGCGCTGGTCAACGCGCCGCCGTCCTACCCGGACAGGCTTGCGCCGTTGCCCGAGGGCGCGGAGGTGATGGATGATCTGGACCGCGCGGCCAGCGCGGTGCATCTGTTCGTGGGGGACGCCGCCGAGTTGGCCCGCCTCGTCGGGTCCGCGCAAGCCGCCGTAGCGCCGGGCGGCCTGTTGTGGATCGCCTATCGTAAGGGCGGCGTCAAGGCGGGGACCGACCTCAACCGCGACATCCTGCGGGACACGATGGCCACGGCGCATGGGTGGGACAGCGTGACGCTGGTGGCGCTCGACGACGCCTGGTCGGCGATGCGCTTCCGCCCATCCGACCGGGCGAGCGCAGCGATCGATGGCCCATCGTCGGGGTCCCGCTAATCGTGCAGGCCGACATCGGCGAGGACGAAGGCATCATCCTGCGGCTCGTAGCCCAGCAGCTCGCGGGCAACCATGAGATCCATGCGCTTGAACCGGTTGTTCGAGACCGCGGGCACGACTGCGAAGGGGATATTAGGCGTCTCGATACAGCGCACCAACAACTGGCCGAGATCGCGGGCGCTCACGAACGCGCTGAGATCGCGCGCGGAGACGCCACGCAGCGCCTCCGGATCGGTGAGGAAGTTGGCGATGCGCACGACGATACTGGACAGCCCTTCGACATCCGCAAAGTACGACGCCAGGGCCTCGCCGAAGCACTTGCTGACGCCGTAGAGATTCTTGGGGCGAAGCGGCATGTCCATGCGGACCTGGACATCCACCGGGTAGGCTTCGATGGCTTGGGCGCTGCTCGCGAAGATGACGCGCTGGCAGCCCTGGTCCGCGGCGGCGCGGAAGATGTTATACGCTCCCTCATTGTCGGTGGTCAGCGTCGTTCGGGTGTGCGGAGTCGCTTGGTCACCATAGTCACTGTAGCGTATAGACGCCGATCGGAGCCTAATTCCCCAGAGCCTTGACCAGAGATGACGCCGGTGGGAAACAGAGAGGGATCGGTGCGCCGTTCGTGGCCATGGGGAGAACAATGATGCTCAGGCGAATGCTGATCGGCGGCGTTGTCTTGGCGCTGGCGGTGACCATTGGCGGGGCCGTCGCGTTGCGACGCGCGCCGGCGGACCCGACCCTCTGGACGACGGATGTGACCGAGTTCCCCCTGGCGCTGATCGCGGACGCGCGGACCCGGCGCGCGTTCCTCGTCACCATGCCCTATGGCTCCAGCGGCACGCGCGTGACCATCATCGATCTCGACACGGGGCGCGCCCTGCGCACGGCGCCCGCGGGCTGGGGAGTCTCGTCCGATGCGCCGGCCGCGTTGGACCGGCGGACCGCGTGACTCGTCGTCGCCACCGCGACGGTGGCCAGGGCCGCGTCGGGCGGCGCGGCGCCGACTTTTGCCGGACCGGTGACGGTCCTCGACGCCCGTAGCGGGGTGGTGGTGCGCGCCTGGGCGCTCGGGTTTGCCCCGCGAGACGTCGTGGTGGACGAGGTCATCGGCCACGCCTTTGTGGTGAGCGCGGGTCCCGACGGGACGGGGATGGGGCTCGTCGGTATGCTCGACACGCATAGCGGCCGCCTGCTGCGCACGAGCCCCGTGGACATGCCCGCCTGGAACGAGACGACCGTGGACGCGCCGGCGCGGCGCGTGTACGTGCCCGCGTTCGCACGGGCCAGTTCCGCCCGCGTGAGCATCCTGGACGCGCGCTCCGGCGTCGTGGAGCGGTCGGTTGCACTAGGCGCCGCTGCTCCCGTCTCCGTCGCCGCCACCGGGCTGGGCAGCATCCTTGTGTCGAGCTACGGTGGCGTGCGGCTGATCGACCCGCGCCCTGGACGGGCGGTGCGTCCCATCCCGATCCAGGCGCCGGCGGGTGACGCGCGCATCGGCGTCGACACGCCGCTGCATCGCGCCGTCATCGTTACGGTCGCGCGGGCCACGCTGCTCGACCTGGACCGCGGCGCGGCCATCGGCTCCGTGCGCGACGCGCAGCCGGCCAGCACCCCCGCCTTCGACGACCGCAACGGCCGCCTGTTCGTGCTCGTGCAACCGATGACCGCCGCGTACGTCCCGATTGGCCGCGGCAGCGTGACCATGCTGGATGCTCGCCGCGGTACAACCCTGCGCATGGTCGCGGTGGGCGTCGATCCGGTCGCCGTGACCGTCGACGCGGCGCGCGGTCGCGTGCTCGTCCTCAACCACGGTACGACGCGCAGGGGCAGTCCGGCCCTGGCCGACGGCAGCGTGAGCGTGCTCGACGCGCGCACCGGAACGCTACGGGCGACGATCCCGGTGGACGCGGACCCCGTCGCGCTGGCCGTCGACGACCGCACCGGCCGCGTCATCGTCGTGACTGGTCCGACGACTGTACTGGCGCCCGACCCATGGGGCTGGTTGCCGCCCTGGATACGACAGCATCTCCCGTTCGTGCTAGGGGCCGCGACCCTCCTCCGCCTGGTCCCCGCCGCCGTGCGCGCGCTCGACCCGACGCGCCAATGAGCGCTACTGATACACTGGCTAGAAAGCCTTGAACGTTCCGTGCAGTGAGTAGTGCGCGGCGCCAACCTGGGTTGTAGCTAGTGAACAGCGGATCAACCGCACCCTTGAGGGTGAAGGAGGGAGAATCATGCGCCGCTCGTCCCCGCGCCATCTTATGCTGCGTGCCGCTGCCCTCGCGTTCTGTGCGTCCGCCCTCGTCACGATACCCGCGCGGGCAACCCGGCGTCGGACGCCTTTGCCGGGCGCGCCCATCGTCGACGCTGCCGCGTTCCGCGGGCAGGGAGCGTTGGCTGTCGTCTGGGCCGACCGCCTCCTCCTGCTCGATGGGGACAACAGGACGCTGGCCTCAGTCCCGCGACCCGGCATCATCACCGCGATGGCGTGGTCGGCGGACGGACGCTGGTTGGCCTACAGCGCCGCCTCCTCCGCGGCCGCCTCGTACCTGGGAGGCTCGCTCTGGGTCGTGCGCCGCGATGGCCGTGGGGCGCACCGGGTCGCGGGGCTGCCCCCGACAGCCGGCGCATTCTCCTGGTCGCCGACCGCGGACACGCTCGCCGTCGACACGGGTCCCGGTGCGCCGGGGGCCATGTCTCTCTGGCTGGCCGGGCCGGCGCGCCCATCAACTATCCGCCGGCGTGGCCGGCGCGTGGTCGCCGGACGGCACGGTCCTGGCCTACGCCGCCACCCTCCCGTTCACTAGCCCGCAGGGGCGCGGCGACGCACTCTACACTGTCCCGGTCGCGGGCGGCGTCGCGCGCGACCGCTATGTCTCCAAGGACAACGGCATCAGCGTCGTCGGGTGGTGGCCGGACGGCAAGGGCCTTGTCTTTTTCGTCGATCCGCTGCACTCGGCCTCGCTGGCCGCCGACGGGCTGGATCTGTACTCGCTGGCCCTGGATCCCCGGATCGGCGCGCCGCGCCTGCTGACCATGGCCCTGCCGCACATGGGCTGGCTCGAGCTGTCGCCCTCCGGCCACGACCTGCTGCTGGTTGCAGGCGCTGGGCGTGAGGTCTGGACCAGCAAAGCCCTCGCCGTGTGCAACGTGCGGGCCGCGGCGTGCCGGACCCTGGCCCAGCCGCCCCGCGTCGTCTCGCTCGACCCCGCGTGGTCGGCCTCTGGCGCCCGTATCGCCTACGTGCGGGCGCGCGACGAGGGCAGCATTGGCGGGTTTGGCTCGTCCAGGGGCCTGTTGGCGTGGGTCGAGACGCGGACGCTGTGGGTCGCGGACGCCAATGGCGGCGGGGCGCGACACCTGACGGCCGCGGGAACGGGCATCTACGATCCCCAGTGGTCGCGCGACGGCGGCCACGTGCTCTACCTGCGCGACGATGCGCTCTGGCTCATTCCAATGGGTGGCGCGGGCCCGACCCGCATCGTCGGCCCCTTCCCCGGCCCGTTCGACCTCACCGGCTATTACGGGTACGTGTCGTGGGCCGGAGTGTTTGCCTGGAGCCGGACATAGGAGATGAAAGATTCAGGTACCCTGTCGGGAGATGGGACGATGGAGACATGGGGACTGAACAACAATCGTCGTTAGCGAAGGGTAAGGGTGAGGTAGTGATGGACGCGCGCGAGTATATCACGACGCATCAGGACCGCTTTCTGGAGCAGTTGCAGGACCTGCTGCGCATCCCCAGCGTCAGCGCGCTCTCGGAGCATCGGCCCGACGTGGTCCACGCGGCGGAGTGGGTGGCCGACGATCTGCGGGCCATCGGCCTGTTCGAGGTGCGGGTGATCGGCGACGAGGAGCAGGGCGGCCACCCTCTGGTCTATGCGGAGTGGCAGGACGCGCCCGGGCGGCCGACCGTGCTCCTCTATGGCCACTACGACGTGCAGCCGCCCGATCCTCTGGAGCTGTGGCAGTCGCCGCCGTTCCAGCCGACGGTCCGCGGGCAGGATCTCTATGCGCGCGGCGCGTCGGACGACAAGGGGCAGATGCTGGCGCTGCTCAAAGGGGTCGAGTCGGTGCTGCAGACCCAGGGGCGCCTCCCGGTCAATCTCAAGGTGCTGATCGAGGGCGAGGAGGAGGTCAGCGGCCAGCACATCGAGCGCTTCGTGCGCGCCCACCCCGACCTGCTGCGCGCCGACGCCGTGCTCATCGCGGACTCGCCGCTGTTCGCGCCGGGCGTCCCTGTCCTCTGCACCGGGCTGCGCGGGATGGTCTATACCGAGCTCGAGGCGCAAGGCGCGGCGCACGACCTGCACTCCGGCCTGTACGGTGGAACCGCGCCCAACGCGCTTAACGGCCTGGCGGCGATTCTGGCCGGCCTCAAGGACGCCTACAGCGGCCGTATCGCGATTCCGGGATTCTACGATCGCGTGGCCGCGCCCACGGACGAGGAGCGCGCGGCCTGGGCGATGCTGCCCTTCGACGAGGCCTCCTATCTGCAGGACGAGGTTGGCGCCTCTGCCCTCGCGGGCGAAGAGGGCTACGGGCCGCTGGAGCGCCTCTGGGCGCGGCCCACGCTCGACGCGAACGGCCTGATCGGCGGCTTTACCGGCGAGGGGGCCAAGACGGTCATCCCGGCGCGAGCAACGGCCAAGGTCAGCATGCGCCTTGTCCCGCACCAGGACCCCGCCGAGATTTTCGCCCTGTTCGAGCGTCGCGTGCACGAACTGTGTCCGCCGGGGATTAGCGTGACCGTGCGCTCACTTGGCCTCGCGCCGCCGGTCAGTCTGCCCGCCGATACAGCGGCAATGCGCGCCGCCGCGAGCGCGCTGGAGGAGACCTTTGGCCGGCCTGCCGCGCTGGCGCGCATGGGCGGCTCTATCCCCATCGTGGAGGCGTTCCTGAGCGTGGTCGGAGCGCCAGCCGTGCTGGCCGGCTTTGGTCTGCCCGACGACAACCTGCACGCCCCCAACGAGAAGTTCCATCTGCCCAACTTCTTCGCCGCGATCCGCTTCACGGCCTTGTTCCTGCAGCGGTTCGGCGAGAGTGACGAGTGACGAGTGGCTAGTGGTTAGTGACGAGTGACGAGTGACGAGTGGGCGAGGGCCTGCGGCTTTAGTCGCAGCCCTCGCCTGCCAGCTATTCCATCCAGTCGATCGGCTGTTGGGCGGGTAATGAATCTATGTAGATTGTCCGGTAGAGGGTAGCGCATAATCCGGTAGACTATGGCATTACCCTTGCGGGAGAACCGTTGTCAAGCACGGCTCACCCCGTCCAATCAGGCTATTGCGCGGGTCCCCAACCGGGCGATTAGACTACGCGTCATAGAGGGTGATCAAGAAAGGAATACATAGCGATGTCGTCATCCACCTTTACTCCCACCACGGGTACGCAGCAGCAGAAGCAGCCGTGCCCTCACTGCGGCAAGC
>JAABUX010006043.1_pt1 | contig 14612 bp, 11 predicted proteins | sample 5561851 | NCBI WGS metagenome assembly JAABUX01 (sample SAMN10711883, study PRJNA513361) | rock metagenome | isolation source: Antarctica rocks | place: Antarctica: Victoria Land, Richard Nunatak red sandstone | collected 2016-01-03 | reverse complement strand
CGCGAGTTCGGCGTCGTGGGCGGGCGGGGCGGGCGGCTCCGGCTCCGCCTCGCGTGGGCCGAACGGTGAGAACAGGGTCATCGCCCGCTCCATCATCGCCATGTTCTGCCGGCCGAGGTCCTCGATCGGGAACGGGATGAACGGCGCCAGCGTCTTCTCCATCGCCAGCCGCACGCCCTGCTGCTGCTTGGCGAAGCTGCTCATCGCCTGTTCGAGGTAGCGTGGGATCAGGCCCTGGACGCTGTCGCCGTAGAAGCCGATGAGTTGGCGGAGAAAACTGGTCGGCAGCAGCGCACGGCCCTTGTTCTCTTCCTCGACGATGATCTGGGTCAGCACGCCGCGGGTGATGTCGTCGTTGGTCTTGGCGTCGTACACGATGAAGTCGCGGCCGTCGCGGATCATGTCGGCCAGCGTGTCGAGCGTGATGTAGCTGGAACTTTCGGTGTTGTAGAGGCGGCGATTGGCATACTTCTTGACCACCACGAGCTCGCGGGCCGGCTTGCCGCCTTCGGTAGTAGCGTCGGTGGTGATGTCGGTCCCGCCCGCGCAGGCATCGTTGGCCGGCGCTGCTTGGAGGTTGTCGTCAGGTGAAGTGGTCATCGGCGATCCCCCTGGTGCTATCGTGTCACGATGCTTAGCACGCCGCCGTCGCGGGCCCAAAGCGGTGGGGCGGAGTGGCGATGACGGACACGGCTCGGTTGCGAGCGGATTGGCTGACGATCTGGCGCAGCGAGGCTGCGGCGCTGGCGGCCGACCGCGAGGTGGCCGAGGCGCAGGGGCGGTTGCTGGACGCGGCGCTGCGTGACCGCGCCGCCGTTCCCGCCGTTCCCGGACCCGCCGTTCCCGGACCCGCCGTTCCCGGACCCGCCGTTCCCGGGCCCGCTGCGCCGGCGGGGGCCGCGTCCGCTGGCGCAGCACCTGATGCACGCGGCAGGGATACGGCCGATCTCGCCGGACTGCGCGCCCGACTGGAGCGGCTGGAACAACGCCTCGACGCTGCTCGACGCTGACCCGGCGCTGATCGCCGGCATCGCGGCCTACCGCCGCCACCCGTTTTCGCGCGACCTCGCCGATCCGCCCGCGATCTGGAGCGAGGGCGGCAGCCGGTTGCTGGACTACGGCGGCGACGGCCCGACGCTGCTGGTGGTGCCGAGCTTGGTCAACCGCGCCCACGTGCTCGACCTGCTGGCGGACCGGTCGATGCTGCGCTGGCTGGCCGGGTCGGGCGTCCGAACGCTGCTGCTGGACTGGGGTTGGCCGGAGCAGGAACGAGCCTGGACGCTGACCGACTACGTCGCCGGCCGGCTGGAGCGGGCGATCGCCTGTGTCGGCGGTCCGCTGGTCCTGGTTGGCTATTGCATGGGCGGGCTGCTGGCGCTGGCGGCGGCGCTGCGGCGGCCGGAACGGCTGCTGGGCTTGGCATTGCTGGCGACGCCGTGGGATTTCCAGACCGAAAACACCGCCGGTTTTGCGGCGCTGCTGCCATTGTTGGAGCCGTTGATGGCCACGACCGGGACGTTGCCGGTGGACGCGCTGCAATGGCTGCTCGCCTTGCCGACGCTGGACGCGGTGGCCGAACGCTACCGCGCGTTCGGCGCCGAGCCGCAGGACACCGACCGCGCCCGGGCGTTCGTGGCGCTGGAGGATTGGCTGGCCGACGGCGTGCCGCTCGCGGCCAGCGTGGCGCGGGAGGCGCTGGGTGGCTGGTACGGCCGGAACAGCCCGGCGGCGGGCGAGTGGCGGATCGCCGGCGAGGTGGTGGATCCGGCGCGCATCGGCTGTCCGGCGTTCGTGGCGGTTCCGGACGCCGACCTGATCGTGCCGCCCGCCTCGGCCCTGGCGCTTGCCCGGCGATTGCCGCGGGTGTCGGTTCAGCGACCGCGCGCCGGCCATGTCGGTATGGTTGCGGGAGCGCGCGCCGAGTTCGAGCTGTGGCGGCCGTTGCGCGCCTGGATCGGATCGGTCCCGACGGCCTGACGAAGGCCGCTGGTTGGCGTCGCGCCGCACCGATCGCTATGGTCGGCGCAACGAAAATCGAGGGAGGGTCCGCCATGGAGGACATCGTCATCGTCGCGGCGCAACGCACGCCGGTCGGCAGTTTCAACGGCGCGTTCGCCGCCACCCCGGCCCATGTGCTCGGCACGGTGGCCATCCAGGCGGCGCTGGCCGCCGCCGGCATCGCGGCGACCGACGTCGACGAGGTCATCCTGGGCCAGGTGCTGACCGCCGCCCAGGGGCAGAACCCGGCCCGGCAGGCCGCCCGCGCCGCCGGCGTTCCCGACGATCGCACGGCGTTCGGCATCAACCAGGTGTGCGGTTCCGGCCTTCGCACGGTCGCCCTGGCCGCCAACCAGATCCGCGCCGGCGAAAGCGCCATCGTCGTCGCCGGCGGGCAGGAAAGCATGAGCCTCGCCCCGCATGCGGCGCATCTTCGCCAGGGCACCAAGATGGGCGACCTGCAGATGGTCGACACCATGATCAAGGACGGCCTCTGGGACGCTTTTAACGGCTACCACATGGGCACCACCGCCGAGAACGTCGCCCGCAACTACCAGATCACCCGCGAGATGCAGGATGAATTGGCGTTGAACAGCCAGCGAAAGGCCGGCGCGGCGCGGGCCGAGGGCCGGTTCAAGGACGAGATCGCGCCGGTGACGGTCAAGGGTCGCAAGGGCGACACCGTGGTGAGCGAGGACGAGTATATCCGGCCCGATACGTCGGCCGAGGCGTTGGCGAAGCTGAAGCCGGCGTTCGACAAGTCCGGCAGCGTCACCGCCGGCAACGCCAGCGGCCTGAACGACGGCGCGGCCGCGATCGTCGTCATGAGCGCCGCCGAAGCCAACCGGCGCAACCTGCCGATCCTGGCCCGCATCGCGAGCTTCGCCACCGCCGGCGTCGACCCGGCGGTGATGGGCACCGGCCCAATCCCCGCCAGCCGCCGCGCGCTGGAGCGGGCCGGGTGGACGGCCAACGACCTCGACCTGATCGAGGCCAACGAGGCGTTCGCGGCGCAAGCCTGCGCGGTCAACCAGCAGCTCGCGTTTGATCCGTCGAAGGTCAACGTGAACGGTGGTGCCATCGCGCTCGGACATCCGATCGGGGCGTCGGGCGGGCGCGTGCTGACGACGCTGTTGCACGAGATGAAGCGGCGGGACGCGCACAAGGGCCTGGCGACGCTGTGCATCGGCGGCGGCATGGGCGTTGCGATGTGCGTCGAGCGTTAACCGAAGGTGCCCGCGCGCGACGGCGACGAGTGATCCACCCGCGCCGTTAACCGACGTTTTACGCAATGAGCGCTGACTATCACCTAACCGGGGTGGAGTCGGCGGTGCTGGAACTGATTGGAACGCCGCGGTATCGGTCGCTCTCGCGCGCGAACCCGCTGTCGACCCGGGTGATCGCCGACCTCTATGCCGGGGGTGTCACGGCGCCGGTGGTGGCCGAGATCGGGGTTGGCATCGGCGCGACCAGCCTCGCCATCGCGCGCGCCCTCGGCAATCGCGGCGAGCTGCACCTGTTCGATTTCGAGGCGACGTTGCAGGCCCTGAGGCGCGACCTCGTCGCCGAGGGTTTCACCAACATCCACGCTCATCCCAACAGCGAACGGCACTGGGACAGCTACACCTGGACGCTTGGTAGGATGATCCTGGGCGGCATGGGCCCGACGTTCGACTACATCTACCTCGATGGCGCACACACCTTCGCCATCGACGGGCTCGCGTTCCTCCTGTGCGACCGGTTGCTGAAACCGAGCGGCTTCGTCGAGTTCAACGGCTACAGGGAAACGTTTGCCGCATCGAAGCGGATGGTCCGGACGCGCGACCACCTCATGACGGCCGAGCAGCTCGCGACGCCGCAGGTCGCGATGGTGGTCGATCTGTTTGTGCGCGACAATCCTGGTTACGTGCCGGTCATCGCCACCCGGCTGTTCCGCAAACGCTGAGCGATGCAACCACGGCGAACGCCGCCGCGCTAAGGTAGTGGGCGGCCGACGTCGCGTCGGTCACCATTTCCCGGTAGAGCGACCGCATGAAGCCATCGACCCATCACGCCGATCTGGGCGAGGCATTCTACGACGTGGTGGAACCGGCGCGGTTCCCGGCCACGATCCTGCGCTGGCGCAACGACCGCTGGGCGGCCCGAACCGGTATCGACCATCTCAGCGACGCCGAATGGATCGCCCGATTCGGCCGCTTCGAGCCGCTGCCGGGCAGCTTCGAGCATCCGCTGGCGCTGCGCTACCACGGCCACCAATTCCGCTCGTACAACCCGGACCTCGGCGACGGGCGCGGTTTCCTGTTCGCGCAGCTTCACGACCTGCAAGACGACCGGCTCCTCGATCTCGGCACGAAGGGCAGCGGCACCACGCCATGGTCGCGCTCGGGCGATGGCAGGCTGACGCTCAAGGGCGGCGTGCGAGAACTGCTGGCGACCGAGATGCTGGAGGCGCTCGGCGTCGACACGTCCAAGACGTTCAGCCTTATCGAGACCGGCGAGTCCCTGCAGCGCGGTGACGAGCCCTCCCCCACTCGAGGCGCGGTGCTGGTACGGCTGAACCACTCGCACATCCGGATCGGTAGCTTCCAGCGGCAGGCGGCGCTGGCCGACCTTGCGGCGACGCGAAAGCTGCTCGACCACACCATCGCGACCTACCTGCCGGCGGCCTGGCGCGAGGACGAGGCGGCGCGGGCGGTGGCGTTCCTGGCCGAGGTGGTGGCACGGGTGGCGCGCACCGGCGCCGCGTGGATGGCGGCGGGCTTCGTGCACGGGGTGCTGAACACCGACAACATCAACGTCACCGGCGAGAGCTTCGACTACGGCCCGTGGCGGTTCCTGCCGACCTTCGACCTCGGGTTCACCGCCGCCTATTTCGACCACCAGGGTCTGTACGCCTACGGGCGCCAGCCCGGCACGCTGCTATGGAACCTGATCCGGCTGGCGGAATGCCTGCTGCCGCTGGCGCCGCAGGCCGCGCTGGAGTCGGCGCTCGACACGTTCCGGCCCGTCTACGACGCGGCGCTGCGGGCGGCGACGCTGCGGCGGCTCGGGCTCGCCAGCGCCGGTGCGGCAGCCGACGAGGCGCTGCTGGTCGCCTGGGGCACGTTCCTGGAACAGACCCGGGTGCCGTACGAACAGGCGCTGTTCGACTGGCGCGGCGGCCTGCTTAGCACCGGGCGGGCGGCGGCCAGTCCGTCGGCCGCCGCGTACGCGGACGCGGCGTTCGGGCCGGTGCGGGACGCGTTCGCGGCCCACCAGCCGGCCGAGGCCAATCTGGGCCATCCATATTTCACGGCCACCTCGCCCTGCACGATGCTGGTCGAAGACGTCGAGGCGCTGTGGACACCGATCGCCGAGGCCGACGATTGGAGCGCGCTGGCGGCCAAAATCGAGGCGATCGCCATGATGTCGCGGGCGTACGGGACGCGGATCGGCGACTGAGCCTTGGACCTGCAAGAGGCGTCGCTCGTCGCCGATCCCGCCCGGCATTGGTATTACCGGGCCAAGACGGCCGCGATGCTGCGGCTGCTGGACAGGCGAGTGCCGGTCGAGGTGCTCGACGTCGGTGCCGGGTCGGGCCTGTTCAGCCGGGCGCTGCTGCGCGAGACGACGGCGGCGCGGGCGACCTGCGTCGATCCCGGTTATCCGACTGATCGCGACGTCGTCGAGTTCGGCAAGCCGCTCGGCTTTCGGCGCAGGATCGACGCCAGCGCCGCCGATCTCGTGCTGATGATGGATGTCTTGGAGCACGTGCCGGACGACGCCGGACTAGTCGCGACCTATGCGGCGCAGGTGCAGGCGGGCACCCGGTTCCTGGTCACCGTGCCGGCGTTCATGTCGCTGTGGAGCGGCCACGACGTGCCGCTCAGACACTATCGCCGCTATACGCTCCGGCAGCTCGAGACGGCGGTCACGACGGGCGGGCTGCGGGTGATCCGCGGCTGCTACTTCTTTGGCGGGGTGCTGCCGATCGCGGCGGCGACCCGGCTCGGTGCCCGACCGTCTACACCGCGCAGTCAGATGGCCGACGTGCCCGGCCCCGTGTCAGCCGTGCTCGCCGCGATCTGCCGCGTCGAACTGGCGGTCATGCGCCACAATCGGCTCGGTGGCCTCACCGCTTGCGTGGTCGCCGTCAAGCCGTGATGGCAGCGACCGCTCGACTAGGTAGAGCGGCCGCCGCTTGGTCTCGTTGAAGATCCGGCCGACATACTCGCCCAAGATGCCGAGCGTCGTGAGCTGCACCCCGCCCATGAACAGCACGACGCTCATCAGGCTCGGGTAGCCTGGCACCCGCACGCCATACAGCAGCGTGTCGGCGACCAGCACCACGCCGAGCCCGAGCGACGCCAAGGCCACCAGGAGGCCGACGTACGTCGCCAGTCGCAGCGGGGCGGTGGAGAACGAGGTGATGCCCTCCAGCGCCAGGTTCCACAGCTTCCAGTACGACCACGAACTCATGCCGGCGGCGCGGGCGGCGCGGTCGTGCGGCACCGCGACGCTGGGGTAGCCGATCCAGGCGAAGATGCCCTTCATGAAACGGTGGTGCTCGCGCAGCCGCAGCACCGCGTCGGTCGCGCGGCGGCTCATCAGCCTAAAATCGCCGACGTCGCGCGGCAGCTGCAGCCGGGCGCCGCCGAGCCGGCCCATTACCTTGTAGAACGCCCGCGCGGTGGACCGCTTGATCCAGGGATCGCCGTCGCGCTGCCGACGTTGCGCGTAGACGACGTCGAAGCCCTCGCGCCAGCGGGCCACCATGGTCGCGATCAGCTCCGGCGGGTCCTGCAGGTCGGCATCGATCACGATCACGGCGTCGCCACGGGCGTGGTCGAGGCCGGCGGTCAGCGCCGCCTCCTTGCCGAAGTTGCGTGACAAGTTCAGCACCGCCAGGCGCGGGTCGCCGGCGCGCAGCCGCAGCAGCACGTCGAGCGTCGCGTCGGTGCTGCCGTCGTTCACGCACACCACCTCGAACGTGTCCGGCAGCGCCGCCATCACGCGGCACAGGCGGGCATGGAACGTCGGCAGCACCACCGCCTCGTTGTGGCAGGGGACCACGATCGACAGCGTCGGGCGGATCGAAACCGGTGCCGCGTCCATAAGACTATGTTACCACGATTGTAACGAACAGGGGGATGAGCGATGAGCAAAGTTGCCTTGGTGACGGGCGGCACGCGCGGGATCGGCGCCGAGATCAGCCGCCAGCTGCAAAAGGTCGGGCGGACGGTGGTGGCCAGCTACGCCGGCAACGACGCGGCCGCGCAAGGGTTTAACGAGGAAACCGGCATCGCGACGCTGAAGTTCGACGCCGGCGATTTCGCGGCGTGCCAAGCGGCGGTCGCCGCCATCACCGGCGAGCACGGGCCGGTGGAAATCCTGGTCAACAACGCCGGCATCACCCGCGACGCCACCATCGCCAAGCTGTCGCGCGACATGTGGGACGCGGTGTTGGACACCAACCTCGGCAGTTGCTTCAACCTGTGCAAGCTGACGTTCGACGCCATGCGCGCGTCGAAGTTCGGGCGGATCGTCAACATCGGCAGCATCAACGGCCAGGCCGGCCAGTACGGCCAGGTCAACTACGCCGCCGCCAAGTCCGGCATCCACGGCTTCACCAAGGCGCTGGCGCTGGAGGGTGCCCGGTTCGGCATCACCTGCAACGCGATCGCCCCCGGCTACGTCGACACCGACATGGTGCGCGCGGTGCCGCCCGATGTGCTGACCAAAATCATCGCGCGCATCCCGGTCGGGCGGCTCGGCCACGCCGACGACATCGCTCGCGGGGTGATCTTCTTGACCGCCGACGACGCCAGCTTCATCACCGGCAGCACGCTGTCGATCAACGGCGGCCAGCACATGTACTAAAGGGCGCGCGCCTCGTCGGGCAGCATAATCGGGATGCCGTCGCGGATCGGGAACGCGAGGCCGGCGGCGTCCGAGACCAGCTCGTTGGCCGCGCGGTCGTAGCGCAACGGCTGCTTGGTCACCGGGCACACCAGGATTTCCAGCAGCCTGGGATCGACCGGCGCGTCGTCCATCAGCTCGCCCGCTGGCGGTCGTTGCCCTGGTCGTAGGCGTCGATCCGCAACAGCGACAGCAGCGCCTGGGCGCGGTCGGCCGGACTGTCCGCCTCCAGCAGCGCCTGCTTCTCGGCCGGCTCGAACGGGCAGACCATGGCCAGCGTCACCACCAGCGCCTCGTCCTCCATCTGCTCGATCGCGTCCCAGTTGGCGTCGAACCCGCGGGTGCGAAAATAGCTCCGCAGCGCCGCCAGCAGTTCGATCCGGTCGAAGCCTGAGCCGCCGCCGGGGAGATCGAGATCCTCGGCGTAGCGGGACAGGTCGGCGCGCACCCGTCGGTAGCCGCGCCTGCCCTCCAACTCCGCCTCGACGGCGAAGCGGCCGATGCCGAGCAGGGTGATCAGGAAGCGGCCGTCGTCGGCCTCGCTAAAGCTGGTGACGCGGCCGAGACAGCCGATCTTGTACAGCGCCGGCCCGTTGGCGTCGGCCGACAGCTTGCGGTTGGTCTGGATCATGCCGAACATGCGGCCGTTGGCGAAACAGTCCTCCACCAGCGCCAGGTAGCGCGGCTCGAAAATGTTCAGCGGCAGGCGGCCATGCGGCAGAAGCAGCGCGCCCTCGAGCGGGAAGATGCCAATCGTGTCGGTGCGTGCCATGGCGGACCTCAGGCGAACAGCAGGGCCGAGAGCTTCCGTCGCGCGGCCATCGTCGCCACGTCGTCGGAGCCCCACGACTCGAAGAACTTCAGCAACTGCAACCGCGCCGCACCCTCGTTCCACGCCTTTTCGCGGCGGATGATGTCGAGCAACGCGTCGGCCGCCTCGGCGCGGCGGTCGGTGGCGTTGAACGCGGTCGCGAGGTCGTAGCGGGCGGCGTGGTCGGTTGGGTCGGCGGCCAGCCGCGCTTCCAGTTCAGCAAGCTGGCCCTGGGCCTTGCGTCCCTCCTCGGCCAGGGTCAGCGCGGCTCGGGCGCCGGAAATCTCGGCGTGTTCGGCGATCGCCAACGGCACCTCGAGCAAGGCCGCGCGGGCCTGGTCGTCCTCGCCCATCGCGAGCAGGGCGCGGATCAGGCCGCCCCAGCCGTCCGGGCTCTCCGGCTCGGCCTGCAGCACGGCGGAGAACAGCTCGGCCGCATCCTGCGCCTGCCCCTCGTCGAGTGCGGCGCGCGCCTCGGCCAGCAGCTCGGTGGTCGGCATGGCACCGCCGCCGAGTTTTAGCAGCGCCTCGACGAACCGCTTGATCTCGCTCTCCGGCAGCGCGCCCTGGAACAGGTCGGCGATCTGCCCCTGCCAGAACGCGGCGACGGTCGGAATCGACTGCATCGGCAGGCCGATCTTGGCCAGTTGGGCCACCAGCGCGCGGCTGCGGTCGACGTCGATTTTCACCAGCTTGACCCGGCCGCCGGCGCTGCGGACGACGCGCTCGAGTGCTGGCGTCAGCGTCTTGCAGGGGCCGCACCAAGTCGCCCAGAAGTCGACGATGACGGGGATCGTGCGCGACGCCTCAATCACGTCGGCCATGAACGTTGCCTCGGTGCCGTCGATGATTATCGCGTCGGCGGCGGGCGGGATGCCGGGCGCGCCCGTGCTGGTCAGGGTCGCTGTGGGGGTGGGCGCGGACGGCGGTGCCGCGGCGCGACCCGGGCGCTTCTGGCCGATGATGTAGTCCATGGTCTCGTCCCCGCGTAACACTTTGGTCCCGGAGTAGATGATACGCGGGGTGGATGACACAAGCGGGATGGGGTGGGTTGCACGCGGCAGGGTTTCGGCCTACGTCGGCGACGCGGAGCGCGGGCGTAGCTCAGGGGTAGAGCACAACCTTGCCAAGGTTGGGGTCGAGGGTTCGAATCCCTTCGCCCGCTCCAGTCAGATGTCAGCGGAACCTTCTCCGGCTCTGTTACCAACCCAGTAAAAGCCCAATGTTTGCTTGAATTCCCGCAGCTAGCTTGGTGTTTCTACATCGGAATGATTGGCGGAAAATTGTCTCCGAATGGCGGTTTCTCTCCGAAGCTTGGGACTTCGCAGATTTAGTCCCAAGCCTCTGAGCCCAATAGCATCAACACGTTGTCGAAGCCGCGCGTAGCCCCGAGTTTGTTTGTCGATCGCTTGATTTAGACGCAGGCCAGGCTCAAAATAGGCCCCTACTTGGATAGCCGCAGGGCCGGCCGGACGCTCGACAATTCGGCCGGGCCATCCCGATTTTACTGGAATTAGCATCAAGCAGCTCCCCGTGTGAAAGCTCTGCGGTGGACCGCCGTGAGCGCGTCAGCGTTCCAGTGGGAACAGGAGGCTCTTGACTACGCTCGGGCCCATCTGCCCGACCATGAGCCATGGCGAGCTTGGTCCAACTTCGAGTTCATCGATGATGAGGGCCGGGTTAACGAGGTGGACCTGCTTGTCCTCACGCCGGCCGGTCTAGTTCTTGTCGAGATCAAGTCCCGGCCAGGCACGGTCAAGGGCGATGCCGCTAGTTGGACATGGGTCACCGAGGGACGGCTGGTCACGACCGACAATCCGCTGCCGCTGGCGAACCGGAAAGCCAAGCGACTCGGTTCCGTGCTCCGGCGCCAAGCGGCGCTGGGAGGGCGAGCACCATGGATCGAACCACTTATATTCCTCTCGAAAATCGATAAAACGCCAATACTGGATCCAGGCACGGCGAAGCGGGTCGTCCTGCGTGGGCGCCCCGGCGAGCCCGACGACACCGGCCTGATCGGCGTGTTGCTTCAAGCCGAAGAACGCGGTTTCGGCCGCCGCGGCGCGATCGGTAATGACGGCGCCCGAGGTATCGTGCGGGCGATCGAACAGGCCGGCATCCGTCCGCCCGGCCGCGGCCGTCGAGTCGGGGACTACGAACTCGGCCAGTTACTGACGGAAGGCCCAGATTGGAAAGATTACGTCGCCAAACACACCGCAACGGGCGGCGCTCGGCGGGTCCGCATCTATCCTTACGCTCATGCCACGCCCGAGGAACGCGACCGCATGGCCCGGACGGCGAAGCGCGAGTTCGCAGTGCTCGATGGCGTGGACTATCCCGGCATCCAGCGCGCTCTCGACCTGCGCGAAGCGGAGCTGGGCCCGGCGCTCGTGTTCGATCACGACCCCGAGGCCGTTCAGCTGGACGGCTACCTGGCCCAGAACCAAGCGAAATTGCCCCTAGCGGAACGCTTGGGCCTGATCCGCCAACTCGGCGAGGCAATGGCGTACGCACACGGAAAGCGTATCTATCATCGCGGTCTCGCGCCGCAGAACGTCCTGATACACCCATCCGTTGAAGGCATGCCGCGCCTGCAGGTCATCAACTGGCAGGTTGCCACCAGAGGCGCCGGCGCCGGCGCTACCACGCTGGGAACAAGACATTTCGACGACCGCCTGTCGGACGCGGCCCTGGTTTATGCCGCTCCGGAGGCCAACGACGACCCGGCCGATGGTGCATCGCCCAGCGCGGCCCGGGCTGACGTGTTCTCTATGGGTGCGCTCGCTTATCTCATCGTCTCGGGGCAGGCACCTGCTCGCACCTCGCTCGACATCCCTGCCCTGCTGCGCGAGGGCAACGGGATGCGCCTATCAACGGTCGTGAACGGCGTAGGCAAAGACCTCGAGGATTTCGTCCGCATCGCCACGGCCCCCATGGTGCGCGACCGCCCCCGTGATGGGCGCGAGTTCCTGGACTATCTCGCCTTGGCCGAGGACGAAGCCCGGCCGCGTGAGCCGGCGCCCGCCGCCCTCGCTGACCCAGCCACCGCCGCCAAGGGCGACTTGCTAGAAAACAACTTGGTCTTCGTCCGTCGCCTCGGCACCGGCGGAACCGCGATCGCGGCCCTTGTCCATCGCGCAGGAGACGACGAGGCAAGCGATCTAGTGCTGAAGATCGCCACCGACCCGGCCCACGCAGATCGCATCCGCGCCGAGGCGAACGCCCTGCGCCGCCTCCGCCATCCCAACATCGTGCGCCTTGTCGATGAGCTGATCGTCGCCGGGCGTCCTGCTCTGCTGATGGAACGCGCCGGCGACCGAACCCTGGCACAGTGGATCCGGGGCGGCGACTCTTTGTCGCTGGACCTCATGCGCCGCTTCGGCGAACACCTGATACAGGCGGTTGAGCAGCTCGAGGAAACCGGCATCGCACACCGCGACATCAAGCCAGACAACATCGGAGTGGCGAAAGTCGGCTCCTCCGGCGCCTACCGCATGGTCCTATTCGACTTTTCTTTGGCGCGGGCTCCGGCCGAGAACATTAGCGCCGGCACCCGGCCCTATCAGGACCCGTTCTTGGCCAACCGTCGCCCGCCCCGGTGGGATCAGCATGCCGAGCGCTATGCCGCATCCGTCACCTTGCACGAAATGCTGACCGGCGCCCCGCCCGTGTATGGCGACGGCTCCGTGGACCCGATCGCGACCGACGACGATGCCAGTATCGCGCTGGACCGGTTCGACCCGGCGCTGCGCGACACTCTCGGCAGCTTCTTCCGGCGCGCCTTCCAGCGCGAGGCCGCCGAGCGGTTTGGCAATGCGGAGGAGATGCTGCGCGAATGGCGCCGCGCCTTCGCCCCGATGGATCGCACGGCCGACGGTCCCGAGAGCATTGAGGTCGTTGCTCGCCGCCTGCAAGCCAGCAGCACCATGACCGAGGTGGGCTATGGACTCGAGGCCCGGGCGGTCCTGAACGATCGCATGGGCATCCACACCGTCCGTCAGCTTTTGGCGGTGCCGCGGCAGAAGTTTCGCTACCTGACCGGGGTCGGGGACCGCATCCGGCGCGAAATTCGCGAGCAGGCGAAGGCGCTGGCCGGGCTTCGTCCCGATCTGGTGCCGGGCGGCACCACCGCCGACACCAACGCTGGCTCGGGCCATGCCTCAATCGACCGCCTCGCCGAGCAATTGATCGCCCGCCGGCCCGCCGGCGACGAACGGCCCGAGGACCGCATCCTGGCACGCCTGCTAGCCATCGAGGAGAATTCGAGCTCTTGGCCGACTGCCGGCGACGTGGCGGCAGCCTCCCAAACTGCCCGGAGCACGGTTGCGGACGTGCTGGAAGCCGCTCGCGACCGCTGGCACAAGAGCCGTGACCTGAACGAAGTGCGCACCGAACTCGCCGCCCTCGTCGCGGAATCCAGCGGGGTCGCCGCTATCGACGAACTCGCCGCCCAATTGCTGGCCTCCCGCGGCTCGGTCCAGGAGGACGAGGCCGAGCGGATGCGCCGCGCCCGCGCGATCATGCGCGCCGCCGTCGAGTTGGAGGCCGCGACGGCCCCAACCCGCTTTCGCGCCTATACCGACACACAGCCGGTGCTGATCGCCCGCTCTGCATTGCAAGACGACTCCGCTTCATGCCCGGACGGCGCGAACCTCGCCGAATATGCCCGCCGTTTGGGCCGGGCCGCCGACAAGCTGGCGGCCGATATGCCCCTGCCCAGCCCGGCCCGGGTGGATGACGAACTGGGTCTGGTGCCACTGCCCGACAATGTCACCGCACTGCCCCCCGACCGGGTTCGGCGCCTCGCTGCCGCAGCATCGGGCAGAGCCGCCCTGTCCAGCCGGCTGGAATTATATCCCCGTTCCATGCCGGCGGTTGCCGCACTGCGTCTGTCTCTCGGCGCCCTGACCGGCCCAAAATCTCTGTCAACGGAGGAGATCCAAGCCCGGGTGCGCGGGCGCTTCCCCGAGGCCGAGACACTCCCCGGCCGCCCGGCAATGGACGCGCTCCTGCTAGAGGCCGGGGCCGAGCGCGATTGGCGGCGCCCCTCAGGCGCGGCCGCCGGCTACTACAGCCGCACCGTCGTGGACGCGGCGAGCGGCGGCGCCACTGCAGCCCCGCGCCGCATTGCTACCCACGCAGCCGCCGTCGAACCGAACGAGGACGTGCTGTCCGCCCGCATGCTGGAGGAGAAAATCGCTCATGCCGCCCGCACTGGCAGCTTCCTAGCCCTGACCGTGGATCCACACCGTGCCGCCGGCGCCGAGGCCGAACTAGCCCAGCGTTTCCCGCGCGAGCTCATCAGCCTGGAACGGCTGATGCTCCAAGCCATGCGGGCTGAGGCGGCGGCGCACCGGGTCCAATGGCCGGTGGCACTGGCCGCCGACGCGTCACCCCGAACAAGCGCTGATTTCCGCAACCTGCTCCGGCTTGCGGCCCGGGCGGCGCCGCGCGTGCAGGACCAATTGCTCGCCCTGCAGACGCCGGCCCTGCTGACCCGCCCAGGCCTGTTGGCGCGATACGAGCTGATGGACCTGCTCAACGCCGTCTCCCAGGCTTCCGGCACCACGGGCGGGCCGCCCAGCCTCTGGCTGCTGGTAGCACAGCCCGACCCCGGCCTGCCGCACATAGACGGTGCGGTGTTGCCGGTGATCTCAAGCGCGAACTGGGCGCGGCTATCGCCCGTCTGGCTGGCCAACCAGCATCGGGCCGGTAGCCGGTCGGCGGCCTGAGCGCCGGCCCTCCCCCCTACCATCATGCCAACAAGCGGCGCACAGACGGTGGTGTGGCATGGCCCGCGAGACGGATCGCGTTGCGCCACCAAAAAGCAATGGATCAGAATGATCGACACGAAACGTTTGCTGGCCGACCTCAAGCGCCTCTGTACCCGCATCGTGGCCGACCT
>JAABUX010006042.1_pt1 | contig 14612 bp, 20 predicted proteins | sample 5561851 | NCBI WGS metagenome assembly JAABUX01 (sample SAMN10711883, study PRJNA513361) | rock metagenome | isolation source: Antarctica rocks | place: Antarctica: Victoria Land, Richard Nunatak red sandstone | collected 2016-01-03 | reverse complement strand
CAGCCATAACCCTCAAATGCCTCAACCTCCCCTACGAAGAAATCCTCATCGACCTCTCCAAGCCCCGCACCAAAGAATACCTCGAGATCAACCCGCGCGGTCTCGTCCCCAGCATCAAAATCTCAAACGGCATTCTAGAGGACGAGATAATCACCGAGTCCGCCATCGTCTCCACCTTCCTCGCGGACTCCTATCCCGATTCCGATTTCTGGCCCAAGAGCCACGAGTCGCCCACCAGTGCCCTTCGTCGTGCGCGGATATCGTTTTTTGTAGATACGTGGCTCGCAAAGGTAAATTCGATGATGTATCCGATTATGAAATCGGTCGATGGCGAGGAGAAGGAGAAGCTTGGCCGGGATTTGGTGGCTGCTGTGGGGAAGGAGGTTGAGCCGTTGTTGAAGGATGCGGCGCCTTTCTTTGGAGGCAGCAAAGTGATGACGCTTGCCGAGGTGCGTCCGACTTCTACTTCCCTTATTACCACATACCATCAATCCAAATCCCACACATACAGCTAACTCAAAAATCGATCCATAGGCACTGACAGCGCCCTTCGTGATCCGGTATCAGGCCTTTAGCCAGCACGGCCTGATGCCCGCGAGCATGGGCAAAGCATTAAGAGATCTGCCAAATTACGGCAAGTGGAGTGAGGCCGTTTGCGCACAGGAGAGCGTGACGTATGTTTTTGATGGGGCGAGTGTCGCGGAGAGTATGAAGACGAGGATTGACAAGTTGAGGGCAGAGGAAAAGAAGTAGATAGATCAAAGGCTTCGTTCCTGGGGTATTAAGCGTGTTGATAACCGGTCCTTTGCTGGTTCCAGCGCTTTGTGCTTTTGTGATCGTCTTCTGCATCATTAATCATCCTCTCACTCTCTCCCAAACCCTATCAACAACACACCAACACCCTCTCCCCAAACCCTCCTAAAGAAAATCAACAACCCCCCTCCAACCCTCCTCCTCCCACAACCTCAACATCAATATCACCACTCCTCACTCCTCTAACTGATCTAAAATAAACCCCTCCATCCAATATCCCGTCATCACACCCTTCAAATAAATACCCAAACCCTCGAACAAAATACCCATAAACATCCCCACAAGGGAAGCGGAGTACAAGATCATTCCTCCAAACTCTATCAGAATAAAGGGACGGGGGAATGCCCTATCGCCAGCTCATTCCTTCCTTCGTTTCGAAGCCGAAGATGACGACGGAGTGCAACCGCCAAGGCAGCAAACGTCTCGATTGGGTTGGAAGACGAATCATCGATCTGTACTGCTAGATAGCACTTCACTGTGTGTGTATCCCACTCAGCTCCTAGCTTAGTACCATATCTATCTCAGCTGCAGCATATCTTCTACCGAAGCTCGAGATCATCATAGTCTTTGTTTGAGTAAGCTGTGTAAAAAGGACATACATACAGCGGAGCTCGAGCTCGATCGGACGGCGCTTCTCGATTGGTTGAAAGACTCGGTCAATTGGTGCTTCTTTATCTATATGTGTGGCTGTTATTAATGCCGGACTTTGGCTGTACCGATACGATATTCGTCCTGATATCAAACATGATTGTTCCTTTTTCAAGAAATTTGTGGTCGTAGGAACGAGGAGGTGCAGTATGTATCATCATGTAAGGTAAGACTGCTGGAACTTTCGTACACTAGTCCGGAATAGGCTCTAGGATACATAGCGTGTTACTCGAGCATCTTTATACCCATCCCATCAACATAACATCGGATCAGATCGACATACCTACCATTAACCCATATACAACACCCCCCTCACCACTAGTCCCCTCAGCACCACCATCCCCCGTAACCGTTTCATCAACCGAGAACCCTGGAGGGAAAACAACTTACTCATCACTAATAACTTTGCTACTCCAAAAGGAAAAAAACGGAACAGTGGGATTCTGACTATATCCTTACCCTCCAAACGAAAGACCTTGTGCCATATAATCCCACCTCCAACCACATCTCTCCCAATGCACAAAGCAACCAGGAAAACGTCTGCGAAAACCAATGAGGTGCCGCCCAAAAGCTTTTCCAATCACCTAAAAAGAGCCAACACAAACTCTCACCTACTCCTATTCACATTCCACGATGCTTCAACCATTGTAACCTAATACTATAAATCATACATCATCCGTCCGATCTCCAAAATGAATAGAAATACCCGCCTACAACATACTGAACAAGAAATCAACACCAAATCAATGACCACACTTATGTTGTGTTATACCAAGAGATACACATACTCTACCCAAGGACTGATCATTCAATCCCACCTTCTCAAGCACTATTACGAGATAGGAAGCCAGATAACGGAGAGGAGAAGAGAAGTAAGATACATGCCCATCCTCCGATTACCGATAACTACAATTACCAAAAGAATACACATTCCCTACCGAAAATCCCAAGTCTAGCTAAGCCCATCATCTCAAGTAAAATTCTATACAGCAGAGCGAAAAGCCTTGATACGTTATTCCAGAGAAACAATAGAACACTGCCAAACGTCAACACGGATGATTTGCGTGAACTCAAGAAAAAGGGTGGGAGGGAAAAGACAGCAGTGTATCAAAACGGCAGATGGGTACGAAATAGAAGTACCTGCGTATGACTTCAACCAAGCTACTTTAAGAAGTGCCATCAATCATCAATCCAACATGATATTTCTCCAAATCTCGCTATCCAAACGCAACATGCACCCACCATGGGAGGATGCAATAAATCACTTTGTCAATTCAACAAATAACATACCTGCTAGAGAAATCTCTCCAACATCCCACGTCCCCCCTGCCGCCCACATACTATCCAGTACAAGCACGATAACAGCACCACCCTCAGAAGGTCCCCCAATTCACACACCATCCCGTGGAGATAAAGATGCCGCGGTAAGCCGCGCTTGGAAGCGACCCGAGTGCATACCTGACACATTGGCGCGGCTGGATCCGAAGTATCTACTTTGGAAGACGGCATGCATGATGCATCATGCGTCCCGAATACTTAGACACTAGAAGCCATGCCGTGCCATGCCTGACCCGAAAATAGACGCATCGGAAGATTCGTGTGGGATGGATGGGCAGAGTCGTCAACATTGCTTGCTGGTCTATTCGGGACCGGGCTGTCTATTCTGAGTCCTCAGCGAGAGAGATATCATCTCATCTCGGGACCTTAGTTGGACGAAAAACGCCGCGGTGAATACGCACGCGCTCAACACAGCCGTGTCTCAAAGCCGTGACGGTTGAGCCTCCAATAAATAGCATTTCCTGCTCCAAACGCAAATGGGGGGCATTTTACGTAACCCAGCCCGAACGAAAAGCAAGCCATATCGCCAGAAATTCTCCCGGCGTTTCACGTGGTGCGAGAAAAATGCCTCAGATCATTCGGAGAATAAGCATGGGGTGTGAGGTTGAAGAATCCCTATATTCATGCAGGATGAAGGATCGTCTTTCGTACGCATACGGAGTACAAGTCAGATCTCTAAAAGTCGCACCAGTGGGAAATAGGGAGGTTAATGCACGCAAGCCAGTAGCGCCGGACAAGCTTTTTCTCCTACTCCCGAGCCAAGGCCAAGAGGCGCTAAGCCACTCGAACGCCTGACGCCTTAGAACTAGTCGGAATAAGGAAAGCGGCGGGATATGTGAGAACGGGTGGCGATCTCGATCCACTTTGTACCGTCGTATATCGTCAGCGATAGATAACAGTACTCTAGTCTTTAGTCGTTGAGGAATAATCTGGGATATAGTTCCTAGTTATCTATGGAGCATCATTATCAGAGTTCGAGGCTCAAACATCGGCTTGACGATGAGGCGCACCATATCCTTCACAGGATCTCTCTCTGATACTTTCCTAAAGTATGGATATTGGGATATTTTCTGTGATGGGGATCTCGAATCGCCAATACTGCCGTCTTTTGGCTTGCCCACTAGACCAGATTCGATCCTTCTCTCCGTAAAGCCAAGGGTTCATCTCTTTCCAGTCGCACTATTATTCTCTGGAGATCAAAGAGATCAGTTCCATTAAACTGTGGCACTGTCAAAGTAATCATCAGCGTCTTTTCCTGAGCCATGGCCTGTGGATGTGTCAGATAGTTGATCGGTCAACTCCTAGTGCTCGCCTCCATACTAAGACCAAGTGGTGCCGAGGTGGTCCATTGCCCGCTAGTACAGCCTGAAGAAGGCTCCCGATCCGAGATAGGTGCATCAGACTGACAGACAAGGTGGCTAGCTGCTGATAACGCGTGGGTGCGCTTCCACGGCGCAGGGACTCCATTGGCTCCGATTGAAGCTGTAGCGATTCCTGGGAAGTCACCCCATCCGTAAGACGCACCCAAGCGATCCTGTCGCGTACTCTTGCTTCCAGAACTTCGTATGGAACGTCTGCCGTGACCTTCTATCTTGGGTCTTGTCTCTAGCACTAGACCCGGCCAAGGTTCCACCAATGGGCGGCCTGTGTATTTGCTGACTTTGGGCGTCCGGTGGATCCGTCGGTCGCAGTATAATGGGGTCGGCCAGGCGGGGTAAGGGCAGACGATTAGACGATTAGAGGATCCGCCAAACCTCCTGCCCTTATCTCTGCTCACCTGCACGCTCCCCTTCACTCGTGGCGGGACTGACATTACAAAGGCCAATCATCTATCCGTATATCAACGAGCGCACCCCTCGACCGAGCCTTTCGCCAAATATCACCCTTCCCAAATCCACCCACTTGTTCCAAATAAGGTCTCTGCGCCGCCGCTCCCCTTCCCCCTCAACTCGCCCTTCTTGGCTCTTCTTTAGTCACTTCAGAATACATAAAGCGATCGCCTTCCGCCGAGGAGTCGTGTGTCGCCTTGCCTTCTTCGACAGTCACACCCTCCACCCCACCAATCTTCCTCCCCACACTCTCATCTCCCTCTCCTCACCTTACAGATGGACCCCCTTCATCATCACGAGAAGGAAAAGGCCATCGACGACGTCACTTACGATAGCAATGGCAGTCGAGATGCCGAATTCGACGGTGCTCCGCCGGCGTCCGGTGGTCTTGCGCGAGAGCTCAAAGGCCGCCACATGCAGATGATAGCGATTGGTAAATACGACAACCACTATACATGAGCCGATCAGTTGGCTTGCGACAGTATGGCTGATGAGATACTGCAGGTGGTTCAATCGGTGCTGGTCTGTTCGTCGGCTCGGGTGGAGCCTTCAACAATGGTGGTCCAGGTTCGGTCGTAAGTGTTGCGCTCCAATATCCAGCATGGGTACTGCTGACAGCTCTTCAGTTGATCGGCTTCATGATCGTGGGACTCATGCTGTTATTCACCGTGCAAGCTCTGGGAGAACTCGCGGTCCTCTACCCCGTCAACGGCGCTTTCTTCGCTTACGGCTGCCGGTTCATCGATGAAGCCTGGTAAGCTCCGAATTTTACTCCCTTACTGCTGTAGGAAAACAGGATGATAATCGTTGGCAGGGGTTTTGCCATGGGCTGGGATTATGCAATCGGCTGGCTCACGGTCCTGCCTTTCGAAATCACCGCGGCCGGTCTGACAATCGACTTCTGGCGGAGCGACATCAACATCGGCGTCTGGATCGCCGTCTTCCTCTTCCTCCTCTGTGTCGTTCAAATCTTCGGCGTTCGCGGATATGGTGAAGTCGAATTCGTTCTGGGGATGATCAAGGTTCTCGGAGTCATCGGGTTCATCATCTTCGGCATCGTCGTCAACTGCGGAGGGGTCAAAACGTCCCATAATCTCGATGGATCGCACCGCGGCTACATCGGAGCTCATTACTGGCACGACCCGGGGGCGTTCAAGAACGGATTCAAAGGCTTCTGTTCCGTCTTCGTGACCGCCGCCTTCGCCTTCGGTGGCACCGAGCTCGTCGGTCTCGCCGCAGCCGAGGCCGCCGACCCCCGCAAGTCGCTTCCCACAGCCACCAAACAGGTGTTCTGGCGTATCACCGGTTTCTATGTCATCTCCCTCTTCATCATCGGCTTGATCCTGCCGTCCAACGACCCGGATCTGCTGGGCGCGTCCGGTTCCAACACCAAGGCCTCCCCCTTTGTGCTCTCCATTCAATTGGCGGGTGTCAAGGGTCTTCCGTCCGTCTTCAATGCCATCATCACCATTTCCGTGCTCAGTGTGGCCAACTCCTGTACCTTTGGTTCCACGCGTACGATGCAAGCCCTGGCCGCCCGTGGTATGGGTCCCAGATTCCTCATGTACATCGATAAAAAGGGTCGGCCGCTATGGTGTATTGCCATCCAGCTGGTGTTCGGACTGTTGGCTTTCGTCAACGAAGCCCATACCGGGTCCACCTTCTTCACCTGGCTCCTGTCGCTGTCCGGTCTATCATACTTTTTCGTCTGGGGCAGCATCTGTCTCTCCCACATCCGATTCCGTGCCGGCTGGAAGGCCCAAGGCCACAGCCTCGACGAGCTGCCGTTCAAGGCCCAGTTCGGCGTGACTGGAAGTTACATTGGTTTTTTCCTGACCTGCATTGCCCTTCTTGCCACGTTCTACGTCTCTTTATTCGTAAGCCTTCCCCGCTGCCCTTCTCTTCACCCACACCTTGCTAACACAACGACAGCCCATCGGCGGCAACCCCACAGGCGGTGCCCAAGCCTTCTTCGAACAATACCTCGCGGCCGTCGTCGTCATCGCCCTCTTCATCTTCTGGAAAGCCATGACGAAATTCAAAGGAGGAATGTTCGTGCGAGCCTCCCAGATGGATCTGTTGACGGGCATGAGGACGTTCGATCTGGACCCGTTGGATGGCGCGGGGGATGGGCGGAGAAAGAGCATGGTGGCGCGGGTGGTGAATCATGTCGTGTAAATTTGTGGTTTTGAGAGCGTGTGTGCATTTGTTGGGTTGGATACTTGATCTCGGGCCGTTTTTGCCGGCTCGACTGTTTTGAGTTTTCGAGATGGTAGATATGGCGACGGGCTGCTGTGTGTATGATACCTCATTCATGCTTGTGCTTGTGTCAATCATCTCATCTCATCTCATCTCATCTCATCCCGGCATTGACGTTGAAGTTGATGTTCGTTACGGAGTGTTTGTTGAAACGTTGATGAGTAGAATAAGGTAGGGTGTGAAAGACCAACTGCGGCACGGGTATGAGAATTTATTCTTTTCAGCTGGAAGGAAGGAAGGAGTGAAGGAGCCGCTTTTCCACCACCACAATTTCACTAGATAACTTATTTTAAGGTGAAGTGAAGTGCGGTAAAGTACTTGTCAGATCTATATCCATCACTTTTACATAGATAGGTATACCGAAAAAGAGAAAAAGAAAGAGAAAGAGAAAGAGAAAGAGAAAGAGAAAGAGAAAGAGAAAGAGAAAGAGAAAGAGAAAGAGAAAGAGAAAGAGAAAGAGAAAGAGAAAGAGAAAGAGAAAGAAAAGTGCACGTGTTCCTCGGATTATCGATCACATCGCACGCCAAGATGATGATGATGATAGATGATAGATGATCTGGAATAGATACCTACTCTTCCTACTCATTCATGGAATATTTTCTTTTTGGTATGTTTTATGTTTACGGTAATTGGCATGGCGTTTCTTAGAATAATGGCGGTTCGGCGCGGTGTGTATTGTGAAGGTGCGATTGGTATGATAGGTATGTGTACGAGGGTGTGTGTGTGTGTATGTGTATATGTGTGTGTGTCTGGTCTTGGAATTATAGGTGTACTGTACTTGGCGAATCTGGTTTGGTTTGGGATGAGGTGGGGAGATGTGGGATGGGATGGGATGGGATGGGATAGGAGATGGGGCAGGAGATGAGAGGAGACTACGCTGAGCCTCCCACTCCCACTCGTAGACATACCCTCTATATCCTCCTATCCCTCCATCTACGTCCACTTCCCCATCTATATCTCCATCTCAATCAAGCGAATCAAGTGAAGCCGTCCGTCCGTCCCTTATATTATAGTAAAGGATGTGATCCGCTTTTCCATACGAATTACTATGCCTTATTTATTATACGTTGATTGCTTGTTCTACGTGGAGATTAGCTGGAGGGTTAGGATGGGATGGGATGGGATGGGATGGGATACGTGTTATAAGATATTAATATCCCGATCTCCATCCCATACTCTCCTCAAACATCCATCCCTTGACATAGTCTTCAATCTAAACCTCCTCGTGCACTCTTCCAAACGCAGAAGTATACATGATATAGAGTGTTCCAGGGAATACGCACTATAGCTTTGACCCTCATGACTCGCTACTCGCTACTCGCTACGGTGGTTTAAGGAGGAGGATAACGGTGGTAGGTTTTTGTTTGATTACGTATGTGCATTGATACTTGGTGTTAGGATCACTTACCTTGGGGTTGGCGTGATCATGTTTGTTTGTGATAGTCATGCTTTCATGTCTTTAGTAGTAGCCCTGGCGACATTGATACCTAATTATGACAGACGTTTCATAGTTGCTAGAATCGATCGTAGAGTCTATGTTTGGAATGCTATCCTTTCATGCTATGCACCTTGCTGAGAGAAAAATAGGTGGTGGTGAATGAAGTCGTTATTGTTTCCTCATGATGATGAGGAGTCTGCGTATCATGTTGTTTGTGAGTATCGCAAGAGCTTGGAGTGATGTTGATAATCCTTCGTTGCCGTTGGAGATATAGTTGAGATAGAGGGATATTTTGGAGAATGGGATTCTCGTCGTGAGTCATCTGGATGGAATTTAGATGTGGCTAATACGTATTGTCAAGCTTTATCGAACATGGCGATGACTGTAGGCCCGCGTTGGAATTAATATGTAAGTAAAGTTAGAAGATCGTCTCCAGTTTTCGCTACCTAGGTAATCTCCAAGTCAAGACGGGATAGTACATATCTTTATACAAGGCAGGATGACTAACCATTTGAATCAGGTCGACCGTTTACCGCCTAACGCCAGACTGGCTTGAATGATCTCCTGCCCTTCCACGCTATTCTAAGCACAAAAGCGGCAATCGGAATGCCAGCATTGGTCGAGTCCACCATCGACATGGTTAATCACCCAATCCCAGCGGATCATATTGGCATAAGACAATTCAAGGGACATGCCACCGAGAGTATACACAAGACTTTTCGCCTCTGCTGCCCTAGCAGCCATCTGAGCCCCCGCATCAGTGGTGATATAATCCTAAAACGTGGCAAGGACAGTCGCAGCATTCAAGACCGGAACCAGGCTGGTGATGGAATCGAACTCAAGGATCTAATCGCCGCCGACCCGCGTCCTCACTGCTGGAAGAGTGGTCGAAGACCAGCCCTGCGTCGACGAACCCGTACCGGTATCGGGCTCCGGATCGAGCCTGAGACGTTTGTTGTCTTACGTCTCGTCGTCCTCGTCTGCATCCGTGTGGGGAGGGAACAATCTTCGATTTCAGGTTAGTCTGCGTCTGGTTTTTCCAGTTCCGAACCCTTGGCGTACAAGATGGGTCGGAGCTTATCGTTGTCGCCTGCTCAACCGTGAACGGTGTTTATGTTGTAAATCAGTGCTTTGACTAGAGATATACCAACGTACACATACCCGCCCATTCCTGAGCCAGACCCTTCAACGCTCGCCGTAGCAACGCAATGATGATGAATGGCCAGGCCTCTCGATGCGATCTAAACGTATCTCCCGGAATCATACGTATACGCTCCAAAGCTGGCGTTACGGTTCCGGACCAGCATTGCGCTACATCCGTCTAGATAATGCGAATGTGAGTGCCGGTCATGCATGCGCAATGTCGATGTCACGAAACACCGTTTGACCAAGGAACTCCCTCTTGAAGCAGGGCTGATGATATGTTCGACGGTCGAGGCAACAAAACCTTGTTCTGCCATTGCAATGGTGTGATATCTCGTGGGCGCAACTGCACGATGGGCTATGCGTATAAATGATCTTTTCGATCGATCGTGCTGATGCCCGTCGTGAGCCAATTGCCTCTGGAAATCCTTATTCCAATCAGAAGCCTCGTACAGGATTCAAAGTCGGGATGGCCGAAGATCATTGTGGTATCACTGTCTTGTAAGGTGTCTTTCGGAGTGCTTCGCCAATGATATTATGTGACTATTCTAGCACGTAAATCCGCAGTGGGAGCTCAAAATGCCTACAAGCCCGGTCAAGATGCGCCATGGCGAAGGCGCCGGCCGCGGCCGAACGCAGCGCTCGCCTTAGGGTACAGAGGTTGGTGGATAAAGTAGGATTGGCGTGCTCATTTAGTCGTATGATTAGCGAGTTACTGGTTTCCGTTAATCGTCTTTCAGGTTGAAATAAGACGCGTTCAAATTCACGATGCCGGGCAGGGTTGTTAACATCATAGGTCTGATGGATAGTAAGGATCCCGACGACATGATATCGACTCACTCGTCTATAATAATAACAATGGGACTCGTAAATATTCTTTCGGAGACGGCTTACGACGTACCGAGTTTTCCCCTATAGTAACTAATTTTGCATCGAGGATCCCATGTTCCGTCTGATTTTTCTTGAAGAATAGAACATTGTGCGACCTTTCCCAGTAGTAGGTAAAGATTTATGCGAGACAAATTCCAATGTCCCAATGGTTTCAACATGCGCGAGAGTACCACCTGGTATGTCCTACAGAGCCTTCAAGAAACTGAGCTTGCTCTCTGGGTAGCTCCCTACAGATCATACTGATTAGGCGGCTTTCTGTTAAATGCTCGACTGTGTATTTGGGATTGATCCGGCAGGGAGAGTGGAATGGCAAGGAGAGTCTAAGTGGAATTGGGAATGGTCGTGGTAGTGATGATTTGATAAATGCGAGTGGGGAACGATGAGGAAGAAGAGAGAGCCCTTTGATGTGAGACCGGGAAAAAGGGGAGCAGCGATAATATTGAAAAGGGTGATATTCCAATCTCAAACGTTCGATCATTGCCAGATATCTTATTATACGATCCATCCTCCATCGCTATAAAACTTTCTCTTCTCCCTATCTTCATCCTCAAACCCCCGTCCTTCCTCTCAACCGCACATTGAGATCTCCTCAGATCACTCACTCGCTGAATCTTAGCCTCCATCCCTCTCTCATCTCGCAGGCGCAGGCACCACATCGTTGCACTGGTGATAATTCACAGAGTATCTCCCATTCCCAGAGGTGCCAGTCCCAGCCGCAACCGCATCACTGTTCGTCAAAACCGCACTGTACATGTAGTTGCCAGTACTCGTCTGGGGAACAGATATGATCATCAGATCTTCCCCTGTAAGCGCGTACGCCAACATGGAGCTGGTGTAAGAGTACCAGACGACTTTGGAATTACTGTCGACTTGTGTGTTGGGGTCGAATTTGCCTCGGACGGCTGGGTCAATATGATGGGGGGTTCCGCGTTGAGGGTTCGCTTCTTGCTCGAGGAAGGCCGTAACATTTGCCCATGCGGCTTGGAGTGCGGCGTTGGAGTAGGTGTTGTTTTCTTGTGCGGTTTGGCATACTACGCCTTCTGGAGGGAACCTGTTTTGTTGGCGGACGGAGAGGATGGCATTTCCGCTGCCTGGGGATGGGAGAGCGGAGATACTGGCTGATAGGTAGGGGAGCAAGAGGAGGGAAGATTTGGGGAATTGCATTCTGAGGCAATGTCTTTCCTGATATGCGAGGATGTGGAAAGTATACGAGGATGCGGGCGACAAAGTGACAGTAGGAAGAGGATAGCTTTACTGGTTTGGAATTGGAAAGGAGTAAAACAGCAGAGCAGTCTTTACTTATATCTGTACTTTGGGGTCCTGTGATACAATTTGAGACCATTCCAAACAGATATTCTGATAGTGGAATCATCGAACGGGAACGAGAAGTTTGACCAATTCGGCTGAAACGATTTACGCGATTGGTGATCCGTCCTGAAACAAAGTTCGGAAACCTGTTCCCATATATGATAACGCGACCAATGTATTTTGGGGTCTATAGTATAATTTGAGACTTTCTTAAACAGATGTTTTGATAATAGAATGATCGATTTGGAACGAGAGGTTTGATCTATTCGGCTGAAACGATTTACGCGATTAGCGACCCGTCCTGTGTTGGAAATAAGCCCTTCTGCCAAGACACTAAGCGAGTGGCCACGTCTACAAAGTCTTGTTGTCTCGTAAGTTTGTTCCTAGGCATCTTTCAGACATCTAGCATAGCCAAATCATCCATCATACCCCTGAGATCGTTCAACATTCTGAAATAGAGTTCGAAATCCTATTATCTGTATTGTTGTTCTCACTATATGTACGACGACAAGACAATGGACTGATGTTTATGCTCGATCTGTCTCTGCTGGGGCTGTGGTGTCTCAACGGGCCTTGCAGAAAGCGAAAGATTAAAACCGGCGATGGAAATGTTTCAATGAAGCGGGCTCTATTCAGACTCCCACTTGGCATTCCTCCTCACGAAATTTTCTTATCTCTGCTAATCCCTCTGAACGGTCCTGCTCGTATATTTGCGCCGTTTTCGGGTTCAACAACATCTTATCCATTGCTTAAGGAAAAAACTGTTTAATATTCTTTCAGTCGTTTTTGTCTTTCTGGAGATTTTTGAAGATCGATAATATATTTCAACTTTTTAGAACGGAGTCAATTTCTTGAGATTTTGGGCGGTAATGAAAACGAATTATCCGTATAGACCGTTTTACTAGAACTTGGCGGTAATAAAGTCCAATGTCCACCCCAATATCCACCCTGCAACCATGCTCCGTACTGGATTTCCCTGGACATCGTACGTGATAGCCGTTGCTCTAGCAACTCCTCGGGTAGAGGAGAGCTGCCTAGGCAGATAAGCGTGTTGTCTCATAGATCGGCAGCCTCGAGAGGTGATTGGAGGCACCAGAAAGCGCGCTGTTGAAATTGGGAAGGCTGCAGCACTGGGCGCTCTAGGCAACACTTTAGGCCAGGTTCACCCCAGACATTAAGTAGGGTGAGGTCGAAGCAGATTTTTGTCCTCTTGGCAAATGGACGATGGACACATTGCAAACATAGCATACTTCGCACATACCTATACAGCTGCATGCTCATCCAAATCTGCTTTCCCCTGTTTGTCCCACCTCCGCCTTGAAGTGATGTGTCCCTAATTCAGCAAACGCAATTTCTGCAATCCCATTTTCCCAAGATTGTGTTCGATGTATTCCACCGTCTTTCGAAAGGTAGCACGCCCCCCTTGACAGGCCCCACTCTCGAGATGTTGCATTAAGCCACTCAACGTCGAAAAATATTTCATCAATTGGGAATATTTTCCATCATTTTCCAATCCTGCGGAATAGAGGGGACAGTGGAGTACTTTCGGAGAATGAGCTGGCGACGATAGATGTTCTTTCATGGCCTGGCTCTTGAAAGGCTTTCGGCCAATGGGACAAAGTGGACATGTCAGCCTCGTCGTAAGAGGTAAATCCTGCCGTAAAAGTGAGGAGTTTCCAGAGCTAGGCGTAAGCATTCCCGAATCTTCCCAGCTGTCGGGTGTAGACGGAAAGCCGCAGAAGCTGTCATCTGTGAGAGGCGTGAAAATATCACTCTCCGTGATCGACGTCGCCCTAGACATGTCTGGTCTTATTGAAATTGTGTATCCTTCAATACTGCCTCCAGTGATGAGCCGGTCGACATCGTTCGATTGAACAGCCGAGTGGAGTTTCTTCCTTGTCATCTTCGAGGTATATGCTCCGCTTTCAAGATGGTGAAGCCACGACGAAGGGGAAGTGAACTGCCCCTTGCACCGTTTATGTCCGATGCATTTAATATTGCTGAGCGGTTTGTGGACCATAGACAAATGGTGCTGTTCCAGCCCCTTCTCGTCTTTAAACCCTCGTTCGCACTGCTCGCATACCCATTTGGAGAGCCTAAAGGATGAGACCTTGGGCTTAGAGCGTGGTTTATGGACTTTGTTCGCCGAATGCTGATCCAGGGCCTGCTCGTTAGCGAAATCCCGGTCACAGTCACAACAGTGGAACTGCGTTGCGTGGATCCGTGACCGCAAGTGTTGGCCAAGTGCTTCTGAGTCAACGAAAATTTGTTCGCATTCACAGCAAAAACAATGAGTCGTAGACTTCTGATGCTGTTTCAAAACTTGCTGATACAGGAAGGTTCGACCACAGTCGGTACAAAAGAAGGAATGAAGGGCGGCACGATGCTGTTTAAGAGCATCCGACTTTGAAAGACCTTTATACCGAACACGGATTTGATCCCAATTTACCTTCCTCATTAACAATCGGAACCCTCTTGAATACACAACCGATAACCTAGTCTCTGCTAAGAATCAAGCAGAAACCGTCCATGGGTGGGAGCTACATGATGGAGGAAGATACATCGTAGGACACCGACTTATGGCTGCGACCAGTAAAGTATCTAGAACTTAAAGGTAAGTTGTAGCAAGCAGTTAGCTTGAATATATCGTACCCGAGGCCGTCGAGCAACTGTTTTTCATGTGACGACCAATCTCCAATAGTTCCAGAGACGAAAGATGATAATACCAAGTCGGCATTCATGCTCACCCGACCCATTCCTCGATCCCTATACCCCTATCCCCTATCCCCTTATCTATTTCTCCATCATGCCATTAACCCTCATCCCCTACCCCCCTCACCCGCCCTCTCCCCCACAACCCACCCACAAACAAACCTCATACCAACCCCCCTCCCCCTCCTCCTCCCCCTCCCCATACCCCTCTCCCTTCCTCTCCCCCTCCCCCT
>JAABUX010006040.1_pt1 | contig 14613 bp, 11 predicted proteins | sample 5561851 | NCBI WGS metagenome assembly JAABUX01 (sample SAMN10711883, study PRJNA513361) | rock metagenome | isolation source: Antarctica rocks | place: Antarctica: Victoria Land, Richard Nunatak red sandstone | collected 2016-01-03 | reverse complement strand
GGCCGTGACGGAGGGGGGCGGCCTCACTCTGGGCCAAGCCAGGCTCATATACAGGGGCGCCGGCGCCAAGGTCGTCGCCACGCTGGCGAGCATGGTCCGGCGCGTCGTGTGGACCTCCCTGCTCGCCGGGGCGGAGCAGGGCGGGGAGCGCCTGCTCGCGCGGGTGGCGCTCAACCTGCAGGCGCTCAGCGCCCTGCTCGCCTGCCCCCTCTGCGTGAGGGCGGCCGCCGACCGCCGCACGGCCATCCGCGAGGCCGCCGAGGGGTGAGCGCGCTCGCCCCCGCCCGCCCGCAGGCCGCGTGCGCGCTTCTTTTACCCAAAAAACACCCCCTCCGCGCGCGGCCGCAGGTACGCCCGCTGCGACGTATACGGCCTGGCCGCGAGCGTGGCCACGTCGTGGGCGGAGCTGGTGGCGGGCAGCCTGGACGGCAGCAAGGCCTGCGCCGCGCTCGCCGCGTGCGCGCCCGGGCTGGAGCAGGTGCGCCGGCGCCTCGCGGCGCCTCGCGGCGGGCCCGCCCCGCGCGCGCTGCCGCCCAGCCGGCGCCGCGCCGCGCAGGTGGTCGCCATGTGGGCGCTGGCCGACGAGGCGGGGGCGCTGCGCGGCCGCGGGGCGGCCGCGGCCCTGGCGCGGTACCACGCCGGCATCTGCGCGGTGCTCGCGTGGCTGGTCGGCGCGCCGGCGCTCCCGCCGCCCAGCCCCTCACCCATGCCGCCCGAGCAGGCCGGCAACGCAGACCGCAGGCTGGAGCTGCTCGCCGCCTGCCAGGTGCGCGCGCGCCCATTTCGTCACAGCAGCCCTCGCGCTGAGCGCGCGGCAGACCGCGGCCCGGCCCGCCGCAGCACCTGGCGAGCGTGCCGCTGCTGCTCCACGGCGTGCGCGGCGACGGCACGGCGGCGCGCGCCGCGCACCTGGAGGGCCTCTGCGGCGCGCCCGCGGGCGACCTGCTGGCCAAGACCCTGGAGCAGGGGCTGTTTGGGCGCTGCGGTGCGCGCCCGCCGCGCCGCGCGGCGGTGCGCTTACGCCGACCTCAGCACGTGCGAGACGTGCCTGGGCATCGTGAGCAGCGCGGTCCAGGCGCACTCTGACACGCTCGAGGCCGGCGCGCGCCGGCTCGACGCGGAGGCGGAGCGGCGGGTGCTGGCGCTGCTGGTCGAGCGCGTGATCCCGCTGCTGCTGCGCTGCCTGCGGCTGTGGCGGCGCAGTGCGTCGCGCTCCCCGCGCTGCTCGCCCGGGGCGGCCCGAGCCTGTTGGGGGCCGCCCTGTGCGTGGCCGGCGCAGCTCAGGGCGGCGCCGCGCGCCGCAGGCCCGCGGCGGGTCCCGGACGCGCTCGCGTGCGTGAGCGCCAGCGCGCTGGGCGACCTGCTGAGCTCCAAGGAGCTGTGCCAGCGCGTGCCCGGCGAGGAGCGCGTGGCCGGCCTGCGCTGCCTGTACGCCGTGCTGCACTGGACCTCGCAGCGCTTGGACGGACTGGCGCGCCTGCACCCGCTGGGCACTGCTGAGCAGAGAGGGGCCACGCTGCAGTCGGAAGCCGTTTCCCGCGTTGGCCGCCGGCCTGCCTGCCCGGCGGGCAGGCGTGCAGGGGCAGGCTGACTTGCGGCGCCATGGCGCCGGGGTTGGCTCGCCGGTCGCGGACTCGGGGCGCCTGTCGCGTGCAGCTGCGAGTTGTCACCAGGGGGCCGTAAGGCCTGTACGGTGCCTCAGCCCCCGGCGAAGGCCGCGCGCGAGGCGGCATGCGCTGGGGCGCAGGGCGCGCGCGGGCCGAGCGCGCACGCCGACGCGTCGCTGGCCAGGCACCCGGAGCTGCTGTGGCACACGTGCGGGGACCTCATGCGCTGCTGGAGGCCCCTGTCGCACCTGGTGCGGCCCCGCCTGGGGCCGCGCATGCATGCATGCAGGAGGCGCCAGGGCGCCAAAAGGCTCCGGCAGTGCACGTGCCGCTTTTTGTAAGAAAGCCGCGGCGGCGGCGCGGGCAGCACGCTGCGCGACCGGAGCACTCCGCATCGTGCGTCTGCCGCAGCGCCATGGGTCGCTCGCGCAGGTCGACCAAGGTGTCGTGCGCGGCGACGCCGAGCTGCGCGAGGGCCTGCTGCCGACCGCCCTGGCGGCGATGGAGGCCGCGCTGAGGCGCGCGCCGGACTTGCTGGGCGCTGCGGCGGGTGATGGCGCCGCCGAGACCGCGGCCCGGGCGCGCCCACGGCGTCACCCTCTTGCTGAGCCGCGGCGACTGCGGCCGAGGAATGGCGGCCTTGACCCTCGGCGCGGCCGCCGGCGCGCAGGCGGTGCAGCACGCGGTCGCGGCGCTGCAGGCGGCGGGCCCCGGCGCGGCCGTCGCGCCGGCCGCAAGGGCGCTGCTCGCGACGCTGGGCAAGCTGCTTGCGACCGCGCACGCGCCGGGCCCCGCCTGGCGCGCAGGGCTCAGGGTGCGCCGCGCCGCCTGCCGCGGCGTCGCAGCCAGCCAGGGGCGGGGCGGCGCGCGCGCAAGGAGCGCTGGTGCCGAGCGCTTGCGCGTGCCCGGCAGGACGCGCTCACGACGTCCATCCCGCACCTGGTGCGCGCCAAGGAGGCCGAGGGCCTGCCGGCGGGGCTGCGGCCGTGCGCGGCCGCGCACCTGCTGCCCCTGCTGCTGCTGCCGCCGGAGCGCGTGCGCGCGCTGGAGCCCCCGAGCCACAGCCCGGCGAGCAGCGACGACCGCGTGGCGGACTTTCTGTGCGAGGTGGTGGTGCGCGCGGCGCCCGCCCGCCGCCGCTGCGGGCGCCGGCTGCTTTATGGGCTGCCGTGGGCTGCCAGGACCGACAGTCTGTGCGGGCGCGCAGGTCCACTGCGGCCGGCTCGTGGCGGGCGACAGCCCCGGCGAGTGCAGGGCGCTCGTGCCGGCGTGCGCGGGCGTGGCGCCCTTTGTCGTGCAGGCGCTGCGCACGCTGGCCGACCGCCGTGCGCGCCTCCCTGGGTCGTGCCAATGCTCCTGCGCGCAGCGCGCTGAACAGCAGCGTGTGCGGCGCATGCGTGCGCGCTCACAGCCATGCACCCGCGGACGCGCCCGGCCCCGGCCGCGCCTGTGACGGCTGCAGGCGGCGCACCAAGGGGCCTTGCAGAGGGCGCGTGGCTGTGGCGACAAGCACCCCACTCGTGCCTGCATGCTGGGTGCAGACGGCGGCGCGCCGCGCCCCTGCAAAATTAAGGCCTCGCCGGGCAGTGCGCTGCGGAGCGGCCGGCGACGGCGGCGGATGCTGCCCGCGTGCAGGCAGCCTGTGCGATGCCCCGGCCGTGGTGGCAGAGGCGCGCTTCTCGGGCGCGCTGGCCGGGCTTTTGTTCCTGTTCGGCGCGTCGCGCGCGCTGGCCGCGGCGCTCGCGCGCGCCGGGGCGCTGGGCGCAGCGCTGCGCCTGGCGCGGCGCTCTGTGGGCGCGTGCGCCGCGCCCAGGCGCGAGTTGAGGGCGGCGCTTGCGCTGAGCTTCATGGACCGCACGCTGCGCGCCGCCGGGGGCCACTCGCCGCCGGTGGTGCGCGTGCGCGCTGCAGCACCCCTGCCCGCCCCCGCGCAGGCGGGGGCTGTTCTTCTGATGCTGTGCGGGCGCGGCGGCAGGTCACGCTGCACCTGGACGAGCCGGCGCCGTCGGGGCCGAGCGGCACCGATCACCAGCGCCGGCTGGCCGCCTTGGCGGCCGCCGTCGCGCGCTTTGAGACCGAGGTCGCGCCGGGCATCGCGGCCGCGCCGCCGGCCAGCCTGGACGACCTGCGCCTGCGCATGCCCGCGCTCCGCCCAGTGGGCTGCTGGTGGTCGGGGTGCGCGCCGCGCTTGTTCAAGTCGCCGCCCCTGCTGTGCCCGCGAGCGCGCACAGCAAAGCCCCGGCGCGCCGCGCGCGCGCAGGTGCGGCAACCTGGCCGGCACATCGGAGGCGGGCCTGCCGCTGCAGCAGTGCTCCGGCTGCAGCACCGCGCGCTTCTGCTCGCCGGCGTGCCACGAGGCGGCCTGGCGCGCGGGCCACAGGGGCGCCTGCCGGCGCGCGCGCAAGCGCGCCTGACGGGCGCGGCTGCGCGGCGGCCGCCTGGCGCGCGCGCCCCGCGCGGTGTGGCATGCAGGCCGATGCATGAGCCGGCGGCCGCATCGCGCGTTGCCGCCCAGCGTGCGCCGGCGCGCGGGAGCGCGGCGGCTCGTCGTGCTCAGGCGCCTGCCTGGTCTGCGGCGCGAGCTTTGCGCGCGCGGCCGCTTCCCGCGGGTGCGATGCGCTCGAGTTTGGTGGACGTCTCCTTCGCGCCGCTCTGGCGTGGTGCCAGGCGCGACTGTGCGCCGCTCAGGCGCCTGGCGAGAGCGCTGGACGCGCCGCGGTGCCGGCTGGGTGGCGGCCCTGGGCATCCTCTGGAAGGGCGTGTCCTGTTAACAGTTCCAGGGATGAGCAGGCGGCTTTGGGCGGGCCCAGGACAGACGTGTGTGCACTTTTGTGAGGCAGGGTCGCGGAGGTCGCTCACGTGTAAGAGGCACGCTCGCGGGACATGCTCCGGCGCCTGGCGCCGCCGTCGTAACAGCCTGGTGCAGCGCATGCAAGATGATTGGTGCTCTGTAACTAGTGCAAACCAGGGAAGACACAGGCACGCGCGGCGTGCCAAGGCGGCAGGCACGAGCACACAAGCACCCGGCTCTGGGGGCGAGAGTGCGCGGCATGCACCGCACGTACAAGGCAGCGCTCCTGGCTGACCTGCCGGCCAGGAGCAAGTCTGTGGCAGCTTGGCGGCGGCGCCGGCGTGCAGCCCCGCCTCCCGCTCGGCAGCGGCCCGCGCGGCCTGCGCCGCCTGCGCATACGCGCGCGGCCGTCGGAGGCGCGCGGGCGGCGCGCAGCCGCGCGGCGCAGGCGGCCCCGCGCCTGGCGCCGGGCAGCGGGCGGACGAGCGCGCGCCTTGGCATGCTCGGCTGGGCATTCGCAGGCTGCCAAGCCCGGCTGCTTGCTCATGCTGAGGTCCATGGGGCCTGCCCAGGCCCCCCACCCCTGACTTCTCTATGCGAACTGGGGTCGTAAATCAACGCGCATGGTTGCGTGGTATGCTCGAGTGCTGCGCCATGTGATTGCGCTTGGTGTTGCAGTTTGCATGACACGAAGCGGTGTGCCCTATGCAAGAGTGAGAGGTGGACGCGCGGCGGCGCATGTTACTGGCACGTTGCCAGAAATTCAGGACCTGCATGCAAGCGACACCCTAGACCTGCGCGGTGTCCTGTCTGCAAAGAGCATCCATGCACGCACTGAGCAGGGCACTCATGCTGGGCACCCAGGCTACTTTTTTCACTCTGGCACATGTCTGCAAATACACCCTTGCGCCGTTCCTCGACCGCCCTGGCGGTGGGGCCAAGCCACCGCGGACATCGTGCCGCGACAGTTGCGCTGCGCGAGGCCCACGACTTGGCAAACATCAGCGGGCAGCTGTCATGCCTGCCCCAGCGCGGCCGCAGTCCCCCCTGCGCTGCCTCCCGGCCCGTCCCACCTGCCCTCAAGGCTAGTCAGAGTCACCAGAGAGGAACCCGTCCAAGCCACCGCAGGGCTTGCGGCACTGGGCAGCGTACTGGGTGCACACCGCCTGCAGGGCGCCAACCCTGCGGGCGCTGACACTGCGCAGCTTGGCAAACCTGGAGGACCGCTCGTACGCCCAGTTCTCGTCGGCCGCCAGGCCGCTGTATGTCAGCTCGACCGGCGTCATCCGCTGGAAGCGGAACAGCCGGCCGGCCTGGGCGGCCGCGTGCGGAAGCATGCACCCAGTCACATAGTCCGAGCCGGCCTCGCGCCGCCCGTCCGAGTAGTCGACCGGGGAGCGACAGCACCAGCTGCGCCTCGCTGCCGTCGCGCGCGAGGGGCGCGCTCGCGGTGCGCCGCGCCGCCGCCGCGGCCCGCACCCACCCGACATAGTCCGCGACCAGCTCGGGGTGCACCTGGAACCTGGCCTGCTCAGAGGGGCCGACCAGCGGGCGGTAGCGCCCAGCGACCGCCGCGGCCCGGCTCCTGGTCCCCCCGTGGCCAGACAGCTGCCAGGTATGGTCGACACTCTGTCCACGTTGGTGAACGGGTCCGCCGCCGCCGCGGCCGCGGACGCGGCCCCAGGAGCGCCGACGGCGTTGGCGGACAGCCGCGCCAGCGCCAGGCTGTGCAGCAGCGGCTGGTGCGTGCTGCTCCAGGAGCCAACGGGCTCCGTGGTCCCGGCGGCGCCGGGGCCTCCGCGGCGCGGCAGCACAAAGTCCGGGGACAGCCGCACCCCATTGACCGTGGTGAACGGCCCCAGGTGGGAGAGGTACTCTGCCAGCTCCAGCGGTACGGGGTACGGCTCGGGGAGCGCGGCGCGCAGGTACGCCCGAGCCTCAGCCTCCTCCGCGCCCAGGCCGCCCCGCGCCTTGAGCTCGAGCAGCACGCGCCAGAGCGCGTACGACGCCCCGAGCAGGAACTCGATCTCCGAGAGGCCCCTCCCCGCTCGGGAGTCGGCTTGCAGGGCGTCGCGGTACGACGCGCTGGCCACATCGAAGTAGCCGTGCATGTCCAGCATGTAGCGCTCGTTCATGCACAGGCAGCACAGCTCGGGGTGCCCGCCGATGTAAGCCCCCGACAGCGTCCGGCCTCCGGTCATCGTCGGGCGCCAGCAGGCCGTCATCGCCGCGCCGCCGCCCCTCGCGCTGCCCGTCGAGCCTGCCTGCAGCAAGCGCACGCGCATGCGCTCTCCCGCTGGCATCAGAGGTCACGCTCCCTGGCCTGCGACGCAAGTGCTTGCACTCTCCCTGGTGTGAACAAACTCACCGGCGCCAGCTGGTCGGCCAGCGGCTCTGCAGGGGCTCCCGCAGACGCGGCTGGGGCGACACTGGACCCACAGGGCGCGCTCGCTGCTCTGCTGGGCAGGCCTGCTCACTCGCTCATTATTGGTTGGTATAAGCCAGAGCGCGCGCAGACGGAAGCTTCAGCGCCTGATTGGAGTGTGCGCGCCTCGCTCCGCAGGTAGCAAATGAAGGCCCTGTTATGCGCAGGTCCTGCTGTGCATCAGGTGCCAACCCTACAGGCCCTGCTCCCGCGCTGCGCGGCCGCCCTCATGGCCGCACGAGCGCGCTCAAGGTGGGCGCGCGCCAGACGCAAAGGCGCCCTGCAAGCGTTCCAGATAATGTGCTGCTCACACGCATTCGCTTGGAGTGGCGTGGCGCGGCCGCCTGGCGGCCGCTGCAGCGCATCAGTCGTATGCACAATCCCAACAGCCATCCTGTCTCAGAGGTGAGCTGCCCTGTGACATTTTTTTTAAAGAGAAATGCAGCCCAACCGTAAGCAAGCACAGAGCGCACCTCGCACCCCCGAGCACAGGGCACAAACTCAGGCGCGCCGGGGGCTTTCCAAGCGCGCTTGCCTTTCCTGCGTGCGGCTAGCTTGCACAGGGCGCAGCCGGCGCTGGTGTGGCTGACAGTGACAGCCGCCAGGGGCTTCCTTGGAGCTGCGCGCCTTGGCGGGCAGTGTACACTTGGGAGCCGCCTCGGCTGACTTGGGCAGTGCCTGATAAATGTGTGTGCACACCGCCTAGCGGGTGAGCGGCGCCTTGCGACGCGGTGCTCGGCAGAGGGCTTCCTTGACACGCCACGCAAAGTAGCTGTTGCGTCCTCTCAAGCACGCAGAGCAGCTGGTGTGCCATACACGGGCGGTGCGGGATGCCATGCGCCTTGCGCCTCTGGCGCAGGCATTCACTCCGGATGATGTGTTGTACCTGGCAGGCAGTGTGCTGGGGTGCTGTGGATGAGCGCATGCGTGGGGGACATGTGAGTGCATGGCACAGGTGTTGCTGCATGCACCTCCCATTGTGTCAGAGAAGGCTGATGTCGCAACGTAAGCGGTCCACGCATGATGGCTGCCTGCGTGCAAAAACAAAGCCGCTGGACGGGTTGAATAAGTCAAGACAACAGGATTGTTCAAACAGGACCTGTTTGAACAAGTGCAGGGAGAGGTTGATTGCAATAGTCTACATATGCGCGGAGAGAGGTTGACTGCAATGGTTTATAGATTCACGGTGCGTTGCAGTTCCCTACACATCTTAGACTTCTCGCTTGGCGCAGCACACACAAAGCAGCAGCAGCAGCAGCAGTCAGCGCCACCTTGCGCGACCGCAGCATGTGACAAAAAAAATGGGAAGGCAGCGAACACTAAATGCAGCATGGCGGTCCGCTGTAGCCCAAAACAAGCCATCCCCTCTATAAATAAGAAAAGACGAGCAGGCATCGCTACTACCGCTACATTCAATCAGTGCTGCCCTCTATCAATGCTACCCTCCACTTCACGCTCGCTTGAGAGACCGCTTGGTGTCTGCCGCGCTGCCAAAGCCAGCATGCGAAAACAATTCTAATTCAACCACTTTCTACTTGAGAGCAAAGCGCAAGCACCCACATTGCACGCAGTATGTACAAAGTTCCCCTTCAGCTACTTTGATTACCGCGACCACAACAGGCTCGCAAAGGAATTTGAGAGCAAAGTGCGGCGCGAGACGGGGCGCTGCGTGGTGGCCGCACCATGCGGGCACCGGATGTCATGCACTGGTCGTGAAGGCGCTCACGGCGGCGGCGGCACGGCGGGCTTGGCGGCCGGCTTGGGCGCATCCTCAGGGCGCGCGCCCGGGACGGCAGGCTTGGCGCCCGGGACGGCGGGCTTGGGCGCGTCCTCGGGGCGCGGCTGCGGCATGGGGCGGTCCTCGGGGCGCGGCTGCGGCATGGGACGGTCCTCGGGGCGCAGCGGCGGCATGGGCATGGGCATGGGCGCGCCGGCGGGCGCGAACGGCATGCCCGCGCCGGGCTTGACGGGCGCCGGCCGGGGGGCGAGCTCGGGGCGCGGCGCGGGGTCGACGGCGGGCTTGGCGGCGGGCTTGGGGCCGGGCGCGGGCTTCACAGCGCCTGCAAGCGCCGCGCGAGGCGAGTCAGTCATGGGTCACGCTTGATTCATGAGCTCCTGTGGAGGGATACGTAACACAGCTTGCACCGGTCAGCTGGAAGTACAACACACGGTCGTGGATGTTGCATGGCAGGCATCACTCAGCAGCATATCAAAGGGCGGCACGCTGGGGCGCGGGAGCACACCCGGGGCAGCGCCGGGGGCAAGCGGCATGCCCGGCATTGGCATGGGCATGCCCGGCTGGGCGGCGGGCTTGGCCGGGTCGGCGGGCTGCGCGGCGGGCTTGGCCGGGTCGGCGGGCTGCGCGGCGGGCTTGGCCGGGTCGCCGGGCTGCGCGGCGGGCTTGGCCGGGTCGGCGGGCTGCGCGGCGGGCTTGGCCGGGTCGGCGGGCTGCGCGGCGGGCTTGGCCGGGTCTGCGCCGGGCATTATCAGTTCAGTCACAGGCGCGTGGATATTGGCCTGCAGCACTGCAGTGCAAGCAGGGCACGAGGCAGCCTGCAGTGCACTGTGCCAGCGCGGCACGCTCTGCAGTGCAAGCAGGGCACGGAGCAGCCGGCAGTGCACTGTGCAAGCTGAGCACGCGAGGCGCACCCTGCAGCATGCGGCGCTGGCTCATGTAGTCCACACGGGCGTCCACCGCCGCGCCTGCACGCACGGCGCAGAGCACAGTGAGCCGGGCACCGAGCAGCGCTCTCACCACTGCCCAGGGCGGCACACAGGATAACACCACACGTGGCAACTCTAGAAACAGGGCCAATCAGAGGCGCCGGCTCACCGGCGACGAGCACGACCAGCAGGGCAGCCGCCAGCGCCTTGGAGAAGGCCTGCGCGTGGGCGCATGCTTGTCAGGTGCTGTTTTCCACCGACCACCGCGCACCCAGTGACAGCAATGCGCAGCCAGAGCAAGCGCGCAGCGAGCTCGCAGGCCCAGCGGCCACCAGGTGACAACACTGGGCAGCCAGAGCAAGCCCACAGCGAAAAGGCGCCACAGGCACGCACCATGGTTGCGCAAAGGTGTGTGGAGCGTGCACGAGGCTCTGCCTGCGCAGCCGCAGCACGCACAGCGCCTCAGCTCGCTTGATTATATGACATCAAGCCAGTGGTGGGCCTTGTTCGCCCCGAGCCAACACGGCTGGGCAAGCACTCTGGCAGGCGCGCAGAGCTGACAGGCGTATCCAGCCTCAAGCTTCCCGCAGCGCCCGCGGACGTGCAACCCAACCCGGCCGACTGATCTGATCGGCAAGCACATCAGCTGAGGCCGGACGAAAAGGCAAGCGTAGCGGACAGGCGCACTCCCGTCTATGCAAGGAGGCGCCACCGCCACCGCCCAACCGCTACTTCGTGTTGTGCAATCAGAACTTTGTCATGCCGATGGCAGGCAATGCCCGAGTGCTGACAGGCAGCCAAGACAATGGGCACAGCATAGACTTTGATACGAGGCTGCCAACCACCGCGCCCTCGGGTCACCCCGGGCAGGAGTGTGATCCCATTGGCACGTCTCGGTACCCATTTAGAAGCTGGGAGCACGCAGTCCTATTGCAATGCCGTAGCAGCCCACTGCGCCCGCACTTACAGCCAGCCGCTGCACGCAGACGGTGTGCCACAAGGAGAGCTGCTCGCATGCTCACCTGTCGGTGGCTGCGATGCGACGGTGAAGGGCGAGCTTGGAGCCGTGCGTAGGTGCCTGCGGCGAGCAAGGTGCGTTGGTTGTGGTCTGGATAACTTTCTCTGGAGCTGATGCCTTGTCCCGCTGGTCTTTGCAGGTTCGAAGTGGCTTCTTGCCCCACAGGGTTTCAGGGCTCCACTGAAGGAGGAGCCCTTGAAAGGGCAGCTCCGGCGCAGCTGCCGGCCGCCTCGTGGCCTGGCCGAGGACTCAGCCTCGCCCGCCGCCCCGGGCCTGCGGGCGCGCGCTCGCGCGCTCGCGGCGCCTGCGCCCGGGCCGAGCGGGGCCCTGCTCCGCGAGGCTGAGGTGCGGGCGGCGCCGCCGACGCCAAGCGGCGGATGTGCCCCGGGCGTCAGCCGGCCGTCTTCGGACGCTGCCCGGGGGCGTGCGCTCCGACCCGCACCACCAGGTGCCGCCGTAGGCGCTGCGTTTGCGGCTGTGCTGAGCAGCACGTGTCAGGCTGGGGCGTGCCGGCAGGTCTCGGCCCCGCGCGGTCACCCCGTCCACGAGCGGGGGCCCGCCGCGCGCTGCTCCGCCCGTGCGCGGCGCTGCCGAGCGAGCGCCTGGTCGCCTGTGCAAAGCCCACGTGCGAGCCGCCGGCGGGCTTTCGGCCGCACCCGACCCACGGGGCGCCCGCCCTGAAGGCTCCAGCTGCGGCATCGAGCAGGGCGGGCCCACGCTCCTCCCGGATGGCTTGCACCCTGCTGCGCTGCGGGCGGTCCACAGCGTGGCGGCTGGTGCGTGGCCGTGTCAAGGGCGCGCTTCTGTGCCCCATTGCGTCTGACGCAGGGCCTGTTTGACGTGGTCCGCTTCTTGCGCGCGCCCCAGTCCACGCACCAGCCACTCGGTCGTGCGCACCGCAGCCACACCACCGCCCCACCATGCCCGTGAGAGCCACCCGATGCCGCACAGCGCGTCGCATGCATTCGCCCTACAGCGCCGACGAACGACCTGCTTCATCTGTAGGCTATAGCGGGCAACCTCCGCCGGCGCTCATCGGCAAAGATTCCTGAAACTTACAGCAGTCAGGCCTACCTGCACGCCGCTCGGCGTCGCGGCCAGTTCTCCTCATGTGCACGTTGGCCCTAAGCCACTCTGCTTGTCGGTGGACGCGCAGGCCCCCTGTGAGCGCAAGCATATAAGCAAAGGTCGCCGGTATCCAGTAACTCCGAGGTAGGGTGGCTGCGATGGCGCTCCCGGTTGCAGGCCCGACATGTTGGCTGATACACTGCTGTGATCCAGCCTTCTGTCAACACAGCCAGCAGCCGCAACACTCGTCCAGTCGCAGCTGGGAGCACCCGCGCTGTGCATGGACTATGCGGCCGAGCAGGAGATGGAGCTGGAGGCGCTGGCCGCAATCTTCGCGGACGACTTTAGAGGTGACGCCGCTGCGACACACAGAGCCTGCCGCCGACCCACGCGGCGGTCCTTGACGCGCTCGGGCCGCGCGCAGAGGTCGACGAGAACCGGCCAGAGGGCTGGCCCGGCAAGGCGTACAGCATCGTCGTGACGCCCGCAACCGAGGGCCAGACGGAGCAGGGCGATGACTTTGCACGTGCGCCGCGCCCCGCCCGCGACTCCCCAAGGCGCACTGCGCGGCGGCTCAGGGCCATGCGCGGCGCGCAGTGCGGCTCGAGCTGCTGTTTGCGTACCCGCACACCTACCCGGACGAGCCGCCGCTGTACAGGGCCCGCAGGCGCGGCGCGGGCGCCCCCGCCCGAGCAGCCCGGTCGCCCCGGCTTGGCAGCGCGCTGACCACGCGCTGCAGTGCAGCGTGCGGGGGCTGAGCGACAGCGAGCTCGACGAGCTCGCGGGCGCGCTCGACGAGCAGGTGGAGGCCAACATCGGCATGGTGAGCGCCCGCGCCCCGGGGCAGCGCGGCGGCCGGCGCGGCGCGGCGGGCGCTGACGCGCGGCCCCGGCGCAGGCGATGATCTACGCGATGGCGTCGGCCGCGCAGGACTGGCTGCGGGAAAAGGCGCGCGCGGCCCTGCTCTCGCCCCGCGCGCGCAGACCGGCTGCGCGAGCGCGGCCGCCCGACGGGCCCCGCGCGCCGCAGGCCGCCGCCGCGGGCCTCAGCCGCGTCGAGGTCGACCCGCTGGCGGCGCGCAAGGCGGCCGAGGAGGCGGAGGAGCGGCGCCTGGCGGACGTGCGCGCGCACGGCACGCCGGTGACGCCGGCCACGTTCGCGCAGTGGAAGGCGCGCTTCGACGGCGAGATGGCGGCCGCGCGCGCGCGACGCGCGGAGGGCGGCGAGCGGCGGGACGCCGGCCCGACCGGCAAGGCCTTCTTCCGGCAGATGGACGAGGTGCGCGCCGCGCCCGGCCCGCCCGCCGCGCTGCCGCGGCGCGCGCGCGCGAGCCGCCGGCGCCGCGCAGGCCGGCCAGGACATGGGCGACGCGGAGGACGAGCAGTACGGGCCGGACAGCGAGGAGGAGGAGGGGGAGGAGGAGGAGGAGGTCGAGCTGGACGACGGCGACGGTGCGCGCCCGCGCGCTCGAGACCGGGGCGCTGCGGCCCCTTGCGGCCCGGCGCTGACGCCGCGCCGCGGCCGCAGGCGAGGACGAGGAGGCCGACATGCTGGACACCTACCTGGCGGAGAAGGGCGGGCGGTAGCGGCGGGGCTGTGGGGGGCGCGCGTGCGGCGCCCGCGCGCCGCGGCCATGCAATCTGCAACGGCGGAGCGGCGGCCACGCTCGCTCTCTTTTGTTACAAACCTTGCGCACATATGCTCAGCTCTATGGAGAAGGCCGCGCCACGCTGAGCAGGCAGGCGACCGGGCACCAGCATGGCCCATTCCGTGCACACGAGGCAGATCACAGCCGGGCGCCGCCGCCTAGCCCACGATGCCCACGCCGGTCAGCGCGGTGCCCGCAAAGCCGCGCTCCACCTCGGGCGCGCGGCCCGCGCCGGCGCCCAGGATGCCGGACAGGTCGTTGTCGTCCACGGCGCCCGTGTTGACCACGCGCAGCTCCGTGTCCGGCAGCACGCCCAGGCCTGCCGCGCACGCTTGCGCGGCGCCTCAGCCAGCCAGCACTGCCGGCACGCCGCCCTGCCGGCCTGCCGGGCCGGCCGCCCTGGGCGGGAAGCGGGCGCCGGGCGCACCGGCGAGCGTGGCGTCGTCGGGGCCCAGGGCGGCCCAGGCGCCGCGCTGCCAGGCGTGCACCTCGGCGTTGGCCGGGTGCACGTCCAGCGCCTCCAGCACGCGCAGCTTCAGGTCCCACAGCGTGTGCGCCGCGCTGACGCGCAGCGGCGCGCGGCCCTTGCGCGCGCGCTTGGACTTGCGCTCGCCTGCGCGCGCGCGCGCATGAACTGGCGCCGCGCGGCGCGGGGCAGCGAACGCCGGCTGGCGGCGGCGGGGGCGCACTGGCGGCGGCCGGCGCGCCGGCGAGCTCGGCCGCGCGCACCACCTCCACCACCACCTCGGCGTCCTCGTACGCCAGCGCCGCGCGCCGCGCCGCCGCCTCGCGCTCCGCCACCGCCTGCGCCCGGGCCTGTTTAGAGGGCGCGGCAGCCGGGCGGCCGGGCGCAGGGCGCGTCGGGCCCGCGCGCCTGCTCGCACACCGCCGGCCACGTGCGCAGCGCGCCGCGCGCCGGCTCGGCGTGCGGGGCGTGCAGCGGGCGCAGGTCGCCGCCGGTCACCACCTCGTCCGCCAGGCTGCCGTCCTCGCGCGGCGACGCTGGCGCGGCCGCCGGCGCGGCCTCCACCGCCAGCTCCGCGCGCGGGAGAGCCGCGTTCACGCCGTACAGGTGCAGCAGCGCGCGCCCGTCCGCCGCCGGCGCGGCCTCCCATGCGCCGCCCCCGTCCTCCTCCGCCTGCATCCAGCGCCCGCGCCTGCGCGCGCGCCGCGCCCGTCGGGCGCGCCGCGCGGCGCGACGCCGACGCGCGCGCGCGGGCGGGGGGGCGCGCACCGCCGCACGACCGCCGGCGGCCGGAAGCCCAGGCGCGCGCGCGGCCCCGCGTGGCAGCCGCACATCAGCTCGGCCAGCGCGGCGTCCGGCGGCGGCGGCGGGCGCAGGTCGGCGGCAGCGCCGGCGGCGGCGGCGGCGCCGCCGCCGCCGCCGCGCCT
>JAABUX010006039.1_pt1 | contig 14615 bp, 17 predicted proteins | sample 5561851 | NCBI WGS metagenome assembly JAABUX01 (sample SAMN10711883, study PRJNA513361) | rock metagenome | isolation source: Antarctica rocks | place: Antarctica: Victoria Land, Richard Nunatak red sandstone | collected 2016-01-03 | reverse complement strand
ATCGAACCGATTTTGCTGACGATAAGGGAGGAGAGGGGGGGGTTTCTGCATTTGGTGGTTAGGGTCGTTAATGTTGTTAGTGGCGTGTTGGTGGGTGGGGGGTGGTGTTATCAGTTGCTCGGGTGGGGCAGGGAGGTGTTTGGCAAGGGGAAGAGGGGGGAGGGGGGGATGGGGGTGTTGCACGGTGGTGCGAATGGAGGCGGAGGGGCGGATGAGGAAGACGAATAGATGGGGGGTGGATTTGGGGATGGGGAAATGTATGCATTTCTTGGATCACGCGTTGGCTTCATTGCTTTGTTTGCTATAGCGATCGATGTCTTTCGTAGACCATGTACTATAAACTTCATATTGTAAAAGAATCGAGTATGGAGAAAGGTGTTTAGCTTCCCCTGAAGCAACGTCTCAAATGGTGATATAATTCCACTTTACAAAAACAGGCTAATCTATCCAACATACATTCGTAGCCTTATTTGTACCTATGTATCTCCTCTAGTACACACACTCGTAAATCAAAAACTCACACCCATCCCAAGAACAAAAAGGTAGATCTCGAACCAGCGAGCGTATACAACCTTACACTCCCACACTCATCTGCCGAATCTATCTATCTGCCTATCGAATCTTCCGTCCCAGGCCCAAGTCTCGTATCTCTGGCTATCTTTGGCTTTCCCCTTGATTGGCATGGAGCCTACAACATAGTAGGTCATCCATCCGGGCATAGCACTTCATCTCACAGGAATTTCTGCCAAATCTCCAACCGAGACCCCCCTGCCTGCAATGAATGGCCCTGCCAGGCCAGGCCAGGATATGGTGGAGAGTTGACTGTCGATTGGCACTTGTTTGTGGAAAGCAGAACCGGAACCCGTTCGCCAATGTAACGGTTGGAGGGTTGGGGTCCTGTAGAGAGTTGAAATTGAGGAAGCTGGAATGCGTTAGGTAGTGCGGGTTGAGGAGGTGGATGAATGTTAGGTGGTGAGGACTTACGCCATGCGGTTATTCGGATAGGGACATCGGGCTGGCTCGTGGCAGTTACGGTCTCCAGGAATCGATCACGCTAATCGATAGTACTGCATAACCCCCGGCGTCGAATACGGACTCGAACTCTCCGAGCTAGACTTCGATTCCCGCTTCAACTTTTCCGTCATCCCGTTGCCGTTGCCGTCGCTGGCCGTCTTCATGACCAATTGCTGCGGCAGCGCCGAGCCGATCGCAGGCAGCGTGTCGCGGATCTTGGCCAGGACGAGCGGGAGGTAGCGGGCCTCGCCGCCGCGCAGGGTGGAGATGAGGAGCAGAAGCTGGTTGAGGTATTCCTGCGGTCCGGGCTCGAATCTGCGGGACTCGATGGGCACACAGGACATGACGTCGACGAGGGTGCAGGCGACGTCGAAGATTTTCTCGATCTGAGAGGTGGCTGTTAGTGTGAGGGGACGAGGTGCGTTCGAGATTTAGGGGGATACGGACCAAGCCGATGCCGTGAATCTCCATTGATTGCTTGGAGAATTGGCCGGTGACGGCGACGAGGTTTCGGGCTATTTCGATGGGGAATGTGAATGTCATGGAGGTGTCGGGCGATGTCGAGGAGAGGAAGCCGTTGGCGATCGAGAGCTGCCAGACCATCGTTCGGAGCCATTGCTGGGAGGTGCGCAGATCGGCAGCTTGGCTTTCGGTAGTGTTTAGGAAGGCAGGTAGTGCGTCTGTGAGCTGGCCTTGCAGTCGGGCGAGGGTGAAGGGAGAACAGTCGGTCCGGGATTTGTTCCAGAGACCGATGAAGGTGTCGTTGAAGGGGCGGTAGAGGTTGACGAGGTAGATGAACCCGGCTGTTGAGTTTGACGGGTCTTGATCTACCGCTGGAAGGTTGATGGTTGCATGAAGGGTCAGGGATCGATGTTTCTTCAGTGCGTAAGCTCTGTAAACGTTTCTCATTAGCTGATGAACTTAGAAGCAAAAATAGATACGCTGTGCGGATAACTGAAAACCTGATTGGCAAAAGTTGTGGATGTTGCATGTATCAACTTGCCTTTCTGTCACGAATAACAACCAAAAGAGTCGCCGTTTGCGCGACGTCTCGACCACATTGTCAAAGAAATACGTGTTCTCATCCTGCATGCCGAGAATCTGAGCTAGTGCTGTTGCCTCGCGGAGGTGAAACCAAGCTGTGTTATGCCTATTAAGTCCGGAACAGCAACCGTGTAGAAAGAAGGAGGTGATGACGGTATTGACTGTAGGGTTCTCGATATAGTCGAAGCCCTTCCGGAGGCGTGTAGAATCTTCCATCAGTAGAGTGCCCAATCTCGAGTTGGGTAACAAGCTAGCTTGCTCTTCCACGATGTGGACCGCCTTCAGCACGATGCCGGGTTGAATGAGCAGGAAGGCACAAAAAGCGGTGATTAGGCAGTAAGCCTCGACTGAATGGCCAATATCACGGACGGTCTGCCGCAACTGTTCTCTATACAGGATGGGCATGGTAGGGTACATCTGGGCGAAGAAGAATTCCGTGCAGCCTTGGATTAATTCCTGAGATAGCAGATGAGGAGCCCTGGCGTAGGATAGCGGCGATGCTGGTGGGCTTCCAAAGCTGCTCTTCCCTTCTTGCATCATCTGAGTCAAGTCCGACTGTTTCTGCGTCTCTCGCAAAGCAGAGATAACTTTGGCTCTGCTGCCCTTGGGTCCCTTCTTTTGCGGAACGGCATCGTAAGTGCACGATAGCCCAGCTTGGCTGCAATTCCCACATGGCTGCCGGCTGTTGCAGCGGACCTATGAAGTTGGCAGTCGTCAGGACCGACGACCAACAGGAGGCGGGTTCACACGATGGCTTGTTTTTACCTTTCGACGATGGCAGGCATCACAGGCACGCTTTGTAGAAATCGACATGTTCTCGATAAGCTGATGAGATCTTCATGGAGATGCAGCACGTAATAGTAGAATAGTGGAACATTATGGGTATGAGGATGAAGACGAAAATTGTACAAAGCAAGATCTTGTGGGACATGGGACTAGAGTATATTGTTGCATGATATGTGATACTCGATTCGGAGCCTACGCCCCGCCCCATAGGAACAAAATGACGACCATGGTGGAATTGCCTCACAAGGCCCACCCTCGTACGGGTTTTCATTAGCTTAAAGAAATTCCTAAACATGGTGCCTTATGCAGAAGTACGCCACCATGTGTCTCAAGGCGATCCAGATGTCTGGATGTGTGTGCAAAGTGAAGAGATTTTGGATGTGGCGTTGAGAAGGTAATAATAATTAATATTATATTACTCCGTAGCCGTGACAGATTGACAGGCAGGAGATTGACGTTTCCGAGCAAATACCGCTCGACAGGGGTATATCCTTCTAACCCCAATGCTGTCTAGTGTTACGCGGCTGAGGATCGCCTCGATGCTTCCATTTGCATCTAGTATCGTTCTAGAAGCCCCTTCAGATTTGTTATTTGAGTCCCATGGAAGCTTGGACCTCTTTCGCGTGACTTCGCTGACACTAAGCCACGTCTTCGCGTGAGATAATGCGAGATTAACATTAGCGTGGGGACGAGAGTCGTGGGGTCCAGATGAGCAATCGTACATAGTTTTTCATCTTCAACGTCTATTTTTGGCCTCGTACCTCGAGGAGAAGTCGCCTACCGCGGAAGTATATGGCCTTCCGATACCCATCACACACCCAGAAGACCTGTCAACTCAACGTCCCTAAGCCAATAGAGCATCTTGAACTGCAGACACCCGTTTGTCAACATACCTGACTACTATCGACCATGCGCCTCCCCTACGCGCCCTTGACTCCACCCACAGAACCCTCCTCTTCCACTCTGCGGGCCTCATCTGCGCCTTCTGCCGCCGCAGCTTACGCCCAGCTCTCCGCCCGCCGCTCACCAAACGGCCTCCAGCCCCTCGACCTCACCCTCCTTCACTCACCCCCCGTAGCCGCCGGATGGTCGTCCTTCCTCGGCGCCATCCGTACCCAGACTTCCCTCCCCGCAGGCATCCGCGAGCTGTGTATCTGTCGGGTGGCGGTGCTCAACCGCGCAGCTTACGAATGGGAGCATCATGCTCCCATCCTAAGGGCCGAGGGAGGCTTGAGTGAGGAGGTCGTGGAAGACGTGAAACAGAGGAAGGCGTGGCAGGGCTGGGAGAATGTAAGCGGCGTTTCGAAGTGATTCATGCCCAGGAAGTACATGGAGGTGCGAGACATATTTCAGGAGCATTGAAGCTTCAGATCTGTCACATTACTCAATCGATGTTTCCTAAAGTGCAACTGCTGACCCCGACATCGCCTAGACGACTGGGGGAGATGGGAAGGATGCTCTTCAGGAAGAGGTAAGTGGTGGATTGAGTGAAAGACATAGAGCTGTGCTGGCCTACTGTGACGCTATGACCATCGGCGTAAAGGTCGATGCAGAAATCTTTGCGAATGTGAGGAGTGTGTTTGCGGAGCAAGAGGTGGTGGAGATCACCGCTACGGTAGCGGCTTACAACTGCGTGAGTAGATTTCTGGTCGCGCTAGATGTCGGAGAGATGAGTGAGAAGGACGAAAAGGCGTCTTATTAGTGAACATAAATATTCGTAATTGGCGGCCTCATTGCAGTGTGCGACTTTGTGTCGTTCGATAATGCAAGAAGTGGCCTGGGTTTTTGACAGAAACGCACTTTCATTGGGGTATCATTTTATTTGTTCTTCGTCCAGCCTATGCCATTGTTTCTGAGAATCTCGTGAATTTCGACCTGTCCCTCATGATGCATCCGTTGGTTCACGTGGCGTGACGACTGCCTGCCCACCTCTATATCTCCATTGACTACCTTTGGAGAGGCTACCTCAACGCCTTCCGTGCAAAACTGGGGAGAATGAAGCTGGCCTTGTGGATATCCTTATTATAGTACCGGCACAGCTTTTCCTCTTCCTCTACACTCCAGCTCCTTAGAGGTGTTTTCACATCCCGATCTTTGGCTTTGCAGCATACCATGAATCCGATCTGGCCACTAGGGTATGTAGGGATAGTAGTGTATGCATACTCGACGGTGGGAAATACTTCTTTGCAGGATTTCTTGAGGTCGGTAATAAGGGACAGATGCAGCCATTGATTCTCCGCTAGTAATTAGTTAGCATAGTCTAGAGGTCTGAGAGTAATTATCTACGGAGAAACGATGAATAGGGGAAAGAAGAGGACGAACAACCTTGAGTGGTAATGACACCACCTTCTTTCAAGGCACCGTACAGCAGCTCGAAGTATGGCTTCTGGAATAGACTCTCCGCCGGGCCCTCTGGATCACTGCTATCCGTGATGATTACATCAAACTCATTTTTCTTGTCCGCCAGGAACTTGAAGCCGTCGCCGATATGGGTAGAGACATTAGGGTGTTGAAAGCCGATGCTCATGCCAGGAAGGTATTTTTTAGATAGACGAATGACGGACTCATCAATATCGCATAGGATAGCGGTTTCGACGGTGGAGTGCTTAACGACTTCGCGGAGGACACCACCATCACCACCGCCAATGACAAGGACGGATTTGGGGTTTGGATGGGAATTCATGGCGAGGTGGGTGATCATTTCTTGGTAGCTGTATCGTCCTAGCATCAGTAGGAGAAGCACGTGGTCTTGCGATGTGCGACGTACGCAAATTCATCACGCTCAGTACATTGTATGACATTATCGAGCACGAGTACGGTGCCGTGGTCGCTAGATTCGAAGATGAGAACGTCCTGGTATTTGGATTTCTCATGGTGGAGGACCTGGTTCACTTTGAGGGTCATCGCCTGGCCAGGCCACATGTCAGAGATCTCGCGGAACCAGCCATCTGAGTAAACATGTCAGTCATGACACGATACGGAGCCAGTGTTGGGTCTGGACTGAGTAGTACGGCACCTTTGATGGTGGGATGTGTAATTTCGGACATGTCTGCGAGGGTATTTCCGTAAGAATATGATGACCTTGTCTCTGCAATTTCAATTTGAGCACGAAGCAACAGCTTTGCAGATCATGCAAACAAGCTGGCGAGATCAGCTTACTAGTAGTCGATGTGCAATGCATCTTTGATCTCAAAATTATATTGGTGGGGAGGCATGACGGACTTGCCTCAAGCGGACTAGTGGCAGCTGGATCTACGTACGCACTTGGCACGCAAGCACGTAGGTAGGGATTAGTAGGCATGGAAAGCGAAATTTCAAAAAGAGGAAATACAGATGAGACATTGCTTAAACGTTGATAGAGTCCAGACAAGGATCTAGGCAATATCCTAGGTATCCCTCGAATCAATACGCGGCCCCGGCCCCACCATCCTTTGCTTCATAATAATGTATGTTATGACTTCTACTTCTCCCATACCGATAGAAGTTGACCTGAGGGTGCCATGCTATTGCTTTGCTCCGCCTTCGATCAGTACTACGGTCGTATGCTTCTCATTACATCTTCTTTAGTGGCGGCAATTCTCCGTCCCAGTTGATCTTCATGGCTGTTGTGCCACGTTAGCAAAGCTCCTACGCCTTGGTTCTGACTGAACCTACTTGTTGGAAATGGGAAGTAGGCCCCATGGTCGGCTCTCATGTAGATATAAAACCCCCCTGGTCGAGGTATCTTCTTCAACTGTCTGCAAAGGTTATGATTAGCAGACGTTCAAGCGAAACATGATAAAAGAAGAAGACCGCAGAGGTGATAGTACGTACCCTTGTGGACCTGGTGCTCTCCTAAGATTGTCAAGTCGACCAACCACTCTCAACATTGTAGTCAATGCTGTTCTACTCGCTTCTCCACCCAGGCAAGCATGAGGTCCTAATCCATAGTGTATGTAATTCTCCATTGGCCGATCGATATTGACGGTATCTGGGTCAATAAAAAACTCCGATTCGCGATTTGCACCAACGAAGCTGGTAAAGACTCTATCCCCTGGCTTGACATGTACTGGACGGCCGTTGTCATCGATGGTCGTTTCTACGGTGCACAGCCGGTACGAGCCAAAGGTCCCATTGAGTCTGATGCCCTCCATCGCATAATGAAGGAGCTTGTTGTCGGCTTCGGGGCCGTCGGTCTTTGCCCATTCTAAGAAATCATCACCTCAGCATTGATGTCCTATGTCTAAATTATTGGACTGTGAGAAGGCATACTATTGATGGCAGGTAAATGCATCTTGCCCTCATCGGACAGATAGTAGTCAAGAAGTTGTGTGAACTAGAGATCTTTGTCAGAGAGATCATCTTGCATGTCGCCACAGAGACCTACCACTTGGGCCTGATTGGCAACCATCGCACCAGCCGTTGGAACAATCTGAGACCAAGTGATCTCGCTTGTACCCATGCCGCTTTCCAGGAGCCTCCGGACCATGTGAACTCCATAGTCTGTAAGAGGGCTGTGGGTTTGATGCATCCCATCAACAATGCCAGCTATGAAACCCGTCGCATTGACCATCTTGACATTTCCTTCCACAAGCTTTCCGAGCTGCTGAGTCACTGCTTTCGCAGCCAGGCGGAGAGGGAACGACTTCGCGGCATCGAGGTCGAAAAAGATGCAGGTGAAGATCACCGCTAGGACCATGTACATCTCCTGCTCCGAGTAGACCCCGTTGGGTGAGGTGTCGGTCTTCAGGGGTAGAGAAAAGACGTTGGCAGCAAAGTGCACATGTGCAAGGTTTCCGACGCTGCGTGCGATTAGCCAGCGATACCGTTGCAGTTGGACGATGAGAGCATACTCTCGCGTGATATCAACCTGATTAATCCCAGCAATTTTGCAACTCTTCTCTGTAAGTAATTTGAGCGTTATATACTCATAGAACTCCTTGACTTGCTTGTGCCACTGGTCGCGGTATAAGCAAGCACCCATAAGGTTTCGTTGCTTGGCATGAAAGGAAGTGTCTCCAGCAAGCATGAAATTAAGCCCCTGCTTGCCCATAAGCCATTCGAAGCCATCGTTCCATACGACGTTAAATTCCTTCGCGTGCTCCAGGATATATTTAGCACCTTTGTAGGAGGTGATATTGACTCTTGGTGGGCTAGAAACATATCAGTATGAAGGCATCGAAGCGGAGTGTGGCGCGTACATTCTTTGAGGCCGATCCCAGGAATATTGGCTTTCTCTTCCAAGACTACGCATGATCTTGGTATTTTCGCTATACGATATTAGTACGTTGACAAAAATGTAGGGCCCAAGGACTTGCCTAGGAATTGTCATGGGGTAATGTGCGTAGATTGAATTGCTTTTGAAATGATTGGGAAATGCTCGCAGAAACAGCTTGTACATCACGCTGTCGAGATTAGATGGTGCTCGTCAGCGATCTTTGGGAATGCGTACCATCCTTGATTCACTGATAGATCATATTGAACCTCACTGAAACCCCAATTTGTAAGGTTTTTCGGGTTATAATCTATCGTGTAAAATCTGTCACCTCTGACCAAGGCTACTGCATCCGAGAGTATGGCTCTAGAGATAGTGTAGCACGGAGCTATTCCAACACCTGGTACCATCGGAACTTTAGCACTTTCTGAGACCATGCCAGGATACATCTCCACGTAATCAGGATGCTCATAGCTTACAGCGGTCAGCGTCTTCTCTAGTAGGTGAGTGATAGTCGACCTTACAGGTGTCTCAGCTGGTCCGCCACTGGAGGATCCTCGCAAATATCTTCAAACGTCTCATGAGGCTTCAGATGGAAGAACTTTCGAAATTCGTTCAAAGACCCAAGATTCCATGCTCTTGACTGCTGCATGCCTAGAACGGTGATAGCTTTGAGGCATTTTGGTATGTTGTTTGGTCCGAATGCACCTACATGTAGCTAGTATCAGCCTTAAAGATCCGGCTATCAGTGGAATAGTGGAACTATTTACCCGCAGTATCTTCAATTGAGCTTGTCAAAATCTCTACCAGACCGTCATCGGGGAACTTCCCAGTCTCAGGGTCTCTTTCAAGATTCGCAAACGGACGTGATTGTGGATCTTTGGGCAGTGAACTGTATGATGCCGGAGTCAGTACTTTATGTTCGAAGCATCGGTTTGACTCATGACACTCGTCGTTAGAGGAACATTTCCATGAGACTTGTGTTGCAACTCGCGATACGGTCAAGACGGGAGAGGATACAAAATGAAAATGCAACGTACTGTTCCCATTTGCCAAGACCCTGAAGCAGCTCCTGAAGAGTAACGTCTTCAGCTTCCTTTCCAAATAGCTTTCTATACAGCTCCTGCGTCCACTGGTCATCTTTATCGCTTATGCAAGAATGCCAGCGGTATGCAAGATTGAACTCTGCAGAGACCTGATTGCCCACACCGCTAGCGGTCGCATTTTTGGTATTACCCATATCTGCCCTTGGATCCAGAGTCCAGGTGGTATTGCTTCTGTTCAGATTGACGATTGTACGAAGGTAGTCCATCAACGTTATGTTGATGTAGAGTCCACATGTAATTAGTCTGCCCGTCTGAAAAAGATCATTGTCATATTTTGCCCATGACTTTTCCGTCAACTCGTGGCTAAGACCCTCGTTGGGCTTGTGGAAACGCCCATTCTCGTTCACAACAGCAAGCTGCTCGACAACATAGTTGTGGAAGCGGTTGAGCATAATGAGCAGCACGCCTATGGTCAACTTTAGTATATGCCATGGGATCATGATTGGTAGATATACCGCCTATATGATTTTATAGTCAGCATTTTCTCCCCATCGGTAGGATTCACTCGTGAGACAAAACACAGGTGTACATGCTCTTGAGACATATCTCACGTCACCAAGTAAAGGTGGAAACGAGGGAAGACGTTGGAGAGCAAGTAGTACTTACATCCAGGAGGGAAACCGAGGAGCCTCTCTTCCGAGAAACAATCTGCCTTCAACTTCCCATCTGTGAACGTACGAATCTGATCCTGGTCATCCTGCGTGTCTCCGTATAACGTCGAGAGGTCGAGGTACGACGAAGTCTGCGAGTTGTTGAAATCTCGATGATCGGTTTGGAAGAGATCATGAATAATCAATGATGCCCAATAGAAGAACACGCTGGAGACTTTGTTGGGACTGCGTAGACCCCGGGCTCAGCAATATTTCCTTGAAGCGCAACAGAGTAACGTGATAGGGGGTGTTGAATAAAAGACCAGAACATTTCTCATTTGATGGGAATACACCCGAAACATGTCTCGCAACTCGATATACTACTTAGTATAGGAAGTGGAATTTACTGTGGCTTAAATTCTTCCCGCGCCATGACACTGTCGAATATGAGACCTGGATCTGGCAAAGCTCCCGTAGAGATTGTATTTGGTGGAACAGATCGAGCGTAAGGAGTATTGGCAGCGCCCAGTTTGGGAAAAAGATAATTCTTGAAGCGGTCAGCAGCTATAGCGTTGTGACACATCCAACTCACGTTGTTCGATCCATCAGCCTGCCTGTAAGCAAATTTGTCTCCGAGATAACTCATAGGCGGATGTTGCAGCGAGTTCCATAGCTCGTCGATCTGAGCACTGGCGTGAGCAACACATTGAACATACAAGGGCAGGAGTCCGAGCATACTAAGGCATTGGTAAGGTCGACTCTCGTCTTTGATGTCGTTGGGAGGGCGGCGACAAGCTACAATCACGTCAATCTATGTAGTGCGCACAATGCAAGTGTCAGCCTACCTGAATAGTTTTCTCCATCAGGTACTTCTTGTCGTCTTGTAGAGCTCCCGTTGCCTTGTTTTTCATGACGTCCATTAACGTATGAACGTCCTTGAACCCTAAAGCTCTCATATCTGACATCAAGCCCGAAGGCTCTTTGTGGTCAAGATAAGTCCCATCTCCTGATTGCGTGGGTAGAGGTCTACGTGAAGCATGAATCAACTGAGCGAACTGGGCGAAAGATTGCTCGACCTCGCCCCTGCTACTCGAATGGTCGACTGTTTCCCCTCTTGTTTTTCTGGATGTGAAGCCGAATGTGCTTTGACGTTTTTCAAGACTCGGCTTCCCAGCTGAATTGCCATTTGCGCCGCTGCTGCTGGTGTTGGTGCCATTGGTATCACTTCCATTAACGGTGCCGTTTGTCCCATTGGCACCGTTCACCTCGTCCCTTTTACTTTTGCCGAATTTGGCAGAGATTTTACGAAGCATTTTGAGAGCTGTGCCTAGCGAGCATAGAACAATTAGAGAAAGGAGACTGTGCACGCGACGGGAGACATGATCAACAGCGAAGTCATCGTAACTTCCTCGCCAACGCAGCTCATCAATACCGCTTGTTCATCGCACTTTCATTGGTTGTGTGATTATATGCTTTGATGCATGGCGTTCGGTATGACGATGCTATCTGTGAACACCGGGTTTCTCCTCACAGGGGTCTGCTCATGAAGCTGGTGTTTTTAGACTCATGATCTGCAAAGCGCATGGCCGAGCTACTACAAGTGGAATGATAAAGAGGAGAAGATGAAGGGGGAAAGACCAATAATCTGCCATTGTGAAGGTTCTGCATAGCATCAACCAAAGCATCTTGTCCGCTTGTCGCATAGCTTCAAGTCGATCAAGACCGAGGCTCCAGTTGAATATCAATGGACCATCCACTTCAATCAGCTTCGTCGTGTATGATTTGAATCAGATCACTGGTTCAGCATGTTTGGTCGGCGTCAATCTTCAAATGGTAGGAGCGAAGTGCATTAGTGGTATATTAGGCCATAGACCTATGCCACATCCGCCAAATCAAGCATATTAAAGAGCCTTTGGTCTTTCTGGCTTGTCTTGTTCTGCAGCTAGGTACAGATGGATCGAAAGTTGAGGCTTGCAAAGGAAAGTTCGGAGATGTTAGGCGTCGCTTTTGATTCACGGAATTTACAACACTAGCGCGCCTTGGCTACGGAAGCTATCGATCGAATCACGCTAATCCCCTTCCCTGCGGGAGGTCTCTGATATTTCCTCACTCCGTGGAGCAATCAAGTGCCTTTCAATGGCTAGACTGCTGCATCTTGACATCTTCGAGTCGAACAAGACGCGTCAAGGCCTCCCTCAAGTTCGAAGTGCCGCACGGAGAGCTGCGGGAGCATATCTGGACCTATCACTATCAGCTATTGTTCATATGCTCGAATCGTATTTGGATATCGACCTTCTACCATTCAGATCTCGATTGATATGCACTCCACTTGGATTGCATCAGACATCTCGTAGATCTGACGCGGCTCCCTTACTTCGCTTCTGCTCTGGTGACCTTCTGCGTTGACTGATCTGCGGCCAGCGTCCACACGATATGTGTAGCTTTTGGCTTTTGCTTCGGATCGTCATCGCGCCTTCTATCACTCTTACTATATGCCACTCTTAGGATTTTGATTCTATCATTTTCTGTCAATCTTGATGTATTTTCTTACGAACACGCTTCCTTTTCTGTGATGAAGGTTTCCATGACGATCTCAATTCCCTGCAAACATGCCAGGCCCAGTTGAGAGTGTAAAACAGCAAGTCCTTGGACTGCCAAATGGCATCCAGCCTCAGGGCCCCTATCGCCAAAGAAGCAGGGTAGCAGCATGATAGGTGGCAAGCGGTTTCCTGGCTGAACGACGCTTAGGTCATCCTTTGTTTCGATGGAACGGGAAACAAGTTCTCAGGTGAGGGTCCTGACGAACCCTGATGGGAGAAGATTATTGATGGCCATCAAGGTACCTCTGCCGATAGCAACATTTTGAAAATATATGGGATGCTGGATCATGACAATGGCGATAGTAATGCGCCCTCTGGATTACAGCTTAGCCCCTGCTGAACACGTCGCACAGAACATTATTATCAGGTACATTCTAGTCGAACGACATGCCACTGAGAAGCTTCTCTAAACCATGTCCTAGCCGGGGATTGGCACTTACGTCAACACGACTTCATTCTCCCATACGAGCAGGCTGGCTCGACTCAACTCCTGGTACCAGAAGGTCAAGGACTCCGCAATAGGCACGTCCTTTGATGTTCATGTCATGGTATGATTGCCCCTGAGATCTGGACTTTGTCAAGTGGGAAATTGAATCCGCGTGAGTAGGGGGCGTACCAATTTCTCATGCAGTGCTATGATGATGACGATATCTTTATATTCGGCTTCAGTCGCGGGGCCTATGTAGCGCGTTTTCTTGCTGAGATGCTTGACCATGTGGGCCTTCTCAGCGCCGGAAATCAGGAAATGGCTCGATTTGCCTGGAAGGCTTTCGCTCAATGGCAGGAAAGGGAAGAGAACACCGCCGAAGAAAAGGAGAAGAAAAAGGCGCTACTTCGGTTCCTCCAGGCCTTTCGCAGCACTTTCAGTCGTCCAGTCAGGCGGATAAGATTTTTGGGTCTCTTCGACACAGGTAATAGAACAGAATCAATGGACGTGATGGTGACCGCTAAGGGACCTATAGTGAATAGTGTACCAAGATTCGAAAGCGCTTGGATGAAACGCTCCAAGTTCCCTTATACCGCCCGCAGTTCGGCCAAAGTAATACGGCATGCTGTATCTATCGATGAACGAAGGGCGAAATTTCGATCAGACCTCCTGTCCGAGACCAGAACGTCCAAGCCCCATGAGCAAAGTCTTCGACATCGAAGAGGACAGGAAACGGGCCCTAACGATAATTGGATGACGAGGGGCGAGAAACCGAATGCGCAGAATAGGGATCGTTTTCGAAGGAAGCCTCGCACTTCCAATCTTCCTCGACAGAAATCCTCCGAAAGGAGTCGCCTTGATCCCCATGGAAGCAACCCGGATCGGCTACGGAGCCCAAGCCCAGCCGTCTCTCGCGATGCCACGGCGGATACTTGCTCGATCCGCTCAGGGACCTCCATGGCCTCCTTCCAGCCAGCTATCCATCTCGACGACGATGAAGACGACAAAGACGAAGCGGCGGCCCAGGACATCGAAGAATTATGGTTTCCTGGCTGCCACGCCGACTTGGGTGGAGGCTGGCCTCTAGACACTAAAGCGGGAGAAGAGTCGCCCTTGAGTCATGGTCCCCTGGTGTGGATGGTCCGTGAAGCTCAGCGTGCCGGCCTTGAGTTTGACGCCGAACAGATGCTCGAGTATAAATGCTGTGACGAGGACTACAACATACCCTCTCTAGGCCTCACCACCGACCGTCACCCTCGTTCAGACATGCCCAAAATCCGCGTTACCACCTCCCCCGGTGGACAAGACTCACCAGAAATTTCCGATAGCCCGCATAATGAAAAGCCCGAGCAACCTGCGCCATCAGAATTTCACAAGCACCTCACCGATGCCTTCACCAAAGGCACTCTGCACGACTGTCTCCAATTCAACAACGGGCTCACCGTAGCCTCCGTCCTGAGCTGGAAAATAATGGAGTACCTCCCCTTCCGACGCATGGACCTGCGCCCCGACGGCTCCTGGAAAGCCATCTCTCTCCCCCTGTTCGTATCATTTCCACCGCACTGTTGTTCCTTCCACACAGAAATCATCAGCTGACCCCGAACTCACACAAACATACAGACCCCTAGGCGAAACCCGCGACATACCCGAAAACGCCAAGATCCACCACTCGGCCATCCGGCGCATGGAAGCCATCGAGAGCTATCGGCCTGGTAATCTGATCGTCGGCGGGGGCGGGAGGGGGACGAGGAGGGGGCCGAAGGATGCGGGGATCGGGTCGTGGGAGGTTTTGAGAGAGGAGGGGGATCTGGTGGGGATGACGTATGTGAGGAGGGGACCGAGTGCGGCGATGAG
>JAABUX010006037.1_pt1 | contig 14617 bp, 12 predicted proteins | sample 5561851 | NCBI WGS metagenome assembly JAABUX01 (sample SAMN10711883, study PRJNA513361) | rock metagenome | isolation source: Antarctica rocks | place: Antarctica: Victoria Land, Richard Nunatak red sandstone | collected 2016-01-03 | reverse complement strand
GACCCGTCAACTCATTTCATTTTTCCTTTCAGCTTCCGATGCTTCCGTTCGGTGTTATCCTATGAGTCTTCTCTTCTCAAGTATCTGAGGAATATCTATATCTATATTGGGGCAAATAGATAGATATGGGAGAGGAGAGGAGAGGAAGCACTGACGCTCTTCATTTTGCACCGGGGGAAAAGAAGGGAGGAGATGTGGTTTCAGACATTTGAGTGTGAGGAGGATGAGGAGGATGAGTTGGCGAATTTGATGTTATTATATATGGGATTGAACCCTACGGAGTTTTATAATCTCTTTCTTTGAGAGCCCTTCCATGCCCATAAATGCCTGCCTGAGGTTCCGATTTTCTAGCTTTTACATAGAAGTGAAGCTCCCCCCTAAGGCGTTGCAAATGCCTCGTGATGCACGACGATGACCTGACCTTTTCCCTCCATGTACACCAAATGGTATAATTCCCGAAAGATCCCTAGGTATCAAAGGTCCCACCCCCACTGCTGAAAATCGCTATCAATGAATTCATAAATACAATATGAGGGGAATGCGTTGCACGCTTTTCATCGCTAGAAAGGGTCGTGTCGTCAGGATGGACTTGCATGCGTGGTCGTAGAATCCCACTCGTATGCGGGCGAGAACAATCCGCCTCGACTTTCGCCGCTGGGATGTGGCCGTGGGTATATACTCGGCGGGCTACGTATTCCCGGCTGTGGCAAAGGTTCCATTCGCGGGGAGAAGGATCTCTGTAATCTGTTGTGTTCTCTCGACTGAGGCCCTCCCGCCGATGGCGGTCTGGGAGTTGAAAAGCTGAGTGTCGGACTTATGTAATGCGCCTCCTTGCCGTAGTTGGGATGCTGGTACTCGGCAAAGTCTTTGCCGGAGTAGTCGACGCTGTCGGTGTAGTGGCTCGAAGATGACCTAGGTGATTGTGCCAGGGGTGAGAGCCCGTACTCTTCCTTCAGGGGAGGGGATGTTATAACTGGTTCTGGCGCTTTTATGGCTGTGTTTTCTGCGGTTCGTGGTGGGGGAGAGGTGATGACTTCGTAGTTCTTTGGGGGATTGGAGAAGCGGCGAGCGTCGACGGAGGCAAACTCGGTGCGGCGTTTGGAGAAGGTGCTGCGAAAGAGCTGGACCCAGCCGATGAGCATGGATGTACGGCCGAGGAAGATCATCGTCCATATTCCATTCAACTACAACAATGTTAATCAGATGCTATTACATAGATGGAACGATACATACCGAGAGCAAAATCAAGACAGCCATGACCGTTGCTTCATTTGTCACCAAACCCGCGGCCTTGACTTTGTCCAAGCATGGGGTTTTCTTGCCTCCGTTGATGACCAGGCATAGTAGCCACGGTTCCGCTTTTCCTAGATCATGCATAGCTGCTGTGACCGTATTGTCCATTTGCACAAACACCACTGCCAAGAAAACCACATTCACAATTATGATAAGTACTATGAGTGTTCCTCGCCATTGCAGTGCAATGACTTTCTTAATTCTTCGATAGGCTTGCCCCGCCGTCACCGTCTTGACGCTTCCAGCATGAGAGGCATACGAAGGCAATCCTTGAGAGCTGACTTGGGAGGTAGAGTTGTTGCTATCGTCAAAGAGAGATCTGATGTACACTTTGATGCAGTAGCCAAAGGTTGCGAACTGCAAAACTGTCGAAATGGCCGCGAATGCCAGTAGAGGTCCCCAGTAATCATCGAGTGCTTTCGTATGATTGATGTGACAGGTATTTCCGAACCTGTAGGATGTCCCTGTGAGTGGTAGCGCGATCGCTACGATCAAGGCGGGCATGCCCCATCCGGCGAGAAGCGAACCCCAGAAGAACTTTCTCCCCGGTACGACCTGCCAACATATTTGTAGATGTATTGATAATGAGCGGAGAAATCCTGTGATCATTAACATGTTGGATTCCTCAAACTCCACACCAAGAGCTTACCCCACGCAATAGCAGCAAAACCCCCGAACATCAAGAAAGCCCCGGAGAAAGCACATATCATGTCAGAGTACATATCATTTGGGGTAATGGCGTCATGGCATTGCTCTGGCTCGGCCGCAAGGGGTATTATGAAGCCCAACTATGAATGTTAGCGGACATGACCACGACACAGGACATTTGACTTCATACCTGCATCAAACAGACCGCGACAACGAGTCCGACGGTAAGGTAATGTCGACTGGTCTTCGAGACCGGTAAAATGAGGTAGGTAATGAGCATCGACACAGAGCATACCATACCAGCGACATTGAGCCAATTCGCAGCTTTCGGTATAGTGTCGAAGTCTAGGAACATCTTCAGTAACCTATACCGCAACAATAATGTTCTTGTATACCACTCACCGTCAGAGTACACCCAATCTGTTATAGGACAAGGCAGGCAGCACTGGACAGTGCCCTGGGCGGTTGGTACAGGAGCGCAGAAGCGGCCAGAGAGGTCTGTGGAAGTCTTAGCAATGTTCAGAGTCTTGGTTTCCAGTATCGAAACCTTACATCCTGCGGTACCATCAAACTTCGACAGTTGCAGAAAGGGAGCAGTGCAAGCACCACGCTCCAGCGTCGTATTCGCCATGGTGTAGATAATGCTCACGTTGCTCGTCTGAAGCACTGGGAGGCGTTGGGTACTCTCAGCCAGCGATAGAGGTGCCAAAATCGTTCATTCACTCCAATCTCTTTCACCTGACACCCTCACATTGCACATAATCTGAGACTGTAATAATTGAAGGTTGGGAAGGACTGAAACGGCGAGAATGCCAACAAGAATTCAATTATGGGGCTTGACGAGAGGCAGCACACAAGTATGGCCTGGAGACAATTACAAAAAGGCACCGGAAATGTCACGTAATGGATGGAGATCTTTCACGGTGACAAGGGCAACCGATAGGGAATTGAAAAGAGGAAAAGACAGAATTCCGGCCGTGGATGCCATGACCCTATTGGGGAGCTGACAACCTCCAACGGCACTGCGTTTGGTGGTAAGGGCCATCCCAGGTGGATTTGTGGGTCGCGTAACGCATATTGTGGCAGCCAGTCAGCGCCAACGACCAGGGTCATATTTGCAAGTGCGATGGTTCAGGACTGCCATATCGAGCACGATGGATCCTCACTCGATCCTCCGGGCCAACAGCGTAAACCTTTTGATAAGGCCAATGAACAATGAGGGCAGGTGTTGACCAACAAGGTTGAGATGAGCGCTCAGAGAGAGGGCGCTCCGATGTTTGCAGGGCTCGCGTGCTCTGAGAGGTCTAGACTAGGGAGATGCCGGTCGGTGGAGGGATGGGAGCTAAGGCGCAATGACTGACTTGCATCGTCTGAGTGGGCGGATCCTCCCTAAGAGTAAGAGCTGGTATCTGTGGGGCAACCCCCTAACCGCCGCCTAATCCTTTAGCGTGCGCCGGGGTCAGCGGCCGAGATGCAACTTACGTGATAGCGTGGAGGACCCTGGGGAAGCCTATTGGCTATGCTATCAATAACTCAACCACCGCCCGAGGATGGGGGCAACTTTTAGCTGCTCTAGTCTCCATTCAGGAGGTGGCTGCCTGAGTGATAATCCTGAGCCACGAGGCTTGTTAGTCCCAACTACGTATCCAGGACACCATGTACATGGTAGGTATGACGGCGCTGCCACCACCAACATGCCGCTCTTACTATAGTATTCTATACATGACGTGTGGGATCCTATCAAGTCAGTTTCTTTCGAATGTGCATAGTAGCCTTCATTTCCTGAATGAGGCACGCGTCAAATCGTGCACTCCTGTAGGATTCCTGGTTCAGCTGTCGTTGGCTGAATATGCGCTCCTCATGGTCAGCTCACTTGGTAGACGCATTGCTCCAGCCACGGCAGACTAGAGGCACGGTCAGGACAGATTCAATCCCACGAGGGCCGATCATCTACCTTCCCAGCCTTGCCGTCGTGCATACAAGCGCTGGCAGGATAATCCCAGATGGACTTCGTTCTTCGAGCTGACGTATGACAGTACTTATGGAATGGAAGAAGAGATGAGATTGAAAAGTCAATCGTCGTGATCGGGCAAATCACGAGACAAAGCACGAGGTGCGCTTGGAATATGCTTGTCGGAAAGATCTGACATGTGGAAAACGTTGTTGATTTGCCTTCTGACTGGTACGGGTCCGTCTGCGTGGGCCTGTAAGCGTCAGCGGCAATATGCGTTCGACGTCTTTCCAATCATCGTGCAAGGACCACCGCCCCTGTTGATGGACCCTCTGGGTCGATGGAAGTCAAGCTCCTGGCGCTATGTCCACCTCTGTCAAGCCTTCAGCCTTCAAGGTAACCTTATGCAGCAGTCAAGCATCATGTTCCCAAGCCATCCCAACTCTCCTCTCAGCTTCTCCGGCCTTCTCCTCGTCATATGCCTTAGATATCTGGCTCAGCCTGTCAAGACCGCCGCAATCTCATCTAATTCCACGCTCAACGCCGTCTCGAACTCCACCACGCTCAACCACGCCCTCGGCATCAACTGCCGTGGCAGCAGCCTTTGTCCAACCCAAGACCTAAGTCTCGACTACATCGACTTCCTGCTATTACTCGTCAATGGTAGGACCACTCGCGAGCCCGACTCCACTTTCAACTGCGGTCCCCTAAACGACACCGACATCTACAAACCCTACGCCCACATCGCGTGTCTACCGCAGGGCAAATCCTTCCTCGGCGGCATCTGCGCCTTCACCCGTACGTAGTCACCGAGTCCATTGATTCCCTAGACACGCAAGGCATTCGGCACCCCCACTACTGACTCCCCCAAACCCACACAGAAGGCAACCTCAACCCCTACGGAACCCTCGGCGCCACCATCAAGCTCAAACTAAAACAGCTAAGTGATCACGGCTGCCAGACCTGCGGCAGCGTGCCCCTGAGCGACGACAACGATCCCGCCGTGGCCGGGATCCTCACCGTGAACTATATCAGTGGCGTGGCTTGTCCGGGTGTATGTCCGCCAACGCATTACTATGCCGCTGGTGGGCTCGTAGAGACGTATTGAAAGGTTGAGCTGGCGAGTTGGTGATGTCGCCTCCGCTGGGTAGAACAGGGTATTACAGGGGCCGTCAATCATAGATGTATTATCTCCTTGCGAGTGCGATAGATACACCGAGGCCAAATCTCCATTTCATGAAATGACTGTGCTTCTGCCCCGCTGCTGTAAAGTCTCACCTCAAGAACCGACCCCTATCATAGAACATGAGAATTCTTTTCGCAGGACAGGTGCCGAGATCTCGGCTCTGCAAAAATGGAGAAGTTTGAAAAATGCCTAGATGAAGATGTGACAAAGATAATTTGGATAGATAGATTTTCTTGAGACATTATCTAAATACACTACTCTTCTCGACCACATCCGTGCCAACTAAAATGCGAACCGCTCTGGTGTCGCTGAGGTGCCGGAATAGAAATGTCAACTAGGACAACAGTGAAGGGTTGTTCCCCATCCCCCCCCCTCTCTCTCTCTCTTTCAGAGCTAAATAGAAGTTATAGACCAGGCTTCGCCATATGGAAGCTTATCCATCTAGGTGGAAAACAATCACGCAGTTTCCCCTCCCCTGCTTTTAGAACATTACCGCCTGTGCCATTCTCTTCCCAGGAGCGGCAGAACCAGCATTAGGTAAGTTAATATGTACATTCAGGATGAAGGAGTATCCCGTAAACGCCATCGCTGGAGGACGCCTGATAAAGGGAAAATGCCATGCGGTAATTGGTGTGGGGTATCAAATTCGTAAAAGTCGCTAAGATTCGGCAAAAACTCAGAGCATCGGCGGTCTACTCGGTCCCAGCCGACCAAAGAGGTGTTCCGGCGGTATTCGTCCCATGTTGCTCGTCTTGTCGAAGTAGGTCGTCGGCGCTGGACTGTAGCCTTCGTTCTTGCGCCTGTAGCGTTCGATGAGGATGCCGGCAACGACGAGAAGGAATATGGCGCCGAGAGCACATGCGAGAGCGATGAGTACGACAAAGCCGACGGCCATGTGACCACCTGCGTTCAAGGTTAGCCAAGAAGATCACATTTGTGGTACGTCAATCCTCGTTCATACCTGCTGCCCCGAATTTTACAGTTTTCTCTGAAAATAATTGGGAAAGACTCCCGGCGCTGTTCCGTGAGGTAGAGAGTATGAACGGGGAGAAAGTGGTACCATTGAAGAGTGCGGCAGAAGCGTTGCCGAAAGCGGGTAGATTGAGTTGGCCTGTGACGAGAAGTATCATGTCTTTAGGGACGAGGCTAGTGTCGTCGTGGCTTTTGCCGAGCTCTAGGACAGACAGTCCTAGGATAAGTGTTTGCTTGCCCAGCATGTCACCAATACTATGGTAATGACTGCCATCGTATTTCACAAGGAAAGCGGATCCGTTAATGCTTTTGCCGGCAACCCAGAATGCGGAAGCACCATTATTGGCAGGCGCCAATGCTGTTACGGGTCCTGGAACGCTCTCAGCTGCTCCTTCCAATGCTGTCCATTGCGATTTTGCCGTATCATAGTTGGCCAAGGATGTCGCGTTGTTATTGATTGTTAAGTTGCCTCCAACAAGTAGTATGTCAGTGCCTTGCCAGGTCAACGCCGAGACGCTACCACCGATCCCACTCCCTGGCTGGTTCCACTGACCGTTCTCAAAGACACAAACACCAGGGCAGGGAAGCGATCCGGCCGTATCAAAGCTGCCGCCAACATAAACTTGATTCTTGTTGGGCCTGATAGTGATTGCATTGACAGCGACATTGTGGCCAACGAATGGAGGCGGCTGCGGATATGAATAGTCTGCTAATCCAAGATCGTAAGCGATAAGACCGTTGACGTCGCCACCATTGACTTTTCCGGTGACACTTCCGCCAGCATATAAGACAGTATTAGACGTTGCAAGAGCCAAGAAAGCTGAGTCCGTATCAAGGCCAGGAGCTAAACCAGTGATTTTGCTGGTGCCAGTGTTGTTGAGGAAGACCAGGTTATCTATGGTAGATCCATTGCTTGCCGTAGCTGTGAAGTGGCCCCCCAATACCGTCACGTTCAAACCCCCGGAAGGCTTTGGGGCGTAGAACAGGCCCGTAACAGCTCCAGTCACGTTTTGCCCACTGATTGCTCGCTTGCGGGTCTGTGGCCCTATTTGCTGCGGTCGGATCCCCACGTTGAGGGAGTTGATGGCCGTAGGATTTCCGGTAAGGTAGACAGCGTCATCAGCTGACATGTCTTGAGCAGACAAGGTTCCTGCCAGAAGAGGGGTGGATCCGGTCACGTTGGTCATGGTACTGAGATGCCCACTAATAGCCTGGGACTGTAGTTTGAGGTTCTGGAGCCAATTCTGACGAGACGGGACCCATATCCCAAATCCAGAGACAGGGACTACCTTGTTTGGACCGAATGCCTCAAGCTGGTCGAAGAATCCGTTGACAGTGACACAGAGCTCTGGCTGGTTCGCAGTGATGTTGACTTCCAAAGTCACGATGGAGTAAACCGTTGCGCTCACGCCTGCGCCCAAGGGCTGCCACTTCTGACTGCTAGTGTTGTAGGCGGCGACGTTATTCAGTCCAGTGACGGTTCCATTCACGGTATTCGTGAAATTACCTCCCACGTAGAGCAAGTCTTCATATGCGGTAATGGTCATCACCTCAGCATTGAGCCCTCCATTCGGTAACGCAGTGGAGTTGCCGATTCCGATGGAGAATATGTTTTCGAAGCCAGTGCTAGTATCGGAAAAGTTGCCACCAACGTAAGTGATGTTGTTCAGTACTGCCATACTTTTGATAATCGCTCGTTGACTCAGGTTCATGCCGGCCTGGTCAATAGTTGAGTTCGAGAAGTCTGTATTTAGGGTGTTCAAGTTGGGATTAAACTCGTAAAGTCCATTAAGGCCACCAGTTGAATTACCGATCGAAAACTGCACACGTTGCGCCACAATAGAGAAGCCATCCTTTTGATTGGATGATGGTGTGAGCATGACTGAAGGCCGGAAGCCGTCACTATTCGCGTCAACGGGGCCTTGATATATTGTATCATATTTGTCGTAATAATTGGTCTGGTAGATAAGAATTGGTGCAATGGATGGAGCTGTGCTGGAGTAATTTGCAGTGACATTGACGATACCGCGAGCACTGCAGCTGCTGTCTTGTAGACAGCCCGGTGTGAATAATGTCACAGTGTAATTGCCTTTCTGCTTGATGTCTGGCTCGAATAGCACAGAGACCGCAGAGGTGGTCGTACCTGACCCAGTGATATTTGCAGCAGTTAGGTATTCCGAGTTGCTCGAAGCAGATGGCGTGACAGTCCAGGGACCGGTAGCTGTAGATTCCGAGCGAAAACCGATGTTTGCACATGCAGGCTCGTTGAGACTATTTACGGCATAGGCAAATATATCTACAGCTGTTAGTATCACACTACCATAGTTGATGGTCTTCGTCAAACAGTACCATTTTGGAAAAGTTCCACTCCGTCAAGCCCGCCTCCTTGACCATACCAATCTGAAACGTCGATTCGGAATGCACTCATGCCCACGATATTCCAAAATCGGAAGTCCTGATAAGGAACGGACTTGTTTGACGTTAGAGGGCATCGAGCATCGCAATACAACCCCTCTACGCCAGTATCGGGGTCGGTGTAAGTGAAGTTCATGATTCCGTTGAGTGGTATAGCTGTGAATCGAAACGTTTTTGTCCCACGACCATCTTGATGAGTGTTCCAGATTCTGAGCAAGCTCGGTTCGTATCCAAAATTCATCGCTGCCGTCCAGGAGCCTGGAGAGTCATCTGACAGAAGCCATGTTTGGTTGGGTCCATCCTGACCGTTGGTCTTGCAGACGATGTTGGATGCGTCATTGAAGCCAGCCGTGGTCGATGTGCCTACTGCTGTGATGTTCGCAGATGAAATATTGATGACTTGTTGATCTTTCTGATTCGGGATAGTGGTGGTTGAGTTTCCCAAACCAGTGAATGATCCGCCAAAGATGATATCCCCCCTCGGACCCATGATGATCGAATTGACAGGCCCGTTGAATCCTTCGAAAGGCAGGTTTGCCCAACCTGACATCCCAACCCAAGCGATAGCGTTTGTCGAGTTTGCACCCTTGAACTCCCCTCCAACGTAAACGGTGTTCGTTGTTTTGTCGCAGAGAATGGCATTGACTGAACCAGTCAAACCTGGGAGAGGCGTGATTTTAGCAGTCTTCGAGTCGTACATTGCAACTCCCTGAGCCTCCACGCCACCTAGACTGGTAAAATTCCCCCCCACTATCACTCCCGCAAACGTTCCATCATGCATCTCAAAAGGGCACATGGCCTTGATGTATCCATCGGCTGAAGCTGTTGTCGCAAAGTCTCCATTAGGTAGTTGCATGATGAGCGATTGGGTCCCATTAGTGCTGAACGCATTCTCCGTTTGCTGCTGATATGTGTACAATGATATCGAGTCAAAGCTGCCAGGGAGAGCTACTTGGCCCATATCGTTGAGATTGAGATCCGTCGAGGGGATTGAGGTGAAGTTGACTCCTTGCGTCGGCCGGACCAGAGTCATGATCGGCCATAGCTGTACGAGAAACGCGAGTTCAGCTGCCGTGGGGCCAAACAACGAGAAGAGCCTCATTGCTCGCAAATGGCGGTTGATGGATAGGTGAATGTTATGAAGCCAGGATTGCGGATATGAGGATGGAGCAACGTTCAAGGGGGTTGGCGAGTCAAAAAGGTATCATGCATCAACCCTCCTCTTGAGCCAAGCGAGCGACAGTGACCTTATGCACTGTGTCTCACTTTGGAACCTGCTAATGCGCAAAAGAGAGGGTTGACAGCTGTGTCAGGGTGGTGATGTCGATGAAAAGCCAACGCAGGCGTGAAGTGAGGAGTATTCCCGAGTCTAGGATATTTCTGCCATGGACCATTGCAGCCCGCTGGCTCCACTAGCGTACCGTCTTCAACCAATCGCATGCGTACATTGTGGGCCTTCAATCTTATTCTGCGCGGAGATGCACCGTACCTTAGAGATTGAATCGCTCGCTACGGAGTATATAGAAACACTTAGGCGATTCTACATCTACTGCCAAACATTCATTTTATCAGGCTCTCTTATTTAGCTGACCACGACATTCTTCACATTCCTCGTATCGGGAGGACAACAGATCCCGCCACCCCGCGTGGCTGATCGCGAGATCGCGTTGTCCGTTTTAGCTATCTTCCTTCCTCATCAGGTCGAATGTGTTAGGGACTGACGTTGCACTGCCCTGACTGCAGTGAGGTACAGTTCTTATTGGTGTGCATCGTGGACACTTGGCCCAAAATGGAGCTCCAGGGCCTATGATCGTTCCTCGCTACAATTCAGAAACGATCCGGGACGCCTTCATCGCTATCCGCTGTCTACAGGTAGCTTACCCATGATGTGCACAACCCAGCATATCAGACATACCCAGCTCGGAACAATCTTAGCCAAGCACAGGTCCGCATCTGAACTCGAGGTGGGAAGGAAATTGGGCAAAGTGGAATGGTGCTGGATCGAAGCCCTTTTTTATCGGTGACAGGAATCCCTTGAAGACTATGCGTTGCGCCTGCGCTTCCTCGCAGTTTCCTTGACGGCAATCAGAGGTTTCTTGTCTTCCTCGAACTCTCTTTTGATGCTGTCTCTTCTCATACTAACAGGGGTCAAACTTTCCGTTTTCACCCCACTTTCTATGAGAGCTGTACTGGCACCTCTTGCCTTGATATCCGCCACCTCGACCTTGACTGAAAGTCTTTCAGAGAACACTCGCAAGTCAGCAGTAAACAAGACACTATGTGCCCAGCCAGCCTCTTTTCCCCATAAGCTTCGAAACTTGTCCCCTACTGCATCGTACATGGCTTTTGTCAAGCTGATGTTTTTACCCTTACCAAATCTGTAGTCGCGCTGGGCAATCTGCCAGACTGCAATGGTCATTTTAGCGACCAGATGTTCATCGAAGGTGTGTATCTGGAAGTATGACGTACCATGTGTATCTACGGGAATAGCTTCACCCCATCCAAGGCCCATCAGGCATACACAATCAGCAACCTTGGGGCCCACTCCTTGCAATGCCAAGAGCGCCGCATGTGCCGTCCGATAACCTTCCCTCCCTCCATGCACCATCTCACCGGCGCTTGAAGGTTTCATACCCAGTAAAGGTCTTTCAGGATTCCTCAAGCTATCAAGCCAACCATGATCATGCTCTTTCATTACCATAACAGCTGTCCTGTGTAGGTATTTGGCCCTGTATCCAAAACCAAGTTGTCTCAGATGCGCTTCGACACTAGGATCAGTGAGCGCATCAGGTGGAGGCATGTCATGGAATGGTCTTGAGTCTATGTAGCCAATTAGAGGGCCATAGTGCAAGCACAGTTTCTCCATCTGCCAGAAGTATTTCTATTAGCCACTACACGGCGACGGAGCATTTCCCACTTATAGGCTCACCATCTGAGATATTCTTATGATGTTGTTGTTGCTGCTACAGATGAATCCGACCAATGCTTCCCATGCGTCCTGCTTCAGTATGCGTATGCCAGTAAATCTGGGAGCTTTCTTCTTGAAGTTTGTGTCCACCGTAGACCATTGCTCGTACAGTTGTGTCAGATTTGGGCCAAGGTTGAGATAATGATGTACCCAGGCTTCGGTATCATCGTCCTCAGGTGACCATTTGCTATGATGGTCTGGCGTAGAGGGAGGTATCGACAGCGCTTGCAGGTCGTCTGGAAGTGCAGTTGTGTAACGTAGATGTGTAGCGTCTTGTTGCAAGGAAAGAATACGTCCGCGAAGAGCGCAGGACCATATGTCGTCTGACTTCCTCCATCTAAAGTACTCTGATCAGATATAGTAGCAATGCATATGTACTATCATACCTAAAGGACTGTCCGCAGCGAAGAGTAGTGTCAAGGCAAAGCTCAGCCAGACTTATGGGAATCTGGCGCCATTGTAATGCCATGAATGTGCAAGAGGGAGTACTGTGTTGACATCGGTGGTAGACAGTAGACGCGGATACTTTGTGTGCAGGTGAGAACGCGTCTGAATTGAGATGGTCTCGACGCCGTTTTAGGCGGCCTTCTCACTTGTTATCCTTAGCGTCGTGAAATGTGAAATCGATCGGTAATTTTCAAAACCTTCGAAATGGCCTGCCTAGAGTGTAACGTAGTATGCTGCTTACTATAGATGGAGCTGCCTACGTTTCAAACAACCCGGGATGCGGGACCCTGAATTGGCTACCTTGTGCTCGGCCGAGCTGTCAGTGGATTTTCAAAGATAGGTGTGCAAGCTTAGGCTCTGCCATTCATCAAAAGGGCAGAATTTGAAGCAGAGCACAGCATCGCTGCGCTGATCCAAGGCTATGAAGCCTTGTTGACGATCCTTCTAACATCCCCATCACTCCCCCGCCTCAGCGCCTAAGCGGGTCTTAGCAACCCTCATCACTTCATTTCAAATCCTCTCTCACCGCGCAGGAAAAGAAGCCTCTATCAGAGCAGCACTTCCTTTCTTCCTTTCCTTCGAGTTCTTCTTTCCACGATAGTGAAAGATTTACGCCTAGACATTCGGTTTTGTGCCTTTCTTGACGTGACGAAATCGTACCTGGGGTGGAGGAGGGTCTTGCTTGGCTGGACTGAAGTAGATGGGTTGATGGTAGGGAGAGGAAGAGGGAGAGTGGGGATGAGAGTGAGGATGGGGATGTGTGATTGGTTAATAGATTAGAATGATCTTTTGCAGTTGATGAATGAGGAGGAAGGGGCGATGCTGCGTGAAAGCGAGCATGAACGATGGGATTGTTTGTGTTTGGTTGGGCGTAGCGTCGTTTCTGGACCGTGGGTTTTTCGATGGGCGGGAGCGATGGCGTTCTTCTTTTGGCATCAGACTAATCAACTGAGTTAGCTACCTTTCTCACATCAAACACAGTAGCATTGTCAACCGGTCACTTTAACTATCTCTTGAATCGACGGTAGATAGTAGAAAGCGTAGGCGTAGGTCTCATCTACTTCCTCTCGTACCGAATATTTCACTTTGCAACACAAGTATTTACGTCCTTATCTTTTCTAACCGTTTTTCTCGAACGGTCAGACGAGAAGATTATTATCTGGGAGACAATTCTACGTATTGCTTAGTTTTGAAGGGTGCAAGAAGCTGGAAATGCTGGACGAAAGATCAACCGAGAATATGAAAGCAAAGGATAGAAAGTTTACGATGAAGCGGTTAATTGATTTTAGGGTCTTGAAGCGCAAGCCCAACGGTCAATGTGAGAGACGAGCCAGTAATGATGGTAATGAGCATCCGAGAGCACGGCGGTAAAGGAGGAATGTAACAGATAGGTGTTTGTGGGTGCATCGTCAATCAGTGTCGTGTATTCATGGTAGCAAAAGTGGCTGGATGACTTGCTTTACGTGATTATTCTAACATGAACGCCGAGTCCCAGAAATTGCCCGTTCCAACACAACTAGGCGGCACTCTTGGACAGCCATACTTTCCATAGTTTATGGCTAGAAGACCACTATGGCTGTAATGCTTGGGTTTTAAGTTTGGATACGTCTCCGGCCTCCAGTACTTCTAATGCTTTGTAGATATCAGGAAGGTTTTTCGGCTCGAGAATCTGATCAACCGTTCCCTACTTCGTTCCATAGGTAGTAAGTTCCGCTATAGTCAATAAGATGCACCGATCTTCTATCATCGTAGAGGATCGATTTTCCAGTGGGAAGACTCAAGGCTTTGCTTGGGAAAGTTTCAATTTGTAGATAAAACCGATCATCCGTCCATCCTTTGGGTAGCGCTGTGTCAGAAGGCTTGGTACTGTTGTTTCTAGACTTTGGGGAGACGTTAGCAGCGGTAGTTTAGTGAATCCCACCGATACTCACCATGAGGCGAAGCGAAACTTCAAGGGTTTGAGGTCGATGTACAGGAGGATCAGATCTGAACAAGGGATGGTACTGCGGCGCCGAGCGAATCCGATAGAGATCTCTTATGAAAATACAGCTTGGAGAGCGGAAACGGACTACTCTGAGGCACAACATATATGGGCCTGCAAATGTATAAGTATGGACGAAGAGCTCGAACGCAGTAGCAACTGGAGAAGACTAGCTACCTTGTTCTCTCGGTTCTATGTGCAGCAGTCAGGCGGGAAGTAATCACTAATCTTATAAGCCATAACTGGCTGAAGAAGGTGGGGTTCACCAGCAGATACTCCGTATTAAACTAGGTGCGAAGAGCTAACGCTTACAAATTATACACACATCGGCTCCATGGAATAGAATACTTGGGAGACTTTGGCAGAAAACTCGCCGCAGGACCAATTACAACGTCCAAACCAGGATTTTTCAAGCCACTCTGGCTGGCTATTAACTGCAGTCTGCAGCTGCTCATCTCTTCAAGTCTGGACTGAATATGCGGGTCTCTCTTGATGGCATCAAGGAGAAGTGATAAATATTTGGCCAGCCCCGACCGGCGAAATTCTTATAAGCTCGTAAGTCTTCCGATTGTCTACATTGAAACCCTTACAACTGTATATTGTTCTATTCACACTTCTAAGCTGCTTACTTTCTCTAGTTGAGGTTTCAAAATGGCCACGAAGATTCTTGGCAGATATAACGCCCGTTATTTTTGGGGCCTAGAGAAAGGTTACGACGTGAGTTGCCTTGCAGCCTTTTGAACAAGGATGGCTGAC
>JAABUX010006036.1_pt1 | contig 14617 bp, 12 predicted proteins | sample 5561851 | NCBI WGS metagenome assembly JAABUX01 (sample SAMN10711883, study PRJNA513361) | rock metagenome | isolation source: Antarctica rocks | place: Antarctica: Victoria Land, Richard Nunatak red sandstone | collected 2016-01-03 | reverse complement strand
AACGCGCTCGACATTGACGTGCTGAGCGTCCAGCACGAGTTCGGCATTTTCGGCGGCCCCGCCGGAAGCTATCTGCTGACCCTGCTGCGGCGCGTGCGGGCGCCGATCGTGACGACGCTGCATACGGTGCTGGAGCGTTTCACGCCCGAGCAGCTTGCGGTCATCGAGGAGCTGACCCTGCTGTCGGCCAAGCTTGTCGTCATGAGCGAGCGCGCTGTGCGCTTCCTGGTCGCCCAAGGCGTGCCTCGGGACAAGATCGGCTTCATCCATCATGGCGTGCCGGACGTCGTCGCCGATCGCGCGACCGAGAAGGCGCGCCTGGGACTGGCCGGGCGGTCGGTAATCCTGACGTTTGGTCTGTTGTCGCCGAACAAGGGGATCGAGACCGCCATCCGTGCCCTGCCGGCGGTGGCGATTGACGTGCCCGACTTGACCTACCTCGTGCTCGGCGCCACCCACCCCCACGTCCGGGCGCGCCACGGCGAGGGTTACCGCGAGCACCTCATGGGACTGGCGGCGAACCTGGGTGTCGCCGAGCATGTCCGGTTCGACGATGAGTTCGCCGAAATCGACCGGATCACCGGCGCGCTCGCGGCCGCCGACATTTGCCTGCTCCCCTACCTGAACGTCGAGCAGATCACCTCGGGCACGCTCGCCTATGCGTTAGGCAACGGCAAGGTCGTGGTCAGCACGCCGTTTTGGCACGCGCAGGAGCTGCTCGCCGACGACCGCGGTGTGCTGGTGCCGTTTCGCGATCCCAGGGCGTTGGGCGACGCGTTACGGACGTTGCTCCTCAATCCGGCGCAGCGCGCCATGATCGAGGTTCGGGCGCACGCCTATGGTGAGCGGATGCACTGGCCCACCGTGGCGCGGGACTACCTGGGCACCTTCGCCACGCTTCGAACAGCTCGTCCCGTGGCGACCGCCCTGCCGCGTCTGCCGCTGCTTCGGCTGGATCACGTCGCCGCGTTCATCGACGCGACCGGGATGCTGCAGCATGCCACCGTCGCCGTGCCGAACCTCGCGGAGGGTTACACCACCGACGACAACGCGCGGGCGTTGCACCTTGCCGCGTTGGCCGGCGACGACCGGCACGTGCCGTTGCTGGCGCGGCGCGGCCTTGCCTTCCTGAACTACGCGTGGAACCCCGACCTCCGACGCTTCCGCAACTTCATGTCCTACGACCGCCGCTGGCTTGACGAGGACGGCGGGGATAACGCGCAGGCTCGTGCGGTGCGTGCCCTGGTGGCCGCCGCACAGAACCTGGACGGTGCTCTTGGCGTCACGGCACGGGAAATGCTCGGTCGTTCCTGGACGGCACTGGACAGCCTCTCCAGTCCCCGCGCTCAAGCGGTCGCCCTCGTGGCGACCTCGGAGCACGCCGAGCGCCACACCCTGGACGCGGCCTGGGTGGATCTTGCCGCACGTTATGCCGACAACTTGCGGCATCGCCTGAGCGAAACCGACCGACCGACTTGGCCGTGGTTCGAGCCCTATCTCAGCTACAGCAACGCCAAGCTGCCGCATGGCCTCATCGCTTATGGCCGGGTGTTCGGTCAGGCCGACATGGTGGCGGCCGGCCTTGAAACCCTCGAATGGTTGGAAATCCAGCAAACGGCCCCCGACGGCTCGTTCCTGCCGATGGGCTCGGAGCGTGTCTACGCCGCCGGCGAAGCACGGCCCTTGTGGGATGGCCAGCCGGTCGAGGTCTACGCCACGGTTTCGGCGGCTCTGGAGGCCCATCGGGCGACTGGCAACGCAATCTGGCTCGCCGCCGCACGCCGGGCCTTGGAGTGGCTGGTGGGACGCAACGCCCTCCAGGCGTCGCTGTTCGACCCGGAAACGGGAGGCTGCCGGGACGGCTTGCACCGCGATCGGGTCAACGCCAACCAGGGTGCCGAAAGCACGTTGGCGCTGTGGCTGAGCGTCGCGGAATACAACCGCTCGGCCAAGCTCGCGGTCGCCACCCGCGCCTCCGCCGACTGAGGTTGCACCCGCTCTCCCGCCATCCGACACATGCGCGTCCGTTACGGGTCGGCATGCTGGCCCCGATCGCCTGGCGCGTGCCGCCCCGCCGCTACGGACCGTGGGAACGGGTGGTGTCGCTGCTGACCGAGGGCCTCGTCGCGGCGGGGGTGGAGGTCACGCTGTTCGCCACGGCCGACTCCCGCACCGCTGCCCAACTCAGCGCGGTGGTGCCGTCTCCGTATGAGGAGACGCCCGGCATGGACGCCAAGGTTTGGGAGGGTCTGCACCTCGCGCACGCGTTCGGCCGGGCGGCGGAGTTCGACCTGATGCACAACCACTACGACTTCCTGCCGCTGACCTACGCGAGCCTGGTCGACACGCCGGTCGTCACGACGATCCACGGCTTCTCCAGCGAGCGGATCCTGCCGGCGTACCGCGCCTTCAACGGCCAGGGCGGCTACGTCAGCATTTCGGACGCGGACCGGCGTGGCGATCTCACCTACCTGGCCACGATCCATCATGGCCTCGACTTCGCCGAGTTCACCTTCCGGTCCGACCCGGGAGGCTATCTTGTGTTCCTGGGCCGCATCCACCCGGACAAGGGTGCCGCCGACGCCATCCGGGTCGCCCGCGCGGCCGGTTGGCCCCTCGTGCTGGCCGGCATCGTGCAGGACCGCGACTACTTCATCCGCGAGGTCGAGCCGCATCTCGATGGTGACACCGTCCGCTATATCGGGACCATCGGGCCGTCGGAGCGGGACACCTTGCTTGGAGGCGCGCTCGGCCTGCTTCACCTGATCCATTTCGACGAACCGTTCGGGCTGTCGGTGGTCGAGGCGATGGCGTGCGGCACTCCGGTGATCGCCTACCGTCGTGGCAGCATGCCGGAGCTGATCGACGACGGCGTTAGCGGCTTCCTGTCGCACGATGAGGCCGGCGCGGTCGCCGATGTCGAGCGCCTGGGCGGCCTCGATCGTTCAGCGGTGCGGACGCACGTCGAACGGTTCTCGGTGACCCGCATGGTCGACGCCTATCTCCGGGCCTATCACGCGATGTTGGCCAACACTGCTCTTACCAGTGTTCCACAGCCAGCACTGCCGCTCGGCCGGTCGAGATGGAGGCCGATGAAGGATGCGATCCGGACAGGGCGGCGCGACGGCGGCTAGTCTATGCTATATCGAACGCGTCCGATCGCGCGACCGGATGCCTGTGCTACCCCGGAACGTCGCTGACGGAGTGCCCTGATCATCGAACACCCAAACTTGCGTCGGCTGCCGATCCTGCTGCGACCCGACCCGACCCGGGTGATCCTGCGTGCTTTCCTGCCGACGGCCGAGCCCTCGGACATGCATCGCTCCGATCCGAGCCGGATCGAGCGGATCACGAACCGGGTCCTGGCCCTGGACGAGGTCTGGGTCGAGGCTGAGCTGGCCAACGTCATGTACGAGTTCGGCGGTCGACACACCGACCTCCACACCGTGCTCGCCGAGCGCTTCGAGCAGGCCTGCAAGCTCATGCCGGCCGCCCCGGCCGTGCCGGACGAGGCGCGCCGATTGCTGATCGGCGCTTACTTCAGCCACGAATACAGCTTCGAGGCTGCGGCGTTGTTCAACCCCTCGATGGTGCCGCATCCCGACCAGCACGGTCTTGCGGCGGGGGAGGCTCGTTTCGTCCTCAGCCTGCGCGCGACCGGGGAGGGGCACATCAGCTCGATCTGCTTCCGCTCCGGGGTCGTGGACGCTGCCGGCGAGGTCGCGTTGGATCCGCCGGGAGCTCTTGCGACCATTCCCGCCCTTGGCGGCCTTGAACATGTCGAGGAAGGGTTCGAGGCCGCGTTCTCTCCTCATACCCCTCTTGCGGACCGGGTGTTGTTCCCGGTCACGGCAAGGCAGCGCAACGGCCTTGAGGACGCGCGCTTCGTGCGCTTTGTCGAGAACGACGGCACGGTCGCCTACTATGCCACCTACACCGCCTACTCCGGCCAAGAGGTGGCGCCCGAGTTGCTCCGGACCAAGGACTTCTTGCGGTTCGTGTTTCTGCCGACCCAGGGCGATGCGGTGCGCAACAAGGGTATGGCGCTGTTCCCACGCCGGGTCGGCGGCCAATACGTCATGCTTACGCGACTCGACGGCGAGAACCTGCAGCTATCCCGTTCGGACGACCTGCGGACCTGGAACACTGCCACGCCCATCCTCGGCCCGTCCGAGCCCTGGGAGTTTCTGCAGATCGGCAATTGCGGCAGTCCGATCGAGCTGCCGGAAGGCTGGCTCGTGCTGACCCACGGCGTTGGCTCGATGCGACGCTACTGCATCGGCGCGGTGCTGCTCGACCTGCACGACCCGACACGTGTTCTGGCTCGTTTGCGGACACCGCTGCTCAGCGCGAACGATCAAGAACGAGAGGGCTATGTGCCCAATGTCGTCTACTCCTGCGGCGGCATGGCCCACGAAGGCAACCTGATCCTGCCGTATGCCATGTCCGACACCGCGACGACATTCGCGGTGGTGGCGCTGCGAAGCCTGCTCGCGGCGATGTCATGAGATCGCGGTGGTGCCAAGGACGGCGCTGATCGTAATCCACCCGCACGATTGCGAACTCTAAAAATAGAGCAATGTCAGCTGATCGTCAGATTTTGTCGGCGACGTCTCGAACGGTGTCCTTGGCTCCGCCAACGGCACTCTCGCCGGCGCCTTTCACCTTGTCAGCCTCGCCTTCAGCCTTCAGCTTCTCGTTGCCGGTCAGGTTGCCGATCCCCTTTTCGATCGCGCCCTTGGCCTTGTCGAACACACCTTCAACGCGCTTCTCGTCCACCATTGTCGTCTCCTTGAGTTGGTGATGTAAGAAAACGATCGCGCGGCATCCTGGTTCCGGATTGCCCCGGCCCAAGCCGCCAAAACTACAGGTCGGCGACCAATCGAGACCTGCTGGCGGCGCAAGCCCAGCGTGAGCTGCTCAACCCTTGCGCTTGTCCGCACCGTGTCGGCCTACGGTCCGTCGGCACTAGGGAACAGGTCTCCGATCGTGGAGTAACTTCGGTGGGTGATCCGGCGTTGGACCCGGTGGTGCGGCCTGGTAGCGGAAACCGCGATAGGGATCGGGCGATGTCGTCAAGCCGGGAAGGCTGCCATGGCGTTGCGAGGCGGCCAGCCTGACATGGCCCACAGGGTAGCTATCGTCATCCCGGTCCGAAACGAGGCGGCGGGTCTCGCCCGGCTCGCGGCGACGCTCGCGCGGCTGGACCCCCCGTGCGCCGAGGTGATCGTCGTCGACGGGGACAGCGAGGACGGCACGACGACCGCCGCGGCGGCGCTTGGTCTCCGCGTTCTCCGGTCTACCAGCCCCAGCCGGGCAGGCGGGATCAACACGGGGGTCGCCGCCTGCACCGTGCCCTTCGTCTGCGTCCTGCACGCCGACACCGTCCTGCCGCCGGACGCGGTGGCCGTGATCGGCCGCGTGCTGTCCGATCCGGGTGTGGCACTGGCCGGCTTCACGCCCGTGATCCGCGGCACGCGACTGCGCTGGGCTACGACGGCACACAACTGGGCCAAGACCTGGTACGCCCCGCTGCTGTTCCGCCCGGACCTGTTCTTCCGCGGCGGCCGGCTGCTGTTCGGCGACCATGCGATGTTCTTCCGGCGCGCGGACTTCGACGCCGTCGGCGGCTGTGACGAGCGGCTGGCGATCATGGAGGACGCGGACCTCTGCGTCCGCCTCACCCGGCGCGGGCGCGTCCGGTTAATTCCGCGCGTCGTCGTCACATCCGACCGGCGGATCGCCGCCTGGGGGTCTTTACGGGCGAACTGGGTCTACCTCTCCGTCTCGGTCCGGTGGGCGGTCGGCGCGCAGCGTGGGCTCGGCCGTCGCTACCCGGACGTCCGGGAATTGCCAAGCACCCCGGCCCCGACCGCGAAATCGATCATCCGGCCTAGGTAGGCCGCATCGACGGGCGGACAAACGCGGCCGCTCAACTGGGGCAGGTTCCTGGCCTCGAACCGCGGCGCGCGCGTGAAATAGCTCGCATACAGCCGCATTGCCGGTCCGGCGGCCGGAGCCGGCCCTTCGCCGGACCGCATCAGCCGTGACGGCCGCAGCCTGGGATGCTCGGTCGCGATCCCGTGCAGCGTCGCGATCGGCACCGGGTCACCCGAAACGAGGTGGAACACCCGGCCGGCCGCCGCCTCGATGCGTTCGGTGATGTCGACCAGTCCATCCACCACGTGGTCGATCGGAACCAGGTCGATCGCCGCACCGGGTGCGGCCGAGTAGACCGCGATCCGTCCCGAGCCGATCAGGCCGAACAACGTGTACACCCCGCTGAAATAGGCGATGCTGCCGTCGAGCCATGCCCCGGTGACGATCGAGGGCCGGGCGATGGCACCTTGTGTCGCCGCCACGAGGGCTTCGGCCTGTGCCTTGCTGGCCTCGTAACCGTTGGTGAACGACTGGCCGCAGTCGCGCTCGCCCTCGGTGATGACGCCATCGCGGGTGCCGCAGACATAGGCGGTGCTCACGTAAAGCAGCCGCGCGTTGGCGGCCCGCGCAAACTCGATGGCGCGGGCCGTGCCGTCCACGTTGACCGCCTGGTAGGCAGCATCCGGCAAGCCGAACCCAGTCACGGCGGCGCAATGCACGACGGCGTCCAGGCCGCGCCGTGCCACGGCCTCGGCTCCCAGCATCGGCAGGCGCACGTCGCCCTCGATCCAGACGACACCGTCGGGCCGGTCCCGTGGCCGGCTGTTCCTGACCAGGGCGGAGACCGTGTGTCCAAGGCCGGCAAGACGCGTGACGAGCGCGCCGCCGATGAGGCCCGCGGCCCCGGTGACAAGGATGCGCATGATTGCGATCAGGCCACGCAGAAATCGGTCGCAAGCCGGTGTGGTGGGGTCTTGATTTTAACTATCGATCCAACCTGCTGATGAAGCCCGCCAGCCCGCTCACCCGCCCGACCGCGCACCGCGCCGCCGTCAGCACCGCGCGCGCGCCGGCGATCGCCTCCGGCAGCGAGCGGTTCACGATCACATGGTCGAACTCCCCCGCGTGCGAGATCTCCGCCCGCGCCGCCGTCATCCGGCGCGCGATTTCGGCCGTGTCGTCGGCCGCCCGCAGCCGCAGCCGCGCCTCCAGCTCGACCATCGACGGCGGCAACACGAACAGCCCCAACACATCGCCCGGCAACGCCGCGCGAAGGTTGCGAAAGCCCTGCCAGTCGATGTCGAACAGCACGTCCCGCCCCGCCGCCAACGCCGCCAGCACCGGCGCGCGCGGCGTGCCGTAACCCCGGCCGAACACCCGCGCCCACTCCAGCAGTTCGCCGGCGGCCGCCATCGCGTCGAACGCCGCCGCGCCGCGGAAGAGGTAGTGCACGCCCTCGACCTCGTTCGGGCGCGGCGCCCGCGTGGTAATGCTGACCGACAGTGCCAGGTCGTCGTCGTCGGCCAGCAGCGCCCGCGCGATCGTGCTCTTGCCCGCGCCCGACGGCGCCGCGAGCACGAAGCACAGCCCACGCCGCTCGAGCGAGGCCGTCATTCGAGGTTCTGCACCTGCTCGCGCAACTGCTCGATCGCGGCTTTCAGCGCCAGCCCCTCGGTGGTCAGCGCGATCGTCGCCGACTTGGCACACAGCGTGTTGGCCTCGCGGTTGAACTCCTGCAGCAGGAAGTCGAACCGCCGGCCGACCGGGGCCGCCTCGTCCAGCAGCCCGCGGGCGGCGGCGACGTGGCTCGCGAGCCGGTCCAGCTCCTCGCGCACATCCCCCCGCTGCGCCAACAGCGCCACCTCCTGCGCCAGCCGCTCGGGGGCCACCGCGCCGTGCAGCAGCGCCGCTACTTGTTCAGACAGTTTTGCCCGAAGATACGCCGGTTGTTCGGCCGCCAGTCCTTCGGCCCGCGCGCAAATGACGCCGATCTCGTCCAGCCGCGCGGCCAACGCCGTCGCGAGGCGCGCGCCCTCGGCTCCCCGTGCGACCACCAGCTCGGCCAAGGCGCGGGCAAAGCCGTCCTGCACAGCGGCCAGCACCGGGACGGCCGGCGCGCCGTTCTGGGGCACTCCGCGCAGCACGCCCGGCAACGCCAGCACCGCCTCCAGCCGGGGCGGTGGCGCGTCCGGCAGGCGGAACCGCAGGTTGGACAACAGCGAGAACATCTGGTCGAGCGCTTCGGGGTCGACCAGCAGCCCCGGCCGCTCCTCGCGCTTGCAGGTCAGGTTGGCGGTCACGTTGCCCCGCCGCAGCACCGCCCCCGCCGCCTCGCGCAGCGGCGCGTCCAGCGCCTCGAACCCGGTCGGCAGCCGCAGCCTCAGGTCGAACGCGCGGCCGTTGACCGAGCGCAGCTCCCACGCCCAGGCCAACCCCGCCTCGCTGCCGTCGGTGCGGGCGAACCCGGTCATCGACGCGATTTTCGCCGTTGTCATCGCCGCGTTGTAGCGCAGCGCATCCGCGTTGCCACGACCGCGTTGCGATCGATCAGCGTCGTCGCTATTCGATCGCGCGCAATTTGGAGGCCACCCTACCCATGACCCGAGCCAATGTCGGCACCTACGCGACCCAGGTCGGCGACGTCACCGTGACCGCCCTACTCGACGGCCAGTTCGAGGGCACGACCTCGCTGATCCTCGGCCCGCACGAGGAGCAGTCGGAGCAGTGGCTGCACGAGACGTCGCGCCATGTGCCGCCGCGCATCTCGGTCTCCTGCTTCCTGCTGGAGTTCGCGGACGGCACAAAGGCGCTGTTCGACGGAGGCGCCGGTCACGCGTTCGGGCCGGTGACCGGCCTGGCACCGAAGGCGCTCGCCTCGCTGGGCGTCAAGCCCGAAGAAATCACGACGATCCTGTCGAGCCACGCGCACCCCGACCACGTGGTCGGCCTGATCAACCCGGACGGCTCCGCCCGCTACCCGAACGCGGAGTTCGCGATGACCGAGGCGGAGCATGCGTACTGGATGAGCGACGCCAACCGCGACGCGGTGCCAGATGCGGGAAAAGCGTTCTTCGACGGGGCGCGGGCCGGCCTGAACGCCTACATGGCCAAGATGCGCCACTTCAAGGACGGCGAGGAGGTGATGCCGGGGATCGAGTCGGTTTTCCTGCCCGGCCACACCCCCGGCCACAGCGGGTTCATCCTGCGCTCGGGGTCGGACACGCTGTTCATGTGGGCCGACATCATCCACATCCCCGGTATCCAATACGCCCACCCGGAGGCGGCGATCGGTTTCGACGTCGATCCGCAGGGCGCGCGCGCGAGCCGCAAGCGGGCGTTCGACCGGGCGGCGACGGACAAGATGCTGGTGGCCGGCATCCACCACGACTTCCCGCTGTTCGGCCACCTCCGCCCGCACGGCGACGCATTCGCTTGGGACCCGCTGGTGTGGTCTCCGATGGCGACCGGCCTCGTCAGCTGAAACGCGCGGCGGCTCCGGTTCGTCGCCGGAGCCGCCGCCGCCTCACCGTACCCAGGACTGCGAGTAGACCCAGTTGTATTGCTTGCTGAACGTAAAGTTGCCGACGCGCTCGCTGAGCAGGTCGAGGTGCTTGGGCGTGAACAGCACCGCGACCACCGCCGCGTCCGTCACCTCGCGGTCGATCTTGGCCCACATCGTGTTGGCCGCCGCCGGGTCGGTGACCGCGGTCGCCAGCGCCTGCTCCATCTCGGCGTTGACCGGCTTGTCGCACCAGCCCGAGATGTTGACCGAGCTGTCGGTGCCGGGATGGAAGCTGCCGCACGAGAACAGCACGTTGAGGAAGTCCGACGCCGCCGGGTAGTCGGGGTACCACTCGGTCAGGCTGATCTGCACCTTGTTGTTGGTGTTCTGGATGTAGGTGAAGTGCGTGTTCTCCGACAACGACTGCACGCTCGCCTCGTAGCCGAGTTCGTGCAGCACGCTTTGGACGTAGGTGCCGAGCGCCTTCGGAACCGCGCCGTCGGCCACCACCAGCGTCACCTTCTGCCCGGCGGTGCCGCTTTCCTTGACCAGCTGCTTGGCCTTGGCCATGTCCGGCGCGGTCCAGGTGGCACCGGGGTTCGCCGTGTACGGGCAGTAGTCCGCGTGGCCCGGCAGGCCCGGCGGCAGGATCTGGCACGACGGGGCGGCGAGGTTCGGGCCGCCGAACAGGTTGACCGCCGAGCGCCGGTTGATCGCGTAGTTGACCGCCTGTCGCGCCTTGATGTTGTCAAACGGCGGCAAGTTGACGTTCATCGGCAGGAAATACATCGCCTGTAGCTGCTCGATCTTGAGCCGCTTGGCGTACGTGGTGCCGAGTTCGGCCAACCGGTCGATCGGCGGCGGGTCGAACAGCCAGTCGACCTGGTTTCGCTCGACCGCCGTGACCTGCGCCTCCGGCTCCATGCCGAAGCTGTACTCGATCGCGTCGGGAAAGCCGGCCGGCTGCGCCTCGACGCTCCATTCCTTGAACATCGGGTTGCGGACCAGTTTGAGCATCGAGTCCGGGTTGTAGCTGGCGACCATGTACGGCCCGGTCGCCGGCAGCGGCACCGTGCCGACGTCCTTCGCCGGGCTGTCGGCCGGCAGCACGTAGGCGTGCGGCACGCCGAGTTTCAACAGGAACTCGCTGTCGGGATGGGTGAGGTGGAAGGTGATCGTGCGGGCCTTGGCGTCGCCGATCACGCCGCCGTCGAGCGTGCAGCCGGCGCCGCCGCCGTCGGCCAGGCACTTGTCGGCGCCGACAATGACGTTGAAGAACGTGCCGGCGGTCGGGCTCGAAACCTTGAAAATGCGTTGGAACGAGGCCACGACGTCGTCGGTCGTGACCTCCTTCCCGGTCGAGAACTTCACGCCCTCGCGCAGCTTGAACACATAGGTCGTGCCGCCGTCCTGCGGCTTCGGGATCGCCTCGGCGAGGTCGGGCGTCAGCTCGTTGCTGGCGGGGCCGCTGGTCTTCTTATAGGCGACCAGGCCGTCGTTGGTGTTCCACAGGATCGGCCAGTATTGGTTGGTGTAGTTGATCTGCGGGTCGATGCTGCCGCCCGCCGCGGTGGCGCTCAGTTTCAGCGTGCCGCCGCTGTGCTGGGCCAGCAGCGCCGCGCGATCCTGGGCGTGCGCGGCCAGCGACACCCCGCCCAGCAACGACGCCGCCAGCCCGATTTTCTTCAACATGGAGCGTCTTCCTATTCGTGTGCCGCGAGGAATTTACCGACCACGTCGAGGCACCGTTCCGGCTCCTCGACGTGCGGCATGTGGCTGGAGTGCTCGAAGATCTCCCAGTGCACGTCGGGGATCTCGTCGTAGAACGGTTGCATCGTGGCCGGCGTCGCCTCGTCGTGGCGGCCCGACACCAATAGCGTCGGTACCGCGATGTCGTGCAGCCGGCCGACGATCGACCAGTCGCGCATGGTGCCGATGACGTGGAACTCGCTCGGCCCGTTGGTCGCCCGATACACCTGCATGTTGGCGTGCAACGCGACCTCGGTGCGCTCGACTTCCTCCGGCAACGGGTCGAGCCGGCAGACGTGGCGCTGGTTGAACACGTGGCAGGCTGCCAGGTACTCCGCACTCGTGGTGGTGCCGGCCGCCTCATGTTCCAGCAGCGCCGCCTGCACGTCCGGCGGCAACGCCTCGCGCAGCCGGTTCGCCTCGCTGACCCAGAGCGCGATCGACGCTGGGCTGTCGGCGACCACCAGCGCCCGCAACCCGGCCGGCCGGCGCACCGCGTGCTCGCTCCCCAGCACGCCGCCCCAGGACTGGCCCAGGATGGCGTAGCGGTCGGCGATGCCGAGGTGGTCGAGCACGGCGTCCAGCTCGCGCAGGAACAATTTTAGCGTCCAATAGCTGTCGGGCGCGTCGGGCAGGTGCGACGAGCGGCCGCAGCCGACCTGGTCGTAGAAGATCACCGCCCGCCCGTCGCGCGCCAGCTCGCCGTAGCGTTCGAGGTAGTCGTGCGGCGCGCCGGGTCCGCCGTGCAGCACCACCAGCGGCGTGCGGCCGCCGTGCGGGTCGCCGATCACCCGGTACCAGGTCTCGTGTCCGTCCAACGCCAGTGTGCCCACGCCCCGCTCCCGCTGCCTCAAAAACTCAAGCACGCAAACGCCGTGCCCTCAACGCGGGCAGGCGGATAAATCGGGCGGGGTCGCCATCTCCGGCGCCAACGTTCGCGCGACCTTGCAGCGGCTGGGCCGGTGGTAGCCCGGCATGGTCGGCTGCCGGTTCAAGATCAGCCGCAGCACGTGGCCGTTGGCGAGCGGCACCCGGATCACGCCGATCGCCGCCAGCCGCGCCGCGATCGGTCCGGGCGGCAATCCCGCGATGATGCCCTGGCCCAGCGAGGCGACGCGCTCGCGGTAGTCGGCCGCGAGTTCCGGCGTGTGCGAGTGATATAGGCCGACCGCGACCGACCAGTCGTGCCCGGACTCGTCGTCGTACAACTGGCGCAGGTAGGTCGCCGCATACATCGCATTGGTCGACGGGTCGAACGCGTCCTCGAGTGTCGCGAAGGCGTTCGGGTGGTATTGCAGGTTGACCTGCAGGCAGCCGACGTCGATCAGCTTGGCCAGACGCCCGAACGGGCCGCGCACCCAGGCGACCGCCTGCGCCTCGGTGTCGAACACGAAGTCGGCACCGTCGGCGTTGATGCTCCACGGCCAGGGGCGGTACGTGCCGTCCGGCGGCATCGGCCGGCCGCTCTCGGCCAGCGCGATACGCGCCATCAGGCCGTCGGGGATGCCGTGGCGCACGCCGGCCGCATTGGCGGCGGCCACGCACTCGGCGACCGGCGACGGGGGATTGGTGGGCGACACCTGCCGCGCCAGCGCCGGGTGGCACAGCAGCCCCAGCAGCAACCAGAGGCTACGCCTCGGCACGCAGCAGCTTGACCCGCCGGCCGTCGACGCCGAGCGCGATCCGCCCCGCCTTGAGCTCGCGCGCGTCGCGGCCGAACACCGTCTCGCGCCAGCCGTGCAGCGCCGGCACGTCGGGCGCGTCCTCGGTCGCCAGCCGCTCGATGTCGTCCGAACTCGCCACCAGCCGGGGCGCCACGTCGTGCCGCTCGCACGCCGCCGCCAGCAACACTTTTAGCAAGCTCACCAGCGCCGGCGACGGTTTTGGGCCATCGCGCCCGTTGCCCGCCTCCGGCAACGCGTCCTCCGGCAACGCCTTGGCGGCGGCGATCGCGGCCATCAGCCCGGTCCCCATCTTGCCCTCGGCAAACCCACGGGTAATGCCGCGCGCGCGGCCCAACTCGTCGGCGCTGGCAGGAGCGGTGGCGGCCAGCTCCAGCAGCGTCTCGTCCTTGACGATGCGCTGGCGAGGCACGTTGGCCCGTTGCGCCTCCCGCTCGCGCCACGCCACCATCGCGCGCAGGACGCCGAGCATCCGCCGGTTGCTGGTGCGCGGCCGCAACCGCTCCCACAGCCGCTCCGGGTCGGGTTTGTACAGTGCCGGGTCGGCCAGCTCGGCCTGCTCCTCGGCGACCCAGCTAAGCCGGTCGTCCTTGCCGAGCTTTTCGCAAAGCGCCTCGTAGACGCGGCGGAGGTGGGTCACGTCGGCGGCGGCGTAGGTGATCTGCGCCGGCGACAGCGGCCGCGCCGACCAGTCGGAAAACCGATGCGCCTTGTCGATCTGGCCGCCGGTCAACCCGGCCACCAGCGCGTCGTAGCCGACCTGGTCGCCAAAACCTGCCACCATCGCGGCGATCTGGGTGTCGAACAGCGGCACCGGCGGCGCGCCGAACAATTGGACGAAGATCTCGACATCCTGCCGCGCCGCATGGAACACCTTGACCACCGCCGGATCGGCCAGCAGGCGGCCCAGCGGGGCCAGGTCGATGCCCGGCACCTCGGCGTCGACCACCGCGACCTCGTGCGTGCCGGCGAGCTGGACGACGCACAGCTCGGGCCAGTAGGTGCGTTCGCGCATGAACTCGGTGTCGACCGTGACGAATTTCTCGTGCGCGAGCCGGTCGCACAACGCGGCAAGGTCGGCGGATGTGGTGATCAGGGCGGGGGCGGGAAACGCCTCCCGGGCTGGGCGGGGCATGGCGCGTCCCCTACACCCGGACCGCAGTTTTTCATAGCGGAGGGGCCATGCTGACGACGGTGGGCGGCGCGCTGGCCGATGCGGTCTGGATCGACCTGGTCGAGCCGACCGACGCCGACGCTGACGCCGTGCGGGCGGCGACCGGGTTGCGGGTGCCGCGCATGGGCGAGCTGGCGGAGATCGAGACGTCGAGCCGGCTGCGGCGCGAGGGCGACGCGATCTACCTTTCCGTCCCGGCGCTGGCCCCGCTGCAGGACGGCGAGGCGGCCCCGGTCGGCTACGTGCTGACACCCACCCGCCTGCTGACGGTGCGGTTCACCCACCTGCCGGCGTTCGAGGCGCGCCTGGCGGCGGCGGCCCACCAGCCGGCGGGATCGGCCGGCCACCTGGTGGCGCTTTGGGAGGCAATAGTCGACCACATCGCCGACGTGCTGGAGCATCACGCGGCGGCGCTGGACGGCGTGTCGGGATCGGTGTTCCGCCCGGCCGTAGCCGCCCGCCGCCCGGCACAGGCGGACCGCCGGCTGCGCGGCGTGCTGGTCGGGCTGGGCGAGACCGGCGACGGCCTGGGCCGGCTGCGCGACACACTGCTGGGGCTGGCCCGCGCGGTGCCTTACGTGCTGGCCAACGCGACGCACTGGATCGAGCCAGGCGCGCGCGAGCGGCTGG
>JAABUX010006035.1_pt1 | contig 14623 bp, 11 predicted proteins | sample 5561851 | NCBI WGS metagenome assembly JAABUX01 (sample SAMN10711883, study PRJNA513361) | rock metagenome | isolation source: Antarctica rocks | place: Antarctica: Victoria Land, Richard Nunatak red sandstone | collected 2016-01-03 | reverse complement strand
GCGCATCGGATCGCTCCTCGACGCCTTCCCACCGCACGAATGCGCCAACTACCTCAGAAACTCAGGCTATGCGCCAGCTTAGCTGGATCAGACTCTAGCTAGCGACCAATCATTCTCTCGACCCGCTCAGGCTGAGCCTGTCCAAGCCCGGTTCCAAGCGCGTCCAGTGCTTCGACAGGCTCAGCATGAGCGGGTCGAGGGCAGATCGACCGGACCCGGTCTCTTCTCTCTCGCGAAGCGGGGGAGGTGCCCGCAGGGCGGAGGGGGCGGGACGGCAGAATTCAGCGCCGCCTTCTTCCCGCCTCGGCTCACACGCTAAATTTTTTTGATTAGTCCCACGCCGCGCTTGCATTGTAGGACCCGTTCGCCTCACCTCTCACTCATGTCGACTTACCTTCATGATCAGCGAAAGAAACCGACACACACTCTCTCTCTCTCGCTCACAACTATAGCGCCGTGGACTTTGTGAACTTCGCCCCCAAGATCACCCATGCACCCCCCCGGTCAACGACAGGAACACGTCCTCCAGATCGGCCTCGTGCGTCGAGATGTCGACGATCCCCAGCCCCGCCCCGCTCAGCGCCTCGATCACCCGCCCCGCGCTCACCGCCACCTTGTCGAAGGTGATCTTCAGCCGCCGCACCCCCAGCCGCTCCACCCGCGTCATCCCCGCCAGCGCCGGCGCCTCGGCGCAGTCCTGGTCCACGGTCACGATCACCACCTTGTCGCGCGCCCGAGCCAGCAAGGTCGAGGTCGCCTCGTTCGCCACCACGCGCCCGCCGTCGATGATCGCGATCCGGTCGCACAGCGCTTCGGCTTCCTCGAGGTAATGCGTCGTCAACACCACCGTCACCCCGCGCTCGTGCAGCTCGCGCACATACGCCCACAGCTGTTGCCTCAGCTCAATGTCCACGCCTGCGGTCGGTTCATCGAGCACCAGGATCGGCGGATTGTGCACCAGCGCCTTGGCAATCAGCAGCCGCCGCTTCATCCCCCCCGACAGCGTACGCGAGTACGCGTTTGCCTTGTCCTCCAGCCGCACCGCCCGCAAAATCTCCATCGTGCGCCGCTGCGTCTTCGGGATCGCGTACAGCCCCGCCTGCACATCCAGGATCTCGGCGGGTGTGAAGAACGCATCGAACACCAGCTCTTGCGGCACCACCCCGATCGACGCCTTGGCGTTGCGCGGATGCTCGTCGATATCGAACCCCCACACGCGCGCCGTCCCGCTGGTCTTGTTCACCAGCCCGGCGAGAATATTGATCAGCGTCGACTTCCCCGCCCCGTTCGGCCCGAGCAGCCCGAACATAGAACCGCGCGGGATGTCGAGCGACACATCGCTCAGCGCCTGCTTGCCGCCCCGATACGTCTTGCAAAGGTTGGTGACGGCTATCGCGGCGGGTTCGGTCATGCGGCGCATGTAGCGGCTGACCCCTCCGACCGGAACCCGCTCAGTCGAAGCGGTTGCTCCGCGCGAACCCGGTGGGCACCATCCGTCCCGCCTGGCCGCGCGACGCCAGCCACGGCGTCAGGTCGCGCTCGGTCCGTCGCCGCTCGCCGCTGGCCCAGCTCAGCCCGTCCGCCAGCCGGAACGCCACCGCGTCGCTCAACCCGCCATCCTTGTACCGCTGCAACTGCACCCCCTGCCCGCGCGCCATCATCGGCACTCCCGCCAGCGCCACCACGACGAGCTTGCGATTCTCCCCCACCAGCGCGACGTGATCGGCCACGGATGCCACCCGCCGCACCAGCTTGAGCACCGCGCCGTCCCTGGGATTGAGCACCGCGCGTCCCTTGCGCGTCTCCCCAACCAGGTCCGCCGCCTCGACCACGAACCCCCGCCCGTCGCTCGCCGCCACCAGATACCGCGCGTCGGGATCGCAGACGAACACGTCGACGATCGCCGCCTCGGGAGCGAGATCGAACATCAGCCGCAACGGCTCGCCCACCCCACGCCCGCCCGGTAGCTTGTCCGCCAGCAAGGCGTAGAACCGGCCGTCCGAAGCCGCGACAATGATCCGGTCGGTCGTATGCGCGTGAAATGCGAACGCCGGACCATCCCCCTCCTTGAACTTGAGCGCGTCGGCCCCGCCCAGCTCGACATGCCCCTTCAGCGCCCGCGCCCAACCTTTCGCGGACACGATCACGCTCACCGCCTCGCGCGCGATGAACGCGTCCGCCGACAACATCCGCGGCACGGGCGCCTCGCCAAAGCGCGTGCGCCGCCGATCGCCGAAGCGCGCCGCCGCCGCGAGGATATCCGCTTTCAGCCGCGTCTGCTGGCGCTTGGGACTCGCCGCCAGCTCGCCCAAGCGCTTGGCTTCAGCGCGCAGCGTCGCCGCCTCGCGCTCGATCGCGATCCCCTCGAGCTTGTTCAGCGCGCGCAACCGCATATCGAGGATCGCGTCCGCCTGCACTTGGCCCAGCGCGAACTCGGCCATCAGTTCGGCTCTGGGATGATCCGCGTCGCGCACGATGCGGATCACCCGGTCCAAGTTCAGATACGCGACCAGCAACCCGTCGAGCACCTCCAACCGCGCCTCGATCTTGCCCAGCCGGAACCGCGCGCGCCGCACCAGCACGTCGAGCTGGTGATCGAGCCACGCCTGCAACAGCTCCTTCAGCCCCATCACGCGCGGCGACCGGCCCCCGTCGAGCACGTTCATGTTGACTGCGATCCGCACCTCCAGATCGGTCAGCCGGAACAGGCTCTCCATCAACAGCGGCACCGCGTCCGCCCGCCTCGCGCGGGGTTCGAGCACGATGCGCACATCCGCATCGCTCTCGTCGCGGATGTCGGCCAACGCGGGCAACTTCTTGTCGTTGATCAGTCCCGCGATCGCCTCGATCAGCTTGCCCTTGGGCACGCCGTAGGGGATTTCCTCGATTACGATCAGTCGCGCCACCTCGTCCCAATGATAGCGCGCGCGCAGCCGCAAGCCGCCCTTGCCCGTCTCGTACGCCGCGCGGATCGTCGCGCGGTCGTCCGCGAGCACGCCGCCTTTGGGAAAGTCCGGCCCCTTCACCTCGGTCATCAGCTCGTCTAGCGTCGCCTCCGGCACTTCGAGCAGGATCGCCGCCGCGCGTAGCACCTCGCCCGCGTTGTGCGGCGGGATATTGGTCGCCATGCCGACCGCGATGCCGCTCGCCCCATTCGCCAGCAGGTTGGGGAACAGCCCGGGCATCACCTCGGGTTCTTCCTCCTCGCCGTTGTACGTCGGCCGGTACGCCGCGCCGTCCTCGTCGAGTCCGTCCATCAGCGCGGCGGCCTCGGGCGTCAGCCGCGCCTCGGTGTAGCGCATCGCTGCGGCGCCATCGCCGTCGACATTGCCGAAGTTGCCCTGGCCTTCGATAAGCGGATAACGCAGCGCGAAATCCTGCGCGAGCCGCACCAGTGCGTCATAGACCGATTGATCGCCGTGCGGATGATATTTGCCGATCACATCGCCCACCACCCGCGCCGACTTCTTGGGCGGCGTGTTGTTGCGCGGGGCGCGCGACGGCGCATCTTCGGCCCCGCTTCCCGTCCGCCCCCGCACGGGCGTCGGCTCCAGCCCCAGCGAGCGCATCGCCCACAGCAGCCGCCGATGCACCGGCTTCAACCCATCGCGCACATCGGGCAGCGACCGCGCGGTGATCGTCGACAGCGCGTAGACGAGGTAGCGGTCGGAGAGCGCGGCGGCGAAGGGCGTGTCGAGGATGGCGGTCATGCGCGTATACTAACCGCGATCGGTCGCGGGCGCGAAGACGCGAGATGCTGAGCTAGCCAGCTTGGAGCACCATCCGAGTGAATTGGATGGTCGGCCCGAGGCTTCGGGCCGCTCGCCAAGGGCGGCAAAGTTCACAAAGTCTACGGCGCTATGGGTGGGTCGCAAACGCATCTCCTCACGCGTGATAACCAAGCAGGTTACACAAAAGCCGCTCGGCGTCAAGTCGGGCGGTAAGGCCGGGAAGCCGCGCGGTTGCCCGATGCCGCGCGTCGCGCGGTGATCGTCGGCAGCGCGTGGACGAGATAGCGATCGGAGAGCACGGAGGCGAACGGGGTCGAGGATCGAATTTCCCATTCCTCCACCGCGCGCGACGCCCACGCGTCAGGGGGTGATACCCAGCACCTTGGCGCGCTCGGGAACGGCGGGAGCGATCTTCGTCGCGGACGCGATGTCGGCCTCGCCCTCCGTCTTGAGGCCCTTCTTCACCTTGGCGATCCCGCGCCCATAGAGCGACCACGCCATCTTGGGCGTCTTCGCCAGCGCCGCGTCATAATCAGCGATGGCGCGATCGAAGTTCCCACGTCGCAAATACATCAGCCCACGACTGTCCAGACTGTTGGAACTTCGGCCCGAGCGCTGTACCGCGCGGTCGCAGTCCTGCACCCCCTGGTCGAGGCCGACCCCGCCCAGTGCGCGCGCCCAGCATCGCGCGTTGAGCGCGATTGGATACTTGCTGTCCTCGCCGTGCGCCGCGATCCAGATACCGAACTGTTCGATCGCTGGCTCGAAAGCATCCGCGCCCAGATACAACTGCCCCGCCCCGAAGCGCATGTCCGCCTGCTTGGGTAACACCTTGACCGCCGCGTCCACATCCTCGTGCGCACCCGCCTTGTCATGGCCCTGAAGCCGGAGCGCGGCGCGCATCAGGCGCGCCTCGGGATAATCTGGCTTGAGTTTCAGCGCCGCATCCACGTCGGTCATTGCCAGGAACGGCTGCCGCGCGCGACTATGTGCCTGCGCACGCTCAAACGGATAACGCGGATCGTTAGGCGCGAGTTCGATCGCGCGCGTCAGATCGGACATTGCTTGCGCGACATCGCCGCGCGCCAGCAACGCGGTGCCGCGCCGCGAGAACCCGTCCGCGTCGGTCGGCTCGCCCGCTGGAAGCGCGGGCGGGGTGCCCGCTGCAACAACAGCGATGCCCGGCGCGGCCAACGCGCCGGGCATCTCGGCGATCTTCAAGCCCTTGGAAAGATTGAACAACGGACCACCGTTGTAGGTGAAATACTCTTATGTTGGCTGTTTGCGACATAGATGCGGTTCGACAGGAAAAAATCGTCGCCGAGCAGCATGTCCGCATTGCCGAGTTCGATCTCGCCAATACGCAGCCGGGTCCGCAACACCTTCTCGCCGCCGATCTCGAAACTGTCGATCGGCGCGATCCAGCTACGAACCATGCGTTTGCCGAAGCCGCCGGTCATGCCCGCCGATTCTACGCCTAGACCGCCGATGCGAATACCCGCGCGCCGAGCAGCGGACATCGTCATGATCGATGTCGGCGCGCCGCTGTCGAACACCACGCGAATCTTGGCACCATTCACCATCGCAGCCGCGATGGTGAACGGAGCGCGGGCGTCGGTCGATCCGATCGGCACGATCGAGATCGGCGCATCTGGCTTCGCCCAGTAGGCCAACATCGCGCGCTCGCATCCCTTGGGCTTCATCAGCCGGATCGCGCCATTGGCGAGATCATATTCCACGTCGGCGATCCGCAGGAAGTTCTGGCCGATCACACCCGCCGCCTCGCTGCTCAGCTCGCCTCCGCCGACGATGAACTCGACACCTGGGAACGTCGCTCCGGCCAAGCCGAAGGCTTTGACCGTCGCGAGCGAGGCGTCCGCGTCTCCCGTGACGCCGCGCAGGCGGAACCATCCGGGCAGCGCGGACGTGTGAAGCCCGAACCGCGCAGCGTTGGCGGACGTGATTATACTAAAGAACGCGCCGCTATCGACGAGGAACATCGCATCCGTACCGTTGATCTTGGCGGCTACCAGCGGCCGCAGTCCCACCATCCTGACCTGAAGCTCGGCCAACCTATTCAGCGTGCATTCCGCCCGCGCCGCCGCGCTCGCTGTGAGGCACCCCGCCACGCCCAGCATGATCTTACATATCCGGCGCATCCAGCCCTCCCAACCCAACCCTAGCCGGTCCACACCGGCGCGCAACCTCGACGGCTCCAAACGTCCGGGAAAATCAGCCAACCGAGCGGTGCACCCAACCCGCACGCTTTGCCCCCCCGCCCCCGCCGCCCTATCTCCCCCAATGCCTTTCACCCAACTCGCCCCCTTTCTGCGCGACGCGCTCAGCGAACGCGGTTACGTATCCCCCACCCCCGTCCAGGCCGCCGTCCTCGAACCCGGTGCCAGGGGGCGCGACCTGCTCGTCTCCGCGCAGACCGGCTCGGGCAAGACCGTCGCCTTCGGCCTCGCCATGGCGGACGAACTGTTGGGCGGCGCGACCGCGTTGCCTCCCGCCGCCGCCCCGCTCGCGCTCGTCATCGCCCCCACGCGCGAACTCGCGCTGCAGGTCAGCGGCGAACTCGGATGGCTGTGGGCGGCCGCGCACGGCCGCATCGCCACCTGCGTCGGCGGCATGGACGCCAGCAAGGAACGCCGCTCGCTCGCCCAAGGCGCGCACATCGTCGTCGGCACGCCCGGCCGCCTGCGCGACCACCTCGAACGCGGCGCGTTGGACCTCTCCGCGCTCAAAGTCGCCGTCCTCGATGAAGCCGACGAGATGCTCGACATGGGCTTCCGCGAGGACCTGGAAGAGATCCTCGCCGCCACCCCCGATCAGCGCCGCACCTTCATGTTCTCGGCGACGCTTCCCAAACCCATCGTCGCGCTCGCCAAGCGGTTCCAGCGCGACGCATGGCGCATCAGCACGGTCGGCGAGGACCGCGGCCACGGCGACATCGCCTACCAGGCCGTTACCGTCGCCCCCGCCGACATCGAGAACGCGGTCGTCAACCTGCTGCGCTTCCACGACGCCGAGACCGCGATGCTGTTCTGCGCCACGCGCGACAACGTCCGCCACCTCCACGCCAGCCTCATCGAACGCGGCTTCGACGCGGTGGCGTTGAGCGGCGAGCACAGCCAGAACGAACGCAACGCCGCGCTCCAGGCCTTGCGTGACCGCCGCGCACGGGTGTGCGTCGCCACCGACGTCGCCGCACGCGGCATCGATCTCCCCTCATTGAGCCTCGTCGTCCACGTCGAACTGCCGCGCGATGCGGAAACCCTCCAGCACCGGAGTGGCCGCACCGGGCGCGCGGGCAAGAAGGGCACCGCCGTGCTCGTCGTGCCTTACCCTCGCCGCAAGCGCCTCGAAGCCATGCTGCGCGGCGCACGTGTCGCCGCGCAGTGGCTCGCCGCTCCCACCCCCGAGGACATTCGCGCGAGGGACCGCGAACGGCTGCTCACCACGCTCGCCGAACCCGTCGAGGTCGACGAGGCGGACCGCGAACTGGGCGCGCAACTGCTCACCCGACTGTCGCCCGAGGACATCGCCGCCGCGCTCGTTCGCGCCCACCGCGCGCGCCTGCCCGCGCCCGAGGAACTCTTGGACGCCCCACAGACCGGCGCACGTCCCGAGCGCGGCATCGAACCCGCGCTCCCTCCCGGGCATCGTGCTGGCTTCGAGGACACCGTCTGGTTTCGCATGGACATCGGCCGCCGCCAGAATGCCGATCCGCGCTGGCTGCTGCCGCTGCTGTGCCGACGCGGCCACATCACCAAGACCGAGATCGGCGCGATCCGCATCGGCGCGGACGAGACGCGCTTCGAAATCCCGCGCGCCATCGCGCCGCGCTTCACGACCGCGCTCAAGCGGACCCAGAGCGCCGACGCCGAGGGCAATGTCCGCATCGAACCCGCCGACGGCGCGCCGCCGCGCGTGGGTGCGGGTGGTCCCCCGCCGCCGCGCCCTCGCCCGCAGCGCGCGAAGCCGGTCGCGCGCGCGCTGGTGCCGGGCGGAGCGTGAAGTTGCTTGTCATCCCCGCTTCAACCCGCTCACGCCGAGCTTCGAAGCACCGCGCCGCGCTTGAACCAGGCTTCGACAAGCTCAGCAGGCGGTTAGAGATCGGTCATGTGGTCGAGGAGTTCGCGTACGGCGTGCTCCACTTGGAGAGCGAGGGCTGGCGCACGCCGCAGATGCCGATCGTCAACCCCGGCCGTCTAACGCGCGAGTATATCGGTGTCCGGCGGGCGCGCTACGTCGCGCCGCTTCACGGGGGAGGGAGACCCTTGCGCGGCAATGGTGGTGGGGACCCGGCGAAGGCCATTCTCGCCCCAGGCTCCCGCTAGATGGACCTTGTTACCGCCGACATCGGCGGCACCCACGCCCGTTTCGCCATCGCCTCGATCGACGGAGGTCGCGTCACCCATCTCAGCGATCCCATCACGCTGCACGCGCACGAACACGCCAGCTTCCAGCTCGCCTGGGAAGCCTTCGCTCACGCTCTGGGCCGCCCGCTCCCCGCCGCCGCCGCGATCGCCATCGCCGGACCCACGCAGGGCGAGGTGCTGCGCATGGCGAACAACCCGTGGATCATCCGCCCCGCGCTGATCCCCGAGAAACTCGGCGCGACCCGCTACACGATCGTCAATGATTTCGCCGCGGTCGCCTACGCCGTCGCGGCACTCGGCCCCGAATATTTGCGCCACCTAAGCGGCCCCGATCAGCCGCTCCCGCCCACCGGCACCGTCACCGTGCTCGGCCCCGGCACCGGGCTGGGCGTCGCGCTGCTCCACCGCGCGCCCGGCCGCGTCACCGTCGTCGAGACCGAGGGCGGCCACATCGATTTCGCGCCCCTGGACGTGCTCGAAGACCAGATCCTCGCCCACCTCAGGCAACGCTACCGCCGCGTCTCGGTCGAGCGCATCGTCTCCGGCCCCGGCCTCGCAAACCTCTACGAGGCCTTGGGCGCGATCGAAGGTCAGCCCGTCCAAACAGGCGACGATCGGGCATTATGGGCGGCCGCGCTTGCGGGCACCGACCATCTCGCCGCCGCAGCGCTCGATCGCTTCTGCCTCGCGTTGGGCGCGCTCGCGGGCGATCTCGCGCTCGTCCAGGGCAGCTTCGGCGTCGCCATAGCGGGCGGAGTCGGCGCGCGCATCGCCGATCACCTGCCGCGCTCGGGGTTCGAGGCGCGCTTCCTCGCCAAGGGCCGTTTCGAAGGCCGCGTGGCGACCATACCCGTCAAACTCGTCACCCACCCGCAGCCCGGCCTATACGGCGCCGCCGTCGCCTTCGCGCAGGAGCACCTCGCATGATCCCCATCGAAGCCATCATGCGCCAGGCCGCCGTCATCCCCGTCCTCGTCATCGAGGACGCCGCCCACGCCCGCCCGATCGCCAAGGCGCTGGTCGCAGGCGGCCTCACCGCGCTCGAAGTCACGCTACGCACCCCCGCCGCCTTGGAAGCGATCGCCGAAATGGCCAAGGTTAAAGGCGCGGTCGTCGGCGCGGGTACCGTGCTCAACTCAGCCCAACTCGACGCCGCGCTCAAAGCGGGCGCGCGCTTCATCGTAAGCCCCGGCCTCACCAAGCCGCTCGCCAAGGCCGCGCGCCACGCCGACATCCCTTACCTGCCAGGCATCGCCACCGCCGCCGATATCATGCGCGGGCTGGACCTCGGCCTCACCCGCTTCAAGTTTTTCCCCGCGATCGCCGCCGGAGGTATGCCCGCGCTCAAAGCGCTCGCCGCGCCGTTCGCCGACGCCCGTTTCTGCCCCACCGGCGGCATCACGCCCGCCAACGCCCCCGAATGGCTCGCGCACCCGTCGGTGCTGTGCGTCGGCGGCACCTGGCTCGTCGCATCTGGCGCGCCCGATCCCGCGCAAATCACCGTACTCGCCAAAACCGCCGCCGCGCTCGCGCGATAGAGGCCGCTGCCCATCGCCCGACTTGACTCCGAGCGACTTTTATGTAACCTACTTGGTTGTAATCGTGAGAGGGGAGGCGTTTGCGACACACTCATAGCGCCGTAGACTTTGTGAACTTCGCCACTCTCGGCAACCGACCCAAGGCCCGGGGCGTCAAGTCCCGTCCACTTACATCGTTCTCCAAGCCAGCTGAACTAGGCGCTAGCTGCTTGCGTCGCGCGCACATCCCGGTCAGCTTGGCGCGCATGAACATGGTCCGCCCCGCCCTCGTCGCACTCGCGCTCGCCGCCGCCGCCACCTCCGCCGCCGCGCAGCCCGGTCCAAGCCTGTGCCAACGCACCGTCGCCAGCCTCCAGTCGATGCTCGCCGCACACGCCACCACGTCCGAGGCGATCACCCGCGATTGCCTCGCGCGCACCGCCCGCCTCGATCGCGCCGGGCCGCACCTGAACGCGGTAATTGCCCTTAATCCAGACGCGCTCGCAGAGGCCCGCGCCAGCGATTCCGCGCGCCGCGCCGGCCAAGCCAAAGGTCCGCTCGACGGCATCCCCATCCTCATCAAAGACAATATCGAGACGCTGGATCCGGTCCCCACCACCGCGGGCAGTCTCGCGCTCGCCGCCAACATCACCCACCGCGATTCGCCGCTCGTTGCCCACCTGCGCGCCGCCGGAGCGATCATCCTCGGCAAGACCAACCTCAGCGAATGGGCGAACTACCGCTCGACCGGCGCGGTCTCGGGCTGGTCGGGCGTCGGCGGCCTGGTCAAGAACCCCTACGCGCTCGATCGCACCGCCTGCGGCTCGTCCTCGGGCAGCGGCGCTGCGGTCGCGGCGGGCCTCGCCCCCGTCGCGGTCGGCACCGAGACCGACGGCCCCTCCTCGGTCAACGGTCTGGTCGGCATCAAGCCCACGCTCGGCCTCGTCAGCCGCACGCGCGTCGTTCCCATCAGCGGCAGCCAGGACACGCCGGGCCCGATGGCGCACAGCGTCGCCGACGCGGCCGCGATGCTCACGCTGATGGCGGGCACCGATCCCGCCGACGCCGCCACGGCGGACGCGGACCGGCACAAGACCGATTACGCCGCCAATCTTCCTACCGATCTCCACGGCGTCCGCATCGGCGTGCTACGTGACCGTGTCGGCACACAAAGCCGCCTGACCGCGCTGTTCGAAGCCGCACTTGCCCGCCTGACCGCCGCCGGCGCCACGCTCGTCGAGATCAAGGACAGCCATATCGATCCCGGCCTCGGCGCGCGCGAGCAGACGATCCTGTCGACCGAGTTCAAGCCCGCGATCGCCGCGTATCTCGCCACCACCCCCGCCGCCGTGCAGTCTCGCAGCCTCGCCGACCTGATCGCGTTTAACCGCGCCAACACCGCGCGCGAAATGCGCTGGTTCGATCAGGAACTGTTCGACCAGTCGCAAGCCACCAAGGGCCTAGCCAACCCCGATTACATCCGCGCGCGCGACTCCGCCAAACGCCTCGCGGGTCCCGAGGGCATCGACCGCCTGTTGCGCGACAACCACGTCGCGCTCCTCGTCCAGCCCACCCAGGGCGCGGCGTGGCTCTCCGATCCCGTCACCGGCGACAGCCCGGGCGGCCCGAGCGCGTCCGATCTCCCTGCGATCGCGGGCTATCCGCACGTCACCGTCCCCATGGGCCAGTGGCGCGAACTTCCCGTCGGCCTCTCCTTCATCGGCCCGCGCTGGGGCGAAGCGGGCCTGATCCGCGCCGCCTACGCCTACGAACACGCGCGCGGCCCATTCCCCGCCCCGCGCTTTCTCCCCACCGCGCCCCGTTGAGCATCCCCGTTGACCGGCTCCGCCCCCGTGATTAGCGCAAAGCTTGCGTGCCCCCGTAGCTCAGCAGGATAGAGCGACGGTTTCCTAAACCGCAGGCCGGAGGTTCGACTCCTCTCGGGGGCACCAATCGGCGCTGGTAACGTCCTGGAAAGACTGCGCTTTTCTTTGAGGGCAATGGAGCCGTCCCCAATATCGTCCACATTTTTGGGGGCTCCAGGCAAACGTCGGCGGACAGGCGCACGATCCATCCTTTCGGTTAGTCGCGTTGCTCGCTTGTCCGCTCGCCCGTGCCAGCCATTGCTATTTGCTAGCGGGATCGTCGCAGCGCCGGGTGTTGCGATGGAACGTGTAATGATCTCAGCCGGGATTATTCAACCGCTTGGACGGACGGCGCTTGAGTGGACTCGATCCAGTCCACATAGATTTTGTCAGTGCCGACGAGAATGCCTTTGAGGCGCACCTGTCGGCCAATGAGACCATACCCCGAGAGCGGGGCGCGAAGCCGCCATGATACTCCGTCGGACGTTCGTAGACGTATCGATGCTCCAGAGAGTTCGAGTTGCCCTGTCAATAGTCGCTTTGTGACCTGTACCACGAAGTTTCACTTTCGGCCGCTCTGAGATACGAAACGCCACTAATACTCTCGGATATTTGCCGATCCGAAGGCTACCACTTAATGAGCAAGTCACCCAAACTGAAGATAAACTTCGCTAGGATTAGTCGCTCAAAGCTTTTGGAGTGGAACGTTTCTTAGTTAACTCTAAGCCGGTTACACCTGGCCCATGCGTCGGGCGCTCTTTGGCGCTTGTCAGACGCCAGTCGCTCGGCAGTCCTCACCCCTTGGCATAGGGGACCGCCAACGCGCACGCGCTTGCATAAGGCTCGCTGCGCCAAGGCCCGTATTTATCGGGCGCGAGCATCACGGGCATGGACTTGGCGTGGACGGCGGCGAGGGTCACGTTCGGCTCGCATGTGAAGACGCTTGCAGCGGACGAGAACAGACGTAGAACGCCGCGCTGCCGATGGACACGATACCACCAGCCGCCGCGAAGGCGGCCACCCATAGCTCAAGCGTCGCTCCACCGCCCCCGGTAGGGTGGCGACAGGGTGACGGGCGGGTGCTGCCTGTGACGACCCCACGCGGCTTGCTGGCGCGCGGCGGCACACTGCGCGGGCGCTGCGATAATGGCGAGTGTCGGCGACGACCTCGACATGGACCTCAATGCCTGGATCGCCGAAGGGCATGGCGACCGCGAGCTTGACGATCTTTTGCCAGATTATCGCTGCGCTCGACCCGGCTGTCGCCTTCGCTTTGACCCCGAGTATTTCCCCAAGGGTCTTCCGCTTCAATGCTATGTCGCGGGCGAGGAGCGGATTGAACTGCGCTGCGCGAGTTGTACGCGGGTTCACATAATGACCGCCGAGCAGATGATAGCTTCGCTGGTCCGGCGCGGTATCGGCACAGCCAACACCGGGATCGTCGAGCTTGCTACACGCATCCGCTTGCCGTGCCGGGCGTGTGGACAGCAAAGCTGGCAGGTTACGCTTCGTCGGCCCCCAGCGTCGGGAACGCCGGGTAGTAAACGAAATTAGCGCCGCCGCTTCGCCAAACAGGACTGCCCAAGCAGGGCCGTTCCTGCCCTTACTGAACGATAGTGAGATGGGGATGGGGCTGATCGGAAATCCGATCGACAAAGGGTCGTCATCGTCACCAAGGCGCGCATCTCAGCGTGTTCAAACGTAAATGGGTCCTACCTGAAAGGTTGCCGGGCTAAGCGGTGAGTGACCCCAATTTCGGCTTCTGCGCGCAAAATTGGGGTTTCGAATTGTCGGTTGTTGTCTTTCAGGACGTGAAAAGCGCGTCGCGTTCGAGGGCACCAGCCGCACCGTCATCGACGGGCCGTTTGCCGGGATCTGCGAGCTGGTCGCCGGCTTCTGGCTCGGGGAGGTCAAGGACATGGACGAGGCGGCTGCTTGGGTGATGCGCTGCCCCGCTCTCATGCTGCGATCAGGCAAGATGCAGACCGTCGGCAAGTCTACCGCGCCAGCGCAAACGTACCTCTTCAGCGCCAGTCTTATCTCACATTTTCCACAATAGCGGGCAATCAACCACTATCATGAGCACTAGCAGAAACATGACCAACGGCAATCCACGGGTCACGAGAAGCATGAGGTCATCATATTCGGAGGTCGGTGCCTGGGAGGGAGGATTTGGGGGAGGGCTGGTTTGTCCGCTCCTCCGCGTGGGTGAACTGATGTTGATGACGTCTTCTCTCTTCATGTTCGCTCCAAGCGGGTGCGCTTCAATGCGCGCACAGCTCGAGACTGCGCAGCTGCGCCCTGGCGCCTCTGCGATCAGCCGTTACCCACCACCGTCAAAGACGTGCCCGGCTCCTCGAATGCGACCGGCGAGAGTTCTAGGTCCATGGCTTCTTATACTACTCAGCCAGGTTCCCATGATCACGCGTAGGGTGAACAAACGTGAAGATTGGGGAGAGATGCCCGGACATCGGTAAGCGTTCGGCCTCACGCGTCACGAGCAAACGCTCGCCTCCCGTGTAGTTCCATGCCAGCCGCGCCCGAGTGCTTGGACCGGGAATATGGCGACGCGGCGACGATGGTTTGGGGACTTTGCGGTCAGGCGGCTGTTGGGCGTCTATCGGGCAAACCGGACATTGGCCCTTTTGACAGCTTTCGCCCACTTGCTACCGTTTCCCGCACGGTGCTGCTTCCCCAGAAGCTGCCATTGACGACGCCCCCTCTTCGGCCGCAGCATCTAAGCGTCGCTAGTCGTGCGCTTGGGATCAGATAGCCGATGCGAAATTCGATCTTGATTTCCGTGGGGGTATTGATCGCTGTGGCGGGATGCTCTCAGCCGAAAGAAGAGCCGGCGAAGAAGTCCGACGAGGCCCTACCCTATCGATTTGCTACCGCCACCGAGGTGTTTAACCTACGATCCCAATGTGCGAAACTTGGCGATGTACTGCTCGACGAAGATGTCATCGGACTTGCCTTACGCAAGGATGTCGCAAGTCACTACAACCCAAAAACTAACCGCTGCTATGTCGAAGTGACCGTAATGCCCGTCGACGAAACCAGCCCTGATTCATCGGACTATCTCTATGACGGCCAGACCAAAGAGATGCTCGCCTACATGACAACTA
>JAABUX010006034.1_pt1 | contig 14623 bp, 8 predicted proteins | sample 5561851 | NCBI WGS metagenome assembly JAABUX01 (sample SAMN10711883, study PRJNA513361) | rock metagenome | isolation source: Antarctica rocks | place: Antarctica: Victoria Land, Richard Nunatak red sandstone | collected 2016-01-03 | reverse complement strand
CTTTGCCCGCATCCGTGGCTATGTCTCTACCCTGCGCAAGCAGAGCATCCCCGTGTACGCCGCGATCGAGAGCCTCTTCCGCGGTCAGCCTCTCCTCCCTACCCTTGCCTGACCTGAACAGTTACGAATATAACTGGAATTCTCAAGGAACGCCCGCCGTACGTAGTCTAGGGCGCTTGCCGACGCGTTGACGCTGGCCGGCCGCGCGAACAGACTCTTAGCATTGATCTCCGTGGAGGCTCCTCCTGTGATCGTGCGTGCTACCCCCACGAGCGCGGGCCAGGCCGCGACGCCCCAGACAACCATGATGAGGGCAAGGTAGGCCGCGCCGCGCTTCACCAAGAGGGGACGGACTGGACAAGAGAGAAAAAGCGCTACGTCGAGCAGCGCGGTGGTTAGGAACTCCGTTGGATGGGTATAAAACAGTCCGACACCGAGCAAAGCGCTAAGTATAACTGCGCCTCTCTCGCCCTTTGTCACGGCGTTAAACAGCGTCAGTGCAAGCATTGGGGCGATAAGGAGTGAGACCGTCAGCGGATACAGGCCGCCTATTAGTGCGGTGAAAGGCAAGCCAAGGAACGCCAAGGACGAGAGGCTGGCCAGGGCGCCGAGACGGGGACTCGAGGTCAGTCCCTTCACATAGGAGAATAACCCAAAAGGCAGGGCCGCGATGACGCTGACAATGCTGTAAAACGCAATACGATAGGTGGGGACCGAGATCACTTCGCTCAGCAACGCGCTTACCACGTGAAAGGTGGGCGGGTAGAAGGCTCCCCCCGAACTGTCGATAGTTGGTCCTAGTAGCCGCAGCGGAAACACGCGCGCCTTGATGATGAGATTAATCCAGCCGACGTGTTGTGACACGTCCCAGCCCGTGGGGACGACCTCTTGTAGGTTGGTCGCGAGCAAGACGGCGACAAACGTCATACCGACGCCGATCGGAACGATCTCCCAGCGCTCGAAAAGCTGGCTATGTTCTTGAAGACGGCCACGTTGACGGCTGTGCTTGTAAAGCAAGGGCACTAAGGTGAGGAGGGCGACGACGATATAGGTCGTGCGGTCGAAGTGTTGATGGAACACAGCGCAGACCAAGCCAACGAGAGTCACGAAGCCGTAAGCGACAGGGATCGAGAGAGCGCTACGCTCCACTAAAGTCGAGCAGGGGCGAACGACGGAGGCGATGATGAAGCCAGGAACAAATATAAGCGCGATGAATGCCGCCGCGAAATAAGCTACGTCTGTCGATGATACGAGCATAATATCTCCACGGTTCTCAGACTTCTATGACGTTGTTATATGGACGGGAGGCGTCGCGGCGATTAGGGCAAAAACGACTGCCACGCCAGCGGGACAGTGGGAAGGACATCCAGGGGCGCTCTCGTAAACCGGTCGCGCGTAGGACGCATGAAACAGACGCTCCAGGTTGAGATGGCGATGAGACCACGGCGGTACGTCCGCTCCGTAGTAGACGTAACCTATGTTGGCTTTTTGCAGAGCGTCTCTCGCTACTTGAGACAACGTGAGGCCTCCAACCATCTTGAGCAGCTTGATGTGTGCGTTAAGGGTCGGCGACGATCCGCTGTCCGGGCCAAACCACGGCGTCACACCAGCCAAGGCCGGCATCCAGCGGCCGGCGTCGATCGTGCCGTCGAACAGGCCCGGGCGCGACACAGTATCTTCGTCGTTGAGCACGATCTGCCCGTAGTCGTGCTCGTGGAGCCAGGCCAGCGCGCCAAGGTCGCCGGCGCCGAAGGTGTGACGTGCCGCCGTCATCGCCGTGACGCGCAGCGTTGCGACGCTGAGGGGAAACACAGCGCCAAATATGCCGAAAGAGAGGCCCAGAAAAAGTATGCGCGGGCGGTTCAAGCTTAGGCCCAATCGCTGACTGCCTCGCAGCGCAGCTCGTACACCAAGGGCGGCGAGAACGGGCACGACCCAGTAGTGCAAAGGTCCTAACCGTTCCGGCAAGGCCCATGGAAACGAGATGGCATAAAACGGCTTGAGTATGTTGAAGCTCAGGACATCGAGAAAGACCAGGGCCATCATTGCTTGCACGACGACGAGGCCAATGTGACGGCGGCGCCACACGCACCAACCCACTCCGACGACGACGGCGCCGAACAGCAGGTACGAGAGATTACGCCCGTAGATCTGATAGAGATACTGGCCTACCACCGTGCCTATGTCGATCCGCGGCGGCGCCGTGAAATGATGCCGCGTCTGAATCTCGGCAAAGGCTCCGGCCACGATCGTCGTGCGAATGGCGACCAGCGCGGGCGCCCCCACGACGATCCAGGCCAGCCCAAGCACGATGGCCCGGGCGCCGGAGCGAATCCAGGCGTCCTTCGTGCCCAACGAAGACAGCACGGCGGGCGTCGCCAGCAAGGCCACGCTGACGAATTCTGTTGGGTGCGTGTAGAACAACCCGATGCCTAAAAGCACGGCGAGGGCGAGCGAGGCGCGCTCTCCCTTGCCCACGGCGTCGATCATGAGCAATACGAGCGCGCCGACGTAGACATAGGACAGGGTGAAGGGATAGAGTCCACTAGCCACTGTGTAGATCGGAAGAGGCTCGAAAGCAAGCGAGAGCGCGACGGCAAGGGCGACGACGCGGGGTTTCTTGCCGAGGGTCGCGCGCAGGTAGGCCAGCAAGACGAAGGGCAGCATCACGGCGCAGGTCAAGGCCACGTAGACGATGACGCGGTACGCGGCGACGCCCGTCACGTCGACGATCAAGGCGCATAAAGCATGAAAGCCCGGAGGATAAAACGCGCCGTGTCCGGGCGGTGTAGACAGCAGACGAAAGGTGAAGTTGTGGCTCTGGGCGATATAGTCGGTCCAGACCGCGTGCGAGAGGACGTCGAATGCATCAGGGATGGTATTCGACGCATAGGCCATGACGACGACGACGCCCTCGACTATCGCCACGGCTGGGGCGACCAGCCAGAGCAGGCTCGCTGGCCGTGTCCATAGGCATGAGAGCCTGCCTGCACGTGCCTCGCGCGCGACGTATAGGATGACGAATAGCGCGGCGGGCGGGCAGTACGCGAGCAGCGAGAACGGCAGGTGCAACGTCATGCAGCATAATCCGACCACGACGACGAGCGACCCGGCGCAGGGCAGGGCCAGAGCGAGGTGGTCGAGCCGGCCAGTACGTGGCCTGGCTAGTCCGGCAAGGCAGTAGCCGGGCGCCAGAATCAAGACGAGCAGGGCCACGGCGACGTGTAGTCCGTTTCCCCACCCTACTAAGCTCGTATCGCCCACGCCGATCCCTTCATTGTCGTGCTTTAATCCTGTCTATGACCTGAATTCAAAAATAACCGCGGCGCTTGCGGGACACGTGAGAAGACAGCTAGAGGCGCTAGGGTAAACACGTCGAAGGTAAGGCGCGTGCAACAGATGCTGTAGGTTGAGGTGGCGGTGAGCCCAGGAAAGCACCACGGCCCCGTAGTAGACGTATCCCACATTGTCTCTTTTGAGAGCTTGTCGAGCGGTAGGGGACAAGCTTGGACCTCCAATCATCTTTAGCAGCGTGATACGAGTATCAAGAGGACCGGGGCCAGATCCGCCAGGACCGAACAACGGCCTCACGCCGACCAGGATAGGCATCCAGCGGCCCGCATCGATGGTGAGGTCAAAAAGGCCCGGACGCGTCACATTGTCCTCGTCATTGAGCACGACTTTCCCATGTGCATGTTGTTTGAGCCAGATCAGCGCGTCAACGTCGCCTGATCCGAAGGCGTGATACGTTGTAGTAGCTGCCATCGCTCGCAGCGCTGTGACAAACAGCGGTAATACGCCGCCGAAGACGAGGTAGAAGAGAGCTAGGAACAAAACGATCGTGTGGTTGAAGCTTAGCCTCAGGCTCTGTAGCTCTCGCATCACTGCCCGTAGGCCTAACGCGGCGAGAATAGGCTCCACCCAATAGTGTAAAGGTGCTAAGCGCTCTGGCAGCGCCCAAGGGAATGATAGGGCGTAAAAGGGCTTGAGCACGTTCAGGCTGAGGACGTCGAGAAAGACGAGAGCCATGATCGCCTGTACCGCGACGAGTCCGAGATGGCGTCGTCGCGCTACGCACCACCCTAGCCCCACGACGACGACGACGAACGGGAAATACGACAGATTGCGTCCGTAAATCTGGAAGAGATACGTTCCGACGGCCGAACCCCAATAGATATGCTGTGGCGGCGTAAAGTTGTGCCTGGCCTGAATCTCGACAAGGGCTCCGGCAACGATCGTGGTGCGGATAGCGGATAGTGCGGGCAGGCCCGCGACGATCCACACGAGCCCTACCACGACGGATCTGGCGACAGCACGTAGCCACACTTCTCTTCCATGCAACAAGGGCAGTATCGCGGCCGCGCCGAGCAAGGCGACGGTGACAAACTCGGTTGGATGCGTGTAAAACAAACCGATGCCTAAAAGCACGGCGAGGGCGAATGAAGCGCGTGCTCCACGGCCTACGCCGTCGATCAAGACGACAACTAACGCGCCGATATAGACGTAGGACAGACTGAAGGGATAAAGCCCCGTGGCCACTGTGTAGATTGGCCATGGGTCGAAAGCCAGTGAGAGGGCGACGGCCAGTGCGATGAGGCGCGAACTCTCGCCAAGGCTCGCGCGCAAATACGCCTGTAGGACAAACGGTGTCGTCACAGCGCAGGCTAATGCTATGTAGACGATGACATGGTAGGCCGGCATGCCTGTCGCGTCGACGATCAAGGCAGATAAGGCGTGAAAGCCCGGAGGGTAAAATGCCCCGTGTCCGGGCGGCGTAGACAGCAAGCGAAAGGTAAAGTTGTGGCTCTGAGCGATATAGTCGGTCCAGACCGTGTGCGAGACGGTATCGGACGCGTCAGGGATGACGCTCGACGCATAGGTCAAGACGACGACGACGACGTTGACCAAGGCCACCGCTGGGGCGACCAGCCAGAGCAGGCTCGCTGGCCGTGTCCATAGGCATGAGAGCCTGCCTGCACGTGCCTCGCGCGCGACGTACAGGATGACGAATAGCGCGGCGGGCGGGCAGTACGCGAGCAGCGAGAACGGCAGGTGCAACGTCATGCAGCATAATCCGACCACGACGACGAGCGACCCGGCGCAGGGCAGGGCCAGGGCGAGGTGGTCGAGCCGGCCAGTACGTGGCCTGGCTAGTCCGGCAAGGCAGTAGCCGGGCACCAGAATCAAGACGAGCAGGGCCACGGCGACGTGTAGTCCGTTTCCCCACCCTACTAAGCTTGTGTCACCCACGCCGCGGTGATCCTTCTTTAATCATGCTGGCGCCTGACGTAGCCCACAACGAACAAGGAGACGAGATCACGACGCATGCTCACGGTCGCCGCGGTGTTGCAACGCTAGCGGGACAAGGGTTCGCTCTCGACCCAAACGCCAGGAGAACGAGCGCACGGCAACGTCCATAGAACGCCGTCAGGACGCCGTTGACCAGGCGAACCGCTAGGCCGCCCTGAAGCTGTTCGAGCGACAGACGAGTAGTCATGACATACAGTAGAGCGAGGTCCGCTTCACGTTCCGACCAGTCCTTTTTACGCGGCGCCGACGTCACCAGATGTCGTTCGCGCCAGGAGCGGCGATAGGCATGAAGCTTGGCGCGGCACGTCGCTGGCCCCTCGCGCAGGGCGTAGAGCCACGTCAATACCTCCGTCAGCAGCAATGCTGGCGACAAGAGCGCCAGCGCATAGGGTGAAAGATTCTTGCGCAGCATCAGGTGCCTGTTGCGTTCCAGATGGTAGAGCTTATGCGCCCCGACGCGCACGCGATAGTGATGGCGCACGCGAGACGCGGGGACGTACAAGATGTCGTAGCCGAGGCGTCGGACGCGCAAGCTCAGGTCCGTGTCTTCAAGGTAGAGGAAAAATCGCTCGTCGAAGCCATTTAGCTCGTCCCACACCTGTCGCGTTACCCCGAACGCCGCGCCTGAGATCGCCGCCACGGAGTGCGGGTCCGCGTCGCGCGTCGGGACGGGCCCACCCAGTCCGGCACAGAAGGTGAGTCCCGTCAGATGCACGGTGTTGCCGCGAGCATTCATTTGAGTTGGCTGATCGGCCAGCACGACAGTTGGAGTGACGAGTCCTACCCCTGGATAGTGGAGAGCGTCTATTAGAGCCGTGAGTCCGCCCTCCTCAACAATCGTGTCGGGATTGAGCACGACGATGTAGGGAGCAGTGGTGAGCGCGATTCCATGGTTGACTCCCGCGCCGAAGCCCGCGTTGTGTCCCCTAGCGACCGCGCGTACGGTGGGATAAGAGGTTTGCACGTACGAGAGCGTCCCATCAGCCGAAGCGTTGTCCACGACGACGATGTCGAGAGGCTCGGGCGTGACTAGAAGAGACTCCAGGCATGGGGCGATCTCCTCCCGGTTGTTGTAGGTGACGATCACCACGGCGATACGGGGAGCGGACGCGACTTGGTTTGGCGAAGAAGACACGGAGGGCCTAATCGGTCTCGCGCGGGCGCTGCGCGTCGAGCAGCGAGAGCAGCAGAGCACGCGTGGAGTGCAAGATGATGCCGGAGAAAAGCGACAGTGCGCCGACGACGACGCAGAGAACACTGATCAAGGCGTAGCCCACGGCGAGCTTCTGCGATGAGGCGTAGATGGAGACGACGAACAGCCCCATGAACAACCCCGTGAGTAAAACGACGACGCCTGGGCCGCCCAGAAACAGCAGGGGCCGCGTCTGGCCGACGAGGCGCAGCACGCCGTTGACAACGTCGAAACCCTGAACAACGGGGTTGCGCTTGGCCGGATCGTCGTAGTCGGCGCTGATGGAGACCTCGGCCACACTGAGGTTGTGGGTGCGGGCGAGGAACTGCATCTCCGATTCGACCGAGAATCCCGCCCCCCGGAAGGTGAGGAGGTTGAGAGCGCGGCTGGAAAAGGCGCGGAAGCCGCTCTGCGAGTCGGTGACCGCGACGCCCGAGAACACGTTGGTCATGGTCGTGACCGCGCGCAGACCGATGCGCCGGCCGCCCGGGATCTTGTCGAGTTGTTCCTGGTCGCGGAAGCGACTGCCCACCACCATGTCCACACCCTGCACGGCCATGGCCTCCAGCAGCAGCGGTATCTCGTCGGGTTTGTGCTGGCCGTCGCTGTCGAGGACAATTAGCACCTCCGGACGCAGCGCCCGCGCCGCGCGGAAGCCCGTGGTCAACGCCTGTCCTTTGCCCGAGTTCGTCTTATGGCGGATAACCGTGGCGCCGGCCGCCTCAGCAATGCGCGCTGTCGCGTCACACGAACCGTCGTCGACGACGATGACGGCGTCGACGAACTCGCGCGCGCGCAGCACGACCGAGCCGATGCAGCGCTCCTCGTTATAGGCCGGGATGAGGGCGACGACGCGCGGCCGTACGTGAATGGCGAGACCGTCGCCTACCCGACTATCTAGTTGCTCGATCACGCGGTCCTCCTCGCTCACCGGCCTTGTCTCTTCCCATACAGTAGGTTCCCCTACCGGTTAGTGGATATAAGACGTTCGGGCTACCCCTTGGTCAAGCTAGGAGAGGCTGATCGAGTCTAGAGCCGCCTAATCGTCCGTCGACCTTCTTTAGCGTTTGACAACGACGTCATAAACCTTGCTATACTGGTCTAGTATTCATGGGATCGAGCAACCGTTCAGTCTTGGTTCTGGTAGACAGACGCCGATGTAGCTCAGTTGGTAGAGCACCCGTTTCGTAAATGGGCGGTCAACGGTTCGAGTCCGTTCATCGGCTCCACGTACAAAAGCAGCAGAACCGCTCCGAGCGACTGTAGGGAGCACGGCAGCTAGCCCGTAGGGTTGTGTGAGTCCAGCTAGAGGCTGAGAGTGCTTGCTACCCTGCCTCGCAAGCACTCTCAGCGCTCCTTCGCTTAGGCGACTAGCACTCGCTGTAGCCGCAGTAGTGGCACTTCTTGCAGCCTTCCTCGAAGACGTAGGCGCCGCTGGAGCCGCACTGCGGACAGAGGTTGCCGGTCAGGGTGGAGGCCCTGGCCAACACGCTGGCCTGCGCCTGTCCGTGACCATTCCCGTTTCCATGACCGTTGGTCTCGCGCTTGACGGCGCTGGCGCCGTCGATCTGGGCACGAGCATTTACGGTCGCGCCGTCCAGGCCGGGGAGCGTGACCGCCGCCGTAGCCACGATGTCCTGGCCCGCCGTTTGTACGCTCGTCCCTGGAGCCGGACTCGCGGTCGGCAAGACGGCGCCTCCGACGACGGACGCCGACGATGCGGCGGCCGCTGGCTCCAGGCTGGTGGATGGGCCAGACCCGTCGCCCACGGGCAGGGCGAGTTGCGCCGAGGGCGCTCCAGCCGTGCGCGGTGCCGGCGGTGTGGGATGCTCTTCTAGGTGCCGGTAAATGGCCTGCGCCACGGCGTCGGGGAGAGAGAGCACGCGGTCCTTGCCAAAGCCGATGGAGCGCGACCCACCGATGCCGCGCAACTGGTTGGCGGCCTGGCGCAGGCGCTCTTCCTGGCTCATGGTGGAGGGGAAGCGCAACTGCAACGAGATGAGGCGACCCAGCGCCTCGGCCAGCGCGGCGATGTCCGAGCCGGCGCGACCGACGTTGATGAACAACTCCAGCGGCCCATCGGGGTCGGCGTTGATCGTTATGTTGACCTTGCCCTCGGGCGCGGCCACGTTGCGCGTGAACCCGCCCATCTCGCTGGGGCGGCGCTTCAGACGGCCTTCCAGCACCCACGCGGGCATGGGGTCTGCCTCGGGCAGCGAGGCCGGCACGGGATGCGCCAGCGGAGCGGCGACCGACTGCTCGACCGGGAACGGCGCCTCGGCCACGGCTTCCTGCACGCCAGGTGCGTCGGCGCCGTCGTCCGCCGCCGTGGCTAGGGCGACCGGCTCGATCTCGGACTCGGCAGTGGGGGTAGAGACGGCGACTTTGGGCGTCTCGACCACGGAGGTGAGCACGGCGTCGCGCGAGCCGTCGCGGTAGTAGGTGACGCCCTTGCAGCCGAGGTCGTAGGCCTGCATGTAGAGGCGCTTGACCTCGTCGACCGTGTGGTCGTTGGGCGCGTTGCTCGTCTTGGATATGGACGAGTCGGTATACTCCTGCACCTTGGCCTGCACCACGACGTGCTCCTCGGGCGAGAGGTCCTTGGCGCCGACGAAGAAGTCGGGGCGATCTTCGCCGGGGTGCGCGTCGCGCCAGGCTTCGTAGAGCGGGTGATACATGATGTGCGTCCCAGTGCGGTCGACGCGCTGCATGGCGAAGTCGTAGACGGGCTCGATGCCGGAGGAGACGTTGGCCAGCAGGCTGGTCGTATTGTGGCTGATGAACCCGTTGGCGATATAGGCATGCGTACCTGGAACCGATAGGTCGAAGGTTGGCTGAATCCCCCCGTCCTCCACCGCAGCCACGCGATCAAAGAAAAGAGGCTCATCGATCGCGTCTACGAGCAGCACGGTAGAGCCTGCATCCAGGGTGTCGTGGTATGACGCGACGAGGCGTGTCATCTTCTCTCGGGTCATATACCCGAGGTGGGTCGCCGCATAGGCTGCTTGCTTGTCCCGACCTGTTTGACCGACTAGAGCAAGGTCGCGTCCTTGCGTCGGCGTGACCGGAACAGTATCTCCCAGGGTCAAGCGCCGCGCATCACTTTCCTGCGGAACGATGCGGGTGAGCAGGGGCAGTGCGCGATTGAGGAGAGCGGCTGCGTGCGCGTGGCACGGACGTAAACGGTACAGAGGCGCTTTGCTCCATTCGCTCACGACCTGGTACGTATGCGTGAACACGCCCAGAGCCAGCAGCATCGTTTTGACCTGATCGTGGAACGTTTGCTCGTTTGTGTTCCACGAGATCACGTACTCGCGATCGAGCGATGCATCAGCATCGAAGAGTCCGGCCAGGAAGCCCCCGTACACGGCTTCATCATTGGAGCGCAGGATGGCGAGGGGGATGTGCGGGGTATATCCTTTCCCCGAATGCAGTGCGGAAGGTGCGCGCTTCGCAAAGTCGTTGGCCCTCCAGAAAGCAACGACATCTTGCCCGTGGAGTTCGATGCTGGTCAAATCCTTGGCCCGAGGGTCGGCGTAGACAAGGGGGTCATGGCCGAAGAGGTCGCGCAGGAACGTGCATATCTGCTCTGCGTCGGCCTTGTTCGACGAGGCGAAACGGAGCGTGCGCGTCTTGAGGCTGCCGTCTCCCATGAAGTAGCCAACCAGGTAGGCCAGCGAGGCGGACAGAGAGTGCGGCAAGGAAACCTGCGTTCCATGCACTTGACATCGCTCCGGCTGCTCAAGAAGCACGGCGCGGGCCTCGCCGATGAATCCCGGAGCTTGGATAGGAACGATCATACCTGGCGTCACTTGGTCGAGAGGAATCCACTCCAGCACACCATCGCGCCATATGCGAATACGATGATGATCCGTTCCCTGGATCGCGTAGCCCCGTCGCGTCACAACACGCGTTGTATGCGCCTCCCCGTTGATAAAGAAGTGATCTGCTCGACGCATCCCGCCTTCAGAGGCGACATCGAGTGCGATGTCCTGCCATTGCTCGCCAGCGGCATCGCCCAGGGTCTCGATGGGAAGATAGCCGTGTGATGTTGGCGTCATCGTACCGGGGATGAGGCAGCCAGTGGGGGCCTGGGTCAGCAGCACGCCGTTGCGGATGCCGTGCTCCTTGATGCCGGTCTGGATGTCGGCGGGCAATCGTTTGATGAAATGGCCCTGGCCGTAGCGCTCGGCGTCGAAGAAGCCGAAGGGCTCTTTTTCGCGGGCGAGGGCGACCGAGGCGCGGTAGGCGGCGTCGCGGATGATGGCGTAGATGCGGTCGATGACCACGAGCGACGCGGGTGAGCCGTAGGCGACCTCCAGCTTGATGAGCGCGTCGGCGAGGCCCATGGTGCCGAGGCCGGTGCGGCGCGTGCCGTCGCGCTGCATCTTGACGTGCAGATCGGAGAAGTAGGGCGTGGCGTCGATCACGTCGTCGAGAAAGCGCGTGGCCACGGCGGCGTCGTGGGCCAGCGCCTCTTCTTGCAGCACGCCGTCGACTACATAGCGCTCCAGGTTGAGCGCGCCGAGGTTGCAGACGCCCCCCGGCGGAAGACCCTGCTCGCCGCAGTTATGCACCACGAGGCCATTGGCCACGAACAAGTGCGCGTTGGGCTCGGTCAAGTCGTAGACCATCTCCTCGCCATCAGGCGTCAACGACGCCAGTTGGAGCAAGCCAGAACCATGGACTGCATCGAAGCTATGGATGCGGTGCTCGGGCGTCAGGTCGCGGGCCTCGACCCAGCCCCGGTCCGTCAGCACGCGATGGTCGGCGGTCAGGCGGATGCTGTGCTTTTCGACGGTTTGCAGCAAGAACACGGGCTTGACGCCGGTGGCAAAGACGGCCTCGATCTGATGGACGTCAGCGCCGTCCTCCGTCGGTGAGATGACGCGGACGGACTCACCTTGCTCGACAAGCCGGGCGAGGTCCGCGATGGTGCGCGGCCCTTTGTCCGTCAGTACCTCGGTGTCGCCGGTGACGCATGGGTTCACGCAGCGGATGTTCTCGAAGTACCAGGTGTTGGAGCGCTCCTGGTAGCGCTCCATGAAGACGACGCCCGGCTCGGCGGTGGTCCAGGCCGCCGTGCAGATCTGGTCCCAGACAGTGCGGGCGCGCACGGTGCGCACGACCTGGCCTTGCCACACGAGGTCCCAGGGCAGGTCAGCTTTGACAGCGTCCATGAAGCGGTCGGAGACGCAGAGGGAGAGGTTGGCGTGCTCGAGCATGACCGGGCGGCCGTCGGGGCCGATGCGCTTGGCGCGGATAAACTCCTCGACATCGGGATGGTCGTCGTCGAGCATGAGCATTAAGGCGCCACGACGACTTCCGCCCTGCTGGATGGTCTTGCCGGTGATGGTCGAGGCGATCTCGCCGAACCAGATCACGCCCTTCTCCGCTGGCGAGGCGCCGTCGTCGGCGCAGGCCACGGCGTCGAGAAGATACATCCAGGCCACGGGGCCGGACGAGGTGCCGTTGACGGTCTTGATGTAGGCGCCCTTGGGACGCAGCAGCGAGAAGTCGACTACGACGGCCTCGCCGTTGTAGAGGTGCGCGGCAGCGGCGGCGGCGCCGTCCACGATGGCGATGCGCGAGTCCTCGATGCGCAGCATCTCCGTCTCGGGCCGCAGGATCATGACGGGGCGGCCCTCATCGCTCGTCACGCGCGCCCAGAGGTCGCGGGCCTGCGTCGTCTCACCCGCCTGCTCGCCCCAGCGTGGCGTCCACGGACCGTCGGCCTTGAGCGCCTCGTCGAAGGCCGAGGGCACGATCACGGCGATATCCACGCTGGTCAGGTGCGGTCCGTCTTTCTCGTCGAGCAGGCGCGACACGTCGGGGTGCTCCAGCGAGAGGGCCACGGTCGGGCGCACGGCGGCGTGTCCTGTACGGCCGGGCGAGGCGATGGCCGTGCCGCGCGGAGGCAGCGCCGAGAGGTTCATGCCCACGCCGCCCGAGCGCGACATGATGTCGGTCATGGCCGAGAGGGCGTTAAAGAAGGCCGGGCGCGCGGCGGCGGGGTCGAGCACGGGGCGCTTCGGCGCCGCGGGGTCGAGCGGATTCTCGCCGAGGCCGACCACGTAGCAGTTATAGTAGGTGACCTGATGGCCCGTGCCCGCGCCGGACAAGATGCGTCCGCCGGGCACGAACTTAAAGTCGTGGAGGAGGTCGGCAAATCTCTCCGTCCACGTGGCGCGGGCTTCTGGGGTGCGCTCCGCCGCGGCGATGCCCTCGGCCACGCGCCGCCACATCTGCTCGGGATGCGCCTCCAGCGCTTTGCCGTCCTCGCCCTTACGCGCGTAGCGGTCCAGGAACACTTTGCCCCGGATGCCGTCCAGGACTGTACCGGTGGGGGGCTGAGACGTAGGATCGCCGTGCTGCCGCGTCGGATCGGCCAGGGTCATGTCTCGATCTCCTTCTACGTTGGCTACGTGTGGACGAACGGTGGACGCTTTGTAGCAGGCGGACCACCCGGCCCAGGGAGCAGGGCGGGGCGGCGGGATTATCGGCGTCTATGTTGACGCGTGGACGCCGATGGTCTCCAGGGCGGCGCGGAAGTCCTCGACCGTCTTGAAGTTGCGATACACCGAGGCGAAGCGGATGTAGGCGATCTCGTCGAGGGCGCGCAGGCGCTCCATCAGCAGCTCGCCGATGGCGCGAGAGCCGATCTCGGCGAGGCCGCGGCCGAATAGGTCGGTCTCGATGCCGTCGACGAGGTCCTTAGTCGCACCGGCCGGAATAGGCCGGCGGTGACAGGCCGCGGCGACGCCCGCTTCGAGCTTGTCACGGTCGTAGGGTTCGCGGCGGCCGTCTTTCTTGACCACCTGCAGACCCAGACGCTCGACGCGCTCGTAGGTGTTGAAGCGCCGATTGCAGTTGTTGCACTGGCGTCGCCGGCGCGTGGCCTCGCCGCTCTCGCTGTCGCGCGAGTCGATGACGCGCGAATCCGTGCGCCCGTCTCCACCCGCGAACCCACAATAAGGACACGTCATGCCCGCGTCTCCGTCTTCTAGCACTTGTCCTGATCCTCTCCCTTCATTGTAGGAGATCGACCACTAAATATGGCGTCTCTAACCGAAGGAAACACAAGACTTGGTTATCTTACACGACGCATGAGGCGCTAAACGACCGTTATCCACATTGTACGGACGTTCTAGTATCCCTATTCCGAGCCACTATATTCCGAGCTGCTGTATCGGCGCCGCTAAGGAACGAGCAGTTGATGAAGGCAAAGGTTTTCGCTCTATGGAAACAAGGATCTCTTAGCATTCCTTGTGGGGCATGTTACAGTCAAGATGGTAGTCGCCATCACGCTCGTGCGCGTTCAGCATTCTATGGAGGAGAGAAGCAGGTCATGGGCAGGTTCGTTCACAGGACGTTTACCAGGAGGGCCAGCTTCACCCGCCGAGTTGCGCGAATGTCCACCGCACTCGTCGCCGCGTTTCTTTGTGCCCTGGCGCTTTGCCTTGTTCCGTCGTCTGCCGATCGCGTCGTCCGCGCGCAGGACGTTCCGCCAGCGTTTCTCGGCTTTATCACCGCTGGACCGGACGGCAATATGTGGTTTACCGAGACCGTGGGCCGGCGCGTCGACCGCATCACTCCTAGCGGCACGATCGCCTCATTCCCTGTGCCTAAAGACGAAGGAGCTATCGGCGCGATTACCCGTGGGCCGGATGGAGCGCTCTGGTTTACGGCAGTGCGCGCCGTGGGGCGTATAACCGTGGATGGACGCATGGCCTTCTTTCGCCTGCCGTCCGGGATACAGCCTGGCGACGCTATTGTCTCCGGCCCCGACGGCGCCCTCTGGTTCTCTACAGCGCGCGGCGACGCGATCGTACGCCTCACGACGACAGGGAGGACGCGGACTTTCCCTACTCCTCCCACGACCAGCCTGGCCTTTGGACGCGACGGCGCCCTGTGGTTTACCGACGTAGGCGGCCAGGCGATCGGGCGCCTCACACTCGCGGGTGAGGTCACGGAGTTCAAGCTTCCTCCACGCAAGGGGTGCGCGCCACTTTTTCGCGGGGAGAGAAAGGAGTAAACTCGGGGGCACGAGGACGAGAGGAGCGGGAGGACGGCGATGGAGCGGGAGCAGACCTCGGAGGGCTGGGGCGTGACGGCCGTGGA
>JAABUX010006033.1_pt1 | contig 14624 bp, 12 predicted proteins | sample 5561851 | NCBI WGS metagenome assembly JAABUX01 (sample SAMN10711883, study PRJNA513361) | rock metagenome | isolation source: Antarctica rocks | place: Antarctica: Victoria Land, Richard Nunatak red sandstone | collected 2016-01-03 | reverse complement strand
GCGAGGCGGAGGTGCTCGCGCTGCTGGCCGAGGGCGCGTCCAACAAGCAGGTGGCGCGCCGCCTGGGCATCTCGGTGCACACCGCCAAGTTCCATGTCGGCTCGCTGCTCGACAAGCTCGACGCGACCGGCCGCACCGACGCCGTCGCGCACGCGGCCCGGCTCGGCGTCATCCACCTTTGAGGACAGGCATGGCGCCCTGAATAGCACGCAGGAAAACCTTCGATCCCTGCCCCAAGCGGCCAACGGGTTCCGCCCGAACCATCAAGACCAACTCAATCCCATGCACCCTCATTTCGTACCCGACATGCTTGACAATGCCAGGACGCGCCAGCAGGCTCACTCCGGCCAAACAAAACTCAGGCTCGCAGTCCCGGCCCGGCGCGAAAGCCGCCGGGATAAGGCAGCCACACCAGAAAGGCCCCAAAGGGCCAGGGATGGAGGAAACGATGCTCAGAAGAACATTCTTGGCGGTCGCCGCCGGCATGGCCGGAACCGGCCTCGTCACCAGCGCCGCATGGGCGCAGGAGCTGCCGAAGCTCAAGCAGAAGGACAAGTACAAGGTCGGCTTCGCCCAGACCGAGTCCAACAATCCCTGGCGCATCGCCCAAACCGACAGCATGAAGTCCGAGGCCGGCCGCCTCGGCCACCAGCTCGTCTACACCGACGCCGCCGCCTCCGCGGCCAAGCAGGTCTCCGACGTCAACTCCATGATCGCCCAGGGCGTTGACCTGATCTTCCTCGCCCCGCGTGAGGAGAAGCCCCTCGTCCCCGCCGTCATGGCGGCCAAGCGCGCCGGCATCCCGGTCATCCTGCTGGACCGCCGGGTGGACGAGACCCTCGCCAAGCCCGGCCGCGACTACGTGACCTTCATCGGCTCCGACTTCGTCGCCGAGGGCCGCCGGGCCGGCGAGGCGCTGGCCAAGGCGATGGGCGGCAACGCCAGCATCGTCCAGATCGAGGGCACCACCGGCTCCTCTCCCGCCAACGACCGCCGCAAGGGCTTCGAGGACGGCATCAAGGCCAGCCCCGGCATGAGGATCATCGCCTCCCAATCCGGCGACTTCGTGCGCGACAAGGGCCGCCAGGTCGCCGAGACGCTGTTGCAGGCCCACCCGGACGCCAACGCGATCTACGCCCACAACGACGAGATGGCGATCGGCGCCCTCGCGGCGCTGGAAGCGGCGGGCAAGAAGCCCGGCAAGGACGTGATGATGGTGTCGGTGGACGGCACCCGCGACGCGCTGCAGGCGATCATCGACGGCAAGATGCTGGCCACCGTCGAGTGCAACCCGAAGTTCGGCCCCAAGGCGTTCGAGACCCTGGCCCGCTACGCCAAGGGCGAGACGATCGAGCCGTGGGTGGTGAACACCGACCGCTTCTACGACGCCTCGAACGCGGGCCAGCTCATCGCCGACGCCTACTGACCCGGCGGGCGCCGCCGATCCTGACGGCGCCCCCCTTCCACGGCGGCCACAGCCCATGACCCCACCGCTCCTCGCCATGCGCGGGATCGACAAGCGCTTCGCCGGCGTGCCCGCACTGCTTGGCGCCTCGCTGGAGGTCGGCCGCGGCGAGGTCCACGCTCTGATCGGCCAGAACGGCGCCGGCAAGTCCACCCTGATAAAAATCCTGACCGGCTACCATGCACGGGACGCCGGGGAGGTCCTGTTTGACGGCCGCTCCGTCGCGTTCGGCTCGCCCGGCGAGGCGCAGCGCGCCGGCATCAGCACTATCTACCAGGAAATCAACCTCGTCCCGTTCCGGTCGGTGACGGAGAACATCTGCCTCGGCCGCGAGCGCCGCCGCTTCGGCCTGCTCGACTGGCCCGCCATGCACACGGAGGCGGCGGCGCTGCTGGCCCGGTTCGGCGTCGATGTCGATGTGCGCCGCCCGGTGATGGCCTACCCGACCGCCGTGCAGCAGATGGTCGCCATCGCCCGCGCGGTCGGCTTCAAGGCCGGGCTGGTCATCATGGACGAGCCGACCTCCTCCCTGGCCGAACGCGAGGTGGAGGTGCTGTTCGACGTGATCCGCCGCTTGAAGGCCTCCGGCGTGTCGGTCATCTTCGTCAGCCACAAGCTCGACGAGCTGTATGCCGTCTGCGACCGCGTCACGGTCATGCGCGACGGGCGCACGGTGCGGACGGGCGCGATGGAGGAGATGACGCGCCTGGACCTCGTGACCACCATGCTGGGCCGCGAGTTGGAGCAGGTGCTGCACGGCGCAGGCGGCACCCCGGCAGGGGTGGACGCGCCCGCGGTGCTGGAGGTGCGGAACCTCCAGGCCGGCCGCAAGGTGCGCGGCGTTAGCCTGGACGTGCGCGAGGGCGAGATCGTCGGGCTGGCCGGCCTGCTCGGCGCGGGCCGCACGGAAACAGCGCGGGCGGTGTTCGGCGCCGACCCCGCGGAGGGTGGCACCATCCACCTGCCCGGCGGCGCCACCCCCGGTACGCCGGCGGACGCCATACGCGCCGGGCTGGGCTTCGTGTCGGAGGACCGCAAGCTGGAGGGCATCGTGCCGGGGATGTCGGTGCGGGAGAACCTGACCCTGGCCCTCATGCCGCAGTTGGCCCGCGGCGGCGTGGTGAACGAGGCGAAGTCGCGCGCCGTCGCCGACCGCTTCATCAAGCGCCTCGGCATCCGCTGTTCCGGGCCGGAGCAGCCGATCCGCGAGCTGTCGGGCGGCAATCAGCAGAAGGTGCTGCTGGCCCGCTGGCTGTGCATGAACCCGCGCCTGCTGATCCTCGACGAGCCGACCCGCGGCATCGACGTCGGCGCCAAGGCGGAAATCCTCGGCCTGGTGCGGGAACTCAGCCGGGGCGGCCTGGGAGTGCTGATGATCTCCTCCGAGCTGGAGGAGCTGGTGGAGGCCGCGAGCCGCATCTTCGTGCTGCGTGACGGGTGCAGCGTGGCGGAGCTGACGGGTGAGGCGATGAACGAGCCAGCGATCATGCAGGCGATGGCGCAAGGTCCCGGAACGCAGGCCCCCGGAGCGCAGGAGGCCGCCGTTGGTTGAGATCGCAGCCCCCGCCCCGCCACCCACCCCGGCGCGTCCGGCCACCCCGGACCTGCGCGCCTTGCTGGGCCGCTACGGCGCGCTGCTGGCCCTGCTGGCCCTCATCCCGTTCAACCTGCTGGTCACGCCCAACTTTGCCAGTTGGCAGACGCTCAACATCAACCTGACCCAGGTCTGCGCCACCGTGATCGTCGGCGTCGGCATGACGCTGGTGATCGCGACCGGGGGCATCGACCTGTCGGTCGGCGCGCTGATGGCGATTGCCGGCACGCTGGCGCCGCTCATTTTCCTCGGCAAGCTGTTCCCGCTGCCGGACCCCATCGTCGGCGTGGCGCTGGCCTTCGTGCTGCCTGTCGTGGCCACGGGGGCGCTGGGCTGGTTCAACGGCTGGCTGGTGACGCGCTTCCGCATCCAGCCGATCGTCGCGACGCTGATCCTGTTCATCGCCGGGCGCGGCATCGCGCAGGTGATGACCAACGGCAACCTGCAGCCGTTCAAGGCGCCGGAGTTCCAGTTCATCGGGCTGGGCCGGGTGTTCGGCGTCCCGTTCCAGGCCGTGCTGATGGCGGTGATCGTCGCCGCCGCCGCCTGGATGCTGCGGCGGACGGTGTTCGGCCGCCAAGTCCTGGCGGTCGGCGGCAACGAGCGGGCGGCGCGGCTGGCCGGCATCCCGGTCGGGCCGGTGCGGCGCGGCGCCTACGTCATCAGCGGGCTGCTGGCGGGGGTGGCGGGCCTGATCGTCGTCGCCCGCAACTCGGCGTCCGACGCCAACCTGGTCGGGCTGGGGATGGAGCTGGACGCCATCGCCGCCGTGGCGGTCGGCGGCACGCTGCTGACGGGCGGGCGGGCCACGGTGATCGGCACCTTGCTCGGGGCGTTCATCATCCAGCTCACCCGCTACACGCTGCTGGCCAACGGCGTGCCGGACGCGGCGGCGCTGGTGGTGAAGGCGTCCATCATCGTGCTGGCGGTCTGGCTGCAGCGGCAGTCGCAGGCATGAGCGCCTCCCGCTTCGGTCCGCAGGCGGTCCGGCAGATCAGCCAGCACGGCGCACTGCTGGCGCTGGCGGGGCTGATCCTGTTCGGGGCGCTGCGCTACGACCATTTCCTCGGCGTGTTCAACGTGCTGACCGTGCTGCGCTACAACGCGATGTTCGCGCTGGTGTCGCTCGGCATGGGCTTCGTCATCATGACCGGCGGCATCGACCTGTCGGTCGGCACGGTGGCCGCGCTAGGCAGCGTCGCCGCGGCGCTGCTATCGTCCTACGGCCTGCTGCCGGGGCTGCTGGGCGGCGTGGGCGTCGGACTGCTGGCGGGGACGGTCAGCGCCTTCGTGATCGTGCGCCTGCGCATCTTGCCGTTCATCGCCACGCTCGCGACCATGCTGGCGGCGGGCGGCGTGGCCCTGCTGCTGGCGGGCAACGAGTCGGTCTCGGTGTCCTACGACACAGGCTTCATCGAGCTGGGCCAGGGCGACCTGCTCGGCCTCCCCGTGCCGGCCTGGATCGCGGCGGCGGCCTACCTCGCCGGCGCGGTTGCATTGAACCTTACGGCATGGGGCCGCACGGTGCTGGCCGTCGGCGGCGGCGAGGAGGCGACCCGGCTCATGGGGCTGCCGGCAGACCGGGTGAAAGCCTCGGTTTACATCGTCAGCGGCGGGCTGGCGGGGCTGGCCGGCGTCATCCTCGCCGCGCAGTTCGGCGCCGGGCAGCCGATCGAGGGCGTCGGGTGGGAGCTGTTCGCCATCGCTGCCGTGGTGGTGGGCGGCACGCTGCTGACCGGCGGCGTCGGCTCGGTCGGCCCCACGCTGGCGGGGGTGCTGCTGCTGGGCCTCATCTTCAACATCCTGAACTTCGAGAACGGCCTCGGCCACATCAGCCTGTCCGCCTACTGGCAGTCGGTGATCCGCGGCCTGGTCCTGCTGCTCGTCGTCGCCCTGCAAGCCCGCCTCGCCCGGCAGGCCGAGGTATCGGCCTGATCCGCCGCATCCCAGGACAAGCCATGTCCCGCATCGCCGCCATCGAACCCGGCTTCTACCGCATCCCGCTGCCGGAGGTGCTGACCGACAGCATGCACGGCGAGATGCGCGCCTTCGAGCTGAACACCATCCGGGTGCGTGACACGGACGGGGCGGAGGGCGTGGGCTACACCTTCACCGCCGGCCGCAACGGCGCCGCGGTTGACGCCGTCCTCACGCGCGAATTCCCCGAGATCATGGCCGGGGAGGAGGCCGACCACATCGAGCGCCTGTGGCAGAAGGCCTGGTGGGCGCTGCACTACGGCGGCCGAGGCGGCCCGACCGTGCTTGCCCTCTCGGCCTTCGACATGGCGCTGTGGGACCTCAAGGCCCGGCGCGCCAACCTCCCCCTCTGGAACCTCCTGGGCGGCTTCGACCCGAGGGTCCCTGCCTATGCCGGCGGCATCGACCTCGACCTACCGCTCGACAAGCTGCTGCGTCAGACCGACGATAACCTCGCCAAGGGCTTCCGCGCCATCAAGATGAAGGTCGGCCGCAAGCATCTGCATGAGGACATGGCCCGGGTCCGCGCCATGCGCGAGCACCTGGGCGACGGCTTCCCCCTCATGGTCGACGCCAACATGAAGTGGACGGTGGACGAGGCGGTCCGCGCCGCCCGCGCCCTGCAGCCGCACGACCTCACCTGGATCGAGGAGCCGACCATCCCGGACGACCCGGCCGGCCACGCCCGCATCGTGCGCGAGGGCGGCCTGCCCGTCGCCGTGGGCGAGAACCTGCGCACCCTATGGGAGTTCAAGCAGTTCATCGCGTGCGGCGGCGTGACCTTCCCCGAGCCGGACGTGACGAATTGCGGCGGCGTCACCCCATTCATGAAGATCGCCCACCTGGCCGAGGCCTTCAACATGCCGGTCACGTCGCACGGGGCGCACGACGTGACGGTTCACCTGCTTGCCGCCTGCCCCAACCGCAGCTATCTGGAGGCGCACGGCTTCGGCCTGGAGCGCTACATCGCGGACCCGCTGCGCATTGAGGACGGCTTCGCCATCGCACCGGACCGTGCGGGCCACGGCATCCAGTTCGACTGGCAGGGCCTCGCCCGCATCCGGGCCTGACGCCGACATGGACCATATCGAACACTTCGATCACATCGTCGTCGGCGGCGGCTCCTCCGGCTGCGTCGCGGCGGCGCGGCTAGTGACGGCAGGCGCCCGGGTGCTGCTGCTGGAGGGCGGGCACTCGCACCGGCACCCGCTGCTGGACATGCCGCCGGGCATCTTCAAGATGATCAACGGCAGCAAGTTCATGCGCTACCATCACACGGTGCCGCAGGCGCACCTGGACGGGCGCGTGCACGACATCCCGCAGGCCAACGTGCTGGGCGGCGGATCGTCGGTGAACGCGCAGGTCTATATGCGCGGCCGTCCGTCCGACTACGACGCCTGGCACCAGGCGCTGCGCGGCGACAACGACTACCCCGGCTGGGGCTGGGCCGACGTGCTGCCGCACTTCCGCGCCATGGAGGACAACGGCCGCCTGCACGACGACCGGCACGGCGCCGGCGGGCCGCTGCTGGTGTCCGACCCCGGCTACGTCGATGCGTTCTCCCGCTGGTTCATCGAGGCCGTGCAGGCGCTAGGCGAACCCCCCAACCACGACTTCAACGGCCCGACCCAGCGCGGCGTCGGCCTGTACCAATTCATGAACCGCCGGGGCAAGCGCAGCAGCGCCGCCTATGCCTTCATCGCGCCGCTGCGGGGCAACCCCAACCTGGTCCTGCGCCTCCATGCGCGCGTGCGCCGGGTGGTCATCGAGCACGGCCGCGCCGTCGGCGTGATCTACCGCGACGCCAAGGGCGCCGAGCACCAGGCGCGGACCGATGGCGAGGTGGTCCTGGCGGCAGGCTCGCTGGTCACGCCGCAGCTCCTGATGCTGTCCGGCGTCGGACCGGCCGACCAGCTCCGCGACCATGGCATCGCCCCCGTGGCGGACCTGCCGGGCGTCGGCGAGAACCTGGTGGACCACCCCGAGGTGCCGATCATCGCCACGGCGAACGGTCGGCACGGCTACTACAAGCAGGGCGTCGGCTGGCGCATGGTCCGCAACGGCCTGCGCTTCAAGCTGTTCGGCGCCGGCCCGATCCTGTCGGCGGGTGTCGAGGCCGGCGCCTTCGTCAACCCAGAAAACCCAACCGCGGAGCCGACGATCCAGGCGTTCTGCGTGCCCATCGTCTATCTCGACCGCGACACGCTGACCCTGGTGGAGGACGGCTACGGCCTGACGGTCACCACCGTCGTCGTGAAGCCGCGGTCCCGCGGCTTCGTGCGCCTCCGCTCGGCGGACCCCGACGACATGCCGCTCGTGTCGCCGAACCTGCTGCACGACCCGGCGGATGCGCGTACCATGATCGCCGGGCAACGCTTCTTCCTGCGCGCCTTCGAAACCAGCCCGCTCAAGGAACGGATCAGGGCGGTCGTGGTCCCAAGCCCGGCGGACCTCAGCGACGAGGCGATCCTGCGTCACTGCCGGCGTTTCGTGAAGACCAACTACCACCCGGCCGGCACCTGCCGCATGGGGCCGCCGGGTGACCGCATGGCGGTGCTGGACTCGCGCCTGCGCGTGCGGGGGGTCGAGGGCCTGCGGGTGTGCGACCTGTCGGCCATGCCCGACATCAGCGCCGGCAACACCAACGCCCCGGCCATGATGCTGGGCAGCCGCTGCGCCGAGTTCGTGTCCGGCGGAGCGGCGGTGCCGCTGCGGCATGGGGCACGGGCTACATCGTAGGATGCTGGCTGGGCGCCACGGCCAACGCGGCACCCCTATCCTTGGGCGTAACGGCCCCATGACACTAGAAGCTCATGGAGGAGGTCATTACAGGGACAATCCTTAAGGGGAGTTGAGGATACGTCCCGAGGTTTCGCCAGTCGCGCCGTGGATGCTTCGAACGCTAGGCTTCTATCCCGACAAACCTGCGTCGCGCCAAGCTCGAATGAGCATTTCCGCGAAGCCCTGATCGCAGTACATCCGGCGGACGACGTCAGCGGAGAACCCGATCGCCCTTGGCATCGCAGCCCGGAGCCGGTCCACGGCGGCCGACGCTTCACCGGGGCGCCCGAGGCAGGATAGGGCGGCGATCAGCAGGCGGTGGGCGGGTACGCACGCCGGCAGTTCTCGGATGGCTCGCTCGGCCAGAGGTATCGCCTCATCAAGCCTGCCGGCCATCAGCTCGGCTCGCGCCAGACCTGCAATCCAATACGCCACGTCCGGATCGCAAGGACTCAACTGTAGCGCACGGCTGAAGTGGGCTTTCGACGTCGCGGGATCGCAGGCCCAAGCGCTGGTCAAACCCGCGGCGCCCTGCACCAATGCCGAGTTCGGGTTGAGCATGAGTGCGCGCTGGGCGACGTCGAACGCGCTGTCTGCGTCCTGGGCAAGCAGCCCGAACGCGTACACGATGCACACGAGGGTGAGCGGGTCGGCGCCGTTCGAACCCAGCACTTCGTAGGCCAGCCGGACACCCTCCTCTCGGTCGCCTGGACAAGCCCAACCCTTCTCGACGCGCTGAACAAGGCATCCGACCAGTTGCGCCTTGCCTAAGCCGAAGCCCGGGTCGAGGCTGACAGCCCGGCGCAGCAGCGCGAGCGCTTCCTCTCCGCCCTTCTCTGTCCTGGTGAAGAACGGCGGCAACGCTTTAAGATACAGGTCATACGCGGTCATGTTCACCGTCGGCATCGCCCGTACGCGCTCGATCTCGGCCCGCTCAAGGCTAGGCTCGACAGCGCCTGCCACCGCCTCTGCTACCCTGTCCTGCAGGGCGAAGATGTCGTCGGGGCTGTCCTCGAACCGCTCGGCCCAGACGTGGTGGCCCGTCTCGGCCTCAACGAGCTGGCAAGCGATGCGGATACGTCCGGCGGCGCGCCGCACACTGCCTTCCAGCACGTAGCGCACACCGACTTCCCGACCGATCCGCCGCATGTCTCTTTGGTCACCTTGGTCGGCGGGCGCGGATCTGTGCGAAAGGACGTGGAACCAGCGCACGCGCGCCAGTGCTAGCGTGAGTTCCTCGGTGATGCCTTCAGCGATATAGTCCTCAGCAGGATCGCCGCTCAGGTTAGCGAGGCGCATCACCAGCAGCGAGGGCAGCCCTGTGGGCAGGACGGCGGACGAGGCCCTCGGCAACGCCCCGGTGCGGACTTTGAACCCATGCACCGGGTTCGAGATATTCTTCAGCGCGAGCGGCCCGGCGTTCTCCAGCACGCATTTCACTCTCCCGTGCGCCTGCTCGGCGACGGCGGCAGAGACGAGAATGCCGCCGGGCTCGGCCAGTGCCTCCAGCCGCGCCGCAACGTTCACGCCATCGCCATAGAGGTCGCCGCCCTGGATCACGACGTCGCCCAACGCAATGCCGACTCGCAGCACGATGTGCGGCGGTTCCGCTTTCTCCGCCACGCGCTCGGCAGCCGCCGCCTGCAACGCAATGGCGCAGCGCAACGCTTCTACCGCGCTGGAGAACTCCGCGAGCACGGCATCCCCGAGCAGGCGGAAGATGCGGCCGCCGTGGGCCGCGACCTGCGGTTGCACCACCTCTTGGAACAAGGCGCGCAGTCGCAGGAGTGTTCCGGCCTCGTCGTCCGCGATCAGGCCGGCGTAGCCGACTACATCGGCAGCGAGGATCGCGGCCAGGCGTCGTTTCTCCGCTCGCACCGGCCCGGACATGCATCGCTCCTCTACTCGCGCGACGGTAGGATCTGTCCAGCGGCGTAAGCAATGAAAGAGCGGATCAAGGCGCACGTGCCTGTCCGTCGATGCGACCGCATTCAAGGCCACGCAGGCCCAATTGGCCGAGAACCGCTGGCATAAGGGCGAGATCACGTCACAAGGTGATTACGTCGTAGGGTGAGACCGCTTGCTGGTTAGGCCACGGCGACCCTGTCCGAATGGTTGCGCAAGGCTAGGGACTTGGTAGCAAGCGAACCATGGCGGACGGCGTGGCGGGGCAGTTCGCGCAGGGGGCTGCGCGACCATGCGGGATAGCAGCATTCCAGGAGAGGCCCGGTTCGAACCTGCAAGGTCCGACCGCCGCTGCGGTGGTCCCGTCATTGCAGCACGGCGTGAGTGGCCGGGACAAGCCCGGCTACGACAGGGTTGGGGATCGAGGCTGGGTATAATGTTCACCCCCCAGCCGGATCGCCCTCAGCCGAACCATTCATGTAGGCGTGCTCCATCCGGGCATGCAGTCTCGGCTCGTCCGCCGCGGCCTGCAGCACCACCCGGCCCCGCGCTAAAGCGTAGACCCGGTCGGCCACCGCTATCGCCTTGTCGATAGCTGCTCCACCAGCAGCACCGCCGTCCCAGCCCGGCGCAACCCGTCCAGCACGCCAAGCACCTGGTCCACCAGCACAGCGCTTGCTCGGGTGGTTTCAGCGCCAGACGAGGTCGAACGCTCATGCCACTGTCGTCGCGATCTGCGCCCAGATGACGGTCGCCGTGTCCATGCTGCGTGATCCGACACCAGCGTCAATAATAACTCAAACTCTGCTAAAACGCACCTCGCGCCGAACGCCGCGGCCTAGTAGGTTGCCATCGAGGCGCAACACGCGCCGCAGACTTGGGGAGTGCAATGTTCCATCAACTCGTGACGCCGGTGGCGGACAGCCTGCTGTTGTCGTTCGTGGTCGCGGCCCTGCCGATCGCGACCGTGCTGGTGATGCTGGGCGTGCTGCGGCGGCCCGCGTGGCAATCCTCGCTCGGCGGCCTGGTGGTGGGCTTGGCGGTGGCGATCCTGGTCTGGCAGTTCCCGGTCGGCCTGGCGCTGGACAGCGTCGCCGCCGGGGCGACCTTCGCGGTCTGGCCGGTCATGTGGATCGTGTTCAACGCGCTGCTGCTCTACAACATCGCCGTCGTGTCCGGCCGCTTCGACGCGTTCCGCGACTGGGTGCTCGACCACCTGCCCAACGACCGCCGCATCGTGCTGGTGGTGATCGGTTTCTGCTTCGGCTGCCTGCTCGAGGGCATCTCCGGGTTCGGCACGCCGGTGGCGATCACCAGCGCGCTGCTGATCCTGGTCGGCTTCGCACCGCTGGAGGCCTTGACCTACACGCTGATCTTCAACACCGCGCCGGTCGCCTTCGGGGCGCTCGGCGCCCCGGTGACGGTGCTCGGCCAGGTCACCGGCCTGTCACCGGTGACGCTCGGCGCGATGATCGGGCGGCAGCTCCCGTTCATGGCGCTGCTGCTGCCGTTCTACGTCATGGCGATCTACGGCGGCATGAGATCAGTGCGGGCGCTGTGGCCGGTGCTGCTGGTGGCCGGCGGCAGCTTCGCGCTCGGGCAGTTCGTGTCGTCGAACTACCTCGACTACGCCCTCACCGACGTGCTGTCGTCGCTCACCGCCCTGGTTGCCACCCTGGGCTTCCTGCGGGTGTGGTCGCCGGAGCCATCGCCGGAGTTCGCCATGCCGCCCGTCGCCTCCCGCGTGGTGGCAAAGGCTGTCGGGGCGGATGTCGTGATGGCGCGGCAGGCGGTGCCGAGCTGGCAGGGCTGGGTGCCCTGGATCCTGGTCTCGGGGGTCGTGATCGCCTGGACGCACTTCAAGGTCTTTGCCCTGGGGGCGCAGGCGTTCCCATGGCCCGGCCTGCACAACCAGGTGCTGATCACGCTGTATGACAAGCCGTATGCGGCGACCTACACGTTCCAGCCGCTGGCGACGGGCACGGCCATCCTGCTCTCGGCGATCCTGACCGCCGCCGTGGTCGGCGTCGGGCCGGGCCGGTTCATCGAGTGCGCCGGGCAGACCTGGCGGCAGAGCCGGATCGCGATCCTCACGGTGGCGCTGATCGTAGGGCTGGCATACCTGATGAACTACTCGGGCCTCAACTACACGCTCGGCAAGGGCGTGGCCTCGGTGGGCATCCTGTTCCCGCTGCTCTCGCCGTTCCTGGGCTGGGTGGCGGTGTTCCTCTCGGGCAGCGACACCTCAGGCAACGCGCTGTTCGGCAACCTGCAGGTGGTGGCGGCGAACCAGCTTGGCCTGAACCCGGTGCTGATCGCGGCGACCAACTCCTCGGGCGGCGTGATGGGCAAGATGATCTCGCCGCAGAACATCGCCACCGGCGTGTCCGTCACCGCGCTGCGCGGGCAGGAGGGCGTGGTGCTCGCGCGCACGTTCAAGCACAGCATCGCGCTGACCCTGGTGCTCGGCATCCTGGTCGTGCTGCAGCAGTATGTCTTCCCGTGGATGATCCCGGGGTAAGGCTTCCAGGGCATCGTCATACTATCCGGCCCGCTTAACCCAGGACGCCAAGCCATGCCCCACACCCGCGAAGGCCAGGGTAAACAAGGCCAAGGCAAGCAGCGCGGCCGTCCCCGCGTCGCCCTGTTCGTCACCTGCCTTGCCGACGTCGTCCGCCCACGCCTGGGCTTCGCCGCTCTGCAACTGCTGGAGCAGTCCGGCTGAAACGTCGAGGTCCCCCGCGCCCAGACCTGTTGCGGCCAACCTGCGTCCAACAGCGGTGACACCTGGACCCGCTACCGTGACATGCCGGCGCCGCCGGGCCGCATCTTCATGCAGCAGCTCCGCGACTGGGATGCCCGGCGAGGGGATGCCCAGCGGGGTGACGCCGGCCAGTGAGCGCCCGCGACACGATCCTGTCTGCCATCGACGCCACCCTCGGCCCCCGCCCGGAGCAGGCCAGCATCGACGCGAAGGCGCAGGCCCTGCTGCTCGACCTCGACGAGACCCGCCCTGCCCTGCCGCTGCACCACATCGCGGTCCTGCACGCCCGCGACATCCTGCCCCACCTGAAGGACCTCGCGCCGGCGCCCGCCGCCCTGCCGCGCAACCTGAACCTGGTCACCGGCGCCAGCGGCACGACCGACATCGAGGGCAGCTACGTCCGCGGCGCCCACGGCCCCCGCCATCCCCATATCGTGCTGATCAAGGAATGAATGATACCAACCGCCAGAAGTTCTGACCGGTGACAAGGGTGCTGTCATTGCGAACCGGCTTCGGCGTGGCAATCCAGAGGCGGCACGCGCCGTCCTTGCAATCCTGGATTGCCGCGCCGAAGCCGGGCAGTGTCTCGGTCTGCATTTCGGGCTCTGGTGGGGAGCGGACTCTAGGAATGGCCTGTTCAGGCCATGTAGCCACCATCGATCACCAACGGGCTGCCGATCATGAAGGAGGCTGCATCCGAGCACAGCCACAAAACGCCTTCCGCTATCTCAACCGCGGAGGCGATCTTGCCACGCGGCGTCTGTCTGACGATCTCTGCGGCTGTCGCGCTGTCCCGTCGCATATAGCGGGCGACCGGAGGGGTCTCGACCCAGCCCGGGCATATGGCGGTTATGCGCGGACCCGATGCCGCGTGTTCCAGGGCCGCGCTCTTCGTCAGACCCAGCACGCCATGCTTTGCAGCCGAATAGGCGGCGCCGCCTGGGAATGGATAACCACGTAGTCCATCGACGGACGAGTTGTTGACGATAACACCCCCGCCGCCGCCGTTCAGCATAAGTGGAATCTCGTAACGCAGACAGAGGAAGACTGACGTAAGGAATCCATCTATCGTTTTCCGCCATGCCTCCTCCGTTGCGCTCACAACCGGTGAGGAACTCCCGCCACTGCCACCATTGTTGAAGGCGTAGTCAAGCCTTCCATACTTCTTCTCAATTTCTGAACACAACTTTCTGACGGAAGGTCCGCTCGATACGTCACACTGCACCCAAGAGACATTCCCATTCCCGCCGATAGTCTTCAACGCGGTGATGGCTCGTTTCTCGTCGCGGCTGGCTACGATTACAGCAGCGCCCTGACGAGCAAAGGCCGCGGCGGTCGCAAGGCCGATACCACTGCTTCCACCCGTGACGAGCGCTATCTTGCCCTGCATCTCCGGATACCGGACTGAACTTGCGGCTTGGCTCACCGTCCGTGTTCCTCGTGCTGTTCATCGTCGATCATACCTCAATCAGCACCGGTGCGAGTGTCCGCTGTGGGTCGCAAGCCGACATCCAAACTGAGGCACTACCCGAAGCCGGCTTACGATGACCGGTGCTGGCTGGCACGACAGGTCAGAACTCTCGGCGACTGGTATAGAACCTTGCCAGCCTGGTACAGGTTGGGGCGGAGATGGCGGTCCACCGTTGCGGCAACCGATAGCGGGAGAGCAGCCACGGCCACCAAAGCAGCCCGCGATGCCATTAACCGAGGGGCCACAACCTTGGCGGGACGCCGGGCCGCAGCAGCAGCGGCTCAAGGGCAGATGTAGCCGCTGCCGCCCGGCGCCTTGAAGCACCCGACCGACTCCGGGAACAGCAGCTTGGGCAGGAACAGGATGGCGTCCGGCATGAAGATCGTAAACGCGATGGTGGTGAAGAAGATCGCGTAGATCGGCACCGACGCGCGCAAGGCCGTCGAGAACCGCACCCCCACGAACTTGGACGCCATCAGCAGCGCCAGCCCGTACGGCGGCGTGATCAGCCCGAACGCCAGCGTGACGATCAGCACGACCCCCATGTGCACGGGATTGATGCCGGCGCTCTCGGTCAACTGGTTCACCACCGGCATGAAGATGATGATCGCCGGGATCGGCTCGATGAAGTCGCCGACGATGACGAACACCACCACCAGCAGGAACA
>JAABUX010006032.1_pt1 | contig 14628 bp, 13 predicted proteins | sample 5561851 | NCBI WGS metagenome assembly JAABUX01 (sample SAMN10711883, study PRJNA513361) | rock metagenome | isolation source: Antarctica rocks | place: Antarctica: Victoria Land, Richard Nunatak red sandstone | collected 2016-01-03 | reverse complement strand
CATGAACCTGTTGCCCCCCAAAATTCAGCAGCCCTGGGGCAGCCTTCCGCCGGATGGCCCACGCTCGCCGCGGTTCCCGACCGCCTTTCCATGGGCCTTGGCATCGGGGTGCCTGGTGGCCGCAGTGGTCGCCGCAACGGCGCTCGGCAGCTTCTACACCGTCCAGCCGACGGAGATGGCCGGGGTCCGGCGCCTTGGAACCGTCGTGAGCGCCGAGCCGGTCGGCCCGGGCCTGCACACGAAGCTGCCCTGGGTCGATACTGTCGATACCATCCAGACCAGCCTCGACACCTTCCAGACGAACAACTTGACCGTTTACACGGTGGACAACCAGGCGGTTACCGTCGGCGTCGGCATCTCCTACCACATCCCGCCCTCGGCGGTTATGCACCTGCTCTATGGCGTCGGACGGTCCGGCAACGTCGACATCACCCAGAACATCCGCCCGGTGCTGGCAGACCGGGTGCTGCGCGTGTTCTCGACCCAGAACACCGTCAGCATCTCCGCCAACCGGGAGCGGATTGCCAGCGAGATCCGCAAGCAGGTGTCCGAGGCGCTCGGCAGCATCTTCGGCCTGGAGATTACCGACCTGCAATTGAGCAGCATCACCTACAGCCCGAGCTTCCAGGCATCGGTCGAGGCCGCGGTGCAGGCGAAGAACGACGCGATCCGGGCCGAGAACCTGGTGTCCCGGGTGCGTTACGAAGGTGAGCAGGCGAAGGTCTCGGCCGAGGCGCAGGCGGCGGTGCGGATCGCGCAGGCCAATGCCGAAGCGGGTGCAACCGTCGCGCAGGCGCGGGCGCAGCGCGAGTCCGCCATCCTGCGGGCCGAAGGCGAGGCGCAGGCAGCGACCCTGACCGGCGAGGCGCAGGCCCGCGTCGTCCAACAGGTCGGCGTGGCTGTCGCGGCAAACCCGACGGTCATCCCCTACGAGGCATCGCACCGCTGGAACGGGCAGTTGCCCGGGACGATGCTTGGCGGCACGACCTCGCCGCTCAGCATGTTCAACATCCAGCCGGGTCCGGTTGCGAATGGCGCGACGCCCAGTGCAGCCGGGGGGACCCAAGGCCACGCCAGCCTGAACTGATGTCCTTCACGGGCAGGTCACAGGTGCGGCCACCCCGCCCTGGGAGCATGATATTGCATCCATGGCCAACGACCCGATACCTGGTTGGATGATTGAAGGACGGCTGTAGTGGCACGAGCAGTGAACAACGAGAAAGCCATTAACTCCGAGGACCGGATGAAGCTGCTGGTGGCCGAGCGCAACCGCAAGATGGCGGCCTCAGCCCATGCCTACGTGCGCGGGAGCACGACACGGTTCTATGAGTGGCTCGAAGCCTCCAGTAGCTTGGCGCTGCCAGAGGGTCCCGAGGTCTGGATTTGCGGGGATTGCCACGTGGGCAACCTCGGACCAGTGGCGAGCACCGACGGCGCGCTTGCGATCCAGGTGCGCGACCTCGATCAAACGGTGATCGGCAATCCCGCGCACGACCTCATCCGCCTCGGCCTGTCGCTTGCGATGGCCGCCCGCGGCTCCGACCTTCCCGGCGTGACCACGGCCTACATGCTGGAGCGCATGATCGACGGCTACGAGTCCGCCTTCGCGCCGGAGGCCCAGGGCACGACCTTGGACGCGAGCGACGCCATGCCGAAGACCGTCAAGCTGGTGATGCGGGAGGCCCAGGGCCGATCCTGGAAACACCTCGCAGACGAACGGATCGAAGGCGTCGAGCCCGTCATCCCGCTCGGACGGCGCTTCTGGCCGCTGACGCAAGGCGAGCGTGCTGCGGTAGAGGAGTTGTTTGCCGGCGAAGACCTGCGACGGCTCATGACATCGCTGCGCTCGCGGGAGGACGAGGCTCCCGTCCGCGTCCTGGATGCCGCCTATTGGCGCAAGGGCTGCAGCTCGCTCGGGCGGTTGCGGCTGGCTGTGCTCGTCGCCGTCGGCACCGGCAAGACGGAGCGCCACTGCCTGATGGACGTCAAGGAAGCGATTGCGGCGGCGGCGCCTCGCAGCAAGACGGCGGATATGCCGCGCGACAATGCCGAGCGGGTCGTGGCCGGCGCGCGCAACCTCTCCCCGTTCCTCGGAGGCCGCATGATCGCGGCACGGCTGCTTGGTAAAGCGGTGTTCACCCGTGAACTCTTGCCGCAGGACCTGAAGCTCGAGGTCGAGAGCCTGTCCCATGACGAGGCGATGAACGTGGCGGAGTTCCTGGCGCGCGTCGTAGGCCGCGGGCACGCCCGGCAGCTCAATGCATCTGACCGCAAGGGGTGGCTGGCCGAACTCAAGCGCAACCGGTCCAAGCTGCTGGACGCTCCGTCTTGGCTATGGAACAGCGTCGTGGACTTGGTGGGGACGCACGAGTCGGCTTACCTTGAGCATTGCCGCCGCTATGCCCTGGCAGACGCAGCTTAGGGTCCTTCCGAGGATAAGCGCTCTTGCTATCAGGACCGTGCCGGAAGGATCGGTTAGAGCGTTTGACCCCGGACGGGTCCTTGGTTGGCAGTTCGGTCATGACCGCCAGCGCTTCAGGCTGGCGGCCTATCGGAGACTGGCGTGACTGGCAAGGCCGCACCGCGATCCCGGCTGCGCAACGCCGCGAGCGAGATGCCGTCAAGAACGATCTCCCCACCGGCGCCAGGACGGCCTATCTTCCTCGAATGGACCAGCACCATCCGCAGGGCGCCGCCAACCCGCCTATCCCTCCCACCGCCGTGCAGGTCCCGGTCACGGTGGTGCGCCTGGACGGCCCCGGCCAGCAGCCCGGCGCCCGCGCCGTCGCGGTCGAGGTAGCCGTCAACGTCGTTTACGGAACCGTTCCCTACGCCGTCATGATGATGACCCCCGCCGACCTCGAGGATTTCGCCGTCGGCTTCAGCCTGACCGAAGGCGTCATCCACGGGCGCGCCGACATCCGCCGCACCCGCGTCGAGCACGATGTGAACGGCCTGCGCCTGATCGCCGACCTGGCGCCGGAGTGCTTCCACCGCCTGCTCGCCCGCCGCCGGTCCATGAGCGGGCGCACAAGCTGCGGCGTCTGCGGCATCGAGGACCTGGCCGCCGTGCCCCGCACCGCCCAGCGCCATGCCGTCGGCGCCGCCGTCAGCCCGGCCGCGATGCAGCGCGCGCTGCACGACCTGCCGGGCCGCCAGGAGCTGAACCAGGAGACCCGCGCCGTCCACGCCGCCGCCTGGGCCGACGCCGGGGGCACGATCCTGATGATCCGCGAGGACGTCGGCCGCCACAACGCGCTGGACAAGCTGATCGGCGCGCTGCTGACGGCGGGCACGGACCCGGCAGGCGGCTTCCTGGTGGTGACCAGCCGCTGCTCCTACGAGATGGTGGAGAAGGCGGCGGCGTTCGGCGCCGGGGCGCTGGTGGCGATTTCGGCGCCGACGTCGCTGGGGGTGGAGCGGGCACGGCACCACGGCATCACCCTGGTGGGCGTCGCGCGGGATGGGGCCGCGACGATGTTCTCCGGCCCGCAGGCGCCGGCCGAGGAGGCGGCTGCACTGTCCCAGGCGTAGCCGCCAAGGCGTAGGAGACGGTTGGCGCCATTCCTCCAAGTGGTAACGGATGGCGGTCGTGACCGTGACCTGCGCCTACGCCATGCCGGCTGGATGCCGGGCCGCCGTTGCGCTCCCCCCTCAGGGAGTCGTTTCTGCGCGCGCCCTTGTGAGCGCTGCCTCAAAGTAGGTGCGCTGGTCGGCCAGCATGTTCTGCAGCGCCGCATAGGTGTTCGCTACCGTCATCGGGCGTCCATCCCGGGCGAGCAGCCCAGCATTGCGCAGCAGCCGGCGGCTGGCGACCTCCAGCATCGAGGCCGAGGGCCGCCGCTCCAACGCCGCCAAGAACCGTGCCGAGCCGGCCGGCCCCAGGACGTGCGTCAAGTAGAGGTCGGCCGGCGTCGCGGTCCGCGTCAGCGAGGCCTGCAGCGCCGCACGTTGCTGCCCCAGCATATCCACAGCCAGGTTCGCCGATAGGACCGGGTCGGTGCGCAGCCGCAGGATCGCCTCCTGCATGTGCGCATCCTGGAAGGTGTAGTCGCCCGATCGCTCCCTGTGGATGGCGTCCGCATACCGCGCCGCGCCATGCTTGGACCCGAACTCGCGGACCACCTGTAGCCACGTCCCGGAGGTGAACTGCAGCAGGCCCGTCGCTGACGACAGCCGGCTGCGGGCTGCCGGAGCGAAGCGGCTCTCACGCCAGGCGAGGGCCATCATCAGGTCCGGGGCGATCGCTGACGCCTGCGTGGCGTCCAAGATCGCGCCCAGCACGGCGGGCGGCAGGACCGGGTTGTCCCAGGTGCTGTTCACCAGGGGTTCGACCCCGGCGTGCAGCGTCTCGGCAGGGCGCGTGCCAGCCCTCCGATGCGGATGCCGGGCGTGGACGCGCCGCGCATGGCCGGTGCGGACCGCGTGCGTGGGCCGCGGACTGTACCGGATGGCATGGCTGCGTGCACCGGATGCTCCCCTGGTTGGGGCGGCTATGGCCGGGCTCGCCGCCAGGACGGCAAGGCCCACCATCGCCGCCAATGCGCGCCGCAGGCACTGCTCGCGCCACGGCACGGCCGGTTGCAGGGCGTGGCAGCCGAGGCCGACTGCCGGCGCAGCGCGATGCGTATTGGTGGGGCGTGGGATCATGGCATTCTCCTGGAAGGTGCTTGCCTGCACTGGCCGCCGAGCGGCCGCCTGGCTGCTGTCAAGCCTGGGCAGCCTTTGCCGGCAGGCGGTCCTGAGGCTTACGGGGCGCCGTCATACGCCGGTCCGGACCGTGCCCAGGCAGCGCGGCAGGCGCCGCGATGGGGCTGACGATGCATCCCGCCAGCGTGCTGCCGGGGCCGGCCCATCACAGATTGAGCGACGCACCAGCCTGGTCGGGACAAGCCCAGACACCTGGCGCTGGATTATGGGTAGGACAACACGAGACATGATGCTGTCTCAAATGACAGAGACAGCAAGATTTACAACCCTTGATCTACTGTCTAAATGAAACGTTCAACCAACGATAGATCGATGTGCTTTGTCGGTTACCCTTATATTTGCCATTAGGCACAACGCCCGAGATCTCAGCCTTAGAAGGGCATTGCAATCTGAATTCGCCTATGAGTTGATTTGCCTTAGGCAGTGAGCTACCACCTTCTTTCGATTTCGATCAAAATAGATGCCATTGGCCCTATACCGTCCCCTGCCGTTGTTCCTTCCGTTGCGGGTTGTATTCTCCTCGCGGACAATGCAGCCGATCGCTGCGCCGGTCCGAACACCATGTTGAAGCCGTCCGGGGCCCAGCCGGGACGCACCGACCCGCAGGCGTGGCGGCCCGGCCGCAACCGTGACCGACAGGCAGCTAGGCCCGCAGCCGTCCCACCACTGCGTCCGCAAACTGCACTGTCGTCGCCGTGCCGCCGAGATCCCCGGTGCGGACCCCATCCACCGTCAGCACCTGGTCGAGGGCAGAGCGCATCCGCTGCGCCAGGTCCATGTGGCCGACGTGCTCCAGCATCAGCGCCGCCGCCAGCATCAGCGCCAGCGGGTTGGCGATGCCCCGGCCGGCGATGTCCGGGGCGCTGCCGTGCACGGCCTCGAAGATGGCGGCCTTCTCACCGATGTTAGCGCCGGGCGCGGTGCCTAACCCGCCGACCAACCCGGCGATCTCGTCGGATAGGATGTCGCCGAACAGGTTGGTGGTGACGATCACGTCGAACTGCCAGGGGTTCAGCACGAGCTGCATCGCGCAGGCGTCCACGATGCGGTCATCGACGGCGACGCGGCCCTCGTACTCCTTGGCGATGTCCAGCGCGGTCTCCAGGAAGATGCCGGTCAGCGCCTTCAGCACGTTGGCCTTGTGGACGATTGTAACCTTCTTACGGCCGTTGCGGACGGCGTACTCGAAGGCGAACCGGGCGATGCGGCGCGACCCCTCCCGCGTATTCACCCCGGACGAGATAGCAACGCCGTGCGGGTCGTCGCCGATCGGGATGTAGTGCTCGAAGGCGACATACAGACCCTCCAGGTTCTCGCGCAGTAGGACGATGTCGATGTCCTCGTAGCGTCCGCCGGGCACCATGGTGCGGTTGGGGCGGACGTTGGCATACAGGTGGAATTCCTCGCGCAGCCGCACGTTGATGCTGCGGAAGCCGCCGCCGACCGGAGTGGTGAGCGGCCCCTTCAGGGCGAGCCGGGTGCGGCGGATGCTCTCCAGCGTGGCCTGCGGCAGCGGGTCGCCCCCGGCGGCGATGCCGGCCAGGCCGCCCTGCTGCACGTCCCAGTCGAACGGGCTGCCGAGCGTGTCCAGCACGCGGGTGACGGCGGCGACGATCTCGGGGCCGATGCCGTCGCCGGGGATGAGGGTGGCGGGGACTTTTTCCTGTGGGGTGTTCATGCGTAGGCCGCTCCAGACTGCCGCGGCGCGCATACCACACTTCTGCTCCCTTTCCCGCCGAGAGAGGGCCGGGGTGGGGGATGCCGCAAGCGCAGTCTTCGCCAGCCAGGGAGCGAGGTTCCGGCGCGAACAGGCCGGGGAGGTGCTTGCTGCCTCTCACACCCCGGCCCTCCCCGGAGGGATGGGCTCAGCCCACTTGGCGGAGCCAGTCCGGCAGGTTGTAGAAGTTGTCGATCCGCGCCACCCGGCCGTCCCGCAACGTGAAGAACGCCCCAGCCGGCAGTAGGTATGTCTGCCCCGTGGCCACCGGCAGGCCCGGCACGGTTTGAATGTAGGCTCCGTGCACGATGAACTCCGCCGCGGCGCGGGAACCGGTCGGCTCCGTCAGCACAACCAGGTCGGCCAGGCGCTCCCGGTAGCAGGTGTCCATGCCCGCCATGAAACGGGCGAAGGCGTCGCGGCCCACCTCCCGCTCGCCCTGGTTGATGCCGTGTTCCACGTCCTCGGTCAGCAAGGCCAGCAGTGCCGGGGTGTCCCCCGCGTTGAAGGCGTCATAGTAGGCGCGCACCAGCGCCTCGGCGTCGGTCATGTCTCAAACTCCCTCACGCCGGCCGGCGGCCCACACCACCCTGGCGGCCAATCCGCGAAATTCCGCACCGCCCCGTCCCGCCGCACCTGATCCAGCCGGGCCGGATCCAGGTCGGCCCAGACCCAGCCATGCCCGTCGCCCTCCACAATTACGCCATCGTCCGGGAAGCCGCGGTCTGCCGGGCCGTACACCCCGGCGCGGCCCTGGTTCGCGTCCAGGGTCGCCAGCCACGGCGCCGCGCCCACCGTCGGGGCCACGGCGACGAAGCACTGGTTCTCGATGGCCCTGGCGCGGGCAGAGACGCGAACACGGGTGTAGCCATGCGCAGTGTCGGTGCAGCTCGGCGCCAGCACCAGCCAGGCGCCGGCCTCGGTTTGCGCACGCACGACGCCGGGGAACTCCACGTCGTAGCAGATGGCGATGCCGATGCGGCCCCAGGGCGTCTCGAACACGCCGGCCGGGGCGCCGCCGCGGATGCCCCATTGCTCGGCCTCGAACCGGGTCATCACCTGCTTGTCCTGGAAGGCGATGGCGCCGTCCGGACGGATCAGCGGGGCGCGGTTCACCACGCCGTGGCCCGTGCGCTGCGGCAGGGTGCCGGGCGCGAGCCAAACCCGGTGCCTCGACGCCGCAGCGCGCATGACTGCTACGACGTCGGCGGACACGGCGCAGACTGCGTCCCGTTCGGCCCCAGCGTCCAGGCTGCAGCCGGGGGCGGAATAGGCGGCTGCCAGCTCCATGCAGGCATACTCCGGCATCAGCAGCAACTCGCCGCTGCCGGCCGCGCCCTCGCCCACCAGGTGGTCCAGCTTGGCGGCGTACTCGGCCAGGCTGGCGATGCGGCTGATGGGATAGTGCAGCACGCCCAGGCGCAGCGTCATGGCAACCCGGTCACAGCGTCTTGGTCCAGAACTGCATCAGGTGGTCGCTATCGCCGTCGTCCCCCAAATCCTGCCAGCGCATTGTGCAGGTCAAGCCTGGCTGCGGCGCGTAGCCGCGGTTGCGCCAGAACCCGTCCAACGCCACTGCATCGGGCGGACGCGCCGGGTGCCCGGCGGGGCGCTGCACCGCGCAGAACGCGGCATGAACGGCGTTGCAGGACCGGGCCTGAGCCTCACGCCCCTCGAAGAACCGCACGCCGGCACCCCTGCCGCGGTAGGGGCGCAGCAGCACTGACTCGCCAAAGTAAAACCACTCTGCGGGATCGAGGCCCGCAGCCTGGAACGGCCCCACGACATTCGGGGTCTCGTCCGACAACGGAAGGCAGGTGGCGAAGCCTACCGGTTCCGCCACGTCCCAGGCGATCACTAGCGCCGCACGGGTGGACTGGGCGTAGAGAGCCAGGTAGCCGGCCTCATACGCCTCGGTGCCCTCAAAGGTATGGCCAGTCGCGGAAGACAGACTGGCGCAGCCGGGCCAGTGCCGGGATGTGGGGGCGTAGCGCCTCGCCGCTCGCCGTCGTTATCCGCAATGCCAGGGTTCCGCGTCCGCTTGGGGCTAGACCTGCTTGAGCTGGTCCAGATCGACCGTGCCGTGCTGGCTGGTAAAGGCTAGGCTCTGGTGCCCGCTCTGCTGCTGCGACACGCCGCCGATCCGATGGTCGGCGGTGTCGTACACCGTCACCTTGCCGTCGCGCTGGATCGCCAGCCGCCGCTTCTCCGGAAAGAAGGCGTAGTGCAGGCTATTCTGCGAGCCGCTGGTGGACGGCGATCCCAAGTCCTGCGACCACCACGGCGGCGTGCTGGCGAAAGGCTTCATGGGTTCCATCGGCTTCATCGGCGCCATTGGCTTCATGGGTTCCATTGTCGTCTCCTTCGGGCGCCTAACGTCCGGCAGCATCGTCCGTTTCGACAACGCAGGCCAGCGCCGCCCGCACATCCAGCAGCACTGCGCCCCAGTCGCCGGGCTGCGACTGGCGAAAGATGCGGAGCGTCGGATACCAGGGGCTGTCGGCCCGCCCGTACCCCCAACGCCAGCAGCCGCGGTGACGCGACAGCAGCCAGACCGGGAGACCAAGGCCCGCCGCCAGGTGCGCCACCGCGGTATCGGCGGCGATCACCAGGTCCAGCCCGGCCATCCGCTCCGCCGTGTCAGCGAAGTCCTGCACCCCTGCCATCAGGTCCTGCACCGCCAGCCCCAGCGGCATTGCGTCCGCCCCTAGTTGCAGGGCGAAGAACTGCACGCCGGGCAGGCCGTCCAGCGCCGCCAGGGCCGCGGGCGGCAGGGAGCGGTGGCGGTCGTCGGCAAACGCCGCACCCCCCGCCCAGGCCAGGCCCACCCGCAGCGGACCCGGCGCCCTCGGCCCGCGCGGGACATAGGGCAGCGGCGGCGGGATGCTGCCGGCTGTCGTGCCGCACACGCCGGGCAGGCTGAGCAGCGGCAGCATCACGTCGAACGGCGGCAGCGCCCCGCCGGCCGCAACCACCGCGTCCGCCCCCGGCATTCCCTGCAGCAGCCGCACCAGCGCCGGCTGCACCGCCAGCAGCACTCGGCCGCCGCAGGTTGCCGCGACCTGGGGCACGTAACGGGCAAACTGCAAGGTGTCGCCCAATCCCTGCTCGGCATGGAGCAGCAGGGTGCGCCCGTGCAGCGGGTCGCCATCCCAGCGCAGGTTGTCCGGCAAGGGGCGGACGCCAGGCAGGCGCAGCCGGGCCTCATATAGTCCCCAGGCCTCCGGCGTCAGGCGCCCGGCGGCCAGCAGCGTCGCGGCCAGGTGGTGCTGCACGACCGGGTTGCCCGGGGCCGCGGCCACGGCATCGCGGGCCGCCATCTCCGCCGCATCGAGGCGGCCCATGGCTTCAAGGGCGATGGCGCGGTTGACCAGCGCCTCCGCGCAGCCGGGATGGGTGCACAGGCAGGCGTCGGCGACGGCCAGCGCCTCCGCGTGGCGGCCGAGGTCGATCAGGATGCAGCACAGGTTGGTGGCGTGCGGGGCGGAGGGCTGCAGGCGGGCGGCGGATTGCGCGTGCGGCAGGGCTTGCCCGGCCTGGCCGTGGCCGAGCAGCGCCGCCGCCAGCTCGAATAGCAGCCCGGCGTCATCCGGGCGCAGCTCCAACGCGGCATACAGGGCGCCGATGGCCGGACCCGGCAGATGCAGCGCCAGCAGCACGCGGGCCAGCAGGCGCGGCAGCCGCGGGTCGGCGGGATGGCGGCCGGCGGCGGCGGCCAGCGGCTGCAGGGCTTCGGCGGGGCGTCCGGCGGCAAGCAAGGCCCCACCCAGGCCGGCTGCGGCGCCGGCATCACTGGGCTGCAGGCGGGCCAGGCGCTCCCAGACGGCGACAGCCTCCGGATGGCGGCCCAGCGCACCCAACGCCGCGGCAAGGTTGTTGAGGGCTGCGGCATGGTCCGGCGCCAGCAGCACCGTGGCTTGGTAGGCCGCCACCGCCGGACCCAGCCGTCCCGCCCCGTGCAGCCCGGCGCCACGCCGGAACAGCGTTTGAGCCTTCGATGCCGCCTGTCGTGCCACCCGCATCTCCTTCCTCGCTTCCCCCTCCGGGAGAGAAAGCAGGCGGACGTTTACGCTGCGGGCATGAACGAACGGCAAACGCCGCCATTCACCAGCCCTTCACCCTTCCCCCCGTAACTTGCCGGTACCGTCAAAGGACTCCGGCAAAATGGCCCAGCCCCGCACCGACCCTGCCGCCCTCACGAACGTCGTCGCCCTCGTCGGGGAGAACGCCAACGGCATCCTGGAGGTGCAGAGCCGCCGCTTCATGGCCTTGTTGCCCGCCGGGCTGCACGGCCATGTCCTGCGCGTGTCCGACCCCGGGTTCGTCACGCAATTGGATGCGCTGCTGGCCCAGGGCATCCTGTTCGCCTGGGCCTACGCCGGGGTGGGCGCGCGGCTGGAGATCGGCGGGCGCAACCTGTGGGAGGCGGCCGAGGTGCCGTTCATCTCCGTGCTGGCGGACGCGCCGTTCATCATGCCGGCCAATCACCGGGTCCGCTCCACCCACGTCGTCAACGGCTACATCTACCGCGAGTGGCTGGAGATGCAGGAGAGGCACGTCCGGTCCACCCAGATGTCCACGCTGCTGCCGATGGGCGTGATCCCCAACCCGGTCGCACGCGCCGTGCCATGGCGGCGACGCCCGCACCGCCTGGTGTTCGTTAAAGGCGGCGGCGACCCAGCGCGGCAGCGGGCGCACTGGTCCGCCTGGCCGGCCGCACTGCGCCGGGTGCTGCATGACAGCGCCGACAGCCTGGCCGCCCAGCCTACCGGCCCGATCCTGCCGACGGTGCAGGCGTGCCTGGCCGCGCACGGCCTGGTGCTGGACGGGCGCAGGCAACTGCTGTTCGGCCTGTTGCACGAGCTGGACACCTACATCCGCGCGCTGCGGGCGACGGCGGTGGCGCGGGCGCTGCTGCCGCTGCCGGCCACCATCATCGGCGACGGCTGGGGGCATGTCAGCGGGTTGGGCGGGCGGGCGCGCTTCCTGCCGGCCATGGCTGCGGCGGGGCTGGAAGCGCTGTATGCTGAAACCCAGGTCCTGGTGAACGTGTCGCCCAACCTCGGCAGCGGCGCGCATGAGCGGGTGCTGCGCGGGTTCGCCAGCCGGTGCCGTGTGGTGTCGGACACCAACGACCATGCCCGCGCCCAACTGCATGCCCTGCCAAGCTACAGCGGCTTTCACTGGCACATGCCGGACTTGGCGGACCGGCTGGCGGAGGCGGCCTGCAATGAGGTCCCGTCGGACGGCGACCTTGACGCGGCGCAGAACTGGGTCAGCCAACGCCATGACCCCGCCGCCTTCCTGGGCGCGATGGCGGACCTGGCGGAGCTGGTGCGGATGCAGGACGTCATGTCCGGCTACGCCCTGGACGCGGCATGATGTCAGCGCCGCATCTTCTCGCGATCACTCCAGCGCCGCACCTCGCGGTCGCTCCAGCGCCGCAACCTGTGATTGATCCGACCCCGCTTGCAACCATTCCCGTTGCGCGACCGCGGCTGCCGTCCGCTGCGCGCATTCTGCCCTACCTGCGCGAGATCGACGACGCCGGCTGGTACTCCAACCATGGCCCGCTGACCCGGCGCTTCCAGGCCGGCCTGGCTGCGCATTGGGGCGTACTGCCCACCGAGGTCGCATTGCTGTCCAATGCCACCTCGGCACTGACCCTGGCGTTGCTGGCCAGCGGCGCGGCGCCGGGCAGTCGCTGCCTGATGCCGTCCTGGACCTTCGCCGCCAGTGCCGGGGCCGTGCGGGCGGCCGGGCTCGTGCCGCACTTCGTGGACGTGCGCGCCGACACCTGGGCGCCCGATCCCGCCGAATTGCAGGCGCTGGCGGGCCAAACCGGGGCGGGCGCCATCCTGGTCGTGTCGCCATTCGGCGCCCCGTTGGACCTGACGGCGTGGGACCGGGTGCAGGCGGCGACCGGCCTGCCGCTGGTGATCGACGGCGCGGCAGCGTTCGACACCCTGCGCGCTGGCGGGCCGATGCCGGCCGGATGCTGCCCCATCGCCGTCAGCCTGCACGCCACCAAGGTGTTCGGCATCGGCGAGGGCGGCGCCCTGATCTGCCGGGACCCCGCGTGGCTGGAACGGGTGCGCCGCCTGGCCAACTTCGGCTTCCTCGGCACGCGCACGGCGGAGCTGGCGGGGGTGAACGCCAAGCTGTCCGAGTACGCCGCCGCCGTGGGCCTGGCCGGGCTGGATACCTGGCGAGATGCGCGCACGCGTTGGGCCGCGGCGGCGCGGTGCTATGGCCGGCGGCTGCACGGCTGCGAGGCGGCGCCTGGCTTCGACCCTGGCTCCACCGGGGGTTGGGTCTCGTCCACTCTGAACGTCCTGTTGCCGCGGGACTGGGATGTGGACCTCGACGCTGGGACCTTCGCCAAGCTGGGCATCGGCACCCTGCGCTGGTGGGGGCCGGGCTGCCATGGCCAGCCAGCCTATCGGGACTGCCCGCGGCAGCCGCTGCCGGTCACCGAGGACCTGGCCCGGCGCTGCACCGGCCTGCCGTTCTGGCAGGACATAACCGGCGACGAGGTCGGCCGGGTTTGCGCCGCGCTGGCCGGCGTCGCCCGATCCCATCTCACCTATAACAACTGTAAGAAACAAAATTTGTCTGTATCTTACAAATTACTCGGGTAAGATCATAAATTATGGTATACAGGGCAAAATGGATCAATTATGATACCTATGCCAGAGGCCGGCCGCGGACTGACTTCTGGGGACAGGTCCGGCGCACCGTTCACGGTCGCCCTGTGCCGGAGATGCAAATCGACCTGATCGTGGCTGCGGTGATTGCGTCACTGGGGCTTGGCCCAGATGACATGTTGCTGGACCTGGCCTGCGGCAATGGCGCGTTGTCGGACCGGCTGTTCGAACGCTGTGCCGCAGGGGTCGGCGTCGACGTGTCGGAGTACCTGATCGACATCGCGCAGGAGTATTTTGCCACGCCATCGCGCCAGTATGTGATGGCCGACGTGGCGGATTGGGTGGACACGGCGGCGGACCCTACCCGCTTCACCAAGGCGGTGTGCTACGGCAGCTTCTCCTACCTGCCGGACGACACAGCGGCGCGGATGCTGCGCGGGTTGCAGCGCAGGTTCCCCCGGATCGGCTGCGTGCTGCTCGGCAACCTGCCGGATCCCGCACGGGCGGGCAGGTTCTACGGCGCAGGCCGGCGCACCAACCGGATGGCGAACCTGACCGTGCCGAACCTGCGGGCGCCAGAGTCTGACTTGGGCGTCTGGCGCGATGAGGCGGAGATCACTGCCCTGGCCGGGCCAGGCTGGCAGGTTGCGACGCGGCCCATGCCGCCGGAGTTCTTCGCCGCACATTACCGTTACGACGCCATCCTGGTGCGGCGATGAGCGGCCCGGGCGCCCCCGCGCCGCTGTCCACCTCCAACCTGGTGCATCCCGGCCGCGACAGGGTCATGCGCCATGCCCGCGACGCCTATGCCGGGCGGCCCGTAGTGGAAACCTTGGAGGCGCGGCTGGCGGCGTTCCACCATGCGGCGCATTGCGTGGCGCTGTGCAACGGCTTCTGGGGACTGGTGCTGTCGATGCGCGCGCTGGCCCTGCCGGGCTGCACCGACGTGCTGATGCCCTCCCTGACCTACCGCCGCATGGCGGACGTGGCGGCCTGGGCCGGGCTGCGGCCCCGCTTCTGCGAGGTCGGCGCCGCCACCCTGGCGTGCAGCGCGGCGACGATGCGGGCGGGGCTGCACCCGGACGTCGGGCTGCTGCTGGCCGTGCATCCCGTCGTGAACACCTGCGGCGTGGCCGGAATCGCGGCCCTGGCGCAGGAGGAGGGATTGCCGCTGCTGTTCGACAGCGTTGAGTCCGCCTATGAGGGCGTCGAGGAGGGCAAAGTCGGCAGTTTCGGCGACGCCGAGTGCTTCTCCCTACATGCCAGCAAGCTGCTGAACGGCTACGAAGGCGGCTACATCACCACCCGCAGCGCCACGTTGGCCGCCCGCCTGGCCGCCCTGCGCGACGGCTCGGTGGCGGACGGCATGGACCTGCGGCTGAACCGCTTCCACGCCGCGATGGCGCTCGCCAGCCTCGACGACCTGGACCAGCAATTCTAAGTGGCTGTTGACGGTTGTGGGTTCCGCTGTGCCGTGCGGTGTGATTCAAGCTCCGGATGGAGCTTCTGAACACCCTTGTTGCGGGCGTGCGCTGGGCTTGCGCGTCGTTCCCT
>JAABUX010006028.1_pt1 | contig 14638 bp, 19 predicted proteins | sample 5561851 | NCBI WGS metagenome assembly JAABUX01 (sample SAMN10711883, study PRJNA513361) | rock metagenome | isolation source: Antarctica rocks | place: Antarctica: Victoria Land, Richard Nunatak red sandstone | collected 2016-01-03 | reverse complement strand
AACGACATCGCCGAAGGGCGCGGCTGAAGGTCGTGGTCGCCTACTTGCTCGATAGCAACCATGCGAGTACGCTCGTCACCCCAGGGCACGTCATCAATAGACGAATAACGACCGGGATAGCCGCGGGCACGCTTTTTGCCTGATACTGCCCGTGATTACCGAGGTCGTGTTCGGGTTCAGCATCTTGCCGCGCGCAGCGCGGAATGTGGCAGAATGGACGGCCATCAGGCCATCCTTGCTTTTGATTGGCATGGATGAGAACGACGCGCTGGATGCGGCAACGCTACAAGTGGCGTTGCGCCGTCGAGAGCGGCAACTGGAAACCGTCGATGCTCTGCTCGCCACGGTGGCGCTCCGCTACGGGCTTACGTTGCTGACGTCCGACCGAGACTTCCAGCCGGTCCCTGGACTTGTGACCGAGAATTGGCGATTGCCTTGAGGTGAGGTCGGTATCGGGAGAGCCATCCGCGTCGAGCACGGCGAACATCTCCTCGACGGAATCGACCTGTATGGTGCATCCGGCTCTTACATCCTCCAGGGCTCGACGCAGCCCATCCTCCATCTCCCGCATGTAGGCCTATGCTTGCTGGGGGTACTGCTGCTGTAGTGCAGCCAACTCGTCGTCAGATAGTGGTGGAGACGCAAGCCAGACATTCTGCTCCTCCTCGATATGCCGAAGATCAGCGGGGCTCAAGGGCAACATTGGCGGCGCATCCGTTCGCGCCTGGTCGCTTTGAATTGCCACGCCATTCCTTTCCACCTACCGTCCGTAGAACCCTTCGTCACTCCATTCTAACATCATGCTGCCACGAACATGCAGCCCCGTGCCTTGATCCTCTATCCTACAAGCGGGGGAACCGCCACGTCACCGCATTATGGATGCGTCGTGCTACTTGCAGTGGTGGTCGCGGTTGGCGCCACCGTCGCGGTGTTGGACGCCGTCGGTGAGGCGGTGGCCGTCGGTGAGGCAGTGACCGTGGCTGTGCTGGCAGGCGTCGCGCTTGCGGTGGGTGTCGGGGTTGCAGTGGCGGTCGGGCTGGGCGTGGCCGTCGGCGTCAGCGTGGGCTGATCCGTCGGGCTGGGATACGGCGCGATAGTGGGCAGGGTCGGCGCGGTGGGATAGACGAACGTGGGCGTGGCGCTGGGACCACCCGGGGTGGCCGTGCTGGCCGGCGTCAGGGTTGGAACGTGCCCCGGCAACACGACGGTCGGGAGCGCGGTGGGCGGGTGCGGCCGCGGTCGAGGCCGTGAGACCGTGCAGCGTGGGCCACCCACGACATAGATGGCCAGGCTGCCGTGGCGGCCGCCCTCATGGACGGTGATGGTGGCGCCGCGCATCGCGCTGACGAGCGGACCCGTAAAGCGCAGGGTAACCGACACCGGCAGGTCGCGGCGGTGCAGCTCGGTCACCGCGACCGCGCCACTCCGGCGGTCAACCCGCACACGAGGCGCGGCGCCATGCGTGGCTGTCGCGACCGTGACGCGCGCGATCTGCGGCGCGCTCCAGCACCCGGCCAGCCCAATCGTGTCCAGAGTCAAACCGGGGGTACGCATCAGTCGTTCGCCCAGCAGCGTCCAGATATAGAAGCGAGAAATGGCCGGGGGCACGGGCGACGACAATCGCGTGCTCGGGGTACTACGGCCAGGACTATGATGCGACGTCGGCGACGCCGCAACGGGAGATGATGGCGAGGCCGCCGCGGCGGACGCGGGGAGAGCGGTCAGCAAGAGTATGGCAAGTGAGACACGGGTGAGGCGGCGGCAGATCCGCGAGTGACGCATAGACAGTTCTCCAGGACGGGATAAGGGCGTGTTGGGTCCGCACCCTATGATACCGTCATTGCGCCGTTACCGCGCCTACCTGGCGCCTTCTCCCCATGACCACGAGGCATGAAAAAGCACGCCATGCACAGGCAAAGCGTGCTTGTGGCGAGCAGGGTAAGGCCCGGAGGCCAGGTTATCAGTCAGGCGAACACGTTGATCTGTCGGTCTTCCAGCGCGCGGGTGATGGCCGCGCGCTCGGGCACGTCGTCCACGTTCACACCCTTGCTGACGTTGAGGAACTCTACCCCAATGGGGCTACCGTCCGCGCTGTAGTCTATGTGGCGCGCGTCGTCCAGGCTCCTACCGTAGGCGTAGGGCGCATCTCGAAGATAGACATAAAGGGCATTTGCCTGCTCGTCGTATCCGACTCTCATCCGCCGACTCCCCTCAGGTACATCGTTATGACGGGCCTGCTTGGTCGAGCAGGCCGCCCGACTCGCGGTTAACATCGTTGAGGATACCCCTGGTCAAGTTGTCCATCGTCGCGCCCCATAGCCCGCTGATCTTGCTAAGGGTCGGGTGTGTTACCCTTCTCGCGGTTGCGCGGATGTCGGGATGGGCTTTCGCCCACACAGTACGGAAGTTATCGATCTGGACGCCGACGATCTCCCCCGTTGACCCTTTCACGAGCAAAAATGCTTCGTTCTCGGCCTCGTCCGTCTTGTCGGCCACTCCGATATTGAAGCTACCGGCTGGCTCGACGGGCAGCGCGAATATATAAAGAACATCTGCCTTCCGGTCATAGTCCAGGCGCAGGTTGCCTGGATACCACCGCTCACCGTTTTGCCACAGGGAACAGAGCATTGACATCAGGTATGCTGCTCCACGAAGTAATCGCCGCTAACTCGCCATGCACGGTAGCGCAGATAGTGGGTACTTATACAGGACGGTATACCGGCATAACACCAGGGAAATGCAACGCAGTTTGCAATCTGAGGGACGCGCATACCTAAGCATTGTAGAAATACATCATAGTTTCACTCCTCGTTCACCCTCACCACTGCGTCGATCAAACAGCGCAAGGCCGTCCGCACCTCCAGAAAATCATGGCAGCGCAACAAGAGCGCCCAGCGACTACAATGTGGGATGAATGGAATGAATAGCTCATGAGATTGCGATGGGAGGCAGCACGCTGGACGCACGAGACGCGCTTGGGGATAAGATCGGTATGCATGCGGAGAGGGATAGGAACAGGGTGGCGTTGGTGACGGGCGGGTCGCGGGGCATCGGGGCCGCGACCTGCCTGGCGCTAGCCGCGCGCGGCTGCGACGTGGCCCTGACCTACCGCAACAAGGTGGCGCGGGCCGAGGCGGTCGCCGCCAAGATCCACGCGCAGGGTGGGCACGCCCTCACTATGGGCTGCGATATGACGGAGGCCGACGAGGTCGCGCGGCTGATGGACGCGCTGGCCGGGTGGCGCCACGGGTTGGACCTGCTGGTCCTCAACGCGTCGGGAGGGCTGGAACGCGACCTCGTGGCCGCCGACCCCACCTATCCCATGCGCATCAATCGCGACGCCCAGTTGGCCACCGTCGACGCCGCCCTGCCCCTGCTGCGCTCTGGCGGGACGATCGTCTTCGTCACCAGCCACTGGGCGCACCTGCACGGCAAGGTGGCGTACTTCGATGCCTACACCCCGGTCGCCTCGACCAAGCACGCCGGCGAGGCGGCCCTACGCGCGCGGCAGGCAGAGTTGGCGGCGGCCGGTCTGCGCCTGCTGGTGGTCACCGGCGACATGATCGAGGGCACCATCACACCCAAGCTGCTGGAACGCAGCGCACCGGGCATCTTCAAGCAGCGGCGCGACGCCGTAGAGCGGTTGCCCACCGCCGACGACATGGGCAAGGCCATCGCGGACGCCGCACTGGACGCCGGCTTGCGGAGCGGGCACACCGTCGTCGTGGGCGGCTCACTCGACTCGCTTCCGGCGCTGCGCGAGTCGGAAGAGTCGCGGGCAGCAACGCCGACACGCATGGCCGTGGCTGCCGAGGAGACGATGTGACCGCAAATCAGGGGGCCGATACAAGCGAAAGCGCGGGAGGCCAGGCCAGCGGGGCGCCCGAGGCGCTCTCGGAGGGTGCGCTCGAGGAGGCTATCGTGGCGCAGCGCGAGGAGATCGCTCTCTTCGAGAGGGAGTTCGTGCCGATGCGACGGCGCTACGAGCGGTTACGCGGTCGCCTGCGCCAGCTGGAGGGCGAGCGCGAGCGTCGTCGTCTGGCCGCGGCGGGGACGGCCGAGGGTTTCAAGCCGATCCCGCGCCGCTCCATCACCGTCGCCGACGCCGTGCTTGGACGCGAGAAGAACGTGGCCATGGACCTGCCCCTGAACCGCTTCACCTTCCTCTCCATGCGCCGCCAGCCAATCGTGTTGCACCCCGAGGGCGAGCGCGAGCGACAGCGGCTGACCTTCTATCGCGCGGCCACGGAGGATGCGCCCGCGCTGACGGCCGAGGCTCCCACGTTCGGGGAGGCCAGGCGTCTCAACGACGAGGGCTGGACGCCCGGCGTCCCCGGCGTCGCCCTCAGCCGCCTGGCCGTCTACTACCCCGAGACCTCGTCGCCCGGTTGGCTGCGCCTGGATCAGATGTATTTTGAGGAACCGGCGTAGTTGCCCGTTGCCCGTTGCCCGTTAGCGATTGTCGGCGGGCTACAATGGAACCCGAGCAGGACCATGCGTAGACCATAACCTAACCATCAGTCGCGGTTGCCCTTCTGACAACTGACAACTCGCGGCGGTTCCTTGACGATCCCTGGCAGGGTGCTATACTGGGCTTGAATCTAGAACAGATGTTCTTTTTGTAGCGGTGGTTGGGGAGGAGGGCGACCGCCTGTTGAGCAAGGTGTGGCGAGGCATGGAAGAGGGACGATTGAAGGCGAGGTGCGGCTGTGGACACAAAGACACGCACGGAGCTGATGAAAGCGCGCGAGGAAGAGGGAGTAGAGACGAGTAGGGCCGGGGCTCACGCGGAGATCGTGGCGCTGTACGGCGATCATGACCACACCCAGGGATGGCCGGAGACGTGCCGGGGCGTGACCAGGGGCGGCAAGCCCTGCCGGCGGCGTCCCCGAGGCGATGGCTTCTGTAGCCAGCATAGCATGGGCAATGGGCAGGAACCGCGACCCGTGGGGGATCGTGCCGCCGAGGTTGCGCCGCGAGAGTTCTACGCCCGCGTGTTGAGCGTCGCGGAACAGACGGTGTATGCCCAGGCGCTGGCGCAGCAGGGTCTGGCCGCGGAGGTCGCGGTGCTGCGTCTGCACTTGCTGCGCCTGATCGAGCGTGACGATCCTGACCGGGCAGGCGAGATCCCGCGGACCGTCCATGCATTGGTGCGGGCCCTCAACGATGTGAGAGAAGCCCGGACGACTGCCGAAGACAAAGGGATGAACGAGAGAGAGACGCTCGACATCGCCGTGCGTGAGGAAGGGCGGCGCCTCCTGGACGACGATGACGCGGCGAGGTCCCGCATCACATCATGATAGAGGCCGCGGTGCCCGTGTCCGCATCATCGATAGTGGAGAGGACGCGAGGAGGCAGGGAGCATGAGGCGGACGAAAGGGGGATACGCAAGGCGCGTAAAGGGCTAGCGGTAGACGAGTAGGAGGTCGGATTCTACCCGAATAGAGGCTTTGCGCGCGCGGCGGCTCTCGCTATACTGGCATCACATGTTCGGAATGGAGGCTTAACCCATCGTGAAGACCTATCGAGAACGTCTGACGTCGGTCATCATGGCGCTGCGCGCCGCCTATCGCGCCGCCGCGAACGGTCAGGGGTTGGTGGAGTATGCCGCCCTCCTTGGCTTCGTCGCGGCCTGCCTGGTCGTCGCCGTCCTGTTCCTGGAACCGCGCATCGCTTCGTCCCTGAACAACGTCGCCAACAGCTTCCATTGACGAGTGATTAGTGGTTAGTGACTGGTGGCTGGAACTGCTAGTCACTCGTCACTCGCCACTCGTCACCAGCCACTCGTCACTCGTCACTCGTCCGAATCTCGCGGGCGCGAGGACACGATGGGTTGGGGCAGGAGAGGCTACGCACGATTTCCGGGCCACGAGCCCCTTGCTCGACGACATCTTTGGCGACCAGGTGCGCGTCGCAGACGGGACACAGCAGCGGCTGTCGCGCGTCACGCCTGGTCTTCCCGTGTCCCTTGCCGCTCTTGGCGCCCTTGCCCTGGCCGAGAAAGGGGGGACGTCCACCGGCGCCGCCCGTCGTGGGCGTCGCGCCCGTCGGATTGAGCTGCTCGGCCGGCCAGCGGCGCCAGGTGCGCCGTTTCATGAGGCTTGCGCCCAGCGAGCCACCATGGCGTACAGGTGGTCCAGATCGAACGGCTTGGGCAACCGGTCGTCGACCGGCATCAGGCTCGACGTGGTGCGCAGGCGGTCCTGCGCGGACATCACTACGATCGGGATGCCGGCCGTCACCGGGTCGTCGCGCAGGCGCCGGCTGACCTCTACACCGTCCATCCCCGGCATCATGATGTCGAGCAAAATGACGTCCGGGCGCAGGTCGTGCGCCGCTTTGAGCGCCCCGCCGTCGACCGCGGCAAGCACCAGATACCCCTCGTCCTCCAGCGCCGTCTCGATGAAGTCGACGATGAATGGGTCATCGTCCACGACCAGTACTGTCCCCTTGGCGTTGGTCATACGTCCCCTTCCCATTCACCTACTCGTGCTCCCCTGGTCCATCGTCGCGATGAGTCCATCGTCGCGATGAGTCCAGCGGAGGCGGCAACTCAAACCAGAATACATGCTGCTGGGGCGATACTCTTTGAGCATGAACCGGACCGGCGCGTTTTGCGGGCCCTGGCCATCTTATCGCCCGCCCATCGGCCATGCTCCTCGCCTATAGTATGACATGCAGGCGCCGCTTCCACCGACGAAGGTCGCACCCAGCCAGGGCCATAGTAGTTCTTAGAGCAGGGCAGCTGGTCCGGGGTAGGGGCCCACGCGATCGATAACTACATGGCCCTGGCGCCCAGCCTCTGCCACGACTGCCATGACACTCGACAGCGGCCTTCGTCCACCGTGCCCGTGACGATGGCGCATCGAGTGAGTGGACCTACTCCGGCGGCGCCATGGTTGTACGCGCGCCACGCATCACGGACGGCTTAGCTGAGTTGCTGGCAGCCGTCGACTGGCGCCAGTGTCATGGTTGTACGCGCGCCACACAGCACAGACGAGGAGGTGGCCGATGCCGATCATAACAAGGGGCACAGGGGCCGAACAACGCGCGGGGGTGCGCGCGCTGCTGGCCGACGTAGAACGTTTTGTCGCGGTCGCCGGGACACGCCCGCTGCGCCCCTACCAGGTCGAGGCGGCGCGCGCCGTCGCGGCCAGCGTGCGGGCAGGACACGGCGACGTCATCACCGTGATGATGGCCAGACAGATGGGCAAGAACCAGACCTCGGCCGCGCTCGAACTCTACCTGCTCAACCTCTTCGCCGGGCGCGGCGGTCAGATCGTCAAGGCCGCGCCGACCTTCGCGCCGCAGCTCATCACCAGCAAGCAGCGGCTGGAGCGCGAGCTTGACGCGCCTTTCTCCGCCGGACGCTGGCGCGGTGAGCACGGCTATGCCCTGCGCCTGGGCGCGGCGCGGGTACTGTTCTTCTCGGCCGACCGCGCCTCCAACGTCGTCGGCGCCACGGCCGACATCCTGCTGGAAATCGACGAGGCCCAGAACGTAGACGAGGAGAAGTACCTGCGCGACTTCCGTCCCATGGCCAGTACGGGCAACGCGACCACGGTGCTCTATGGGACGGCGTGGACGGAAGATTGCCTGCTGGAGCGCCAGCGCCGCGCCAACCTGGAGCGCCAGCGCCGGCTGGGCCGCCAGCTCCACTTTGAGTACGACTGGGAGCAGCTGGCCGCGCTCAATCCGGCCTACCGGCGCTTCGTGGAGGGCGAGATCGCGCGGCTGGGTACGGAGCACCCGGTCATCCGCACGCAGTATCGCCTGGAGGGCGTGGCGGGCCTGGGCCGCTTCCTCTCCCCAGCCCAGCGCGCCCTGCTGAAGGGACGGCACGCGCGTCTGGCCGCGCCACTTCCGGGCGAAGCCTACGTAGCCGGGATCGACATCGCGGGCGAGGACGAGCAGGCCGCCGACGCCGCCCTACGCGCGGTGCGGCCGCGCCGCGACTCCACCGTGCTGACGATTGGGCGCGTCCGTTGGGACGACGACCGCGAGCCGGTGCTGGAGATCGTCGCACACCATCGTTGGACGGGGCGCGACCACAAGACACAGTTGAGCGCGCTGCGCCACCTGCTGCGCGAGGTGTGGGACTGCCGGCGCGTGGTCGTCGACGCCACTGGCATCGGCGCGGGGATCGCCTCATGGCTGGCGTCCGAGCTTGGCCCGACCGTGGAGCAGTTCGTGTTTACCGCGCCAAGCAAGAGCCGGCTGGCCTTTGGTCTACTGAGCATGGTCAACACGGGCCGCTGCCGCGTCTACGCCGTCGATGGGTCCGAGGAGATCCGTGCGTTCTGGGCCGAGGCGGAGGCGGCGCGCTACGAGCTGCGCGCGGGCGAGCAGATGACCTTCTACGTCCCGGACAGCGAGGGCCACGACGATTTCCTGATGAGCCTGGCTTTGTGCGCCCGTGCCGCCGGTGATGCCCCAGCCCCCGCCGCCGACGCCGTCGTCCGCCCACGGCCTCTGGAGTTTGGAGATGGACTGTACGGCGCACGATGGTAAATGTGTTGCTCGGTTGGGGCCTGCCGACGGCAACGCACCGTGCATGTCAGGGCAGGTAATCCGTGAGCACGCCGTCATCGCACTGCTGCCAGCGCCAGGAACGTAGAACGTTTCGCAATGGATGCGCCAAGCGGAGTAGCAGACAACTCCGATTAGCGGGCGCCAGTTGGATTCGATACCGACCGCTGCTAAAGGTACTACCACGCTGCGGGGGAGGAACGATCCGGCCTACGATGGGCAATTGACGGAGGAACGAGACGAGCGGGCTTGGGGGATAAGTTATCACGACCAGCGCCGTGCCATGGCCGACGGATTGGGCATATTACACAGCGGCCCTATACATCTGGCGTATTATCCCCTATACCTAATACTGAGGGCGAAACATGCCTGGCAATACCCCGACAATAGAGAAGAGGCTGGAGACGTGGATGGGTGGGATGAGTGAGCGATTCCGCTATCAGGTGCTCGACGACGGTCAGGACGAGCAGGTGGTCGCAACGACCGATACGATGTCGCGGTCGCGGTTAAGAGCGGAAACCGAGGATAATTCCAATGAATGATGGCTATAGTATCACCGTCTCGCGCGTTAGCAGCCTTGCCTCTATTGATGAAGAAGGTGAGACGCCTGCACCGCATGCTGTAGCATCCGCCCTGGACTTCCTGACTCAAACCCAGCAATTGCTGCGCAAAGACTTCCCAAAGGGCGCCACTACAGTAGGTGACGACGGAAGCATCGACGTGTACTGGAGGAAGTTGGGGCACACCGTACAACTGAACATACCCGCTGATCGGCAGCGTATGGTGTCCGTCTATCATCGAGATGGGACGGATTACAGCCTCGAAAAGAATGCCACGCCACAAACGTTGGCTTATTGGTTAGAGATGAGCAGCATGCAGAGATCATAGATCTTCCGTTGAGGGACGACGACGAGGGATTGGCAATATACTATGCAGACCTCTTGGCGGAACAGGCACGTTTGGCATGGAAACCATAAAATTATAACGCGTAGGAGTCACTCTAGCATGCAAACCGACGAGGCGACCGGGGCGACCGGGGCGACCGGGGCGACCGAAGCGACGCGCGTCGAGACGACCGTGGAGCGCCTGCGCGGGGTCTACCCCAACGCGACCTGCGCCCTGCGCTTCTCCAACCCGCTCGAGTTGCTGGTGGCCACCATCCTGGCCGCGCAGTGCACCGACGAGCGCGTCAACATCGTGACGACGACGTTGTTCCAAACCTACCGCTCGGCGCAGGACTATGCCAACGCCCCGCTTGACGAACTGGAGGCGGCGGTCAAGCCGACCGGTTTCTACCGCAACAAAGCGCGCAACATCCAGGCCGCCTGCCGCATCCTGGTCCAGGAGTACGGCGGCGACGTGCCCAGGACCATGGACGCCCTGACCGCCCTGCCCGGCGTGGCGCGCAAGACGGCCAACGTGGTGATGGGCAACGCGCATGGCATCGTGGAGGGTATCGCCGTCGATACGCACGTGGGCCGTGTGTCGCGCCGCCTCGGGCTGACCGGGAACGACGACCCCGTGCGCGTGGAGACCGACCTGATGGCCCTGTTGCCGGTGCGGGAGTGGCTGGACACAGGACACCGCATCATCCTGCATGGGCGCACCGTTTGCACGGCCAGGAAGCCGGACTGCCCCGGCTGCCTTCTTAACGACATCTGTCCATCGGCCGGTATCGCGGGCTAAGGGCGTCATCGACCATGGCCGGTTCCGGCAATATCCCTCCTCTCCCACCCTTCGATCCGTCGCTATCGCCCGCCTCACCCGTCCTATCGACGGTCGCGGAGGCCGATCTAGCAGGGGACCAACGGCCGGCGAACCAACGGCGACGGATGGTGGCGCTGGGGCTGGGGCTGGTCGTCGTCCTGTTCGTCGCGCTGACGCCGTGGCCGCTCGACGCCAAGCTGCGGCTGGTCGGCGCGGCCTGCTGCGCCCAGGCGCCCACGCGCACCCTCAGCTTCGGCGAGCAAGCCATGCCGCTCGACGCGCGCGACGCGGGCCTCTACCTCACGCTGTTGCTGGCTCTGACCGTGGCCGTCGTGGTGGGCAGGGGACGCAGCGCGCATTGGCCCCCACGCCCACTGCTCGCACTGCTAGGTGGACTGTTCGTGGCCATGATCGTGGACGGGATCAACTCGACCTTGCAGACGCGCGGCCTGCACGGCTTCTACCCCACCACCAATCCAATCCGCGTGATCACCGGCGCCGGCGCGGGGCTGGCCCTGGCCGTGCTGGGCTTGCCGCTAGTCAATCGTGTCGTCTGGCGCACGCCCGAGGACGCGGCCGTGCTGGAAGACTACACCGAATTGGCTGGCTTCGTCGTCGTGGCCGTCGTGTCCGCGGCCGTCTTGCTGGCCTCGCGGGCCTGGCTCTACTACCCCCTCTCGCTGCTGTCAGTGCTGGGCGTGCTGGTCGGCTGGGGGCTGGTCAACGCCGTGGTGGTGACCGTGGCGACGCGGCGCGAGCAACGCGCGGCAACGCGCGGCGACGCGACCCTGTTGCTGCTGGCCGGCGTCGTGCTGACCCTGTGCGAGGTCGCGGTGGTCGACGTCGTGCGCCACGCCACGACATAAGCCGTTAGCCATTAGCCGTTAGTCTGGCTGTCCGGCAGCGTTCACCCTGCCGTGATACAGTGAACACTAAGAGGTTCGGTAGCTCGGGCCGGCGCGATGGAGAGGCGCGCGGTCAGGGACGCATGGCGCGCGGCGCGCGGCCTGCCCGAACGAAGGAGAAACTACGATGACGTCGAAGACGTGCGTCTGCGGGATGGAGATCGGGTCGGACGACCAGTTCTGCCCCTACTGCGGACGCGAACAACATGTCACGCAGGCGACACGACTATTAGAGGCGGAGGTCGCGCCCGCGTACGGCAGCGTCCCGGCCTCTACATCCGCGTATGAGCCTTATTCCGCGACCGCGTCGCTGGAACCGACGGCGCCCTCGTACCAGGATTCGTATGCAGGCGCCGAGAGCGACACACCCACGGCGATCCCGGAGCGGCCGCTCTACCAACCACAAGCCGTTGGGTCATCCGCACCTTCCGCCACCACGCCGGTGGCGCCGTCATACGGCGCCGATACCTACGGGAGCGGGGCCGGGGCTGGGACCGGAGGCGCGACGTGGGCGCAGGCGCCCACACAGACGGGGACGCAAACTCCGTCACAAAACGCAAGTGGGACGTGGGCCTCGGGTTCGTCGTTCCCCGCAGCCAATTCCTACGCGCAGCAGCCCAACACGGTCAGCAGCGGTACCACGATCAACGGTCGGCCGGCAAACAGCGGCGGGGGCGGCGTGCTCAAGGGCGCTGGTGCCGCCATCGCCGCCTTCTTCGTGATCCTTGCAAAGGCCGGCGCCGGCCTCGGAGCCGCCCTGGGGGCGCTGGGGAGCATCGGCATTTTCAAGTTCCTGATTTATTGGCTCGCGTTCCGTTGGCTTTTCCACGATGGGTACGGTGGAGTCGTCTTGCTAATCATTATCGTATCTATTATCGGCGGGCTGATCTGGCGTAGCCAGGCGGCGTAGGTAGATAGGGCGCTGACGATATGACGACGATCCGAGACCTGGAGACGCCCGCGCCGCGCATTGATCTCCCCCAGGCCATCGCGCACAAGACCGGCTACACACGCGCGCCGGACGGTGAGCGCATCTTCGTGCAGCACTGGCGTCCGGCGCGGGGTCCGGTCAGCGCCGTGCTGGTCCTCTCGCACGGACTGGGCGAACACACCGATGTCTATCTGCCCTTCGTGGAGTATTTCGCCGCGCGTGGCGCGGCTATCTATGCCCACGACCACCGCGGCTTCGGGCGCAGCGAGGGACGGCGCGGTCATGTACCCCGCTACCATCGCTACGTCGACGACCTGCTGCCGTTGGTGCGGCGCGCCCGCGCCGAGAACGCGGGACGACCCCTGGTGCTGGTGGGCCACTCCATGGGTGGGACCATCGCACTGCTGTTCACGCTGCGCCATCCACAGTTGCTGGACGCTGCCATTTACTCGGCCCCCGCGCTGATGGTGAAAGCGGCGATCCCGCCGTGGAAGCGCGCGCTGGGTCAGGCGATGTCGCGCGTCCATCCAACCTATACCGATACTGGGGTCTCCGACCCGACGCTGCTGACGCGCGACCCCGCCCTCCAGCAGGCCACGCGGGAAGACACCGTACGCCATACGCATGTGACCGCGCGCCTCTACGTCGAGATGTTCGGCCGCGCGCCCGCCGAGGTATTCAGGCGGGCCAAAGAGTTGCGCGTCCCATTCCTGCTGCTGCATGGGACCGAGGACCCGCTGGTCCCCGTGGAGGCGTCGCAACGCCTCTACGACCTGGCGGTCGCGGCGCCCGTGCGGGACCTGAGTCTCTATCCGGAGCTACGCCATGAGCCGTTCCGCGAGCTCGAGCGGGAGGTCGTCTTCGGTGATGTCGCCGCGTGGCTGACCGCGCAAGGGATTACCCTCATCCACCCCTCTTCCTTCACCCCCCGAGCCTCTCTCTCAGTTGCGGGAGCACCCCTCACCCCCCAACTCCCTCTCCCGCGGTCGGGAGAGGGGGAGTGAAGGTGTTGACCGCCGTGGCGATTGTGCGGGCGGTCTCATATGGTCGTGTCGGCGCGGGTATGGCTTTCCTGGTGGCGCCGAGCCCGATCGCGGCGCTCTGGTTGGGAACCGCGCGTGACGACGTGGGCGTGGCGCTATTGGCGCGCACGTTCGGGGTGCGCGACGCGCTAATCGGCCTTGGCGCCGTTCTGGCACAGCGCCAGGGGCAGCCGCTGCGCTATTGGATCGGGGCCGGGGCGGCGTCGGACGCCGCCGATGCCACGGTCAGCCTCGCCGCTTTCGCGCGGAATCCTAACCCGCTCCGGTTCCTGATCGCGGCGGTCTCGGCGGGCAGCGCCATCACCCTGGCGTGGTGCGCGTCACGAGTCGATTAAGCTGTCGCACCTCTACGTCAGTTATGTTACTGCTTCGCCACCTCGCGGAGTCGACGTAGCAGGTGCAGGTCAAGGCGCGGTTCGCCTTTAGCGAGGCGGATGAGCCAGGCCGTGCGCTCGGACTCCGGCAGCAACTCTACCCAGTCGTCGATCCGGTCTTCCGCCTGTTCCAGGGGCGCGTTGGAGGCCGCGGCGGTCGCGATCAGGCCATGGTCGATGTCGAGGAAGTCGACGAAGGCACGCAACTGTGGCGAGAGCTGTCCTAACCCGGGCGGCGTCGGCAACGTCGGCAGTTCCGCCGGCCCGCTATTCTCGTTCTCCTCGTCGTCGCTGCCCTTGTCGTCGTCATCGACATCATCCGCGTATTGAGAGGCCTTCAGACCGGCCAGATAGAGGGCGCGCAGGTCTCCGCGCATGATGTCCTCGCGCAGCAGCGCCAGCGCGGTCAGCAGTCCCTCGCCCTCGACCCAGCCCGTGCCCTCCTCCTCGGCAAAGTTGATATCAAGCACGAGGTGCTGCCCCGTCGTGGTCAGCGAGATCTCGTCGCAGGCGTAGTAGTACGGCTTGAGGCGGTCGACGTCGACCAGCGCGCGTGGGAAGCGGAACGCCAACTGCTTCGAGCCCCAATTGGCCACGTAGAGCATGGCGTCGAAGTGCGCCGCGAGCACCGTGAGCGGGTCGCCGCGAAAGTCACCGTAGGAGTACTGAAGATGGCCTGCGTCGGCGTCAGCTGGACGCGGCTGGACAGCGCGCGGACCTCATCCTGTTCCGCCGCGGTCAGCGGCCGGTCGATGGCCTGAAACTCATAATACTGCTACTCGCTCATGCGCGTCTATCCTCCAAGATGTCCGGCAAGGGGAGGGCGATCGCTCGTGCGCACAGTATAGTGGAAGAGCCGTCGGCAATGGATCGGCGCTGACCATCCAAGAGGTCAATCCAAGGTTATTTAGTTGTCGATCGCGTCGGCGATTCCGGGAGGGTAGGGGCGTATTGCATACGCCCAGGTCACGCCGCCACTGGGCGTATGCAATACGCCCCTACCCCGATCCAGCCGTCCTGCTCCGAGAACTACATAGCCCTAGGGTGGACTTGGCCACATGAAAGGTGACCTGTGTGGGAAGATATTCTCGCCGCAGGACGGCCACCATGTGGTGGCCATGTCGCATCGCGAACAGCGCCGGACCTCGC
>JAABUX010006026.1_pt1 | contig 14642 bp, 11 predicted proteins | sample 5561851 | NCBI WGS metagenome assembly JAABUX01 (sample SAMN10711883, study PRJNA513361) | rock metagenome | isolation source: Antarctica rocks | place: Antarctica: Victoria Land, Richard Nunatak red sandstone | collected 2016-01-03 | reverse complement strand
CCTCGCCCGAGACGAGCGCGGCGAAGCGGTCGCCCAGCCCCAGCAGGCGCACGATCAGGGCGATGTTGGAGGGCGGGGCAGAGGAGGCGATGACCTGCGGAACGCCCAACGCGCGGAAGTGCTCCACTAACGCGCGCGCTCCCGGCTGCATGCGCACCCCGTCGCGCTCCAGCGAGGCGCAGAACAACTCCTCCTTGCGCGCGCCGAGGACGGCCCAGCGTTGGGGAGACTCGTCGAAGCCCAGGAAGTCGCGCAGCACGTCCTCGTTGCGCCGCCCGAACGTGGGCAGGAATTGCTGGTAGGTCAGCTCACGCCCGTGCTCCCGCATTAGCCCCTGCCAACCCGCGTAGTGGTTGGCCTCCGTATCGACCAGCGTCCCATCCAGGTCCCAAACTGCTCCGAACACTCATCCTCCTTTTACCCTTGCTGATTGCGCCGGTGATCTGTCAGGTCAAGCAAATGCTATCCTCTATCACTCACAACGTATCACGAACGCGTCCTATGTCGCGCATAGGCCATGCCTCGCATGAAAAGGGGGAATCTTGATGGGTGAGAACAGTATTATCCCGAGCAGCGGCAACGTGTTCGCCGACCTTGGCATTGAGCAGCCCGAGGAGGCTCTGGCCAAGGCGCAACTCGTCAGCCTCCTCGCGGACATCATCGAGGAGCGTGGCATGACGCAAATGCAGGCCGCCAGCGTCCTGGGCATCGCTCAGCCCAAAATATCAGCCTTGCTACGCGGCCATTTCGATGGGTTCTCGCTCGAACGCCTATTCCGTTTGTTGATTGCATTGGACACGGATATTACAATCACCATGAAACCCAAGAGCGAGGAGCGCGGCCGTGTGCGGGTTGTGACGGCGGGCGCCTGACCTGCAAAATCCGTCCGTCTATCGCAGCCAGCATGGTGCGCGGAGGTGAGGTCAAGCCAGGTCAGCAAGGGCCGCAGGCGTTTCGGCGACTACATGCCGACCAACACTGACGGCAATCTCACTCGTCACTGGTGAGCGGGGAAGACGCCGAAGAACAGGGGGCGCCGCGGACGCAGGTTGATGGTGGAGACGGCGCCGGTGCGCAGGTCGAGCACCCGGTCGGGGCCACTGTCGGCCCCGGAATCGACGACGAGGTGGGTCGGGTCGATCCAGCCCAGCGGCGACGCTTTCAACTCCGTGACCGCGCGCGCGCCGTCGGCGGCCTCGATTACGATGTGCCCGCCGCTATCCACATCGGCGAAGCGGCGGCCATCGGGCGCGAGCACGGCCGTGTACGACGTCGGCGCTCCCGGTAGACGCCTCCGTCCGCCCGTCCAATCGTCGACGTAGGGGACCTGGCTGGCGCCGCGGATACAGAGCGTGCCGGCCGGGACGAGCGGGCCATAGGCAAATATCTGGTCGTTGTTCCGGCCCGGACACAGCGCGGCCAGGCGCCGGCCCGACGAGGCGTCGACCACGTGGTAGCCGTCGTAGGCAAAGTAAGGGTTGGGCGAGTTGCTTTGAGTGCCGGGCAACTGCGCCACGGCCAGCGCCAACGCGCCGTCGTGCCAGGCTACCGGCCACTCATAGGCGCTTCGCGAGCGGAAGATCTCGACGCTATGGCAGCCGCGGACGATGGCGCCGGGGTGGCCGCATATCAAATCCTGCACGTAGATGCGCGTGGTCGTGGCGCCGTTATGGATGCGCATGCGCGTGCCGTTGGCGCTTATATAAGCGTCGCTGTAGGTCAGCACCCCGACCGCGATGCGGTGGTCGTCGGGGCTGACGGCGAAGGTGGCGTGGGCATGGGCATTACCGGGCACGGTCGTCACGAGGGCAACCGCGCCGTCGGGAGCGAGGGAGCGCACTCGACGATCGCCGTCGAGGAAATAGACGCGCGTGCGCGAGGCGCTGATCGGAGGAAGTGGCATGGACACGGCGCCGCCTCCCTGGCCGTTGCCGATCTTGATATCCGCCCGTCTGGCCGCCCTGGTCACGGCGACGATACCGCCCGCTCGGTCGACCAGCGCCACGTCGTACTGCCCCGTCGCCTGCACGTCGGCCACCAGCACGCCCAGCGGACCGTGGGCCGCGTGGGGCGTCGCGGGCGCCACGCGTGCCGCGGCGCCCGACGTAGCGGTTGCCGCGACGGTCGCGATGGCCGCGGCGCCTGCCATCGCTTTCACGGTAGCAAGGCCAGCGCCGTGGGGACGAGCAACAGGCCCAGCGAGATAGCCGCGGCCGGGCAAGGGCGCGGTGGACAGGCCCATGAGAAGCTTCCCTTTCGTCGATGAATGTCCGTCGTCCGTCAAGGGCCACGGTCGCGAAGGATCCGGGTTAGGGCGCGGCCGGCGCGGCCGGCGTGGCGCCCGTCCGCTCGTTGGACCGCTCGTTCGTCGCCGGCCCCCCTTCCGCCGGCTCCCCGCGCGGGTCCGTCGCCAGCACGGCCTGCGCGCCCGTCGCCAGCACGGCCTGCGCCACGGTCCGGGCGTCTCCCCCGCGCAGCTCTCGCCAGGCCGCGATGCCGATGGCCTGAAGCACGCCCGCCAGGGGCGCTCCGAAGAGCGCGCCCCACAGGCCGAACAGCTCGCTGCCGGCGACCAGCGCGAGCAGCGCCGTCGCCGGATGGATGCCCACCGCCTTGCCCATGATGCGCGGCCCGACGACGTCGCCCTCGATGATGTGCACAAAGACGAAGTAGGCCAGGACCAGCAGCGCCGTCAGTGGGCCCTGGAAGAGGGCGATCAGGACGCAGATGGTCCCGGAGATGAGCACCCCCACGATAGGGATGAACTCCATGAAGAACGCCAGCACGCCCAGCAGCGCGGCGTAGGGCACGTGCAGGACGAGCATCCCGGCGCCGACGAGGGTCCCGATCAGCGCCGCCAGCGTCAGTGTGCCCCGGATGTAGCCGCCGACGACCTGATTCACGATCGCGATCAGCAGGCTGGTGCGCCAGCGCTGGGTCCCGGGCGTCTCGCGCCGCAGCCGCCGGGCGATCGCGGGGCCGTTCGCCGTAAGGTACACGCTCAGGATCAGGATCAGGATGATGTCGATGAGCGTGCTGACGATCTCCGACACGAAGCGCAGCGACTCCTTCGCCGCCGTCGTGCCCACGCCCTGCAGCGCGGCGATGACCTGTTGCTGCGTGTTGCGGAACGTGGCCGCCGTGACCCCGAAAGGCCGCAGCAAGGGTAGCGCCTGCGGCTCGATCTGCTGGGCCTGCCGCGCGTAGTGGGGCAGGTTGCCGACCAGGGCCGTGACCTGCGTGGCCGCAGTGACGACGAGGAACGCCACCAAGCCGAGCACCACGCCGAAGCCGAGGACGTAGGCCACGGCGATGGCCAGGCCTCGCGGCATCCGGTGCGCCAGCAGGGACACCAAAGGGGTCAGCGCGAAGGCCGCGATGCCGCTCAGCAGCAGCGTCAGGACCGTTTTGGCGACATGGCCCAGCATCCAGGCCCCGACCAGGAGCACAGCCAACCAGGCCAGCACGATCAGGGGAATGTAGAGCGCGCGTTGCCAGGACTGTGGCATGGGATAGTTTGCTTTCTCATTGCACGACGCTATGCGCTCCGCCGGCCGATCCAGCGAACGCTACGGAGACCGCAACACTGCGTCTCCAGATGCCAGTATACCACACACCTAAACGCTCTCACCTGGAACCCCTGTGTCGGGTACGGGGCTATAAACTTTAAACTTTACGTCGATGGAGGCGGAATCCCAGAGATTTTGGTCCGACCGTTCCCGTTGATAACCAACCGGGATGTCCGTCCGCGGCGATACCGTGGCGGAGGCTCGGCTGGCGCTCCAAGCGCGATCATCTGCTCCTCGGTCAACGTGGGAGCGACCATGCGCCTGTATGCCCGCAGAGTTGTTTCCAGCTTTTGTGGAATCTCGTTTGCCGCTGAACGCCGCATCAGCTTGGGGAACGGTTGTTCGTCCATGGTTACCGGATGCCGGAGAAAAGGTCGTCTTCGGGGATGGGCGCCTCGACGAGCGAGCGGGCACGCACGAACATTTCGGCCGATAGGATGCGGCGCGAGATGTCCTCGGGCAGCAGCATCATGAAGTGTTCGGCGCCGATCTGCGTGCGGTGCGCCTGCAGTGCCGCGCGCTTCTGGGCCACGTAGTCGCCCACGTCGACCCGCGTTGTGATCTCGTCGTCGGGCGTGGTCATGTCCGTGAGGTCGACATCCTCGCGGCTAAAGGGACCGTCGATGCCGCGCTCGCGCATGATCTCACCCATCTCCTGTATGCCGGAGCGGGGGATGGCCGTATAGTAGAGCTTCTGGGCCTGCCACGGCGCCAACCCCTCGGCAAGCTGCTCGGGAAAGCACGCAGGGTCGGCCGCCATGTCGAAGGCGGCGACGGCGGCGTGGTGCGCCGCGATGTGGTCGGGGTGGCCGTAGCCCCCGTACGGATTGTAGGTGACCACGACCTGCGGCCGCGCCTGACGGATGATGCGGGCCACGCGCCCGGCCGCCTCGGTGGGATCGGCATTGTGAAAATTGCGCGGGTCGGCGTTATCGGGCGTGCCGACCATGCCCGAGTCGCGGTAGCCCAGAAAATGCAACTCGGCGACGTTCAGGATAGCGCAGGCGCGGCGCAGTTCCTGTTCGCGAATCTGGGCCAGACGCCCGCGCGCCTCGTCGGGGTCCAGGTCGGGGTCGTGGATCTCGCCGACCTCGCCTCCCGTGGAGCAGATCAGCACCGTGTGGATGCCCTCGTCCGCCGCGCGAGCCAGCACGCCGCCGGTGCCGAACACCTCGTCGTCCGGGTGCGCGTGCACCGCCAGTAGCGTCAGCCTCTCGTTCCCGTTCTCGTCGTCCACGTATCCCTCTCCCGCGCAATAGTCTGTCGGCAAGCTGCTCAATCAGCTACTAACAGTTTATACTCCGTATGCTGAAACTCCGGCCCTGGGGTTGCATCGCATCGAGGCCGGTGTCTTCTCGCGCAATCCGCCGTCGGGGCGCGTGTTGGAGAAGGCGGGCTTGAGGGCCGAGGGCCTACTGCGCGGCTGCTGTCGCAAGGGCGAGGCGTTCGAGGACGTCATCATGTATGCCATCCTGCGCGACGACGCGGAACTGGTGGACGACCTACACTGAGGCCATGGACACGGTATCGGTAGAGATAGGCGGCCTGGCCTCTCGCGTCGGAGCCTACATCGAGCGATACGCCCTGATTGTCCCCGGCGACACGGTCGTGGTGGCCGTCTCGGGCGGCGCCGATTCGCTGTGCCTGCTCTACCTGCTCCACGCCCTGGCCCCCGCGCTCGGCTGGCGCCTGCACGTGGCCCACCTGGACCATACCTTGCGGCCCGACTCGGCCGCCGATGCCACGTTCGTGGCGGCGCAGGCCGCCGCGTTGGGTCTGCCCTGCGCGACGCGGCGCCAGGACGTTGCGTGGCTGGCGCGGCAACGCCGGCTCTCGCCCGAGCATGCCGGCCGGCTGGCCCGCTACGCCTTCTTACGTGAGGTAGCGACCGAGGTAGCGGCGCCCATCGGCCCGCCACGGACCACCCCCATCGCCACCGGCCACACGCGCGACGACCAGGCCGAGACGTTGCTGTTGAACCTGGCGCGCGGCAGCGGTCTGGCCGGCGCGGCGGGGATGCTGCCCGCTCGCGCCGGCATCGTCCGTCCGCTGCTGGAGGTAACGCGGGCCGAGACCGAGGCCTACTGCGCGGCGCACGGGTTGGCGTCACGCGAGGACGAGAGTAATCGATCCCCGCGCTATGCGCGCAATCGCCTGCGCCAGGAGGTGTTGCCGCTGCTGGAGGCGGTTCAGCCGTCGGCGCGGGCCAATCTGGCTCATGCCGCGCGCCGCCTGGCCGGCGACCTTGCGCTGATCGAGCGTCTCGCCGCTTCGGCGCTGGACAGGGCCATGACCGTCCAGCCGGGTGTCCCTGTCCAACCGGACGTGGCCATTGAAAGCGGCGTGTGTGTGGACAGCTCCGCGCCGCCTACCGAGCGTACCTCCCCGCTCGCGGTCCGGCTGCGCGTCGAGGGCTGGGCCGCGGCCGAGCCCGAGTTGCGCCCGCACATGCTGCGCCTGCTCCTGCGGCGCATCCTTGGACACGCCGAGGGGTTCGGCGAGCGGGAGTACGCGGCGATGCTGCGGGCGCTGGCGCCCGACGCGCCCCCCGTGACGCTGACCCTGCCTAAAGGGCTTGTGCTGACGCGACGGGGAGCCGAGGTTGTGCTCGGCCCGCCGCCGTCCCCGGCCAGCGCGCTTGGAGAATACCGACTGCCCGTTCCCGGACTTGTCCGTACGCCAGCGGGGGTGTTGCGAGCGGAGTATGCGCCGGCGCCCGCTGACTGGCGTGGCCTACCGCCCCACGAGGCGTACCTGGACCGCGCGGCGGCCGGGACGGAGTTGGTGGTGCGCGGCCGCCGGCCCGGCGACCGCGTGCAACCGTTAGGACTGGGTGGGACGTGCAAGGTGCACGACCTGTTGATCGACCGTAAGGCGCCGTGGACACAGCGCGACCGCATCCCTATCGTCGACGGGCCGCGGGGCATCGCCTGGGTGGCAGGAGTCTGCATCGGGGAGCTGTACCGCGTCCAGGGCGCGGCAGACTCGGCCGTGCGATTGACCTGGGAGCCTGTCGGGAAGTAGGAAGCCGCCTGCTATACTAAGGCGAGTTAGACCTATCAATATCCGTGGACACCCACCGCTTCTCGGCGCGGTTCCCCATCACGCATCTTACACCTCACCAGGGACGGAGGCCCAGCATGGACGCCAAATGGCTCCGCAACAGTTTCTTCTACATGATCGTCTTTGTTATCCTGATTGTCATCGTGTTCGCGGTGCTCAACCACAACAGCGCAACCAACGCGGACGGTATCACGACTTTGATGAGCAGCATCAAGACCGACGCGGCGCGCGGCTCCAATGGCACGGAGACGCTGGTTCAGGATGGGCTCAATCTGACGTTGACCGGACGGCCCAGCAACTTGCCGGAGTTGCATGCCGCGATGGGACCGAACGATTCGGTCACACAATACTTCCAGACCTACCACATTGATCCGGAGGCCACCCACCTGAACTTCCGGCCCAATCCGCCCAGTTCGCTGGGCGCCTGGATCGGTATCCTGGGCGGCTTCATTCCTGTGCTCATCTTCGGTGGCCTCTTGCTGTTCATGATGCGTCAGGCGCAGGGCAGCAACAACCAAGCGCTCTCGTTTGGTAAGAGCCGCGCCCGCATGTTCACGGGCAACCGCTCCAGCGTGACCTTCCAGGATGTCGCCGGGGTGGAGGAGGCCAAGCAGGAGCTGGCCGAGATCGTTGAGTTCCTCAAGTATCCTGAGAAGTTCGCTGCTCTTGGTGCCCGCATCCCCCGCGGCGTGCTGCTGATCGGTTCGCCCGGTACCGGTAAGACGCTGCTGGCGCGCGCCGTTGCCGGCGAGGCCGGCGTGCCGTTCTTCAGCATCTCCGGCTCCGAGTTCGTGGAGATGTTCGTGGGCGTCGGCGCCAGCCGCGTGCGTGATCTCTTCGACCAGGCCAAGCGCAACGCGCCCTGCATCGTCTTTGTCGACGAGATCGACGCGGTGGGTCGCCAGCGCGGCGCCGGCCTGGGCGGTTCGCACGACGAGCGCGAACAGACCCTCAACCAGATCCTAGTGGAGATGGACGGCTTCGACACAAACACAAACGTCATCGTCGTCGCCGCGACCAACCGGCCCGACGTGCTTGACCCGGCGCTGCTGCGGCCCGGCCGCTTCGACCGTCAGGTGATCCTGGATCGCCCGGACATTCGTGGCCGTCGCGCCGTGCTGGAGGTCCATGCCCGCGGCAAGCCGCTGGAGAAGAACGTCTCACTGGACACGCTGGCCAGGCAGACGCCCGGCTTCTCCGGGGCCGACCTGATGAATCTGCTCAACGAGTCCGCCATCATGGCGGCACGGCGCAACAAGCGCACCATTGGCATGTCCGAGCTCGAGGAAGCTATCGACCGCGTGGTGGCGGGCCCCGAGCGCAAGAGTCGCATCATCACGGTCAAGGAGAAGGAAGTGACGGCCTACCACGAGGTCGGCCACGCCCTTGTCGCGCGCATGTTGCCCAACCTCGACCCGGTGCACAAGATCACCATTATCTCACGCGGCATGATGGGCGGCTACACGCAACTGCTGCCAACAGAGGATCGCTATCTCTACACGCGTTCGCACTTCGAGGATACGCTGGCCTTCTGCCTGGGCGGCCATGCCGCCGAGCACATCGTCTTCGGCGAGATGACCACGGGCGCGGAGAACGACATCGAGCGCGCCACCAAGCTGGCCCGCAAGATGGTGATGGAGTACGGCATGAGTGAGCGGCTCGGCCCGCTGCAGTTCGGCCACAAGGAAGAGATGGTCTTCCTGGGCCGTGACCTTGGCGAGCAGCGCAACTATTCCGAGGCCGTGGCCGTGGAGATCGACCAGGAGGTGCGCCGCCTGATCACGCAGGCCTACGCCCGCGCCAAGGACATTCTGGAGCGCAACCGCGAGAAGCTCGACCTGGTGTCGCAGCGCTTGATCAAGGAAGAAACCCTGGATAACCTGACCTTCGACGCCATCCTGGGCATCGCGCCGCTGGAGCCTACGGCTGGCATCGCCTCGCTCCGTCTCACCGATCCGAACAATTCCGAGGCGTGACGTAGCAATTAGCCGTTAGTAATTAGCCGTTAGCTATTCGTGCGACGTATACGTAGGCCCCCTGGCATCCACGCCAGGGGGCCTATGCTTTTCTACATGACCCGCGAGCGATGCAACGTTGTACTGGGAGCGCGGGCGGCCCGCCCGCTTGGGTCGGCCTTCACAATGGTTGGGGGACCAACTCGAGTGACCACGATCAACATATGCACGATATGCACGTGGCTGTCTATGCAGCCGTGATCGACACCATTCCTATCCCGCAGAGCAAGGAGTGACGATGCCGCGTCAGCCCTATGACTTCCGCCGCTACTTGAACGTACGCACGGCCACGGCGCCGAGCTTCAGCCCCGATGGGAAACGGCTGACCTATCTGTCCGATGTGACGGGCGTGCCGCAGGTGTGGAGCGTCCCCGTCGAGGGTGATTGGCCCGACCAATTGACCTTCTACGACGAGCGCGTCGGCCAGGCCTCTGTCGCGCCTGACCGCGACGAGATCGTGTTTACCATGGACCATGGTGGCGACGAGCGCTTCGCCCTCTATCTGCTGCGGCGTGACGGCGCCGACATCGTCCCGCTGACCGACCGGCCTGCCGCTATCCACCAACTCGGCGGCTGGTCGCACGACGGCCGCTCGCTCGCCTACGCTGCCAATACGCGCCACCAGAGCTACTTCGACGTCTACGTGCTCTCCCTCGACGCACTCGACGCTGGCGGTACTGGTACGGGGGAGCCTCGCCGCGTCCTGGAGCAGGACGGTACAAACTACGCGCTCGGTTGGACGCCGGGAGGCCGCGTCATCGCCAGCCGCACGTACTCCCTGCAGCACAACGCGCTCTACCTGGTCGATCCGGCCAGGACAGGCGGCGCCGACGGCGCGCCGCTCCTGCTGACCCCCGACCTGGACGAGGCCTACTATGGCTCGCCCGTCGCCACGTCCGACGAGCGCGGGTTATACCTCGTCACCGACCTGCGCCGCGATGTCCTGGCCCTGGTCTACCTCGATCTTGCCACCCTGGAGGTGCGCGTGATCGACGCTCCGGACTGGGACGTGGAAGAGGTCGTCCTGACCCGCGACGGGCGCCTCCTGGCCTACGCGGTCAATGTCGACGGCTACTCCGAGTTGCGCTTGCGCGACACTGTCACCGGGGCGATGCTGCCCGTCCCGGCGCTGCCATCGGGCGCGTACACGCAGTTAGTGTGGTCGCCCGACGGCCGGCGCCTGGCCTTTACCCTCAACGGCGCCCGCGATAACCCCGACATCTGGGTCCTCGACATCGCCGAGGGCCGGGCCTGGCAGGTCACGCACAGCGCGCGCGGCGGCATCCCGCGAGAGGATCTGGCCGAGCCGGAAATCGTACGCTACCCTACCTTCGACGGGCGCGCCATACCGGCCCTCTTCTTCCCGCCACGCTCGGGGGACACTGAGGGGCGGGCACAGGGGCAACAAGAACGGGAACAGGAATCGGAACAGGGACAGGGGTTCGCGGCGGTGGTCGAGGTGCACGGCGGGCCGGAGTCGCAGCGCCGCCCGGTCTGGAGCGCCGCCATTCAGTATCTGGTCGGTCGGGGGTACGCCGTGCTCTCGCCCAACGTGCGCGGCAGCACGGGCTACGGTAAGGCCTACAGCCACCTCGACGATGTGCGCTTGCGCATGGACGCGGTGCGCGACCTTGCCCATGCCGTGGAGTGGTTGCGCGGGCAGGGAGCCGACCCGCGCCGCATTGCCGTGATGGGCGCTTCGTACGGCGGCTTCATGGTGCTGTCGGCCATCACCGCCTACCCGGACCTATGGGCCGCGGCGGTGGACATCGTGGGCATCGCCAACCTCGTCTCTTTCCTGGAGCACACCGGCCCGTGGCGGCGCGCCCTGCGCGAGCAGGAGTACGGCTCACTGGCCCACGACCGCGCTTTCCTAAAGGATATCTCGCCGCTCCACCGCGCTGGCGACATTCGGGCGCCCTTGCTGGTCATCCACGGGGCCAACGACCCGCGCGTCCCCGTCGGCGAGGCTGAGCAGATCGTGCGCGCGCTGGCCGAGCGCGAGCGGCCGGTCGAATACCTGCGCTTCGAGGATGAGGGGCACGGGCTGGTCAAGTTGCCCAACCGCATCAAGGGCTACAGCGAGATCGGTCTGTTCCTCGACCGCTGGCTGCGCCCCACCGGTTTATGATTGGTCAGTTTGTCATAAACACCCCTGATATGACAAAGATGTCCACTAGAATGACCCTAACTGTCAAACGACGGCTGGCTGATGACAGTACACTTCTTGTGGAGTGTGGAGACTGCGTCCAGCCCGCGCTACTCACCTCTCTTCCTGAGCCCGATGCGCTGCCGGCGTCAGGTCGATTACATTGGCAGACTTTATGCGGAAGGGCGGCACATGGCCAGACGCATCGCGGTGATCGACGACGACCAGGCCTTTTTGGATTTGCTCGGCGACTTGTTGGAGGATGAAGGGTACGAGCCGTACCTCTTCGCGGTCATGCGAACGGCTCATTGGAACCTGGATGAGGTCAACCCCGACGCGATTGTGCTGGACCTCCATCAGGACACGCCCGACGTGGGCTATCGGGTGCTCGAGAGTATCAGGCGCACGAGCGGACTGCGCGTTAAGCCGGTGATCTTATGCGCATGCGAAGCCGAGGAACAGATGGCGCGCCTCCGCGACGGCCAGGGTTGCGCCGTCCTACCAAAGCCTTTCGCCCCCGACGACTTGATGCGGTTGCTCGAGCGTCTGGTTAGCCCTCTCACTCCCGCTCCCCTTGCTCCCGCCATCACCTCCTGAGCCCGTTACGATCAGCGCGACGCATGGCTCGACTGGTGCGCGGCTACCTGGAGCAGGTAGGTTGCGTGGGTCCACCCGGCCGCGCTCGATAGGCCGCAGGGCCGTCATTATACGCTCTCGACGCGCGCTACGCCGCGTCGAGATACTCATGTAAGAGACTGGTCAGGGCTTCATCGTCGGCGAGGTGGCGCACGTGGGTATGCGGGTCGGCGGCTACCTCAGACTGCTCCTCCGGCGTCAGCGGGCCGACGATGACCACGCGCACGTGCTCGAGCGCCGCCATCGTGCGGATGGCCCGCAACAGGGACGGCGCGCGCCCATCCGCCACTTCGACATCCGTCAGCACAAGGGTTGGACGTATTTTGCCGACGAGGAAGAGCGCACGGTCCAGCGACGGTGCGGGCAGAGACCAATACCCCGCCCGCTTGACCGCATGTCGCCGGGCATCAAGCCGTGCGTCGTCAGAACACACCAATAAAATAAGATGTCGCGCCATAGTAGTGACCCTCTAGCCATAGGTGATGGGGAAGCCTTGCCCTTACAAAGAAGGACTTGCACATCCTATAGGCAGGAATGGCGCCAGGGGAGGGTTTAGACGACACAGCCGCGACGCGGACGCGCCCCCGGCCGATGGTCAAAATCCATTGGCCGGGGGCGCGCGAGGGCAGAGATGGATCAGTTCGGGGCTTAGCTGCCCAGGCGAAAGGGCGGGTAGGAGTCGGTCAGCCCGAGCAGGAAGGCGAACACGCGGGCGCTCCAGCGCAGGTAGCCGCCGAAGATGTCGCGTCCCCAATCGGGGTACTGGCCCGTGAACAATACGGGAATCCAGGTCACATAGAGGAGCACCCCGGCGACGAGGCCCACGATATAGAGCACGATGAGGTGCGGGATTAGCATGATTGTCTTGACCAGGATGCCGACGACGGGGATAGCATAGAAGCGATTGCCGGCCGGCGGGCCATAGAAGACGAGGCGCGCCTCGCCGTTCTGATTATCCCCGAGGCTGAACGACGGGTAGACATCGGACAGGCCGAAGACGAAGGCGTTGACGCGGGTGTACCAGCGGATCGCGCCGCCGACGAAGCTGTAGCCCCAGTCGGGGTAGCGGCCGCCGAACAGAACCCAGATCCAGAGCACGTACTGAGCCAGATAGACACAGGCGAAGAGAATGTAGAGCACGATGAGGTGCGGGATCAGGATGATCCCTTTGACCAAAATGCCGAGCAGCGGGACGGCATAGAAGCGGTTATACGTCTCTTGCAGCGGGAACTCGACGTCGACGGGGTAGCTGCCCCCCTGCGCCGGATAGGGGGCCTCCGAGGACTGACCGTACGCGGGATTCATCAATCCAACCTCCACCATGATTGGTTACTATGGCTACGGGTACTCCAGGGGGACATCCGCCCTTGCACCGCGCCTGCCCATACTCTACATAGAAGGCACAAAATTTGCAACAGTAAAATGCCTCTGCAGCGTTATTTTAGCGTCGATTTGAGGGATGCGCCTCCTCCATAGTAATGGTCTGCCGAGCCGAGAACGACATAACCCTGGACCCTCTGCGCCCGCTGGCGCGTGGCAAGGGGGAAAAGGGGCGGCTACTCCGTGACGCCGGTGAAGCTAAAGCGCCCAATCTTGAGCGCGGGGACGCGCGAGGCCAGCCACTCGCCCACCAGGCGGGTCTCGGACCCGATAGCCTGCACGTCGCGCAACGCCTCCAGGTAGCTCTGGGTGTAGCGCAGGTTCTTGACCGGGCGCGCCACCTCGCCATTCTCGATCAGAAAGGTCCCGTCGCGCGTCATGCCGGTGATGATGACGTGCAGCGGGTGGACCACGCGCGTGTAGTGAAAGTGCGTCACCAGCAGCCCGCGCTCGGTCGAGCGGATCAGCTCGTCGAGCGTGGCCGTCCCCGGCTCCATGAACATGTTGAGGGGCATGGGGCCGGCGAAGAAGCGCATTGTAGCCGGCAAGGCGTGCCCGTTGTTGGGGCGGCCCAGGCGCGCGGCGTAGAACGAGTCGGTGGCGATGTCACCGGCCACGCCCCGCTCGATCAGCGAGAGGCGCCGGCGTGGTAGGCCCTCATAGTCGAACGGCTGGGGCAGGCCCCTTGAGTCCTCGCCGTCGTCCCACAAGGTCACGTTCTCGCCCAGCGCGCGCTGCCCCTCTTTCCCGGCGATGAAGGAGCGGCCCTCGTCGACCGCCTTGGCTCCGAAGCCGAGCCGCGCCAGGAACGCGGTGATGTCGGCCACGGCCTCGGGCTGCAGGATGACGGTGTAGTCGCCCGGTGGCGTCACCACCGGATTCTGTGCCCGGCGGCCCGTCTCCACCGAGCGGCGCGCCAGGGCCTCGGCGTCGAGCGTCGCGATGTCCAAGGCGCGGTCCTCGGCGTAGCCGCTGCCGCTATCGCCGTTGGCGACGACGGTGATGGCGGCGCGCGAGAGCGGCGTGTAGGCAAAGACGCCCAGCGAGTTGGCCACGGCCAGTTCCTCGCCGCTCGTCGTGACCGAGCCGGACGCTCTCAGGCCGGCCTCGCGGGCCAGACGGCAGGCGACAGCGGCTAGCTCGGCGCGCCGCTCCGGCGAGCAGTCCGCCGTCGCGAGGCTAAAGGCGGCCTCGTTCGGCGCCCCGGCCGGAGCCGGCAGCCCCGGAAACTCGGGATTCTCCGGCGCCAGCCGCGCCACCGCCACGGCCTGCTCGCCCACGGCGGCAAGGCCGGCCTCGTCCAGGCGTGAGGTCGAGGCCGTGCCCACGCGGGTGCCTACCACGGCGCGCACGGTCAGGGTGGGCGACTCCTCGGCCACGTTCTGATGGATGTAGTTGTCGGCGAAGCGCGTCAGCGCGCTACGGGTATAGGAGAGGACGGCCTCGGTGGCGTCGGCGCCGGAGCGGCGCAAGACGCTCTCCAGCAGGCGCCGCGCGCCGTCGCGGCCCAGCATCCCCTCGTGGTTGGCCCCGGTCTCGCTCATCGTACCACCCCTATCCTGACGTTGCGGAAACGGGCCGGCGCGGCGCCGTGCCCCGTGTGGGCGACCTGCATGGGGCGGCCCTTGCCGCAGTTCGGCGTGCCCCACACGGTATAGTGGTCGCGGTTACAGATGGCGTCCATGGAGCCCCAGAAGCGCGGCGTGATCCCGGTGTAGGTGGCGTTCTTGAGCAGGTCGCCGCGCTTGCCGCCCTTGATCTCGTAGGCCACCTCGGTCCCGAACTGGAAGTTGAGGCGCTGGTCGTCGATGCTCCAGGAGCGGTTGGTCT
>JAABUX010006025.1_pt1 | contig 14642 bp, 17 predicted proteins | sample 5561851 | NCBI WGS metagenome assembly JAABUX01 (sample SAMN10711883, study PRJNA513361) | rock metagenome | isolation source: Antarctica rocks | place: Antarctica: Victoria Land, Richard Nunatak red sandstone | collected 2016-01-03 | reverse complement strand
GCTTGCGTGTGTATCCATCCGGTGAGGGCCGTGGCTGGATGCGATCAGGCTGCGGCGGCGGTGTCCTGGTTGGGTTTGCGCCAGTTCCAGGGCAGCAGCTCATGGAGGCGGGATGCGGGATGGTCGTTGATCCGGCGCAACACGTCAGCGAGCCAGGCGCGTGGGTCGGTGTCGTTCAGCTTGGCAGTGACGATGAGCGAATACATGGCCGCGGCGCGGTCGCCGCCGCGATCTGATCCGCAGAACAACCAAGACTTTCTTCCGAGGGCCACGCCGCGCAACGCCCGTTCGGCGGCATTGTTGGTCAGGCAAATGCGCCCGTCTTTGGTGAACCGGCTGAACGTGTCCCAGCGCTTGAGCATGTAATCCATCGCCTTGGCGGCATCGGCGTGGCGGGACATCTTGGCGCGGGCGGCGCGCATCCAGGTCTCCAGGCCGGTGACCAGGGGTGCGATGTGCTTCTGCCGCACGGCCAGGCGTTGCTCCGTGGGCAGGCCGTTGATCGTGCGCTCGGCGTCAAAGATGGCGTCGATCCGGCGTACGGCTTCGGCGGCCAGCGGGGCGCGTGCAAGCTGGGCCAACTCGAATAGCTTGCGGCGGCCATGCGCCCAACATCCTGCCTCGGCGATCGGCCCTGGCTTGCGGGCCTCATGGTAGAGGTCCCCAAACCCGGCATAGGCGTCGGCCTGCAGGATGCCGGCGTAGCCTGCCAGGTGCTTGTTGGGGTGCTCGCCCCGGCGGTCGGGCGAGTAGTGGAACACCGCTGCCGGCGGCGCCGGCCCGCCGAACGGCCGGTCGTCGCGCACGTAGGTCCACAGCCGCCCGGTGCTGGTCTTCCTTTTGGCCAGCACCGGCACGGTGGTGTCATCGCCATGGATGCGATCTGCCGCCAGCACGTGCGCCCGGATCAGCGCGGTGAGCGGCGCCAAGGTGGCCGTGCAAGCACCAACCCAGTCCGCCATCGTGGACACGTCCAGCTCGATGCCCTCACGCGCAAAGGTCTCGCTCTGGCGGTTGAGCGGCAGGTGCTGCCCAAACTTCGCTTCCAGGATGGTGGCCAGCAACTCAGGCCCAGCACGCCCGCGCGCGATGGGGTGGAACGGCGCCGGCGGCTGGCTGACGGTGTCGCACGCCCGGCACGCCATCCGCTCGCGCACGGTCTGCACCACCTTCCAGTGCCGAGGCACCACCTCCAGGGTTTCGGTCACGTCCTCGCCGAGCTTGGACAGCTTGCCCTGGCAGCATGGACAGGAGGTCGGTCCTGGGATGACCACCCGCTCACGCGGCAAGTGCGCCGGCAATGGCCCACGCACCGGCTTGCGGCGGATCGGCTTGCGGGCAGGCATGCCCTCCATCTCGGGATCAAGCGCCGCCTCGTCCTCGGCCGCGGCGGCCTGCACCTCCTCGAGTTGCAGCTCCAACTGGTCCAGCAGCTTGCGCCCGCGCTCGGACGAGGCACCGAACTGCTCGTGCCGCAGCTTGGCGATCAGCAGTTTGAGATGGGCCACCATCGCTTCGGCCCCAGACGCGCGCGCCTCCGCCTCGCGACGCGCCAGCTGCTCGGCCGCAAGCGCCGTGCGCTCCTGCAACAGGGCGGCGCGCAGCGCTTCGATGTCGTCCGGGGCAGGGTCGGTGGCGGGCGTCACAAGGAGGAGTCAACCACACCCGGCGCCGGCTGTGTACCCCTTTGTGCCGTACGGCTACACCGGATGCGTCAGCCGGCCATCTCCGGCCGCCAGGTCCGCTGCGGGGCTCTCCAGTCGATCCCCTCCAGCAGCATCGAGAGGGTGGCCGAGGTGAGCGAGACGACGCCCTCCTTGGCCTGCGGCCACACGAACCGGCCCCGCTCCAACCTCTTCACATACAGCGACATACCCGTGTCGTCGTGCCAAAGACATTTCACCAGGTCGCCGCGGCGGCCCCTGAAAATGTAAAGATCACCCCCGTGCGGGTCGCGCTCCAGCGCTTGCTGCACCTGCAACGCCAGGCCGTTCATCCCGCGACGCATGTCAGTGGTCCCCGCCGCCAGCCACACCCGCACGCCAGAGGGCATCGGGATCACCGGCGCACCGCCGCCATCACGCGCCGCAGCGTCACCAAGCCGACATCCGCGCCCACCCGGATGCAGGTGCCGTCCGGCAGCGCAATCTCGATCCCGCCCGTCTCAGCCGCTGCCGCCTGCGCCACCTTGCCCGGACCAGGCAGCGCGAGCGGGGCACGGTCGGGCGCCGCCGCCTCGTGTGTGACCTGCACCGGCATGAACACCGGCATCGGCCCCGGCGCCAACACCCCGGTGCGGACCTGCTGGCGCCAGTTCCACAGCAGGCCGCGGCTTACCTCGTGCCGGCGCGCCACCGCAGCGAACGAGGCCCCTGGCGCCTCAACCTCGGCCACGATCCGCAGCTTCTCCTCCAGCCACCAGCGACGCCGCCGCTCAGCCCCGGTGATGATCTCCATCCAGACACCCGCCCCCGATCTTAACAGCGCTCGTACAAGCGCCGCTAAGATCACCAACCAAGTTCATATCCGCCAGGCGGTGCTCGCCGGACGGATACCTTGCGTGTGCGTCCGAGTACACGAGATCCGGCCAGCTCACGGTAACAAGCCAGGCGTTTGGTTTAACAGTGTTCTTTGACCGACAGAGCCCTTGTGACCATATTTTACACATATCCTGAATCTATCCCTTCTCCTGGACTCGCCTCCGCGCTGGTCACTGCTGTTGCTTCAGGCGGCTGCGGCACCACCCGACTGCATCAGAAAGGTGGATGAACCCGGATTAAGCGGCTGGAATGCGTCAGATTATGCAGCTGGACTGCATTCCTGTCGTTTAACGGGTGTCGGGCAACAGGGTATCGGCACCGACATCGGCGGGCGTCACGACGCGATCGGAGAAAGCCCTTCCTCCGACGCTGACCCTGAGCGACGGGTTGCGCGAACCCAAGCGCGCCATCTCGACCGTGCGTGCCATCCGCGGGAGCATATGATCCCGGCGGAACGCATCGCTAAGCGAGAGATGCATCGCGTCGAAGCGTCCAGAACGAAGCTGCTCCACCAGCGAGTCGGGGTCCCCGGGGACGGCGATGGTCACGCTCCAGCCAGTCTCGTGCAGCGCGTCGGACGCAAGGGCCGCGCCCAGGAAATGCACCTCGCCTGGGACCGGTGCAACGAGGACCCTTCCCTCGGATGCGCCGTGGCAGCGAAGGATGCGGGAGGCACCCAGCCGCCGCACCGCCGCTTGCAGCCAGTGCAACCCGAACGTGACGTCGGCCTCGGTGCACGTGTCCTCAAGCCACATGTCGCCCAGGATGCGTGCGGCCGGCTCAAACAATGATGTCCGCACGAACGGCCGAGACCCGGCATGGGCGGCCTCCCCGACAAGCGCTTCCACCGGCTCCACCTCGGTCCCAAGCAGCAGCCTGGCCAGTTCGGCGGTGCGCGGATGCGCGCGGGCACCTGCAAGGCCATGCCGTGCGGCGACCTCGGGCAGAACCCGGGACTGCACGAGGTCCGCCAGAAAAGCGGCTGATCCCGTGCGGGGCCACATGCGGGATGGGGCCAGGCGTGCGAGCGCCGTCGCCACGTGGCCGGGGTTCCGCCGCAAGTCCTCGATCACCGTTGCCGGCAGCTGGATCACATCCGGCGTCGCGAAGGACCCGGGTGCCGCGAGCTTGAGGTCCCACCCGGAGAATGTCCTGCTACGCACCGAACCACGGCTCAGGACTTCGATGTCGGTATGGCGGCCGTCGTTGCTGATGGACTGCATGATGCGGGAAAGGCTGTCTTGCGGCCCCTCCAGCCACTGGAAGAACCGGCCGTCGTCGTGGAGCATCAGGCTGGTGATCGCCTCGGCTCGGTTGCGAGCCTGCGCCGCCCGCGTGAGGTGCAACAGGTCGTTGCCCGAGAAGGAGTTCACCGCCCGGCTGCGATAGACGATACTCGACAAGGCGGGGGCCGCACTTGCCTGGTCGAATGACATGGGTGGTGCGGCGGTCCGGACCTGGGTCTGAAGCTTTGGCAACGCCGTCCTCCTGTTATGCCGGGAGGAGGGCCGGCGGACGCGGGCATCCTGTCCCGCTACGCGCTTGACGCGTATGGGGCAGCCCGCGTCTTGCCGGGGCACCCCACCCGGGGATTTCTGTGCTGCGGCAGGTCTCCTGGCTCGCGGGTCGCCGCCCGGGTCCGGCCTTCCCGGGAGTTATGGTTCCCAGTGACACGAATGGATCCGGCCTCGCCGCTGACAGTTGCGGGGGCAGCCCCGGCCTTGGCTTGCGCCGCACCGGGTTCCCTCGTAGCTCCGCGCCCCCTGGAGGCGCGGAGAACCGTAGCAGGAGGCAGAGTTCCATTACGGCCACGTGACGTCAAACGGATTCGATTGTGCGCCTGCAAAGGCCGGTGTGAAGTTCGGGCGTCGGCGGGATCGGCGCCCGGCACCACCAGGCAGGCTTGCTCAGGCCCGCGGACGTTCCCGCATGGTCCTGGCGGCCGCGACCATGGGCCGGCATGAGCTGATCTCCTTGAACCCGATGCACCAGGTTGTCGTAGGCTGGAACCGCCCGCTGCGCATCCTCTTCGCCCAAGTTCTGAATGCGACCGCCAGCAGGGACAGCGACAAGCGCACGATTCTCCTTGATCACTACAACCCGAGGTCATCGCGTTACCGTGTATGATCTAACGCATTGCCACAGTAGCCAGACAGGCAACCCAGGCGCCATCCCACGCCTAACACCTCCAACCTCGGTCAGGCCCAAGGGAGTGGAGTGTGACAGGGGTCGGCATCAAGGTGGCAGCGGTGCGGGTATTGCTCGTCGAAGACGAGGGCCTGATCCGGCTGGTGGCCGCGGAGGCTCTTCAAGATGAGGGCTTCGAGGTGGTCGAGGCTTGGGACGGCGACGAGGCGGCCAGGCTGCTCAGCGGCTCCGGCACGTTCGACGTGCTGTTCACCGACGTGGGGATGCCCGGCGTGCTGGACGGCGTGGATGTTGCCGTCCATGCCCGGAGGCGGCACCCCGCAATCCATGTGCTGGTCGTGTCCGGCTACGCGCCGAACCTCATGGCCCGACTGGGCGTTCTGGAGCCGAGCGCTCACTTCATGAGCAAGCCCTACATCCTGGCGGAGCTGGTGGCCAAGCTGAACCACCTGGTCAAGGCGGCGTGACCCCGGTGCTCACGTCGCCAGGCGGGCCTTGCTCATCCGCAGCGTAACCACCACGCCCCCCAACAGCCAGTTGACCGAGACGGAGCCGCCGAGCTGGCCCGACATGCTTTGGGCGACGAGCCTGCTCCCGAAGCCCGGCCTTGCCGTGGGCGCGGCAACAGGTGGCCCGCCCCGTTCCGTCCAGACCACCACCACGTCGCCGTCGTGGTCGGCGCACGACACGTCCACCGCGCCATCGGTCGCCGAGAGTGCGCCATACTTGAGCGAGTTGGTCGCCAGTTCATGCACCACCAGGGCCAGCGTCGTGGCCGCGGTCTCCCCCACATGCACCTGCGGCACGCAGACGCTGACGCGGTTGCCCATGGCTGGCCCATCCGCATAGGGCGCCAGCAGGACGGCGAGCATGTCGCCAAGGAGCGCGTCCTCACCGGCTTCCTGGCCAGGGCCAGGGCGGATGAGATCATGGGCACGCCCCAGGGCGGCCAGCCGCTGCGTCAGGTCGTGGGCCATCTCGGTTGTCGATGCCGCCGAACGCGCAGCGAGGCTGGTGAGCGAGGAGGCGATGGCGAACAAGTTCTTGACCCGGTGGCTCATCTCCCCGGCCAGCATCTCGCGGGCTTCCTCTGTCTGCTTGCGCTCGGTCACGTCGAGGAACACGCCAAACATGGCACGATCGACGATGCCCTTGTCGCCCCCTTGGCCGCGGGCCGACACCCAGCGGACGGCACTGCCGTCCTGGATGCGGAAGTCGATCTCATAGGCACCCACAACCTCTCGCGTCGCCTGGAGGGCCGTCCGGACCCGGTTGAGATCGGCCGGGTGGATGCGCACCGACAGGTCCTCGAAGGTGATCTGCCGTTCGCACCTCTGCACGCCCCAAAGGCTGTGCGCGTGTTCGTCCATGGCGATTTCGCCAGTGTCCACATTCCACGACCAGAGTGCGACCCCGGCCGCATCGGTGGCGATGCGCAGGCGTTCCGCATCCCACACCAGGGCGCTTGCCCCTTCCCACGACACGTCGTTACGCCCGGTCGAAGGGCTGGGATGCCCAGGACTGGCCGGGAGCCTCGACATCGGCGCCTGACGCCTCCAACAATTGACTGACGCGCTTGGTCCCGGCCCAAACGTCCGCATGGCCCCTGCCATCGAGCATCCGTTGTGCAAGACCGAGTGCTTCCGGGTGGTCGGCACACCTTGCACGAAGATTGCTGACGGTAGGCCCGGTGCTGTCCAGCAAGTTGATTTGGTAGTCAGCCATTATGCCTCCCAGTTCCGTATAAGGCGGGGAGGGCAAGTGCCTCATCCGTCGCCAGCGCCTTAGGTCAGCCATTGCCGGTGATGGAAGGGCTTATGGCATGGAACCTTGATCGGAAGATGCAGGCGATTGGGAGTCAGGCGCACGTCCTTACATAGGTTCCACGTTCCATTGCTCTCCAGCCCCCATGCCGGAACCTTCTTTTGCAGAGAGCCGCCAGATTGGACGTTGGGATCAATGCTACCTTTGGGGCGGCCGGCCGACGGCACCGTCAACTTGGCTGCTGACTGGCTTGCGAGGTGGAGCCGAGCCCGGTAGGCGGACGCGATGATGACACCTGCCTGCCCCTTCAAACACGTGATCGGCGACGGGCTGCGCTCGCGCACCGACCGGCGTCGGGCAACCGAGGTGGACGTTGCCGCCCATGCGCTCAATCGCATGCTGGAGTTCAGACGCCCGATCTCAGTCCGCATCGCCTGACCCCCGAGCGGGGCTGGGGCAACTGCTCCTGCATACCTGATTTATGCAACACGGCTACCTGCCATCCCTGCCATACAATAGCTTTTGCTTCGGCCAGCTTTCACGCACTGTAACAATGGTGCCGCATCCCCGCGCGAACGGCCCAGCGTGACCCAGCACCTCTGCGCACCGGCTCAATGAAAGGACAGATCATGGCGGACCAGGGCTTGATGACACGGAAATCCGTGGACGAGATCGTGAGAAGCGGCGAGGCCGACGGCCACAAGCTGTCCAAGACGCTCGGCCCGTTCAGCATCACCGCCATGGGCATCGGCGCCATCATCGGCGCGGGCATCTTCGTGCTCACCGGGACGGCGGCGGCGCAGTATGCCGGCCCGGGCATTATGCTGTCCTTCGTGCTGGGCAGCATCGTCTGCGGCTTTGTCGGGCTGTGCTACGCGGAACTCGCCGCCATGCTGCCGGTCAGCGGCAGCAGCTACACCTACACCTATGCCACGCTGGGCGAGGTCTTCGCCTGGATGATCGGCTGGGACCTGATCCTGGAATATGCCATGGGGGCGGCGACCGTCGCGGTCGGCTGGTCCGGCTACGCCGCCAGCATCCTGCGCAACGTCGGCATCGTCATCCCGCCGACCTTCGCCGCGGCGCCGGGCACGGACGTGACACTGGCCGACGGCAGCACCGCCACGGCCATCATCAACCTGCCGGCGGCGCTGATCATCGCCGCCATCACCGCCCTTCTCGTCATGGGGACCAAGGAGTCGGCGCGGCTCAACAACATCATGGTCGCGGTCAAGCTGACCGTCGTGGTGGCGTTCATCGGCCTGGGCGCGTTCTACGTGAACCCGGCGCACTGGCACCCCTTCATCCCCGAAAGCACCGGCGAGTTCGGCCATTACGGGCTGAGCGGCATCCTCCGCGGGTCCGCTGTCGTGTTCTTCGCCTTCATCGGCTTCGACGCCGTTTCCTGCGCGGCGCAGGAGGCAAAGGCGCCGCAGCGCGACATGCCCATCGGCATCTTGGGGTCTCTCGTGATCTGCACCTTGCTCTACATCGCGGTGGCCGCGGTGCTGACCGGGCTAGTGCCGTACGGCCAGCTCAACGTGTCCGACCCGATCGCCAAGGGCGTCGATGTGATCGGCCTCACCTGGTTCTCTATCCTGATCAAGATCGGCGCATTGTGCGGGCTGACCACCGTCATCCTGGTGCTGCTCTACGGACAGAGCCGGATCTTCCTCACGATGTCGCAGGACGGGCTGCTGCCCCGCATGTTCGCCCACCTGCACCCGACGCTGAACACCCCGTACCGCAGCCAGATCCTGATCGGGGTCATCGTGGCCGTCGTCGCCGCGCTGGTCCCGATCAACGTGCTGGGCGAGATGGTCAGCATCGGCACGCTGTTCGCCTTTGTCCTGGTGTGCGGCGCCGTGATCTACCTGCGGCGCAGCGCCGCCCGCACCTATCGGCCGTTCCGCGTGCCCGGCGTGCCGATCGTACCGATTGGCGGCATCCTGTTCTGCCTGCTGCTGATGAGCGGGCTGCCGCTGTTCACCTGGCTGCGCCTGGTCATCTGGATGGCCGTCGGCTTGGCGCTGTATTTTGTGTACGGCCACCGCATTCGGTGCTGCGGCATCCGTCCAAGGTGCGGGAACCGCTGGCTTAACCATCCGCCGGCGCCAGCGACATCTGGCGCCGAACGATGGGAGAGGGGGATAAGGCTCTCTCTAAACCACGTCTAGTTTGAGAGTCGTGGTTTCCCGACATCCCCCACCCGAGCGCAACGGCAGCGGGGGGCATCCCAACGGCCCGTCTGCCTCGCCAGCCGCCCGACTCGTTTCAGCTTCGTCCGCTTTTTCATAGAGACAAGCCGTTACGCCAGTTCTGGCCAGCATAGGTCACTGCGGGCGTGGTTCAAAGCCAGGTCACATGATGAAGCTGGGTTGGTGCTGGCAGGACGGATGATGGCACCCTCACGCTTTCAGCGGTGGTGCGAGTATGGACCGAGGTGTTGGCGCAGCAGCAGGGCTGCCCGGGAGTGACCGCAAGGACCTGGCCGTTCAGGCGTTGGCCGGTTCGGGGACGGTCAGCGATTTGGCTACCCGGCACGGGGTGAGCCGCAAGTTCGTCTACCAGCAGACGCACAAGGCTCGTGCTGCGCTGGACAACGCGTTCTCGTCGGCCACGCCGGACAGTGAGGTGCTGTTCGAGGTGGCGGTGACCAAGGCCTGGCTGCGCCAGGTAATCGTCGGGCTGACCCTGATCTGCCGCAGCGCGTATCGCGGCGTCGTCGAGTTCTTGCGCGACTTGCTGGGCGTGCCGATCAGCCTGGGCTGCATCCACGACGTGCTTCAGTCGGCCATGCGGCAGGCGAGCACGATCAACCGCGACCAGGACCTGTCCGGCATTCGTGTGGGCTTGCACGACGAGATCTTCCAGGGCGCCACGCCAGTGCTGGCCGGCGTCGATGCCCAGTCGACGTACTGCTACATCCTGGCGGCGGAGCGGCATCGTGACGCCGACACCTGGGGCGTGCACCTGCTGGATGCCACCGCGCAGGGGCTCGATCCTGACTATACGATCGCCGATGCCGGGCAGGGCTTGCGCGCCGGGCAGAGGGCGGCCTGGGGCGACACGCCGTGCCACGGCGATGTGTTCCACATCCAGCGCCGGTGCGAGGGCCTCGCCAACACGCTGCAGCGCCTTGCCACGGGCGCCACGTCGCGGCGCAAGGCACTGCAGGCCGGGATCGGCCGCGCCGGCCAGCGGGATCCAGACAGCGAGCTTGTCGTCCAGCTGGTGCTGGCCCGTCATACGGAGGCTCGGGCGTCATGCCTCGCCCGCGATGTCCGAACGCTCGTCCAGTGGCTGAGCCACGACGTTCTGGCCCTGGCCGGCCCGGACCTGGCGACGCGGCAGGAGCTGTTCGACTTCATCGTCAAGGAGTTGGCGGCCCGCGAGCCCGAGGATCCACGGCGCATCCGCCCGGTGCGCGTCGCACTGCAGAGCCAACGCGATCACCTGCTCGCCTTCGCCGGCGTGCTCGACCGCAAGCTGGCCGCGATCGCGCGCACCCACGCCGTCCCCGAGCCCGTGATGCGGGAAGCCTGCATGCTGCGCCGCTTGCCGAGCACTTCGCCCGCGTATTGGCAGGGATGGAACCGGCTGCGCGCGCAGATCGGGGGCAAGTTCCACGTCCTGTTCGACGCCGTGTGCCAGGCCATGGCGGACACGCCGCGCAGCAGCTCGCCCGTGGAGAACCTCAACTCACGGCTGCGCACCTACTTCACCCTGCGCCGCCATCTCGGCGGGGCGTACCTGGACTTGCTGCGGTTCTTCCTCAACCACCGCCGCTTCCTGCGCAGCCGGCACGCCGAGCGCCAGGGCAAGAGCCCGCGCGAGCTGATGACCGGCCACGGCCACCCGCACTGGCTGACCCTGCTGGGTCTGGGACCGCTTCGGCCCCAGCGGGCTTGAGCACGGGGAGGCCGGCCGCCTCCCGCACAGGACACCCTTCCGATCGAAACCGGCCCTCACAGGCCGACAGTCTTCGCACGCCCGTGCGACCCAAAAATGGCCCATTCTGAACCACGCCTACTTCGCCTTCCGGGAACTTGGCCGGGTCATCCGGACAGATTTCCTGCTCCGCTACCTCGGCTCCGTCGAGCTGCGCCGCGCTATCGGCAGCGCCACTAACAAGAGCGAACTGTTCAATCGCTACGCCCAGTGGGTCGCCTTCGGCAGCAGCGGCCTGGCCACCGCCGCCGCGCGTGACGAGCAGCGCAAGATGGTCAAGTACAACCACCTGGTCGCCAACCTGCTCATCTTCCACACCGTCGTCGGCATGACACGCGCCCTCGACGCACTCACGGCCGATGGGCACGGCGCCGCGATCACCCCCGAAGCCCTGGCCGGCACGAGCCCGTACCTGAACGAGCATCTCAACCGCTTCGGCAGCTATGAGCTAGACCTCAGCAAGCCGCCTCCGCCGCTGCCCTTCGAACTGCCGGCACGCCCATTCGATCCGCGCCCACCCTCACCGGCAGCGCCTGTGTGAACGCGTGGACCGAATTCTTGCCATGGTCCATCATGCCCGGACCGCCTTCGCGCCGGCACGGCTGCCCCTGGATGCGCCAGTCGAACTGGTCGTCACCTTCGCAGTGCATCCTTCGTCCGTGCCGTGAATGAAACAGACCAGCACCATGATGTTGCAGAGCTGCTCGCAGCCGTAGCGCTGTTCCTGCCCGGTCCTCAGAAACGAGACCGGCCCGCTTTACCGGCTGAAGAGTCTGGCCGGGCGCTACTTGGACGTCGCACGTCAGCCCATAAAAGGACGCTCGTGGTCGCGCAACAACCGGCGTTTGAATTGACTACACGTCATTCCGAAGGAAGGCCTTCGCGATCCGTCGCCAATGCGCGGCTAATCCTTCTAGACAGGACAGTTCCGCCATATCTTGCAGCGTCGCGTCACGGTGAGCAAAGAGATGTGCGAGCCTGCGGACAGGCCACGTCGGGTTGGGACGATCCTGCAGCACGACCGCGTCGCCCTTCCCCAGCGCCCCCTCGCCGAGAACGCGGGCGTACCATCCGGAGCGTCCGGTCTTCAGCATCGCGCGCGGCATCCGGTTGTCTCCGAAGCGCAGGCCCAGCTTGAAACAGGGCTGCCGGAATTGCGTGACTTGCAGCGTCGCCGAGCCGATCCGCACGACGTCCCCAAGGCACACACTTTCCTCGTCGAGTGCGCTCACGGTCAGGTTCTCGCCGAAGCCGCCCGGCAGCAGCACGTCTGCGTGCTGCGGCAGCTCGTGGCGCCACGTCTGGTAGTGCCGGGCCGGGTACAGGTAGACCGCCTTGTCGACACCCCCGTGCACGGAGAGATCGGCCTGGACGTCGCCCTCCAGGCCGAGCCGTCGGACGATGACGCCCTTGTCCACGGGCGTCTTGATGAATGCGCTCGGGACCTCGTCCGGACCAAGCGGCGCCACTCGCCCAACCTGCACCGAGACGACGACCGGCTGGTCGGCCGGGGTCACAACCCGAGCGCCGACAGCCCCGGTGCGTCCTCCGGCCTGGGACCGAGCGGCCACCGGAACAGCCGGCCGGCGTCGGCGATGGGCACGTCGTTGATGCTGGCGTGGCGTTCGGCCATGTAGCCGTCGGCGTCAAACATCCAGTTCTCGTTGCCGTGGCTGCGCCACCAGCGCCCTTCGGCGTCTTGGCTCTCGTAGACGAACCGCACCGCGATCCGGTTGTCCGTGAAAGCCCAAAGCTCCTTGATGAGCCGGTAATCCAGTTCCCTCGCCCATTTGGCGGCGAGGAACGCCTCGATGGCCGGGCGGCCTGAGAAGAACTCCGAGCGGTTCCGCCAGCGGCTGTCGGGCGTGTAGGCGAGCGCGACCTTAGCCGGGTCGCGCCCGTTCCAGGCGTCCTCGGCCGCGCGCACCTTCCTGCGCGCGGTCTCCTCGTTGAAGGGGGGTAGCGGCGGCCGCGTCATGGCGTGCTCCTGTCGGCCATGGCGTGGTTGCCACGCCTCACTGTCCAGCCCTCACGCGCTTGTCGTAGAAGCTGATCATGTTCGACGCGATGTAATCGAGGTTGTCCTCGACCGCGAAGTGGCCAGCGGCGAGGCGGTGCAATTCGGCCCTCGGCAGATCGCGCAGGAACGCCTCGCCGCCCGCGGGCGTGAAGAACACGTCGTCCTGGCCCCAGAAGATCAGCGTCTTGGGCTGGTGCTCGCGGAGGAACTTCTGCCACTCCGGATAGAGGGCCACGTTGGTGCGGTAGTCGTAGAACAGGTCCAGGTTGATCCGCACCTCGTTCGGGCGCTGCATCATCGCAGCGTCCATCTCCCAGTTGTCGGGGCTGATGAGCTCGGGATGCGGCGAGCCGTGCTGGTAGATGCCCTTGATGGCGTCATGCGTCAGGAAAGCTGCGAGCGGCTTCTCCGTCTCGGGCGTGCGGTTCACCCACAGGGCCTTGCGGAAACCATCCCAAGCGGCGGTGAAGCCCTCCTCGTAGGCGTTCGAGTTCTGCACGACGAGCCAGTCGAGCGCCTTGGGGTTGCGGCCTGCGATGCGGAAGCCGACGGGCCCGCCGTAGTCCTGCGCAAAAAGTCCATAATGGTCGAAGCCCTTGGCAGCGAGGAACTTCTCCATCGTCAAGGCGATCGCGTCGAACGTGTAGGCGTAAGTCGCCGGGTCAGGGATGTCGCTGTTGCCGAACCCCTGGTAGTCCGGCGCGATCACATGGAAACGGCCCGACAGGGCGCGGATCAGGTTGCGATACTGGTGGGATGACGCCGGGAAGCCGTGCAGCAGCACGAGCTTGGGGGCGGTCCTGGCCCCGGCCTCGCGATACGCGATGTTGAGGCCATCGACCTTGATCGAGCCGTACGTCACGTCGCTCGCTGCCGGGGCGGACACGTGGGTCCCGCCTGCCGGCTTGGCTTGGGCGAGTGCCGCGCTGGACCCCGCCAGTGCCAGCATCGCCACTCCGCACAGCATCGCGGCCCGCCGTCCATGGATGGGATTTTTGACTGTCATCGCATTTACCTTCGGAAAAGATGGATGGGCAGGGCGAGGCCGCATGGCCCAGCCCCGCCCCGGTCGTCACGCCGCTTTTGCGACCCCGGCTTGTACGACCGGGAAGTCGATCTCGGTGCCGGCGACGCTGTTGAGGTAGTTGGTGAAGATGTGGAGGACGACGTTGCCGACGATCTCCACGACCTCGCCGTCGTTCGCGCCTGCCTGGCGCACCTGCGCGAGTTGGCTGTCGCTCACGCGGCCACGCGTCTCGGCGACCGCGCGCGCGAACCGCAGGACCGCGGCCGTCTTGGGGTCGTTCGCCTCCGCCTTCCGCGCGGACGACATTTCGCCCTCGCTGAGGCCGGCCCCGACTCCGAGCGCGGAATGTGCGGACAGGCAGTAGTTGCTCTCGTTCGTCTCCGCGACGGCCAGTGCGATCGCGCCGCGCATCTTGGCGTCGAGCTGCCCCTTGGCCAGGGCGCCATTCAGGCCGAGCAGGCCTTCGAGCGTGGTCGGGGACTGCGCCGCCACGCGGAACAGGTTGGGGGTGACGCCGAAGTTCGCGTTGACGGCATCAAGCAGCGGCTTGGCTTGAGTGTTTGCACTGGCGGGATCGACAGCGGCAATACGGGACATGGGCAAATCTCCTGGGTGTGCCCGCTGCATGGCGGGCTGCGGAGATGTAGCCTGTGCGTCCGGGCGGATAATCAGCGTCGTTGACAAGTCGCCCTGCTGCATTCAGCAATAATCCATGGCCGATCGGCTGGATGCGATGCAGGTGTTCGTGGCGGTCGCCGACGCGCGCAGCTTTGCTGCAGTGGCGCGTGACAAGGGCTTGTCGGCCTCGGTCGTCACGCGGTTAGTCGCCGATCTGGAGACGCGCCTCGGGGTACGGCTGCTCCAGCGCACGACACGCACCGTTCGCCTGACCGACGCTGGCGCGCGCTACCTCGAACGCTGCCGCCGCATCCTGGCTGAGCTCGAAGAAGCGGACCTGTTTGCGCAAGAGGAACGGGCGCAGCCGCGTGGCCGCCTGGTCGTCTCCGCCCCGGTCCTGTTCGGACGCATGCACGTCGCGTCCCTCGTCTCACGTTATCTGCGCCTGCGGCGTTGTTGCATGGACCTCGGGTGCGGGCGCAGTTGCCCCAGCCCCGGCTGTGGTTCAGGCGATGCGGACGGAGATCGGGCACCCGAACTCCAGCATACGGTTGAGCGCATTGACGGCCACGTC
>JAABUX010006023.1_pt1 | contig 14646 bp, 15 predicted proteins | sample 5561851 | NCBI WGS metagenome assembly JAABUX01 (sample SAMN10711883, study PRJNA513361) | rock metagenome | isolation source: Antarctica rocks | place: Antarctica: Victoria Land, Richard Nunatak red sandstone | collected 2016-01-03 | reverse complement strand
CGCCACCAGCTCGGCTGCGTGCGCGTTGGCCAGGCCCTTGACCACGCGCAGACCCAGCCGGACCGCAGCGCCTCGCCCTCTTTCGCCCTCCCGATCAGGCCGCGGCTCCAGCGTGCAGTTCCAGCGCGACTTATTGACGCACACCGGCCGGACCAGGACGCCGTGCTCCTGCGCGTCGCGCACCACCTGGGCCGGCGCATAGAACCCCATGGGCTGGCTGTTCAGCAGAGCTGCGCAGAACACGTCGGGATGGTGGCACTTCAGCCAGGCGCTGGCATAGGCGATCAGCGCGAAGCTGGCGGCGTGGCTCTCCGGGAAGCCGTATGACCCGAACCCCTCCAGCTGCGAGAAGGTCCGCTCGGCGAAGGCGCGCTCGTAGCCGTGCCCGACCATGCCCTCGATCAGCTTGCCCCGGAAGTGGCTGACGCCCCCGGTCAGCTTGAAGGTGCTCATGCTGCGCCGCAGCTGGTCCGCCTCGCCCGGGGTGAACCCGGCGCAGTGGATCGCGACCTGCATCGCCTGCTCCTGGAACAGCGGCACGCCGAGCGCCTTGCCCAGCACGCGGCGCAGTTCCGGCTTCGGGTAGTTCACCGCCTCCTTGCCCTCGCGCCGGCGCAGGTAGGGGTGGACCATGTCGCCTTGGATGGGGCCGGGCCGCACGATGGCGACCTGCACGACAAGGTCGTAGAACGTCGTGGGCCGCAGGCGCGGCAGCATGGCCATCTGCGCCCGGCTCTCGATCTGGAACGTGCCCAGCGTGTCGGCCCGGCGGATCATGGCGTAGGTCGCGGGGTCCTCGGGCGGGATGCCTGCGATGTCCAGCGCCGCTCCGCCCTGCTGCTCGATCAGGTCGAAGCAGCCGCGCAGGCATCCTCATCGTCCTGGTCCTCCGTAGGTCTCTCCTTCGAGACCCATCCCCAGGGCTGCTGCGCGCCGGACGGGGCAAGGGCGCGCCGCTTGGCGCGGGCCGCTTGCGGCCGAACCCTTGCGGCGTCCGGCGCGACAGTGGCACCGATCTCGGTTCGCTCCCCTTCGCATTGGTTCACCATCCCACTCACCTCTAGGCGCTACACCAGCGTCCCGAGACCCGTGACGGCGCTGCTCAAGGCTCAATGGGTCAAAGGATTTCGACCGTACATCCCCAGCCCTGGACTTGGATCATTTGTTCCTCGTCCGTGAACACGGTGAACTCGCCGCCCAGGTCCCACCCGCCGTCCTCGTCGCGCTCGCCGCCGACCACCACGCCCTCGATGGTCTGCTGCTGGAGGTCGTCGGTCTCCACGACCACCCAGACGTCGGTCAGGCTGTTGCCGGTGAGGGGATAAGGGCGACGGGCGCGCGTGCCGGGAGGCAGGCGCTGGAAGGCTGCGCCGAGTTCCGCCAGCCGCTGCTCGCGCTCGATCGCAACGGTCAGGTCGGCCGGTCCGTCCAGGCGCGTGGCCGCGAGCAGTTGGCGCAGCATGATCAGGAACAGCGACGCTGCACGCTTGGGCGGCCAGGGTTCCCAGGGGCGCAGGCCGTCCAGCAGCGGCAGCGGGTCGTGGCGCAGCGGCGCCAGCGGGATGCCGAGTGTGTCGCGGGCCTCCTCGGGCGACCAGCCTGCGACATGGACGGCTTCGGAGGCGGCTGCGAGCCGGTCGGCACGCTTGTGCAGGACCAGGTCGTCACCCTCCCATCGCGGTAGCTTGTAGCGTGCCGAGACAGCCAACCGCAGGCGTTCGGCGAGAGCCTGGAACCCGTCGCCCAGGTGCGGCCGTAGTGGAGAGACAGGGTCGAAGCCGCCCATCAGCGCCTCCTCGGCGTCGTGCAGGATCTCCCGCAGCGCCTGGCCCGGCGTCAGCGGCTCGTGCGGCTGCATCTGCTGGCGCAGCGCCAGCACCAGCAGGCTGTGCTGGGCGACGGACAGCGGTAGGTCCCAGACCGAGTGGCCGCCCCAGCGGTAGGTGCGCGACAAGCCCAAGGCCAGGTCGGCGTCGGTCCAGGCAGCCGGCTGCGGGTCCAGCAGATCTAGCTTGCGCCCCGATTGCAGCCGGATGTAGGCGCGGTCCGGTCTCATGCCGCCACCCTGCGGGCCACCAGCATGTCGTTCCAGTCGTTGTGGCCTCCCGGCGGCAGCAGGCGCTGGGACGGCACGCCAGCCTTCTCCGCCATCTCCGCCAAGTGTGCGGCATAGCGGCACCCCTGCGTGTCGGCGTCCGTGGCTGCGACCAGCACCGCTCCGGGGCGGCCGGCGAGTTCCAGCAGCAGTGCGTTTAGGCAGGCCAGTGTCGGCGGCCCCATGCCGCCCGTGGTGGCGACGTAGAGCGTGTCGGCACGTAGGCCGTCGATCGTGGCCAGGCTCAGGGCGTCGATGGCTGCCTCGCACACCGCCAACCGGGTCGGCGCGGTCGTGCCGCCGGGCAAGCGGAATAGGGTCTTGTCGTGACCAGAAGAGAACCCGCGCCAGTCCGGGCCGCGCATCTCCATCCCGGTCAGTTCACCGTCATGGCTGCGGTGCGCGAACCAAGCGCTGCCCTTAGGACCCTCGCGCACCACGTCGAACAGGTCCGCCGCCCGCAGTATGGCCGCCGGCAGCGCGCGCGTGACGGTGAGGTAGGCCCAGGTCGCCGTGCCCGTGCGCAGGCGGTGTCGCCCGCTCCAGAGTTCGGTCGGCAGCTTGGACGCCTTGCGCGGCTCCCGCATGCGCTCGGCTTCCGGGTAGGACGGCGTCATGCCGACCAGGCCGCGCAGGTGCTTGCAGACCTGGCCGAAGTTGAGGCCGGGGTTGAGGTGCTGCACCAGGATGAACACGTCGCCTTTGGCGTCGGACATCGGGTCCCACCAACCCTGGCCGCCGTGGTTGACGATCACCACCTCGCCGGCACCGCGGCGGTACTTCAGGCAGTGCTTTGTGCTGTCCTTGCGGTCCAGGCTGTAGCCGCCGCGCTCCAGCAGCAGCGCGCAGCTCACGGCCGCCTTCAGCTGAACCAGCTCCGCATCGTGTCCGCTCATGTCCGTGCCCCTGCACCGGGTGGCAGGACGGGCCTGGATCGGGATGGCATCGTGCCCCCTCCCCTCCTCCTTCTCCATCCTGATCCCCACCCGGCCATTGCCGCTGCCGCCCGTGGGGCAAGGCCGGGCGCAGCCCGGGAGCGCGCTTGCGCGACGAAGCCTTGCGGCACGGGCGGCAGCGGTAACAGGAAGTCCATCCTTGCTCTCCTCTCGGTATGTCCTTCCCCTTGTCTCCCCCGAGATGGCGCAAACAGCGCATGCGATCCCTGCCGAGGCGTGATGGACTGCAGCTCGATGGCTTGCTGGCCAGGCGCCTTGCGTCCCGGGCGTCATCGTGATTCCGTGCAGCCCATTACCGCGATCAGGAGTCGAACCACGATGGCCAAGGGAACCAGCACGAAGGCCGTGCCTGCCAAGGCAAAGGCGGCAAAGCCGGGGAAGGGCAACGCAGCGCCTGCAGCTGCACCGACCAAGGTCGCAGATCCGCATGCTGCAAAGCCGGCAGCACCTGTGACGGTGACGCTGAAGCATCTAGCGGCTGAGATCAGCGAGCAGCACGGGTTGCCGAAGGCACAGGCGGAGGCGGTCCTGGCCGGGGTGTTCGAGGCCGTAGCCGCCCGCCTTAAGGCGGGAGAACGGGTGCGGATCGGCGGCTTTGGCGTGATCGAGGTCAAGGACCGGCCTGCCCGCATGGGGCGCAACCCCGCAACCGGCGAGGCTATCCAGATCGCTGCGAGCCGCAAGCTCGCATTCCGCGCCGCAAAGGAGCTGAAGGCGGCGGTCTGATGTCTGTCACCTGATCAAGTCCAGGGCATTCATGGTGCCTGAACGGGTCGCGTGCTAGCGTCAGGGTCGATGTGATCTGGGCAGATACGGCGCGGGCTGAGGCCAAGGCCGTGCTGCGGCCGTAGTGTCAGGGATGTTGGGCGCTGTGACCGACGCTAGCGCTGCAGCGAAATCCGGCACAGCAGGCGCGACAGGAACGCTGAAGTTGTGGGTCAGCAGCGGGTTTCGGCACTGATCAGCATCAGCATCACACCGCACTGAAAAGTCAGAATTCCCCTCGGTCCCATGCCTGCACTGGTTTACAGCCCAGAATAGTGTCTCACTGCAAAATCGCAGTCTTGACGGCGCGCGGCCTCAGTTTTCAAACCGATATACTACCCAGTTTGCGGCGAGGTAGACCGGCACGGACCGGCAGCAGGCCTGCTTCAGCCAGTGCGTGCGTGCCGTGGTTAGCGCAGGCCCGTCCAGCGTTTAGTGGTCAGGGCTGCGGTGCCTGGCCCGGCGTGCTATGGTGTCCTTCATGCCTGAAGCCAAGCCACCCGCTACGCCTGCCCTCTTCACGCCTGCCGAGCGCGACTACATCCGCCACGAGCTCGACATATTCTTCTCGACGCTGCCCAGCGTCGCCGACGGCTTCCAGCTCAAGACGTGGCGCGGCGGCCCGCAGGCTGGCCAGCCAAAGGTGCCGCAGGCCGCAGCAGGCCTGCTGGAGCGCAACCTGATGCGGCTGGACGACACAGCGCGGCTGCCGCGGCTGGTCTTCACCAGCGCCGGCCTCACCGCGCTGCGGACGATGATGGCCGACAAGCGCCTGGCCGACCCGGCGAAGTTCGCGCACGTCCGCCAGGAACTTGGGATTGGCCCCCTGCCGGCAGGGGGCCAAGCTTAGGCCAGGCGACCTGCGCGACGGTTCGCTGCCCCTGGTGCTTGCGCAGCGGCGCTATTCCCCAGCCCATCTGGGTCGGCTACCAGGCCCAGTCTAACACAAGAAGGCGCATATGGCTCGCACGCCCAAGGTAGTCCTCCCTTCTACACCCTCCACACCCGCCCGCCGGGGCCGCCCACCAAAGGCGGCTGTTGCCCCTCCGGGTGCACCCGCGGTGACCGCGGCCGAGGACGCCGCAGCATCCTCGGCCGGCGTTGCTGCAGCATATGCAGTGGGGAGCGGCACGCCTTTGCAGAGCCGGCGAGAACGAAAGCAGCGGCAAGAGGCCGCCGATGCAGCCCCCGGCCCTGCCGCATGACGCCGTCATGGGCGCGGCCGCTGCCGAGGTAGGCCATGCCGCGGACGGGCCACAACCGACCGGCGACGGGGATGACGCAGCGCTTGGCGAGGCAGCCTTCCCGGTCAGCGGCACGGCAGTTAACGGCGCCGGTGCCGCGGAACACGGGGGCGGAGCGCAGGTCCTCGACGCTGAGCCGCCCTCCCCATCCCTGGATGTGCCAGGCCCAGCGCAGACTGCCGCACGCTGGGACCCGGCTTCGGACAGGGTCACCTTCGACTGGCCCGCGATTGAGCGCACGGCTGCACAGGATGGTCCCAACCAGGCCATGGCCAAGCTGCTGGTGGCAGCCCGCGCAGAAGGCGCGAACTCGCGCTGGCCGCTTTGAGCGCGCAGGGGCAGCAATGTGTTGAGGGCTTACTGCCTGGGTGGCGTTGTTGCATGGCTGATTCTCAAGCTTATCAACGTTGTCAACTACGCCGGAAGCGCGTTTTGTGCCCAAAACGGCCTAGATCGTTTCGGACAAGGGGAATTTTCGGGGTTGTTGCGAGCTCTCATCAACTGGGCAGCGCTCACGCCGAAGGTATCCTGCTGAAATCGCTCAAGAGTATCTCCAGTCTCAACTGCTGATCCATGCAACAACGCTGCCCGCGCAGCCGCGGCGTCGCAAGGTAGAGCCGGATGCCGCGGGTGGTGCGGTCGTAAATGCCGCGCGGTTCGGCTGGCTTGGGGCTTGGCAGCCGGACGGAAACGACCAGCGCGGCCGATGCCAGGAAGCCCACGGCGGTGCCGGCGAACAGCCAGTGGAAGCTGATGACAGTCAGCAGTGCCGCGGCCAGGGTTGGGCTGACCAGGTTCTCCAGGTTGTAGGCGAGCTGGGACAGCGACAGGGCACGGGTGTACTCGGCTTCGTCCGGCAGCACGTCGGGGATGGTGGCCTGGAACGTCGGCGTGAAGGCGGCGGAGGCGGCCTGCAAGACGAAGATCAGCACGTACACCTGCCAGATCGCGTCCACGAACGGCAGGCAGATCGCGATGGCGGCGCGTACCAGGTCGAGGGCGACGAGCATGGCCCGCCGGGGGAACTGGTTGGCGAAGGCACCGGCCACGGGCGCCACGCCGACATAGGCCACCATCTTGATCGCGAGCGCCGTGCCCAGAACTGCCCCGGCCTGGGCGCCAGCAAGCTGGTACGCGACCAGGCCGAGCGCGACGGTGGCCAGCCCGGTGCCGAGCAGGGCGATGACCTGTGCGGCGAACAGGTGGCGGTAGGTGCGGAAGCGGAGGGGCGAGGCCATGGCCGCCCTCTACAACCCCGGCCGCCTGCTGTTCAACATCGGGCTAAGGCGTGGGCCGGAACACGAGGATGGCGGCGCCCGGTCCAAGCAGCCCGGCGCGTGCGGCCACAAACAGCCGGTCCAGCTCGGGCACGAACAGCGACGTGCGCGCGCCCGATTGTGTCGGGATGCGCGCGAGCGGACGGTAGCCCGGTCCGTCCTGCTGCACGACATCCACCTCTCCGTCCCCGCAACTGACGTATAGGCGCTGCCGCTTGGCATCGAAGAACACGTCGTCCGCGTCGCCGCAGGTGGGGAGGCTCGCGATCCCGCTGCCCGTGCGCGTGTCCAGCATGATGAGGCGGGCCGGGCTGCGCGTCACGATGGCGAGGACCATACGCGTGCCGTCGAGCGCCATGGGGAAGTTGCCGCGCACGCCGGCCGGCAGCGGCCAGGCTCCCGGTCGCCAGGTCCACGACCGCAACCTGCCGCGCATCGGGGACGTTGACGTAAGCCCGCCCGGTGTCCGGGTCTAGCTGGAACCCTTCGGGGTGGGCGGGTAGCTTGGCCGTCCGCAGCACCAACGCAGCCGCGGGATCGAGGATGGCAAGCCCGCCGTTGCCGTAGCCGACGACCAGTTGCCCGGCCCTTGGACCAAGCCGGACGTTGTCGGCATCGTCGCCCAACTCGACTTTGCCCGCGGGCTGCATGTCCCGACCCCGGAACAGGCGCACCGACCCGTCGCCGGCGCTTGCGACCGCGAGCAGGTCAGCGCCCGGCATGTATCCCACGCCCTGCGGCTCGCGGAGGCCGGTGATGCGGTGGACGGGCTTTCCGGCGGCGAGGTCTATCGTGTTCACGCTGCCGTTGCCCAACCCGGCCACGAACAGGCGCCCGCGGCCGAGGTCCACAGCCATGTGATCTATGCGCCCGGAAACGCTCGGCAGCGGGATCGTGCGTTCCAGCACTAGGGGCGGCACCGTGTCCGCCGCCCGGGACAGGCCGGACGGAATGCAGGCAAGCACCGCCAGCACGCCTGCCGCAAGCAGGCGTCCCATAGCGGTGGCCTGCTTAGGCCTGGCTGAGCTGCCCATACAGCCGGTCAGCGTTCTGCCAGCGGATCACCTTCATGAACTTGTCCACGTAGCTGGCCGCCTTGGCGCCGAAGTCCATCTGGTAGGCGTGCTCGTACATGTCCATCGCAACAATCGGCGTGCCGCCGGCCAGCGTCGTCGTGTGGTCCGCCGCCCAGGCGTTCACCAGCCGCTTGTCGCGCGGGCTGTAGGTCAGCAGCACCCAGCCGGACCCGCCTCCTTCCGCCCGGCCCATGGCAGTGAACTGCGAGCGCCACCGCTCCATGCTGCCGAAGTCGCGCGCGATGGCGTCCGCAAGCGCCGTGCCCGGCTTGCTCTCGTCGCCCAACCCGGCAAAGAACAGCTCGTGTAGGATCATGGAGTTGGTGGCGACCAACTCCTCCCGCTTGAGGCCGTTCACCACGAAGCCCGGGGTCTTTTCGTAGTCCATCGTGGCGAGCTGGTCGGCGATGCTGTTGAGCCGCCTCACCGCGCCGACGTAGTTGTTCTCGTAGTGGCTGACCAGGATGCGCTCGCTCATGCCGGCGATCTTCTGCGGGTCGAGCGGCAACGGCTTGATCTCGTAGGGCGGCAGCTTGACGCCGGGCGCGGCAGGCGCCGGTGCGGCGCCTTGGGCTGAGGCAGGGCTGGCCGAGAGGCCGGCGGCAAGCGGCGCCCCGACTGCAAGGCCAGTCCCAGTGTTAAAGAAGGCACGGCGGTCGAGGTCGGTCATGGATGTCTCCGATGATGCTGGGTTGAAGGTGCTCGGTTCAGGGAAGCGAGGTAGTTTTGAAGCCGCCATGACGATTGGAAGTACCATCACACAACCCCCACGGCGTGCATCGCCACTCCTGCCGCGGCGCAGGCCAGCAGGGTCGGGATCATCCCGGCCTTGAACCGGAAGATGGCCAAGACGGCCGCGGCTGACAGCGCGAGCGCCCACGGGTCAAGGCTGGCAGGCACTGGCACATCGCAAGGCAGGCCCAGCGTCCGGAACGGACGGGCCTCGCGGAACCAGGTGTGCAGCGTGAACCACGCGGCCAGGTTCAGGATCACGCCCACCACCGCCGCAGTGATGGCGGACAAGGCTCCGCTCAGCGCCTTGTTGCCGCGTAGCCCCTCGATGAACGGAGCGCCCAGGAAGATCCACAGGAAGCACGGCGTGAACGTGACCCAGGTGGTCAGCAGACCGCCCAGCGTCCCGGCGAGCATGGGATGCAGCGCGCCGGGATCGCGGTAGGCGGCCATGAAGCCCACGAACTGCGTGACCATGATGAGCGGCCCCGGCGTGGTCTCCGCCATGCCCAGGCCGTCCAGCATCTCGCCGGGCCGCAGCCAGTGGTAGTGCTCGACCGCCTGCTGGGCGACGTAGGCCAGCACCGCATAGGCGCCGCCGAACATCACCACGGCCATCTCGCTGAAGAACACCGCGATGCGGCTAAACGGGGCGTCCGGGCCGAGCGCCATCAGGACGGCGGCGACTGGTACCAGCCATAACGTCAGCCAGACTGCGGTGGCCCGGCGTGCCGTCGCCACGGTGGCGCGGGCGTGCGCCGGCTGCCCCTCCCCAAGCAGGCTGTCCGCGTCGGCGAGGGCATTTACGGCGACCTTGCCATGTCCGCCGCCGACCTGGAACAGCGGCGACCCGGCCCGCGTGCCGAACCAGCCCAGCAGGCCCGCCGCCAGGATGATGAGCGGGAACGGCACGCCCAGGAAGAAGATCGCCACGAACGACGCCGCGGCGACCCCAACCATCAAGTTGTTCTTGAGCGCCCGCGACCCCACGCGCACCACCGCCTGTAGCACGACTGCCAGCACCGCCGCCTTGAGGCCGAAGAACAGCGCGGCAACGGCGCTGACATGCCCCAGCCCAGCATACACGTAGCTGAGCGCCATGATGCACACGACGCCTGGCAGCACGAACAGCGTGCCCGCGGTAATACCGCCCCGGACGCCGTGCATTAGCCAGCCGATGTAGATGGCGAGCTGCTGCGCCTCCGGGCCGGGCAGCAGGGTGCAGTAGGATAGCGCCTGCAGGAACCGTGCCTCGCCGATCCAGCGCTTCTCGTCCACAACAATGCGGTGCATGACCGCGATCTGCCCGGCCGGCCCGCCGAAGCTGAGTGCCGCGACGCGCAGCGAAACGCGGACTGCCTCGCCGAAGCTGACGCCATGCGCTGGCAGGGCACCTGGCGCAGCGTTCGCCGCGAGGGAGGCCCCGCTCATGCCGGCACGCGCGCCGCGGCAGACTTCGCCGCCATGGGCCAGTTATGCGTCTCGTCCACGGCGTCGCGCCCCCAGCGGTAAAAGGCGTCATACAGCGCCAGTCCCGCATCGAGTTGCGCCAGGTCGTCCTTGAACATGCGCGACAGGCCGAGCGAGGCGGCCAGCAGGCCGGCCGCTTCCGGCGCCAGTCCGGGCTGGGCGGTGTCGGCGCCGCGGACGATCAGCGCCAGGCGGTCCAATGCGGGCGAGCGCAGGCCGAACTCGTCCAGCATGACATCGAAGGTGCAGAGCGCGCCGCGGTGGCTCCAGAACACGCCCTCCACATCGAAGGGCGTAGCACCGAAGCGGTCGGCCACCGCCGGCACCTCGGAAGGCGACACGAACAGGAACACGGCGCCGGGGTCCACGAAGCGGCGGACCAGCCAGGGGCAGGCGATGCGGTCCACCTTGGGCCGGGCGCGCGTGACCCAGACGGTGCGGCCCTCGGCGTCGCGCGGTGGAACGTGATCCGGGCGCACGAGTGCGCCGCCGGCAGCGGCCCATGCCTCGAAGCCGCCTTCCAGGCTTTCGGCCTGTGCGCCGGCATGGCGCAGCCAAGACGCGACGCCTTGGCTCAGCTTGAGGCCGCAGTGGCAAACCACCACGACGGTGCGCCCGACATACCCCGCTCCCCACACGGAAGCGGTTTGCCAGTCGCGTCGCAATGCGCCGGGCAGGGAGCGTGGATCGGCCGCAAAATCCTCGTCCGTGCGAACGTCAAGCAGGACGGGCGCATTGGGGAGGCCGATAAGTCGGGTAAGTTGAGCAACGGTGATGGTGTCGGGGGCTGGCATGGACGTCCACTCCTAATGGAGCATTGGACGCGATGCTTCGGCCGAGGCCTCACGGGGTGATCGCGGATATCCCCTTGCTTGCAAGATGCGGTTCAGCAGCCCGCAAAGTCAAGCTGCCGGCGGTTAGGGACTGCCGCAAGATTGGGGGTCGTAAGATTGTCCGGGTCGGGGCGGCGTGCTGTGTGGCGTAGGCGGGGACTGTTTCGTGTCGGACGCCGGCCAGCACCAGCCTCGCTTCCGATCGGATCAAGCCCGACAACGTTACGACCCCCAGTCTTGCGACAGTTCCGCCTGAACCTCTCGAACCGGCAGATCGCAGGCGAGCTGGGCCTTTGCGCCCCGGACGTACAGGTCATGACGGAGCAGCTGCGCCACGGTCTGATTGGCAAGACGCCGGCAGTGGAGCTGACGGGCGAGGTGGAGCCGGATGCCAGGGCATCCAGCGGGATCGACGAGGTCTACGTTGTGGCCAGGCACAAGGGGCAGTCAGCGGCAGTTGCCAAACAGGGCGGCTCGGGCGCCGTCGCAGGCTGGCAGGCTGGCAGGCGCGCCGGGCCGAGGCACGCTGGAGAAGGACAAGCCACCCATCCTCGGGCTGATCCAGCGTGGCGGCCAGGTGGTCCTGCGCATGCTGGCCAACATGCAGCAGGCCACGATCAAGCCGATCATCGAGGCCGCAGTCGCGAAGGACACCCTCGTCCACACGGACGAGTATAGCATCTACGCTCGACTACCGGCTTGGGGCTACCAGCATAAGACGGTCTGCCATGGGCGCAGCGAGTATGCCCGCGACGAGGACGGGGACGGCTTCTGCGAGGTGCAGGTCAACACGGTGGAGGGCTTCTGGTCACTGCTGCGCTCCTGGCTGCGTCCACATCGGGGCATCTCGCAAGACAAGCTGCCGCTCTACCTCGGCTTCTTCCAGATCGTCCACAATGCTCGGCGACGCGGCAAAGCCCTGCTTGGCGCCCTCATCACCGGCCTGGTCGCGTGACGTGCCTGCCACCACCCCGGAACCCGACAAGAGCCTGCTGGGATTGCCGGCTTCACTGGCGGAGGAATGACGACCACTCGCCAGAGTTGAAGAGACCTGGACAAACCGGGCTCGACCTGCTCAGGATGCGAGCAACCAAGGCATCATTGGGGGAGTCCATGAAGAAGTTGCAAAAAGCAATGTTTAATGCCGCTGGTGTAGCGTTCGCCGCCAGTCTGCTCGCCGGCACGGCACTCGCTCAAAACGCGCCGGCCGTTCCGCCCACCGTCGGCGCCGGAAAGGGCGGGCCCGGGCTGACGGTCCCTGAAGAGCGCGGTTCGGCGTTGCTTGGGCGTCCGCCCGGCCCGGAAGCAAACAAACTCGCGCCCGTCGATGCGCCACCAATACCCACGTCGGCGGCCAACATGCCGTTGGACAAGCTGCACGCTCCGGACGGATTCAAGGTCGAGGTGTTCGCGACCGGGATCCCCGACGCGCGCTCGATGCGGGTGACCGAGAAGGGAACAGTGTTCGTCGGCAACCGGCTACTCGACAAGGTGTATGCGATCACGCAGGTCGAAGGGAAGTCGAAGGTTCAGGTAATCGCCAGCGGATTGCACCGGCCGAATGGTCTGGCGCTGCACGACGGTAATCTCTACGTGGCCGAGCTGAACAAGATCTGGCGGTTCGACAACATCGAAGCCAACCTCGATCATCCACCCAAGCCCGTACTGATTTATGACGACCTGCCGTCCGACGAGGCGCATGGGTGGAAGTTTATCGGCATCGGACCGGACAACAAGTTGTACGTGCCGATCGGTGCGCCGGGCAACATCCTGATCCCGCCGCCGACGAACGCGCAAATCCGCCGGATGGATCTTGATGGCAAGAACGTCGAGATGGTGGCGACCGGGGTACGCAACTCGGTCGGGTTCGATTGGAACCCGGTGACCAAGGATTTCTACTTCACCAATAACGGCCGCGATTGGCTCAGCGAAGACATCCCGAACGACACGCTGCATATGGTGCCGGCGAACGTGACCAAGGCGCCGAATTTCGGATATCCGTACTGCCATCAGGGCAACTTCACCGACCCGGAGTACGGTTGGGGCAAGAATTGCGCCGATTACGCACAGCCGACGGCGCTACTCGGGCCGCATGTCGCCTCGTTAGGGATGCGGTTCTATACCGGCGACAAGTTCGGACCGGAGTATAAGAACGCGATCTTCGTCGCGTTGCACGGCTCGTGGGACCGAACCGTCAAGCTAGGTGGCGACGTCGAGGTGCTGACGTTGCGGGAAGATGGCTCGGTCGCATCGAAGAAGCCGTTCCTGACCGGGTTCCTGCAGAACAACAACTACGTGGGCCGGCCGGTCGACGTGCAGCCGATGCCGGATGGCTCGCTATTGGTGTCGGACGATTGGAACGGTGCGATCTGGCGCGTCAGCAAGATCAACTGATCGATAAATAAGCTTTAGTGGGCCCGCGTCGAGAGGCGCGGGCTCTTTGTATTTTGGAGGAACACTGCATGCGTGCAGCACTCGCGATCGCGTTTCTTTGGTTCACCGCACCGGCAGTGGCGCAGGATCTGAGCGCGCGTCTGCCGGTGTGCCTGGCCTGTCATGGCCAGGGGGGGACATCGGCGATCCCGACCGTGCCGTCGCTGGGGGCGATGCCGGTCAATTACGTTCTGACGCAGCTCTATTTGTTTCGCGAGAAGGTGCGGGTGGCGGATCCGATGAACGCAATGGCGGCCGGGTTGACGGATGACGATCTGCGCGCGCTAGGCGATATCTTCAACAAGATGCCGACACCGGCACCGGCGCCCGCGCTATCGGCCGCCGAACAGGAGAAGGCGTCTGCACTGGTCTCGCAATACCACTGCAATTCATGCCACGGGGCCGATCTTGGCGGGCAGCAAACGATCCCGCGCATTGCGGGCCAGCATGCGGAATATGTGCGACAGGCGCTGGTCGGCTACAAAACCAACACGCGCCACGGCTATAGCCCAGCCATGAACGAGGCGGCGCAGGACGTCAAAGACGAGGAAATCCCTCTGCTGGCACGCTACGTGGCAAGCTTCCGCGCGCCCACGGATTAATGTCCCTTCGTGAGACGATCGATCGCGACGAGAGGCGCCATGAGGGCGGGCATGTCTGCCAGGGGGATCATATTGGGGCCGTCGCTCGGGGCGTAGTCGGGGTTTCGGTAGGTTTCGATGAACAGGGCGGCAGGTCGATTTTGGCGGCGGGACGGACGAGCGGGGGAGGGCGAACTCGCGTTGGTCGCCGGAGTTGGTGCCTTGGCCACTGGGCTGCTGGACTGAATGGGTGACGTCGAAAACGACCGAGTAGGCGGTGCGGGCCATATCGGCAGGGCGCGGAAATTGGAGACGAGTGTGTTGTAGCCGAAGTTGGCGCAGCGCTCGGTCAGCAGAATGCGCACGTTACCGGTGCCGGCGATTTTGGCGGCAACGTTGGCAATGTTTCAAGGGGAGAGGAACTAGCCTTTTTTAACGTTGATGGTGCGGCCGGTCTCGCCGGCGACGATCAGAAGGTCGGTCTAGCGGCAGAGAAAGGCGGGAATCTGCAGGACATCTACGGCTTCGGCGGCCGGGTCGCATTGCTCGGCGGTGTGGATGTCGGTCAGCACGGGAATGGAGAAGCGCTCGCGCACAACGGCGAGGATGGCGAGACCCTTTTCCATGCCGATACCGCTGGCGGCCGAGGCGCTGGTGCAGTTCGCTTTGTCGAAGCTGCTTTTATAGATGAGCCCGATGCCGGCCTGCTTGGCGACGGCGGTAAGCGCCTCGGCCATGCTCTACCTTGACGGCCTGCTCTGTTCACTCGCTGTCAAAGCGGGCCGGCGATGGGACGACATACCGCTCAAGCGCTACGGGGGCATCTGGCAAGACTCCGCCGCCATGCTTGAGGTCGGGCCGTTCGGTCCCGTCTATGGCCAGCAGGTCCGCCTGAAGCAGGTCCGCAAGGACGCGGTGCCAGCAGCGGTAGCCAAGGCGCTTCCGAAGGAGGACCGCATCATAGGTGCTATGAGCTTGGAACGGGGCACCGTCAACTTGGCTGCCGCCCACGTTGCGAGATGCGGCTGAGCTGGGGTAGGCGGGCGGGATGAAGACATCTGCCTGCCCGAGCTACGCCGGATACCGGTTTCCGGCCGAGGTCATCAGCCACGCTGTGTGGCTCTATTTCCGCTTCCCACTCAGTTTGCGGATGGTGGACGAGCTGCTGGCTACACGCGGCGTCA
>JAABUX010006020.1_pt1 | contig 14660 bp, 16 predicted proteins | sample 5561851 | NCBI WGS metagenome assembly JAABUX01 (sample SAMN10711883, study PRJNA513361) | rock metagenome | isolation source: Antarctica rocks | place: Antarctica: Victoria Land, Richard Nunatak red sandstone | collected 2016-01-03 | reverse complement strand
AACTTCGGGCGGCGTGACGTACCACCAGAGTTCTCCACGTTATTCACTCTTTCCACAGGCGCGACGGCTACGAAGAAGAACTAAACAGGGGAATCCAAAACACGCCGCAAGGATCCACTTAAGAACCGAACTTCTCGTCCAGCAAAACGGGGCCACCTCAGACCCCGGACGTCTCGTCCTCCGTCGACGAGGGAAGTCCGTCGACTGCGGCGTGAAAACGCTGAACTGCGCGTAAACGGGAACTTAAGGCCGTTTGTCGGACGTAGGCACCACGCAGGCGTCGTGCTGCAAAAGGTGAGGCAACGAGTCCGCGAGCGCTGCGCGAAGTTTCTGGAGCGCCGCTCGAACCCGCGTCTTCACGGTTCCTAGCGGGATACCCATTACCACGGCGATTTGCAGATGCGTCAGACCGCCGAGATACCACAGATCGACGACTTCGCGTTGGGCAGTCGGCAATGTCTCAACAGCAAGATCCAGCGTAGAGTGTAGCTGCGCAAGTGAGAGATGATCCAGGCAAATGCTTTCGGCACTCGGCACGGTACGTACGTCATCGGAAAGCGGAGCCCAGATGCGGTGCTTTTCTCGAAGCTCATCAAGCGCCGCATTCCGTGCGACCCGTGCCAGCCAGTTCTTCAGCTTACAGCCTCCGAATAGTTCGGGCCTCGCTGATAGCTTTATGAAGACCGCTTGCGCGATATCGTCCGCATCATCCCCGTTACGAAGCCGCCCATAGACGATCGATCGAACAAACACATAGTATCGACGGTACGCTTCTTCAATTGGCAACTCGTCTGCTAGTTCGTGCGCGACTTTCATTCGACTACACTGCGAATTTTAAGCGGCGAGCCGCAGAACGCGTTCTGGCATCGGCCCGATGTCGTTACGGCGGATATTCGGCATCACGGAGGACTTGTTACCGAATCAGCGCAGTGTAATCATCCCTACTCTGATGAAATTATTTGATTGTACTTGGAGCACTAAGAACTTCGACGTTCTTGGTCGCAACGCACTCTGTATGCTGCTACTTGCGCGGTGGCGTTTACGGTCGGACGTGACCCAAATTTGCCATCACGTCGCACAGTCACCGAGAAAGCGGGCCCCGCTAATGATTCAAATCCGAGCGATAATGTTTACCGTGATCGCCATAGTTCTAGGCGGGCTAGCCACCATGTTATATAGCCCGGCTTTCCGCGGCGTCCGATCATCAGGATTCGCCGCTAGCGGTCGACCGCGCCGGCGCGGATACGACCGATCTGTTCGTTTTTCCGGCCGCGGACCCGAAGAACGTGGTTCTCGTGATGGACATCCATGCGCTGATTCCTAGGACGATGGGCGATCTATTCGTCTTCGATCCTGGAGTGATGTATCAGTTCAAGATCGCGACGGATGGCGGAGCCATGGAGAATAAGGTCATCCAGTTCCGCGCGGTCGGAATGGCACCAAATCAGCGCATCGAGGTCTACGGACCTGCGTCTCCAGCGATGACGGGCACCGAGTCGCGCTGGGTCGGCAAACCTGAAGTTGTTGCGTTCGGTCAACAGGCGAAGCTCGGCAACGGCATGCAAGTCTTTGCTGGCCCGCGGAAGGATCCGTTCTTTTTCGATTTGACGCAGTTTCTCAAAGTCGTTCCCGATCGGTTCGCAGATTACCATAAGCCCGGAGCGATGGTCCCGCCGCCGAGTGATAAATGCTTCCGGAAAGTCGGGAAGGATTTCTTCGCCGATTTCAACGTGCTCTCGCTCGTTGCGGAACTGCCACGCAGCATGCTTGCGGCTCCAAGCGGACATCTCGGCGTCATTCACATGTACGAGACGACATCTCTTCAACGTTCGGACGGAACGTTTGAACAGGTTCAGCGTCTTGGGCGCCCGGCGGTCAAAGAGGCGTTCGAGACGTTTATGAATCACGACGTGACGAATCGTACGCCGCCATGGAACGACACGGTGCTCGCAAACTCCATTATGGCATTTACGACGGCGAAGCCAAACGGGGCCGGGCGATCGGCGCAAGTCGGCCAAGCGTTGCAGCATGTCTTGATCCCTGACGAGCTAAGCGCCGACCTCGTTTCGTCAGGTCCCGCCGGATATTTGGGCGTCGAAACGAAGGCCGGCAACTTCGGCGGTCGAGGGCCTTCAACCGACGTTATCAATCCGTCGCTCGGCGCGATATTCGGCGATACCGTCGCGAAGTTGGGTCTTGCTCCGGACGATCACGCCGAGACGCCCTGCCTGACAAACGACAACCTCCAGCCTGGCGACCGCGGCGTCACTTCCAGCTTCCCGTATCTGGGACCCGTGATCTAGCAGAAAGGCCGTCTCGGAGGCGCGCGGACCGGAAGTCGTCGGCTATCTTCGGGTGAGCACTGAACTGCAAGGAATCCATGGCCTTGGTATCGCGGCGCAGCGCGAAGCGATCGCCCGATTCAGCGGCCTTTGGCTGCACGATCGTGGCCGAATACGCCGAAGTCGAGAATTATTTCGGAACGCACGAAGGCCGCTTTGCGGCCGCGAAGGCGCGTGGCTTGTACATGGTGTCCGGTGACTTGCAGTACGCTTCAGACCGCGCTCGGAATCACGTGTACATAGGCCGCGAACTGGCGGTCGGCAACGAGCATCGCGCAGTGACTCCAGGTGCGACCAACAGGACCGCCGCGTTGATCCGGTGCGCGATCCGGAGACTTCGCTTTCAAGGTAAGCCGCACGCTGCACTAAGCTAGCAGTCCCCTATCTACCCATCTGTAGAGTAGAGTAGAATGGTTTAAGAATGTGTGAGGACGAGCATGGCCGATTTCCGACAGAAGCACGGCCAAGCGCGTCGCCGGAGCCTTCCGGCGGCCGTAAAACGTTGCCGTAGGCAGCGGCAAAGGCGGCGTCGGCAAGTTGACCGTCAGCGTGAATCTCGCGTTCGCGCTGCAACAGGCCGGAAATCGTGTCGGGCTCGTCGACGCAGACCTGCTGGGCCCGAGCATCCCGGTGATGCTTGGGCTTCCCATCGGCCAGCCGCCGAGCAATCTTGCGCGGGCCGATGGTGAGCAAATATCTGCGCATGTTCATCGATACCGTGCAGTGGGGAACCTTAGAGTACTTGATTCTCGACCTGCCGCCCGGGACGGGCGACACGCAGCTAACGCTTGCGCAGAGCTTTCCGCTATCGGGCGCGGTTATCGTGACGACTCCGCAGGAGGTCAGCCTGAAGATCGCCCGCCGTGGGTTGCGCATTTTCGTGCCGTTCGTTCCAAAGCATGCGCGCGAACGCGTCGTCCAGAAACGGCGCATCGCCGGGAGCAGCGAACAACCACCGCTTGCGCAGGCCCGGAGCGACCGACAGCAGACCGCCGAGCGGTCCGCGCGCGGGGGCTTCGTCGACGACGGCACGCACGCCGAGTGCCTCCGCGATCGCGGGATCGAAATCCGTGCCGACGGAGAGCACGATCTCGTCGCTCAGCGCGCGCAATGCGCGCACGACGCGTTCGAGGATCGAGCGCCCGTTCAGCGTTACGTCGAGCTTTCCGGGAAAGCGCGTCGCCCGGCCGCCGGCGAGCACGACGACGGCAAACCCGTCGCCTCCGGCGTCACCCTTCGGCGCGATGACGCTCCGCGTAGGACTTCGCGAAATAGGTGATGATGATATCCGCGCCCGCGCGCACGAACCCGACGAGCGTTTCATCGACCACGCGATCTTCGTCGATCCAACCGTTGCGCGCGGCCGCCTTGACCATCGCATATTCGCCGCTCACGTTGTAGCAGGCGATCGGCACGTCGGAGATTTCGCGCACGGCGCGGATGAGATCCATGTAGGCGAGCGCGGGCTTGACCATCAGAACGTCCGCGCCTTCGTCCAGATCGAGCAGCGCTTCGCGCAAGGCCTCGCGACCGTTCGCCGGATCCATCTGATAACTGCGCCGATCGCCGAATTGCGGCGTGGAATCGGCGGCTTCGCGAAACGGTCCGTAGAAACCCGACGCGAACTTCACCGCATACGAGATGATCGGCAGCGTGGCGTGGCCGGCGTCGTCGAGCGACGCGCGCAGATAGCCGACGCGGCCGTCCATCATATCCGAGGGTGCGATCGCATCGACGCCGGCTTGCGCATACGAGAGCGCCGTGGTTGCGAGCAATTCGAGCGTCGCGTCGTTGTCGACGTCGCCGCGTTCGTCCAAGATGCCGCAGTGACCGTGATCGGTGTACTCGCAATTGCACAGGTCCGCGATCAGAATCAACTCGGGACACGCGCGTTTGATCGCGCGGATCGCGCGTTGAACGATGCCGCGGGGGTCGTGCGCGGACGTCGCGCGCGCATCCTTGAAATCGGGGATCCCGAAGAGTAGGACCGCGCGAATGCCCAGCGCGTACAGTTCTCTGCACTCGCCGACCGCGTCCTCGACGCTGTAGCGAAAGACGCCGGGCATGCTCGATATTTCGCCTTTGGATTGGTTGTCGTCGGCGATGAAGAGCGGCTGCACGAGGCTTGCGATGCGAACCTCGTGCTCGCGCACGAGCTCGCGCAATCCGGCCGTCGCGCGCAAGCGGCGCGGGCGCTTGGTCAGATCGACGGTGGTTCGCGACGCAGCGCGCTCGAAACGGTCATGGTCCATCCCTTTCGACGAGCAGCCGCCGAACGATGCTCTGCACGAACGCGCCCACGCTCGGCTCGTCCGCAACGACGTCGGGCGCGAAGCCGGCGGCGCTTGCCGCGGCCGACGACGCCTCGCCCATCGCCGCTACCAGTGGTCGCGCGCCGGAGGCGTGCAGGTTCGCGAGGTAGGTCGCGATGGTGCGCACGGAACCGCTCGAGGGAAACAGCAACCCACTCGGGATGCGGTCGCCCAGGGCCAGTGCCGCGTCGTCGTCGCTACCCGCCTCGATGACGTCGGCGCCCATGCCGCGGAGCGCGGGTGCGATTTGACTGGGCCGTTCTTGCGTACGCGGCAAGAGCAAGAGTTCGCCCGCGAGCGGACCATCGGTCTCGCTGCGCGCCGCAATTGCGGCCGGCCTGTCCAACTCCGCAAGCAACGCGGCGCCGCCTTCGGCGAGCAATCGTTCGCCGAGCGACGTGCCGAGCGCTTCGGCGTCGTCGAACGAAGTGGCGGGGGTCGACGCATGTCCTCGCACGATGCGCGAGCCGTCGACGGCGGCGATCGCTGCTTCGATAAAAACTTCGCCGTCGCGGATCGTCGCGTGCGCGCCGACGGGCGCTTGGCATCCGCCGCGCAGGGTGCGCAAGAACGCGCGTTCGGCGCGCACCGCGAGTTCGGTTTCGCGATCTCGAAAGACTTTAGCGATCCGCTCGGCAAGCGCGCGGTCGCCCGCGCGCACTTCGATCGCGAGCGCTCCCTGACCGACCGCCGGAACGACGACGCTCGGATCGAGGGGGACCGTGTGCGTAGCGGTCAACCCGAGGCGTCGCAGTCCCGCGCTCGCTAGTACGATCGCATCGAATTCGCCGTCGCGCAATTTTCGCAGCCGCGTGTCGACGTTTCCGCGAATCGTTTCGAACACGAGATCGGGTCGCAACGCCTGCAATTGCGCGCGCCTGCGCGGACTCGACGTTCCCACGATCGCCCCCGCCGGCAGCGCTTCGAGCGACGCATAGCGTTCGGAGCAAAACGCGTCACGTGGGTCTTCGCGCATCCCGATCGCGGCGATCGTCATATCTTCGGGCAAGGTGCTCGGGAGATCTTTGCACGAGTGCACGGCGTAATCGGCGCGACGTTCGCGCAGCGAGCGTTCGAGTTCTTTGACGAAGACGCCGTCGGTGCCGAGCGCCGCAAGCGAACGATCGACGACGCGATCGCCCTTGGTTGAAATCTGCAGCACGGTCGAGACGAGCCCTGCTTGCGCGAATGCCGCCATGACGTGCCGCGTTTGCCACATCGCAAGCGCGCTCGCGCGCGTCGCGCAGATCAGTTGCACGAACCCTTCGGCGCTTGACGCGCTCGCCGGAGGCGCAATCGAGGCGGATCGTTCCAGAGTGGCGACGGCTTCGTCGATTTCGTTCTCCACGGTGCTCGGATTCATCGCCGCGAGCTCCGCGATCTCCCGTTGCGCGAAGTCTTCCATCACGCGCGCACGCAATGCGGCGGGAACGACCGACTTGACGTAGTCTCGCGCGAACCCGACGGTACGCGCGGCCTGCGCGTACCGCTCGTCGAATCGCTCGCCGAGTTCGCGCACCAGCCGTCGTGAAAACGATGGCGAGAGCCCACCCGTATCGACCGCAAAGGTCAGCGGGCCGGCGCGGTGGACGGCGGCCGTGTGAAAATCGCTCGCCGTGCCGCCGGTCGCGTCGTCGATCAAGCTGCCGTGCGCGCGCGCTGCAGCGACGAGGGCGGCGTTCGCGGCCGGATCGTTCGTTGCGACGAATACGATGCGCGCCCCCGCCGCGTCGTCTGCAACGACGGCGCGCGCGCGGTGCTCGATGCGGCCTTCACGGGCTAGGGCGTCGAGCACCGGCGTGACGTCGGGTGCCACGACGAGCACGTCGTCGGCTCCGGCGGCGAGCAGGCCGCGAACCTTCCGTTCGGCGACGGCGCCGCCGCCGGTGATGAGGATGCGGCGGCCGCGCAGGTCGAGGGCTATCGGGTACACGCTCGCAGGCCTTCGACGCGCGGGAGATTTCGCTTGGTTCTCCAACCCCAGGGACGTGATTTCGGCCTCCGGGCGCGCAGCGCTCGTCGCCGCGCTAACGACGCTGCCGGGTCTGGGCGTCGGAACGCTGTGGGACAACAGCGAAACCGCGTATGCCGAGGTCGCGCGTGAAATTTTGCTGAGCGGTCATTGGATCGTGCTGCACCTCAACGGCGCAGCTTGGTTCGTGCAACCGCCGCTCTACTTTTGGATCGCCGCCGTGTTCGCGAAGGCGCTCGGGCCCAGCGAATTTGCGTTTCGGCTGCCCTCGTTCGAGACCGTCCACGTCCCCATTCTCGGGATTATCGAGAACATGAGTACCTTCACGTGTCCTCACTGTGAAAAGAATACGGACATCTTCGGACACGGGGGCGGCGAGAAAATGAGCCGCGAGTTTGGCGTCCCGTTTCTTGGCACGATCCCGTTAAACGCCCAGATCGTCACGAGCGGGGACCAAGGGCATCCGATCGTGCTCGAAAAGCCGGCCTCACTCGTGGCCCGAACCTACATCGCTATTGCCGCTGAATTAGCAGGACGACTCGAAGAACGCAAACCAACTGCGCTACAGCCGTTCACATGGACGTGGGAAACCGGCGAAGGCGAACCGGCTTGGGCGCGGAGCGCGATCGAGTCGTCGGGTTCTCACACAACCGCGATTGGCTTGCGCCGGCGTGATGCGCGAACGCTGTCCACGCTCTGGGAAGATGCTAGCGAGACCGACGTGGACGTGCGGGACCTTCGGCTAGCCTGTCATTGCGCGCGCTGCGTCGAGGAAATGAGCGGGCGTGCACTCTTGGATCCGAAGACCGTGCGACCGGACTGCGTCGCCGTACCAGACACGAGCTCGTCGACGTTATCGCTCGGTGCTAACAATGCCCACGCCTCCTTACGCCGGGCAATCCGGCGACGCTGTTGATTTCATGGGATCCTAGCCAGCGACGTCGCCCAGCGCAACGACCGTCTTCCGGTCCTCGCTGCGCTACGGTCCACGACTCGTCGCTTCGCGCCGTCATTGCACTGCCCGCCCTCCCCGGCTCGAGACGGACCCATCAACAGCGTGGCCGGCTCGCCCGGCATTGGGGAGGTCCAAATGGGCACATCACTTTCGAGCGACGACATCGAGATTCTCGCGAAGGCAATCGCGCGCGAGGTCGTCCGTGAACTCAGCTCACTCGCGAATCCGCCCGTAGCACCCCAGTCGAAGCGTACCGTTATCGAGGCGGGCCCGATCACCGTCGATAGCGACCGGCACGAAGCGATCGTCGACGGCAAGCCCGTCACCATGAAGCGGCGCGAGTTTGCGGTCCTCAAAGCGCTCGCGCAGAGCGCCGGGCACGTCCTCACTCGCGAGATGCTGCTTTCAGCGGCATGGCCCGAAGACGTGGCAATGCGGATCACCGATGACCGCACCGTCGATGTTCACATCAAGCGCGTTCGCGAAGCGTTAGGCGCGCATCGCGATCGCCTGGAAACGGTCGTCGGCGTCGGTTACCGACTCCGCGACCGTTAGCGTCCTCGACGGGGTGCGCTTCGCGCCGTATCCCGTCTTTTCGCTTGCCGTCGTGAGACCATCCGCGCGACGAGCGCTTCGTTCGGCGTGTAGTCCGGGCTGAAAAGTGCGGCGCTCAGCCGATATGCTGGCCGGCCGTCTGCATCGACGGTCAGCTCGATGAGACCGAGCGTCATGAGCGACCTCAGATCGGGGTCCGTCTCATCGTGTGCGGGGGGTCCGCTTTTAGCTTCTAACATGCGCGGAGTATGGCCGCACGCTATTTCCGGCGCGTGGCCGGAGTATGACGACAGCGGGCGACAGTACCGGAGCATGGGACGGCAGCGTTCGAACCTCGGTGTCAACCCAGTGCCGTGCGAACGCTGCGGGCACCGAACTGACATGCATGTCGATCGCGACGGGCTGCGCGTCTGCGTCGTGTGCGATCGGCTCTCACCGCTGCAGGCATGCTCGGAGGCGAGTCTCCGCCCACGAACGACGTGAAAGGTTACGATACGGCGGATTTCGTTCCTCAAGGCGTTTAGGAAACCGAGGAACGAAGGTGCGGCGCCGTTGATAGAACCCTTAAGGACAGCATGCATGAAGTGATGACGGCGTTCCCTAATCTAACGGCGCTTCGAGCCGCTTCGCCGGCGGAGCTTGGGCTCGTTGCACTACGCGGAGTTGCGCGGAGCGAGGACACCGTCCACGGCCAGGGCCAGACGCTCAACTGGATGTCGCGCAAAACGCTCGTTGACGATATCTTGACGGGCGTTGCAAGTGCCGCAGACGCGCCGGTCGCGGCCGAGGCGGTTGCGTGGATACTCAATCACGGACTTCTCGCGGAAGCCTATGATTCGGCGACTCAGGGGTGGCTTTTCACTACGCGTTTAGGGCGTGATGTGCTTGCCAGTGCGCCAACAGCACCGGCCGGTCTTGCAGCTAGTCTGCGCGCCGTCGATTTGATTCCGGTTGCCATGCGCTCGAGCGTCACTCCGGCGCTCCTTACCGGACACTTCGATCTCGCGGTTACGGCCGCTTGCAAGGCCGTGGAAGTACGCATGCGCGAGCGAGCAGCGCTTCCGACAAGCGACTTCGGAGGACGTCTTGCGAGAAAGTTCTTTGCGGCCGCTCGTACGTCATCGCTCGGGCGTCCGGACCGACCGGGGATTAAGGACGAGCAGCACCTGTTCGAGGGTATCTTTGGCCTTTATCGCGATCGTGCGGTGCACGAATCGCCGCACATCGATTCCCCCGAGTACGCCCTCGAGGTAATCATCGCAGTAAGCCATCTTCTGCGCATCGTGGACGCCGCTGAGTTCGACCCCTAACGCGGCGAGTGTAGCTGGGCTTTACCGGCGTGCGCGCGCGAGCGCCAGTTGTGTCGCGCGCGCCGCTCAGCGAGCCGCTGGTTCGGCGCCCGCATCGCAGCGGCAGCCCAGGCCACAGTCTGCCCGGCGGACTCGCCAGCGCAGGCCGGTTCCGAGATCGGTAACGGTCGCATCATACTCGCCGATGAGCCTGGCCTGATCGGCTGCACTGATCGTTAAATCGAGACGGTCTCACCATCCGGCAACGTGCGAGCGGCGAACAGGTGTCCGCCGATCGCAATCGCCCTCGCGGTTCGCTGAGCGCGTCGGGTGCGCCAGGCGATCTCACTTTGCGTCACCCTGCGCTCCTAGATTCATGATTAGAAGAGTTATCTTGCGTTATTTGCGAGCACGAACGCCGCGGCGACGCCAGCTTCCCTAAGCGATGCCCAGCTGTCATCAGAGCCTTGGCCGCATGCGCGCCGGCTCGATCGCGTCGGCACGTCTATCGACGCGCAGGCTCTCTTGAGCCTGCAGGGTCACGCGCATGTCACGAACGTCGGCGGTCTGCTCGATCGCCATGCGCCGCCTCGACGCCCATACAACGAACGATTCCAGCTCGTGCGCCTTATAGGCCGCCCCGAGCTCGCGCTTTTCGCGTTTCTCCAGCGTCGCGATCTCCTTGTCGCTCGTAACGTTTCCGCGCGCGACGTTGAAGCGCTCCAAGATGCCCGTTACCGCTCGGTTCCGCGCCTCGCTCCGTAGTCGCATCTCGCCGCGATGCTGCAGCCGAAGCGGATCGTCGTCTTTTTCGAGCGCTTGCCGAACGGACGCGGCCCAGTAGGTATCGGGCCCGCCTGTGCGGCGCACGATCTCTTCGAAAAGCAGCGCGTCATCCTTGGGACGCAGCGACGCCGGCGAGCTGAGGTGCGCGAGCAGCTCGTCGCGATCGAGCCGCGTATGCACGCGCAGACCCGTCTCGCAGCGCGTAAGCGCGACGTGCGCCGACCGCGCGTCGTCATTCTTTGCCAGCGTCGGGATGACGAGCGGATCTCCGCGCCCTTGGCTCTTGTGGGTCGTCGTGCTCCAGCCGTAATCGAGGTGCGGGTACGTCGCGGGGTTGACCGTGACGAGCCGGCCGCTATCCAGCTCGACGCCGATTGCGTTCTGCGCGACCGTGCGCACCGTTCCAGTATAGCCGTTTAGCACGCCCACGCGCGCCTCAGCGTTCTTTTCAAAGATCACCCTGTCATTGGGCGAAATCTCGCGCACACCACGCGCAAACCGGAAGGAAAGACCCGTTCCATCGTGTCCGAGGCCTTCGCGGATGGCGCGGTTCGCGTAGAGGCAGTCCTGACGCGAGAAGCCAGGGGCCAGCACTCGAATCCCGCGTCGCGTCGCATCGACAACGTCGGCGGCTTTCGCGGCAATCTCGGCTTTGCGATCGGCATGGAACACGACGTGCCCGCGATCGACGAACTGTTCGAGATAGGCGCGGAAGCCGCCGGCGTCGCCTTCGCGAATAGCGCGGCCGCCAACCGGCACCGCAGCCCGCATCCATGTGACTTCCGGCCCAGTCTGCCGAAAGACGTGCGTCACTTCCGCGTAGCGGTTCGTCTCGTGCGCGGCCGCCGTGAGCACGCGGCCCGTATCGCCCGCTGCGATGTTCGGCAGCTGCGCGAGGTCACCGATGAAGATCGCGCCGGCGCCCTGCGACTCGACGCGTTTCAGCGTTGCGTCAGCGGCCTCGAGCGAAAGCATCGACGTCTCATCGAGGATTGCTCGACTGTTCGGACGGATCATCTGCTCGCCGCGCACGTCTTCGAGCGCTTGCGCGCGAGCCGTATTCACTGAGCGGATTCCGGCTTTCTGGCCGAGGTTTTCTGCCGCAAGCTGGCTCGTTGCGAATCCCGCGATCTCGCGGCCCGTCAGCTCGCAGTAGCGCCGCTGCACCGCCATCAAGGTCGATTTGCCGGTGCCGGCGTCACCTTGCACGACGGCAAAGCGATACTCAAGCAGATCGAAGACGCGCAGCTGCTCGGCGCTAAACGCGATGCCGAGGGACCTCTCCTCGTCCGCGATCGCACGCAAGAGCGCGGGCCGGTCGAACAGCGGATCACGTTCTTGCGCCAGCCGCGTGGCACGCTCGAGCACGCTCGCTTCGAGCGCACGCTGCGCCTTGGTCGAGTACAACGGCAGCGCGGAATCCGGGCTAAGCACTTCGAGCGTAGCATCTTCGCGCTGCGCGTAGTCCGACAGTCCCATCCAGTCCGCACTGACGCGCTCGCTGCACCAACGGTCGAAGTCCTCGGCGCTAAACGTAGCGGCGCCGCCGGCGAGAATGTCGCGCGACACCCGCGCCGGATCGTTGCGGACCACATCGACGACCTCAGCTTCCGAACGGTCGACGTCGCCCAGGTCGCGCAGCCACGCGCGCCGTTCGAGGGCCGCGGCGAGCGCCTTGCGCTCCCATGCCGTCGCGCTGCCGCCTGCATTGACGCCATCGAGCGGGCTCGGCGCGAGCCATTCGGGTTTAATCTCGAAGACGGTGTTGGTCGGTCGCCAGCGCGCGACGCGTTGCGTCACCTCGCCGAGCGTATCCGTGCTTTTACGCGCGACCGTGCCTTCGGCCGCCGGCTCCATAAGTCGCGCTCGAAGCGCGCCGTCAGGACCAGCTTCAAGCGTCGCCGTCAACCGTGCTGCGATGACGTGCAGATCGGCGCGCAAAGGTGTTTCGCCGCGCTCCGCGGTCTTCGCGAGGTGCTCGCGCATTGCGTGTACGAGCCGGTCGCGCCGATCCCCGGGCGACTCGAGCCCCTCTTCCTCGACAAGAAACGCGCGTGCCATATCCTCGAGCCGCTCGGCCTGCCGCTCGGCCCGCCACGCCTTGCGCGTCGCGTTTGACGCATACTCAATGCGCTCCGTAGCGAGGCCCTCGTCGCGCACGATCGCGAGCCCGTGCTCGTGCTTCATCGCGAACTTCGTTTCGGCTTCGCGCAGCGCGTAATGCAGCCGATAGTAATCGTCCTGGCGGTTCCACGCGCGCAAGCTATCCGCGTTCACCGACGCGAGGGCGACGTGGCAGTGCGCGTTCTCCGTATCCCGGTGCACGGCAAACAGCGCCGAGTGGCCGGCCCAACCCGTGCGATCGAGCGCGTATTCCGCCGCGCGGATGAGCTGTTCGTCCGACACCGTCGCGCTCTCAGCCTCGTTTAGCGAAATGACGTAGTGCTGCACCGGTTGTTTCACACGGGGCTGCGTCCGGACGACCGCCTCGATATCGAGAGCCGCTGTCTCGAGCGACGTAACGCCGCGCGCGTAGATCGCGCTCGGCCGGTTACCGCCGCCGGCAGGCTTCCAGATCGTATTCGCCCCGAGGTCCTCGCGCTGCCGCGCCTCCTCGAACAGCGTCGTGAGGCTGCTGCGCTGCCCTGTTGTAAGCGCGGCGTCCCAGGACTCGCCGTGGTCGACCTTAGCAGTGAGTTCTTCGCCGAGAACGTACTTGACGCACGCGCTCGCCGATCCGCCCCCGCGTGGAGGCGCGCATCGTTTACCTTGCACGCGCGGCCATGCCTGATGCAATCGCGCCTAGTCGCTCCGCTAACGCAACTGCGTCGAGCGTGTCCGGCAGGCGCCTCCGTACCGGATCACGCGCGAACACGCGGAGCGCCCGACGCGCGAGCGCCAGCTCGTCAATCGTCAGCTCAACATCGAAGAGACCCTGGTTGCTCATGCAGCGCCCCGCTCTTTATGAGATATCAGCGCCGTCAGCGCCCCGCCGGCGAGGACGTACTAGGCCAACGGCCGCGAGATCAACGAGTGCCCGCTTCGGGATCTTGCGACGGCCGGCAACGCGAGTCCAAGGCACCGTTGTCTTCATGAGCTTATACAACGCCGTCTTCTTGCAACGAAGCCACAGGCAGGCTTCCTGAACGCTTAGGAGCCCGTCGGCGAAGATATCGTCGTTTCGTACGGCTTGAGCGTTGCTGACTACGCCGTGGTCCCTGAGACGTCGCTCGGGGCGAGCAGGTGACGTGTCTCGAGTCTTCATGCTTTGACCTCGTTGAAGCCCACGGGTCCGGCTTAGCAGCTGCGGCACTGGTGTGCCGAGCGCAAGTGCAGCGAAGCGCGCTCACGCGCCCTCTTCTCGCCCGCCTCGGATCGCTCGACGACGAGCTCGAACGCCGCACAGAGCGCGCACGACACCGTGAGGAGTGCGGTGTCATAGGTCAGTGTAAAGTGCCGGTTCGCCTCTGAAATCATTGGTTGTGTGCTCCGTCTGTAGAGCCAAGCGAAATCGAACGATCCGGCTTCGAGAAGCCGAAAACGAGCGGCTTTGCCTCTACGGTGTGCACGAGCGGCCGTTTCCGGCGCGCCGTCGGCACGACAAGCCGCGCGACCGCTCGTGACGGCGTATCGGCGACCGTCGAGCGGCTTGCGCGAAACACGGCCTCAGCGTATCGATCGCCAGCCCCGGATGCGGCGACCGTCCCGGTATTGTAGGCGCGAAGCGCGACAAGGTTCTCGCGGTAGATCGCGCAGCCGACCGCGACGTTCACATACGGATTGAGCAGCTGCGTGCCGCTAACGTGGTAGCGCGACCAGTTGATCGTCTCGATTTGCATGAGCCCCACGCTAAAGGCGTGGCGGGCTTGGGCGAGTCGCACGACGAGGTCCGCCGCTCCAGCGATGTCGTGCGGGAAGTATGACCGGCCGGCGGTGTCATCGTGAATCGCGTTCGAATCGCGCGCGCTCTCCTGTTGCACGATGCCGTAGAGAACGCGGCGGCTGATCGGCGCGCAAGACGGCATCGAGAACAGGCTACTGAGCACGGCCGGGCCGACGATCATTGCGTCGCGTCCCACGCCTGCATCGGCATGAAGTTCGTGAGCATGATCCCGACCTGCGCGCCTTCGACGACGTGCGCCGTCGGCTGCACTTGCGACGAACGGTTATACGCGTTCGCCGCCATCGACGCGATCTGCGTTCCGACAGCTTGTCCGATCGATTGTCCGACCGATGGTGCCGCGTACCCGCCGTAGCCGTTCGACTGCGCTGGACCGGCTTGCAATGCACGCATGCCGAGACCGATCGAGAGATGCGTTTTCCCGACGCCCGGCGATCCCCTTACATACTGCTCATAAAGCGATCAATGTTACGATCGCATATCGTTGGCATCCGCTATTCGGACAAACGTTAGCGCTGCGGAAACGGGATCGACGTCGTGGAAACACG
>JAABUX010006019.1_pt1 | contig 14662 bp, 14 predicted proteins | sample 5561851 | NCBI WGS metagenome assembly JAABUX01 (sample SAMN10711883, study PRJNA513361) | rock metagenome | isolation source: Antarctica rocks | place: Antarctica: Victoria Land, Richard Nunatak red sandstone | collected 2016-01-03 | reverse complement strand
GTCGCCCAGGCGCACCGTCAAATCGCGCGCCGCCTCATAATCCACCGTCTTGAATGTTCTACTCATACGCACCAGTCTATCACCACCGACACGACGGAGATCCCGCTTCTCTCCGACAAACTGCTAGGGCGGAGAGATAGCGCTGGAGTGAACGCAGCGTATACGCGTCGTACCCCTGTTTCTCCAGGCGCGCTACTTGCGCCTGTGATACGCCCAGCCGCTCCGCGACATCCTTTTGGGTCAGGCAGGGTCATGTAGTTCTCGCTAGCGGCTCATTCGGGGGTAGGGGCGTATCGCGCTACGCCCGGCGGTCGCGGGGCGAACGGTGCGCATGGTCCCCGCGGCATGCGTCGGACGCTGCGGAGACAATCGTCGGGCGTATCGCGATACGCCCCTACGCCTGCCCCTGATCGAGAACTACATGGTCCTGTGGGTCAGGCCGCTCGCTTGCCGCGCCTCGACAAGTTGGAGCCGGATGTCCTTCTTCGCCGCTTCCCGCCGGTAGAGCGCTCTCGTACCGGGATCAGCCAATAGCTTCTCCCGCCAGTCTTTGTAGGACTGCTCGCCCTCTCTCAGGTCATCTCTCTGTGTGTCGGTTGTGTCCACGATGTGTTAGCTCCTTTCCCGCGATCGAATAAAGTTATCAAGACGATCAAGGGCTATCGCTATCTCCCGCCGCGGTGTCTTCTGTGTTTTCTTCTGGAAACCGTGCAAAGCGTTCCCAGAAATTCTTGTACGGGAGTGTCTCCTGACTCCGTTGTATAAAAGGCTATGGCCCAGTCATTCCTACCATCCACAATATACGTATTTTAGTATAATCGAGGCGAGGCGTCAACAGCCGTCTAGTGACAGGGGCGCGCCCCACGATTGTGAGGGGGCCAGGCGCGGCCGCTGGCGCGCCCCGGCGCCGCGCCGCCGCGGGGTCCTGTCCGTGTCGCCGCGCCGCCGCTGCGGGCGAGGACGCGCGGGGTGGGCGGCGCGCGGTGGCCGGGGCGGCGCGCGTGTTCCTTGACACCCCCACACGCCCTGCTACAATGGTCTTGTTAGTAGTACGCGCGTTCTACTAACAAGACCATTGTAGCAGGGCGTGTAGGCGAGGGGCGGGAGTACGGCGTTGCACGGCGTTGCACGGGACATGGGCGGCGGCCTGAGCGCGCTGCACGGGTGCGCGGTCCGCGCGCCCGCCCGTGCGGCGCGCGTCTATCGTCGCGCCGCACGGCGCCCCGCGCGCCCTCGGTGGCCCCCGAGCGGCGCCGCCGAGGGCACGCGGCCGGCCGCGTCTCACCATCGTGGGGCGCGCCCTAGTGACAGGCAGAGCGCGACAAGCGCGCCCGCGTTCTCCGCCGTGGGCGCGAAACCCGACGCGCCGTCCCGCGCGCTCAACGAAGATGCGCACGGCCGGGTAGTGGGTGAGCTCCGCGACAGCGGGGCGGGGCGTGCGGTCGGGCAGGGCCAGCGGCGGGACCGCGACCTCCATGCCGCCGCGCACATGCAGCGCCACGCGGCTGATGACCAGGAGCGTGGGCAGCGGGCAGGCCGCGCACAGGTCGGCCAGCAACGGCGCGGCAGGCGCGATGCGCTCGTAGTTGTCGAGCACGAGCAGCCGGCGCTTGCCCTGTAGGCTGTCGAGGGCGGTGTCCGGCAGGGCCTGTCCGCCGAGGTCGCGGACGGCGAGCAGGCGGGCGTGCGCCGCGGCGAGGGTGGTGGGGTCGGGGAGGGCGGCGAGCGGGAGGTAGGCCAGGCCGTCCGGGAAGAGGTCGCGCGCGGCGTAGGCCGCGTGCAGGGCGAGGAGCGCCTTGCCGGCGCCGCCGGGGCCGGTGAGGATGAGCAGACGCGCGTCGCCGCGCAGCAGCGCCGTCACGGCGTCGAGTTCGCGTTCGCGGCCGATGGGGCTGACGAGCGGCACGGGCAGCGCCTGCGCGGGCGGGAAGAGGGTGGCGAGCGCGGGATCGGGCTGGGGCGCATCGTCGGGGATGTCATGCGGGCGACGGTGGCGCGGCGCCGCCGTCACGAGCGCGGCGTGCTGCTGCTCCGAGAGGCATAGGGCCTCGGCCAGCAGCTTGATCGTTTCCAGGCGTGGAGACTGTCGTGTGCCGCGCTCCAGTGTGCCAACCGCTTCGATACTCACGTTGGCTCGTTCGGCCAGAGCCTCCTGCGTGAGACTGGCGGCTTGACGATACTGCTTCAGAAGTGTCCCAAACGCGGATGCCTGTGTGAGACTCACAGTGCGTGCCCTCCTCGTACCATTGGGCGAGAGACGATTGCGGCCTTCCATGCCGCGCGCTCATGATAGCACAAGCCGCCGCTTTTTTCTACCCGCATCGCCCCCGTATGTTGCATCCGTACTTTGCGATTGTATGAGTGATGTACGGGGCAACTGTACGGATTGTACGTGGTCAAGGCGGCGCGAAGAGCTTAGGATAGAGAGTAAGAGGACAACACGCTCGTCCAAAGTGGACAGGTCGTTTAGTTTGGCCTATCAGCAGTCAGATAAGGTAGTCGGGAAACGCTTTCAATTAGAGGATAGTGATGTTGTTGGAGGTCCCATGCCATTTTTCCAGGTCCTCGCGGATACGACAGGCGTGCAAAGCTCTACTCGGCCAGATCTGGTCGGCAATTTCTCCCACATTATCGTCAATAAACATCCGTTCACTACTGTAAAGGAGGCAATCGAGGCAGCGTCCACCGAGCAACACTATCCCAATGCGGACATATATGCTGTAGAGGCGGAAACGTCGCGAGAAGCATCGAAGCTCTTTGGTCAAACGGACCGTTCGGCACTGCGGTTAATTCGTAAGGGAGGTCTATGATGTACGGGCATACTGTGAAGCATTTTTCTCGGCTCTTGACCCTCATGTGCGTCGTCGCGCTGACAACCGGGCTGGGCACGGCAACGGCGAGCGGCAATCCTCCAAGTAACACGTCCGCGCTACACACCCTATTCTCGCACAACTTAAATCTCTCACCCGCATCATGCTACTCGGAGACGCACGTCATCCAAGGTCGCCACCGTGATGGGTCCGTGGATTCCCGCTTCACCGGGCACTTGATGTATAGGATATGTCGGCATACGCATGTGTCAGGTTCTACGCAAGCAATGTACATGAAGCATACACTACGTCTACGAGAAGCGGCTTCGCTACGCCTACCCTGCGCTCTTCATGCGGGAGGAGTCCAAAGCGAGGAGATTGGCACGCAACGAGACGCCAAGCTCCTCATGTGCACGTTCAATCATAGTGCGCATGCGGATGCCGACATAATTGAGGGCCCCGGCTATGGAAGTTTCCGCTGGTGGTACAACGATTATGACGGGAACTCGGGCTACTTCGATGACAATTTGTCCTGCCCTTTCCCCGAAGGGTGCGACATTAGCGGAGACGCACCAGGTTCCAGCGGTATTGGCTACAACGAGGTGATACTCTACTGGCAACTGCCAGCGGTTTTTTACGACGCCTATTGCAATTAAGTTCAGCACTTCAGCACTGACCTCTAGCCAGGGCATGGCCTCTGATGATGATGGGCGTAGTTACGGAACGAGACTAGCGACATACAGTCGCTAGTCTCGTTTGTTCGGATTATTGCCCTGACCCGTCGATACGTGTAACGTAGTGGCATGTTACATGGTATCGGAATAGACACGGGCCGCATCAACGGTGGAAAGAGGTCATCCAACGGCGTGGCGGTCGCGATGCGCTCGTAGTTTGTCGAGCACGAGCAGCCGGCATTTGCCGTACAGTGGGGTGACGGCGGCGTCCGGCCGGGCCTGCCCGCCACGGTCGCGGACAGCGAGCAGGTGGGCGTGCGCCGCGCCGACGCCTCGGCCTCGTTTCGAGAATCCTTGGCGCCGTTCTCGGCGGCGCCGTTTTGGGCGCCGCCGGCGCGGCCCTGGTCACGCCGCGCCCCGTCCCGCTGGCAGGGGTGTACACGGTGGCCGAGGTGCAAGACGGCCTGCTGCGACGCCCAGCGGCATGGCCCGGCCGTACCATCCGCGTGCGCGCGGTCTTCCAGATCATGTGTTCAAGCAACTGCGCGAGCGCTAGAGTTATCGTCAGTTGCGACGGCAGTTACTACTGTGGAGCGTACTGCAGCTAGCAGCTAAAGGAGGTACAGAGATGAGCGATACTACTAATCCCAACTCCGGATGGGTGGCGACCACAAGGGCTATAGACCAGTCTCAACCCACGCCATCGAACGTCGCCTGGATGGAGATTACCCTCTTTGGCATGGGACGCGGGGAGAGCCAGTTCAGATGGAAGATTAATCCGGATAAGGATCTGGGCGCGGCGACTAGTGATACCGACCCGGCCGCGCAAGCGGCGGCCTACGCGCAGCTTGTGCAGGCCCTCCATCGCGAAATTGACTTTGCATTCCGTCGCTTGGCGGGGGGATAGGGCGGCTCTGCTATGTCTGGGGTACAGTTCGTCCAGCTTGTCGGGCAGGTGGTGTTAGCGGCCCTCCTGGGGAGCGCGGCGATTGCGAAGGCGCGATCATTCCGCGCGTTTATTGCCTATCTGGCAACCCCGTTCGCCGCGTATGCGCCTGCCATAGCGGGGTGCGTCATCGGTGTTGAAGCCGTCATCGTTGGCGGCCTACTTCTTGGAGTTGGGCTGCCAGCGGTCGCGCAGCTAAGTCTCGCTGGAGCGGTGTTGTTTCTTCTCGTCGTCACCGCGTTTCTCGCCTATCGTCTTGTGCTTTCCGATAAGACGACGTGCGAGTGCTGGGGTGGGGCCGGTCGGCGCGCCACTGATGCGGATGAGGACGTACGCCTGAGCGCTGTGAGACCGATGTGGTATGGCCTCCGTAACGGCGCGCTCACGGCGGGGACATGGATGCTGCTTGTGACGTCGACGGGCCGTCGTTTCACCCTTGAGGAACTGCTTGCGGCCTTTGGTGTCTGCCCGGCCATTCTCTTGGTTGGCGCCGTTGTGTCCATCGTCGTACGGCGGCGTGCTCTCACGCTCGCTGAACACCCGCTTAAAATGGTGTTCGCCCCACAGCTCCGCCCACTCATCGCGCTCTCCTGGTACATGGAGAATGGGTGGGCAACCGACGGGTGGCAAGCAGTCCTCCGTACCTGCAAGCCACAGTCATAGGGTAAATGGCGGCGAGGCCCCATCACCAACGCACGATCGTTGGTGGTGGGGCCTTTGCTGGCTGATGCGGGAGACCGAGGATTGGGGCGCATTGAGATTGAGGGCAACAGTGGGTTGTTTTGGCTAGCTGGTGCTCACGATTGATCGGTTTAACCTGAGAAGCGCATCCGAGTACTTGATGGATACAGTGAATGTGCCGTCGTATCAAGTGTAGGGCTCGTGAATTATCGGCGACGGGGGTTTCTACTGGGACCGCGGCGGTCCCCGCGGCACACCGTCGCAGGATGTCCGTCGAGGGTCCACCGAGCCGCGTGGTCGCGCGCGTGGCCGCGGGGACCGCCGCGGTCCCAGTGGATAACCGGCGTCCGCGGCAAATAATTCACGAGCCTTGTCAAGTGGCCTGCCAGCAACGACGGGAGAGTATGATGATCAGCCAAGGACCGATACCAATCGCAGGGGCTCTAGTTCTCGGTACAGGGTTAGTCGCTCTATCACACCTTGGAGGGGTCCCACCCACAGGGCATGCGATGCCCCATGGCGTCGGCGTATCACCGCGCCTTACGGCGCCATCGGTCGCGTCGCCGCCGGGGATTCGGCCCGGACTGAATGCGCTCTCCTTCGCGAACGATCGTATCGGTTGTGCTGGCGGTCCTCACCGCATCGTGTGTACGACGGACGCCGGGCGGCGGTGGGCGCCGCGGTACGCCGGCGCCGAAACGGTGGTAGGACTCGATCTCCTTACGCCCCACGTAGGATGGGCTGTCGGCGTCCATACACTGCTCAAGACGGTCGATGGAGGTCTACACTGGGCGCAAGCAGGAGTAGGTGAGCCCACACAGCCCTTGCGGAGTGTCGACTTCGTGACGTCCGCGCGCGGATGGGGTGTTGCCGGCGGCACACCGCTCTCTTACGCCGGGACCCATCAGGTGTCTTGGCCCTTCGCGGGTGGGACATTGGTTCAGACGCTCGACGGCGGCCGCACCTGGGCGATCCAGCCAACGGCCGGGCTGGTCGACTCCAGCTGCTTCAATGGCGGCGCCGGTTGGGCGGCGCACGAGGCGACGGTGCTGCGAACGCAGGACGGCGGACGAACGTGGCGTCGCGCGATGACGTTCCCCATTACCCATAGTAGGGGGTGGTTCGCGTCCGTGCGATGCACTGGCGCTGCTACCGCGTGGGTCTTGCTCTCCGGTGGTGTCGGCGCGTCAAATCAGCAACCCTACCTGCTCTATCGCACGAGCGATGGTGGGCGACACTGGCAGGCTGTGCTGAAGGAGGTTTATTTTGCCGGATCGGCCTATCCCTCCCTCCCGATAGCGGTTGCGGGGCCGGGCAGCTATACTGGTCCCTTGAGCGCCGTGGACCGCGCGACGGCCTATGTCCTAGGTATCTGTTTCCCCTGTAGCCTCCATAACTCGATCGTGATGTCCCGCGTACAGAACGGGGGACAGACGGTGCATTATGTGGGTGCTGTCCCAGGTCTGACATCGGAAGGACCCTTGGCAATTGCATTCGTTGATGCGTCACACGGTTGGGTCGCCGGCACGACCGGCCACATGACCGAGATCCTCGCCACGTCCAATGGGGGGCGGACCTGGCAGAGGCAGTTCTGATCAAACACTCGAGCTCGGGGCGCGCTGCGTATCGTGAAGCCGCTCGAGTTGTCGGGCGAGAATTTGTGGTCAATCCGTTACTCGCCACGAGTTTGCACGATCAAGCGCCGCCTTGTACGCCGATATGGCGGCGGTCCGCGTCGCCCCTGATGTCCCTCCACGGCCGATGTCTAGCTATTAGGTAGCTTCGACTCCTTAGAGTTGCTTACCTCCACGCTCGACACTAACGTTCAGTGTAAAGTTTTCTCCAAGGGCGGAGAGATAGCGCTGGAGTGAACGCAGGGTATACGCGTCGCACCCCTGTTTCTCAAGGCGAGCTACTTGCGCCTGTGATACGCCCAGCCGCGCCGCGACATCCTTTTGGGTCAGGCCGCTCGCTTGCCGGGCCTCGATAAGTTGGAGCCAGATGTCCTTCTTCGCCGCTTCCTGCTGGTAGAGCGCTCTCGTGGCGGGATCTGCCAATAGCTTCTCCCGCCAGTTTTTGTAGGCCTGCTCGCCCTCTCTCATGTCATCTCTCTTTGTGTCGGTTGTTTCCATATGACGCTTAGGCGCGCATGGCCCTCGCGCTTGGGGCCGATCATGATGGACACGTCGTCGTCCAGGGCCACGAGCAGGCGGAACAGGCGATCCAGCGAGTAGCCCCTGAAGCGCCCGCGCAGCAGGTCCGATACATTGGGTTGGGTGACTCCCATGACCTCGGCGGCCTGCGCTTGCGTGAGCGCGCGCTCCTCGATGATGCGCGCGATGCGCGCCACGATCTCGGCTTTGGCCAGTTGTTCCTCGGGATGGTCATAGCCCAGGTCGGCGTAGACGTTGCCGCTGCCGAATATGACGTCGATGTTCTCGCTCATGTTCTTTCTTCCCCTGTCTCTATTTTCAGCGCGGCTACGCGCTGCGCATCCATGCGCTCGGCCTGCGCTAGCCGCGCTCGCACAAGCTCGATCTCGCGCTTGGGTGTAGCACGGCCGCGCGCGGACTTTTTCTGAAAAGCGTGCAGGACATAGACGGCGGCGCGCAGGCGCACGGTATACACGCAGCGATAGGTGTCGCCGTCGAAGTCGTCGACGATCTCCAGTACACCCGCGCCGCCGAACCCTTTCAGAGGCTTAGCACTGGCATGTCGTTGTCCGATCTGCGCCCGGTAGAGGGCGAAACCCATGACATCTTGCACGTCGTCGGGGAACGTCATCAGTTCCTCTTTCGCCGGCCCACCCATGCCACAACACGTATTGTCGGACTCTCCATATGGCTAATTATAGCGAATGTAGTATAAAGGCTGCGCGGATCAGTCTCTCAGCCTCGACCGGGCAGTCGCACCGAGTGGTCGCGGGCAGACAGCGCATATAGTTCCCGCGCCATGAGCCGGACGACGCGACGGCAACGGCCGACTGAGCTGTCGGAGCGGAGAGAGACCAATCCGCATGGGCGTATAGCGATACGCCCCTACACGCCGATATTTCTGACCGAAAAAGACATGGCCCCGCGGATTTTGCTGTGCCTCTTGACAGCGTACGAATTCGTGCTACAATAGTGCACGTAATAGAATTTTTGTTCTATTAAAAGTGCAGGAGAGGAGGTGAGAGTGGGCGCGAACGTGGGCGTCGATTGTCAGGTGGCGCTCGATGGTATGGGCTATTGGCTTGCGCCGCACAGCTATCATGTGCAACGGCCGCGTCTGCGCAAGGCCACGGTGCTGGCCTCCGGCGCCGAGCGCTACGTCGACGCCGGGCCGGGCAAGCGCGTGTGGCTGTTCACCGTGCTGGCGGTCGATGACCTCGCGCGCTACGACGGCCAGCCCACCGGCCTGACCGGCCAGCAGTACCGCGACGCGCTCGTCGCATCCTACAACACGATCGGCGTCCTGCCGTTCGTCGATCCCCACGGCACGGCCTGGCAGGTCCGCTTCGATCACCTCGTGGAGAGCGTGCCCGACCCGCGCACGGCCCTCACCGGCCCCGGCTATCTGCTGGCCGTGGAGCTGGTCGAAGCGTGAGTGACGAGTGATGAGTGGCGAGTGGCGAGTGGCGAGTGACGAGAACTTACCACTCGTCACTCGCCACTCGCCACTCATCACTCCGTAGTCACAGCCCTTGTCCTAACAGCCCATGTTAGAGAAGGAGCGTGTTGTCCTTATGTCTTCTGCTTTTCAGGCCACGTTTGGCGACTATGTGACCGACGCCGATGGGCATGCCGTGGCCGGCGCGACCGTGTCGCTCTACCCGACGAGCGTGTTCCCGCCGGGCTCGCTGCCCACGACGGCGCCGCCGGCCCCCATCACGCCCACCGCAACGGCGCTGTCCGACGCGACCGGCCGCTTCCTGTTCACGGGGCTGCCGCCCGATGACTACCATGTGCTCGTGCAGTACACGCCTCCGGGCGCGCCGCTCGGCGCCGCGCCGGCGATGGCCTGGCGTTACGGCGTCCCCGTCGCGCCTTACGAGGCGGCCCGGCGCACCGCCGCGCACGCCGCCGGCGCGGCTATCCCGCGCACCTTGTCCAAGCTGCTCGGCGGCCTGCCTGTGAGCGTGATGTGCGTGGGCGAAGCGGTGACGCTCGGCTATAATGCCACCGGCACAGTGGCCGGCGGCTGGGTGGCGCGCCTGGCCGCGCGTCTCGCCGCGGCCGTCCCCGCCGCGTGCGTGACGCGCTACGACCCGGCGGCCTACGCCACGACGTTCGACGCGCCGATCCCCAGTTGGTCGGCTGTGACGGTCGGGGCCGGCGCCGGCCCCGCCCCGCGGCAGGTGTCGGTGATCGACGCCGCCGTGAGCGGGGATACGGTGTTGCGCGCGTTGCGCCGCGTCACTAATCTCACGGCGGCGAGCTGGGCCCCGCCGCCCGACTGCTATGTCGTCCTGCTGGGCTACGGTGAGATGGACGCCGATCCCGGCGTCAACGTCACGGCGGCCGACTTCGCGGCGCACCTGACGGGGCTCGTCGACGTGCTGCGCGCGGGCGGGGCCGAGGCGCTGCTGTGCACGCCGCACGTCTGCCCGCCCCCTGGCGACGATAGCTACGCCGCGGCGGTGCGCGCCGTGGCGGCGCTGACCGGTTGCGGCCTGGTCGACCTGCGCGCGCTGTGGCAGGATCACTATGACCCCGCCGCGCCCAACGACGGCTACGGCGCCTGGTTGGATACGTCGGCGGGAAACCACGTCCACCCCACCGACGCCGGCCACCGCGCCATCGGTGACGAGGTCTACCAGGCGTTCGACCCGGCCGCCGCGCTGCCGCTTCCTTACGTGGGGGACGGCGGGGCGCCCGGCGCGCCCCACTGGGAGTGCGTGCGCCTGCTCAACAGCAGCGCGCTCCTGACCTATAGCGGCGATTGGACCGCGCACACGGGCTTTGCGCTCTCGACACTGCTGGCCAGTCCGCGCGAGATGCAGGCGGCGACGCCGGGCGATCGCGTGACGTTCAGCGCGCGCTGTAGCGAGCTCTACATGTTGTGCCGGCGCTGGCGCGACGGCGGGCAGGTCACGGTGACCGTCGACGGCGTCGTCGCGGGCACGGTCGATCTGTACCGCGCCCTGCCGCTGGGCACATTCGACCTGACCGACGTCAACGGCGCCATCGCCCCGCGCGACCGCGTGCCGCTCGCGCTCGGCCTCGCCGACGCGGTCCACACGGTAACGCTGACGCTGGCCGCGACGGCCAACCCGGCGTCGCAGGGCACGCTGTGGCGCTTCGATGCGCTGGAGTTGGCGCGACCGCGCGTCGATGGCCTCGCGGTTGAGGGCACGGAGCCGCTGCAGCAGGCGCAGCGCGGCGCGGCCACGGTGGCGCTGGTCAACGCGGCGATGGGCGCGGCCACGGTGACCTTCCCGCGGCCCTACGCCGGCGCGCCGCCGGTGGTCGTGGCGCAGAGCCCCAACCCGGCCTACTACACCGTCGTCGGCGCGGTCAGCGCGACGAGCGTCACCATCACCCTCGTGCAGTACGCGCACACGCCCGTGACCGACACGCAGACCGTGCCGTGGCTGGCGTTTGGGTAGCACAACGGCAATCGGCCTGCGACTGAAGTCGCATGGCAAACTACGGCGACTGAAGTCGCTTGGACGCCACACGATTTATCGCCTGTTCCCGCTTTTGTTGCCGTGGGAAAGACACTTCAGTGTCCGCTTGTTTGCCATGCGACCGCAGTCGCAGGCCCTCGCAGAGGAGGATGTACAGATGAGACCCCTCTCACCCGCCCTGGCGGAGGCCGTGGGCGCGGGCGGCGCCACGCCGCTGGTGCGGCTGGAACTGCTGGACGTGACGCCGCGCTACGCGCCGCTCTTCGCGTCAGGCCCGGTCGGACGCAACGCGGCGGCGCTCACCCTTGACGGCGCCGTGGCGCAGGCCTACCAGGACGCTGCCGGGACGGTCTACACGCGGCGCGTGCCCGACCCGACGGTCGTGCCGTGGGGCGCCTGGATGCCTATCGCGGTGGGCGCGGACACCGCCACGGGCGTGGCGTTGGCCCGCCTCGACGACCGCCTGCGTCTGCTGTGGCAGGACGGCGCGACCACGGCGGTCCGCGCCGTCGACTCTTTCGACGGCGGCGTGACCTGGGCGGCGCCGGCCACGTTGTTCGATCCTGGCGCGCGCCTGGCCGCCGTGACGGCGGACGGGACGGTTGGGGTCGTGTTCGTCGCCTACGCTACGGGGGGCGGTTCATGGCGCGTGGCCGTGTGGTCATTCGCGGGCGTGTGGCAGGGCGCCGACTGGACCAACGGCGATGTCGGCGCGGTCGCGGGGCTGCACGCGCTGCGCCGGGACGACGACTCTTTCCTGCTCGCGCTCGCGGCGCAACCGAACGTTGGGGCGGGCGTGGCGCTGCTCGTATGCGGCTATCGGGGGACGTGGGACGCGCCCTTGACGGTGGTCCCGCCCGATGCGTCGGGCAATGTCAATGCCGGTATCCGCCTGGCCGCGCCGCGGCTGGCCGCGTACGACGGGCGCTATCACCTGGCCTACTCCGTCGTCGATGCGGGCGCGCCGAGCCCGTTGGCCGCGGCCCACGTCGCGCTGACGCATTCGGCCGATGGGGCGCACTGGACCGATCCATTGGAGGACGCCGGGATCTACGCCTATGGCGCTGTCCCGCTGCGCGTCGCGGCCGGCTATCTACTGGCCGCGCCCGACGCGTCGGCGCTGGCGCCGCCGGCCTACGACCCGAACGCGCCGAACGCGCCGGGCCGCTACGCCGACCTCTCGGCGGCGCTGTCGCGCCTCGAGGTCGTACACAAAGACGGGCTGCCGGCGCGCCTGGTCGTGACGGTACAGCAGGGGTTGTTCGACGACACGCCGCTGCGGCTCAACGCCGCGCTGCGCCTGTCGCTGGGCTACGCGGGCGCGGGAATCGTGCCGGCCTGGCTGTTCTTTATAGAGGATTGGAGTTTGGTGCGCGCGGCCGACGAGGACGAGCTCGTGATCACGGCCTCGGACCGCACAACGTGGTTGGACCGGCAGAGCAGGACCACGCTGCTCTACGTGGGGCAAACGGTCGGGTGGCTGGCCCGCGAGATCACGACACGAGCGGGGCTGGTGGCGGTGGAGACACCGGCGACGGCGCAGTTCGCCTACCCTGTGTCCGTCTTCGCGGTCCCGGCTGGCTCGACCTGGCGCGCGGCGCTACAGCGCCTGGGACGCCTCTACGGGTTCGACGCGGCGGCGCGGATCGGGCCTGACGGCACGGACACGCTGGTTCTCTACGAGAAGGGTCCGTCCGACGCGCCGGCGTGGCGCTACGCGTATGGGACGGGGACCGGCGTCGAGCACTTGGTCATCGCGCGCGGCCTCGACCGCGCCAACCACGTCATTGTCTTCGGAGCCGGCGCCGTAATCGGGGAGGCGTGGGATTGGGCCGACGTGGCGGAAACGGGGCAGGAGCGGTACCTGCACGCGATCGAAACGCTCATCACGACGGTGGACGGCGCGGCCCTGCGCGCCGCGCTCGACCTACAACGCGAGGCGCGCCTGGCGTGGAGCGGTTCGCTCTCGGCGCCGTTGCACCCCGGTCTGGAATTATGGGATGTCCTATCCGTGGGGGACACGGACGCCGCGCCGGCCCTACGCGTCGCGACGTTGCACGAGATCTACGAGCCCCAACGGGGCGTCTATGACATGGTGGTGACCCTGGAAGGGGTTTGACGGCCCTCACCCCCAACTCAAACGAACCCCTCACCCCCGACCCCTCTCCCTCAAGGGGCGAGGGGGGAAGGCGCCGTAACACGGCAGGACGGCTCCCCTCTCCCGCGTCAGGGAGAGCCGGGTGGGCTGTCGGAGCGCGGCGGAGAGAGACCAATCCGCATGGGGTGGGGGTGAGGGCCGTGTGTAGCGAGAAAGATAGAATCCGATGAATGTCGCGAGTGACAGTAACCTGGAGACCGACGGGGCGTGGGAGGACGGCGACGCCATGTTCTTCGACACGGATATGGACGCGGAGGCGAAGGCGTGGCGGCAGCATGAACAGGCCGAGCTGCGTTATACGCTCGGGCTGGACGACGCGTCCGGCTATCACGTCGTGGCTGTCGAGGCGGATGCCCTCGACGACGGCGTGAGCCTCTTGCCCTGGCCCATTGTAGCGGATGGCCCGGAGGATGTGGCGTCAGAGAGCGGGGCGAGCGCGTCCTTTCCTTGCCTGGAGGGCGGCCGTTACAGTGGATGCCTGGGGTTAAACTGCCCTCTGGAAACGTGCTGGACCGGCGCGGCCACGGTGAGCTTTGCCGACAGGATGCACAGGATGCGCGAGGAGTCGCGCGTCTCGACCACGCTCTACGTGCCGGGGGCGCCCTGCCACGGCTGCTCGCACCTGCGCGAGGATGTGGCGCCCGCGTACAAGCCGTGGGCGGGCGGGACGCGGCGCCTCTGTCATGGAACCGGAGGGGACAAGGGCGCCTTGGCGCCCGCCCCTGGCGAGCCCGCGACGCGACGCCGCATCACCTGCGCGCAGGGGCTGTGGGCGCACCCGATCTCGCTCGCGTCCTTCGTGACCAAGCGCATCCCCATGCGCGATCAGGACAACCCGCGGCACTGCCCGTGCTTCGCGCCGCGTTCCGCGCCCCACCCGTCCGTCGTGGCGCACCTACAACGGCGGCGCGAGCGCACGCGCCAACTGCGCGAGGAGCGGCGGGAGTATAAAGTGGAAGGCTGAAAGCTGTGGGCCTGCGACTAAAGTCGCATGGCAAACCACGGCGACTAAAGTCGCATGGGAGCGCCGCGTGTAGAGACACGTCAGTGTCCGTCGTTTGCCATGCGACGTCAGTCGCAGGCCGCGCAGGTCGATGATAGGGGGATGGGCGCGCCGCGTTATACTAGAGGTGCTAATTCGTAGCGGTCAGCCGACCTTTTGAGGGACTGTATGCCCCCTGCCTTACCCCTCGCGAGCACACACGATGATTCCAGCTAAATATTGTGGCAACTGTGGCGCGGTGACCGACCCCACCGCGCGCTTCTGCGGCAACTGCGGCGCGCGGCTGAACGCGCCCGTGGCACCCACCCCGTCCGGCACGGCGTCGGGCGCGCCGGGGAGCCACGCTATGCGGCCCACCGTGCCGCCGGCGCGGCCGCCGCACGCGCCCGGTCCGCCCGTGACCGGCGCCGTCGCCGTGACCCCGACGACCGTCGCGCCGGCGGGTGGTTTGCAGGGGACGGTCGTGGGGCGCGGACGCTACGCCATCGACCGCATGCTGGGGCGGGGCGGCATGAGCGCCGTCTACATGGCGCGCGACCTGCACGTCGCGGGACGCCTGGTGGCCGTCAAGGAGATGGTCGACCAGTTCGCCGACGCGCAGGAGCGGCTGGAGGCCGAGCGCGATTTCGCCCGCGAGGCGGATATGCTGGCCACGCTGCACCACGCCGCCATCCCCACCATCATCGACCGCTTCAGCGAGAACAACCGCCACCTGCTCGTGATGGAGTACATCTCGGGCGAGAACCTGGAGCATAAGCTCGAGGCGCACGGCCCGTTCG
>JAABUX010006017.1_pt1 | contig 14663 bp, 8 predicted proteins | sample 5561851 | NCBI WGS metagenome assembly JAABUX01 (sample SAMN10711883, study PRJNA513361) | rock metagenome | isolation source: Antarctica rocks | place: Antarctica: Victoria Land, Richard Nunatak red sandstone | collected 2016-01-03 | reverse complement strand
CGGCCGTACGCTGCGGGTTGCCCCGCTGAGCCGCGCCACGCTGTCCGTCAATCGCGTCCTCCAGGCCACCCATGTGGCCAGCGTGGTGATGAGCGACCAACCGGTGGTGGTGGAGCGGCCCGAATACGTCGGTTCGCCCAACGGCGTGGCCGTCCCCGGCAGCGATGTCTTCGGTCGCAACGGGACCGGCGTCAAGTGGAGCTTCCCCGGAGGCGACATGAGCGGGAAAGATGAATTCTTTCTGCTCTACAACCCGTCGCCGTCGGCGGTCCCTGTCAACGTCACCTTCTACGATGTCAATGATCGGTCGGTCACTCGACGGGTCATCATCCCGGCGCGGGCGCGCTACACGCTCAATGTGGGCGGGCTGGCGCTAGGCTTGAGCGCCATTAACGGAGCCGTGCTGCAATCGACGAACGGCCAGGGCTTCGTGGCCGAGCAGACGGTATTCGCGCCCGACCATAGTTCATTGCAGAGCACCGAAGGACTTGCCCGGTAAACCCTCACCGGCCCCTCTCCCGTGCGCGGGAGAGGGGGGAAGGACTGCTTTGCTCCCCTCTCCCCTTGAGGGAGAGCGCGCTGGACCGTCGGCCCGCGGGTAGGGCCGAGGGGCCAGTCAGCCACGGGCCGGGGGTGAGGGGTAGTACAGACAGATAATAGAGGAGAAAACGCAGTCATGACCATCCGCTCTTTGACCAGCCTGGGCTTCGGGCGCGTCCCGTCCCAGACTTTCCGCGTGACGCTGGCGTTGTGTTGCGTCGCCATCGGGCTGCTCGGCGTCGTCCCGCTCGCATCGAACGCGTCCGCTGTCCACGCGGACGTGCCCGTGTCGGCGATCCGGCCGGGAGCCGTGGTCATGCCTGCTCTGTCGCACACCGGACCAGCGGTCCTTGCCGTCCACGCCCTGGACGCGCTGCCGCTCAGCTTCGAGGCCAACCGGGGGCAGGTTCCAGCCGGCCGCGCTCCGGCAGGCGGCCACATCGACTTCGTCGCCCGTGGCCGCGGCTATACCATGCTCCTCTCCGCGACGGGCACCCTCATCTCGCTGACCGCGCCCGTCGCCCAAATGTCGCAACGGGGACCTCGCGTGGCGGCGCGGCTCACGCGCGGCAACCGCGCGCGGTCTCGCGCCGTGGCGGATACGGCCGTGCTGCGGTTGCAACTGATCGGGGCGAATCCGCGCGCGCGCGGCGTGGGGCTGGATCGCCTACCCGGCGCCACCAACTATCTTATCGGCCGTGACAACCGGCGCTGGCACACGGGCATCGCCACCTACGGGCGCGCCGCGTATAAAGGTGTGTATCCCGGCGTCAGCCTCGTCTACTACGGCAACGGTGGTCAGCTGGAGTACGACTACGTCGTCGCTCCCGGCGCCGACCCGCAACGCATCCGCCTGGGCATCGGCGGCGCGCGGCGCCTCGGGCTCGACCGCTCGGGCAACCTGGTGTTGCAGGCGCCCGGCGGCGGCGTGGTGCGGTTGCTGCGCCCCGTCGTCTATCAGCAGACCGGCGGCGCGCGCCACGCCGTCAGCGGTGGCTACGCGCTGCTGGGCCATGGGCGCGTTGGCCTGCGCATCGGCGCCTACGACCACCGCCGGCCGCTCGTCGTCGATCCCGTGCTGGGCTACGCGACGTACCTGGGTGGTGGCAACAATGACTACGCCAATGGCATCGCCGTGGACGGGCAGGGCGACACCTACGTCGTCGGCGTCACCGGGTCAGCGGACTTTACCGCGACAACGGGGGCGTCTCAAACGGTGGAGATGGGAACGGACAACGCCTTTGTGACGGAGCTGTCGGTCACGGGCACGGTCGTCTACCAGACCTACCTTGGCGGTGGCGGCGACGCGGGCAACGCGATCGCCGTCGACGCCGCCGGCGACGCCTACCTGACCGGGGCGACCGCGTCGGCCAATTTCCCGACCACCACCAATGCGTTCTCGCGGACCAGCGCCAGCGGTGGCGCCGGCACGAACGATGCGTTCGTCGCCGAACTGAATCCCACCGGCAGCGGCCTTATCTACAGCACCTACCTCGGCGGCGGCAACGACGATTTTGGTCAGGGCATTGCTCGCGATGGAGCGGGCAACGTCTACGTCGCGGGCCAGACCACGTCGGTCGACTTCCCAATCACAAACGCGCTGCAGACCGCAAACAATACGACGGGCGGCGCCGGGACCGCGTTCGTGGCCGAGATCAGTCCCACGCTCTCTGGCGCGGCGTCACTGCGCTACAGCACCTACCTGGGCGGGACCGGCTCGGACATCGCCAACGGCCTCGCCGTCGACGCGGCGGGCGACGCCTACGTGACCGGCCTCACAAGTTCCTCCGATTTCACGACCACCGCCGGCGCTTTTCAGCCAACCTTCGGCGGCGGCGGACCTGGCACACAGGGCGGCGACGCTTTCTTGACCGAACTCGCGCCCAACGATAGTCGCCTTGTCTACAGCACCTACCTCGGCGGCAGCGGCGACGACGAAGGCGACGCCGTGGCCATCGACGCGGCGGGAAACGCCTATGTGACCGGCCTCACCTATTCCGCGGATTTCACGACCACTGTCGGCGCGTTCCAGCGCACGCTGAACATGAGCGCGACCGGGGCGATGAGCAACACCGGACCCATCACCCCCAGCGACGCCTTCGTGGCCGAGTTCAATCCCGCGCTGAGCGGCGCGGCGTCGCTGCGCTACAGTAGCTATCTGGGCGGCGGCAGCGACGAGGAGGGACACGGCATCGCGGTCGACAGTCTCGGCGAGGTCTACGTCACGGGGCAGACCGCCTCGACCGACTTCCCGCTACAGAACCCGATCCAGGCCGCCAACTCGGTCTCCAGCACGGGATCGGTGTCCACGAGCGCGGGCATGACCCCGACGGTCGACACCTATGATGCCTTCGTGACGAAGTTCCTGCCCAACTTTGCCGGGCTCGACTACAGCACCTACCTCGGCGGCAACGGCGACGATGGCGCCTATGCCATCGCTATTAGCGGGACCACGAGCGCCTACGTCGATGGCTTTACCGACTCGACCACCTTCCCGGTGTCGGATACGGTCGGGACGGCAAACCACGGCAACGAGGACGCCTTTGCCCTGCGCATCGACGAGCCCATGACCGCCACGGCGGCGACAGCGACACCCAGTCCCAGCGTTGCCGCATCCGTCTCGGGGACGCCTAGCGCCAGCCCGAGCGCCACCGGTACCGCCTCCACGACCGGCACGGCCACCGCGACGGGGACCACGACGACCGCTACAGCGGCGACCGCTACAACGGCGGCCACGACACTGAGCACCATCGTACCGACCCTCACGGTGACTACCCCGACGGTGACGATAACCGTGTTGCCCACGATAATGGCGACGGGTAGCGCCACGACGCCCGCCGCGACCAGTGCCTCGACGACCGCGACCAGCACGCCGACCAGTGCCTCGACGACCGCGCCAACAGCGACCAACACCGGCACGACGGCCAACACTTCGACCGCGACCGTGACCACCGCGACCGCGACCGTGACCACCGCGACCGCGACCGCGACCGTGACCACCGCGACCGCGACCGTGACCGCGACGGGAGCGACCGCGACGGGAGCGACCGCGACCATGACCACGGCAACGACCGCGACCATGACCACGGCAACGACCAACACTCCAACGGCGACCGTGACCATGTCGACGGCGACGGCGACACCTAGTCCCAGCGTCGCCGCATCGGTCTCGGGGACGCCTAGCGCCAGCCCGAGCGCCACCGGTACCGCCTCTACGACCGCCACGGCCACCGCGACCGCTACAACCGCGACGGGTAGCGCCACGACGACGGCGACGGGTAGCGCCACGACGACGGCGACGAGTAGCGCCACGACGACGGCGACGAGTAGCGCCACGACGCCCGCCATTGTGACCAGCACGCCGACGGGAGCTGCGACAGCGGCGAATACCTCGCCGCCGCCGCCGCCGTCCACGACCAACACCAGCACGGCGACATCCACGCCGACCAGCACGACGACATCCACGCCGACCAGCACCAGCACCAGCACCAGCGCGGGGCTCCCGTCGGCGACGAGTACGGCGCCCGCCGCGACCGCCACGCCTACCGGGACCGTGAGCGCGGCGACGACCACCGGAACGGCTCAGTCAACGCAGTCCGCGCTGCCCACGGCTGGCCAGGGAGGGCCGACCGCAACCGCGACGCCCGGACAGGCGCGGCCGAGCACAACCGCTACACCGGCGCTCACGGCGCGTTTCTACTTCGCGGGCGGCGTCAACTTGCCCAGCCAGCCCGCCTTCCTCGATGTCACCAACCCGGAGGGTCGCCCGGCCCGCGTCGGTGTGACCTTCTACGACGCCTCGGGCGCGGTCACTGGCGCTTCGTTCACCGTCGGCGCGACGACGCACCGCACCGTGCCCATCGCCGCTCTGACCCGGCGCCGCGGCTCGTTCGGCCTCGTGGTCTCGTCCGACCGCATGGTCGCCGCGGGGCTGACGCTGACCCGGCTCGGCCGCGACGACGACGTGCTGACCGGCGCCATCGCGCCGCGACGCCAGTGGTACCTGGCCGAGGGCTACACCGGCCTGACCTTCCATGAGACCGTGTCCATCCTCAACCCGGGGACGCAAGGGACGCGCGTCACGTTGCGCCTGCTGCCCAACGGAGGCCGGACCAGGACGATCACGGCGCCGGTGGGCGCGCATCGGCAGGTGACGGTAGATATCAACCGGCTGCTGCCGGGCCGCGCGGTCAGTGTGGTGGTCACGAGCGGCCGGCGCGTCGTGGTGGAGCGCACCTTGACCTTCGGGCGGGGCGGCTACGGCACGACCGCCCGCATCGGCGCAACGGGGGCGGCCACCGCGTGGCTGTTCGCCGAAGGCGCCACCATCAACCGCTTCGAGGCCTACCTGACGGTGCTCAACCCGACCGCCAGGACGGCGCACGTGACGGCGCGCTTCTACGGGCGCAACGGCGTCCTGCTGGGCGCGCGCGGCCTGGTGGTGGGCGCGGGGCGGCGGGATACGCTGCGGCTGAACGACTTTCTGGCAGGACAGGAAGGCGTCGCCAGCATCGTGACGAGCAATCAGCCGGTCGTGGTGGAGCGGCCAGAGTACTTCGGGTCGCCAAACGCGGCGGGCATTCCCGGCAGCGACGTGTTCGGGCTGAACGGGACGAGCCCACGCTGGAGCTTCGCGGGCGGGGACACCAGCGGCAAGAGCGAGTTCCTGCTCTTGTTCAACCCCGGCACACAGAGCATGCCGGTGCGCGTGACGGTGTACGACTCCGATGGCCGTGCCCATCGCGTGACCGTGACGCTGACCCCGCGCGACCGCTATACCCTCGACGTGAGGCGCATCTTCCACGGCCTGACCGCGGCGCGAGGCGAGACCGTTGAGTCGACCGACGGGCGGGGCTTCGTGGCCGAGCAGACTGTCTTCGCCCCCGACCACACCACGCTGCGCAGCACGGAGGGACTACCACAGTAAGCAGTCAGGGCCATGTAGTTCTCGCGGGAGGACAGTCGGACCGGGGTAGGGGCGTCGGAGAACTACATGGCCCCGGACGGAGCGGACGCCGGCTCAACGTGACAGCGATCGATGGTATCCTACACAGGGAGGCCCTTGATTGCATCGTGCCTCGATCTCGTTGACCGGAGTAAGCGCGGCGAGCTTTCGCCCACGGATGAGGCCGAGTTGGAGCGTTATCTGGCCGTCGAGCACCTGGTGCGCTTGGCGAAGGCCCACGCATACAAGAGACTCGCGGCGCGGGGATGAGTCGGACGTACGTGCCAGGCGCACTTGGTATACTGACGGTATGATGGCTGCTGAACCGGTCTCCTACCAGCGCGACTTCTTCCGCCTCTCCTACCCCATGGGCTGGAGCGTGCGTGAAACGCCCCTGGGCCTGACCGAGTTCCGCCCAGCCGACGCGGCGGGGGGGAGCAGCGCGCCGTATCCCAGTGGGATTGCCCTCATCACTATCGCCGAGACCGGCATGGCCCTGGAACCTCTGCTGCGCACGGGCCTCTACTTTATCACGCGCGACCTGCGTTCCCCCGCCATCGAGCGCCTCGGCGAGCAGCGCGCGCCCGGCGACGATGGTGACGATGATGATGATGGGGACGGCCTCTCCTGGTACCGCCTGTTGGTACGTGGACGCGCCGCGTCGATGCAGCCGCACGGCGCTGGCGAGGCGCCATCCTCCCTCGACGTGGTCAAGCGCGTCGCGCTGAGCCGTCCCGGACCCGGCGTGCTGGTGCTGGCCCTGTATGGACCCTCATCCGGGATCGATGTCCTCGGCGCTGTCTTCGAGTCGCTGCTGCGCTCCGTGCGGATCGTGCGCTAGGCGCCGCCCATGTCATCTCCATCAGCCCTATCTCCTGAGCCGGCCGCCAACTCCGACGTGGCAACCGCTCCGGCGGCCGCCACGGTGACGGCCATCATCCTGGCCGCGGGCAAGGGCACGCGCATGCGCTCGGCGCGGTCCAAGCTCGTTCATCCGGTAGCAGGGTGGCCGATGATCAGGCACGTCATCGCCGCGGTGCGCGAGGCGGGCGCCACGCGCGCGGCCGTCGTGCTCGGGCACGAGGCCGAGGCCGTGCGCGCGGTGCTGCCGGTCGACGAGCTGAGCCTGTCCACCGTGGTGCAAGAACCTCAACTCGGCACCGGGCACGCCGTGCGAGTCGCCCTCGACGCGCTGCCGCATCCTACGCCCGCCGACCCCGCCGACCCCGCCGACCCCGCCGGCGGTCCCGGCGTCGCGCTGATCCTTTATGGCGATATGCCGCTGGTCTCGGCCGCGACGCTGCGGGCGCTGCTCGACCTGCACTGGCGCGATAACTATCCCCTCAGCCTGGTCAGCGCGGTGGTCGCCGACCCGCGCGGCTACGGCCGCATCCTACGCGACGCCGACGGGCGCGTGGTCGGGGTCAAGGAGCAGAAAGAGCTTGCGCCCCATGAAGAGGGAATCGCCGAGATCAATTGCGGCGTCTATTGCGCGGATCTGGATTGGCTGCGCCAGACCGTGCGCGCGCTGCCGCGCCACCCCGACGGTGAATACTATCTACCCGATCTGACGCCTCACGCGGTGCGGGCCGGCGGGGTGGGCGTCCTGGGCGACACGGACGCGGCGGAGATGCAAGGGGTCAACGACCGCGCGCAACTCGCCGACGCCGACGCCCTGATGCGGGCGCGCATCAACCGGCGGCATATGCTGGCGGGCGTGACGATCGTCGACCCGGCGCGCACCTATATCGAGCCCGCCGTGCGCATCGGCGCCGATACGGTCATCCACCCCAACACGCACCTGCGCGGCGAGACGGTGATTGGAGGCGCCTGCGCGGTCGGCCCCGACAGCGAGATCGCCGACAGCACGCTGCTGGACGGCGCGACGGTGGTGCGCTCGGTCGTGGAGGGAGGCGCGCGGGTCGGCCGCGGCTGCCACGTCGGCCCCTACGCGCACCTGCGTCGGGGCGCGGTGCTGGAAGAGGGCGCCCAGATTGGCAACTACGCCGAGGTCAAGAACGCGGTCATCGGCCCTGGCGCGGTGTCCCACCACGTGAGCTACCTTGGTGACGCGACGGTCGGCGAGGGGACAAACATCGGGGCCGGGACGATCATTGCAAACTACGATGGGGTGAACAAACATCGCACCACCATCGGCGCCCGCGTGTTCGTGGGCTCCGATACCGTGCTGCGCGCGCCCGTTACGCTGGGCGACGACAGCCGCACCGGCGCTGGCGCGGTCGTGCTGCGCGACGTGGCGCCCGGCCAGACCGTCGCCGGGGTCCCGGCGCGCGAGATTCCCTCTGCTCCCCCTCTCCCGCGGCAGGGAGAGGGGGTCGGGGGTGAGGGGAACCCATGAGCGATTCGGCGCTGACCTCGGCGGCCCGCCGCCGCCACCCGTACGTCCTGGAGGGACACATGCATTCGCAGTTGCAGGTCTTCAGTGGGACCGCCAATCCCGGTCTGGCCCAGGAGATCGCCGACGGGCTCGGCATTCCGCTGGGCCGTTCGCTGGTCGGCGAGTTCAAGAACGGTGAGACGCGCATCCGCATTGAGGACAACGTGCGCGGCGCCGACGTGTTCGTGGTGCAGCCCACCTGCAAGCCGACCGACCACCACATCATGCAGCTGCTGCTGATGATCGACGCGCTGCGCCGCTCCTCGGCGCAACGCATCACGGCCGTGATCCCCTACTATGGCTATGCCAAGCAAGAGAAGAAGACGGTCGGGCGCGAACCGATCTCGGCCAAGCTCATCGCCAACCTGATCACCACCGCCGGGGCCGACCGCGTGCTGACCGTCGACCTGCACGCCCCGGCCATCGAAGGCTTCTTCGACATCCCCGTGGATCACCTGCGCGCCGCCGGGGTGCTGGCCGCCTACCTGCGCCGCCTCGACCTCGACGACGTGGTGGTCGTGTCGCCCGACGCGGGCGGCGTGCTGCGCGCCAACGAGTTCCGCGCCCGCGTCGGCGCCTCGCTGGCCATCATCGCCAAGCAGCGTCCGCGCCCCGATGTGGCCGAGGCCCTGGAGATGGTCGGCGATGTGCGCGGCAAGACGGCGGTGCTGGTCGACGATATGATCTCCACGGGCGGCACCGCCATTGAGGCGGCGCGCATGATCCTCGACCGCGGCGCCACCAGCGTCTACATGTTCGCCACGCACGGCGCCATGACTGGAGAAGCGTTCGACCTGATCGAGGGCAGCCCGCTGCACCAACTGGTGGTGACCAACACCATCCCTATCCCCGAAGATCGCAGACATGGTAAAATACGGGTGTTAACGGTTGCGCCGCTGCTCGCCGAGACCATTAAACGCATCCATGAACAGGAATCGGTCAGCGCGCTCTTCACGTAGGCCCGTTGCCGTCCCCATCCCGCCCGCGCTTGTCGTATACTATCGGGATGGACGTACCGCTGCCATGGCCACGGCTGAGTCCACCCCGGACGCGCCGACAAGGAGTTAATCTGCGTGGAACCTCACCTATGGGGTCCCTCTGACGTTCTCACCCATACCCACCCGCCCCTGTTTGCTCTCCTCATGGCGCCGCTTGCGCCAGGCGCGCCGGCCTCTTCTGGTTCGCCGGTATCGCTGGGTCAATTCATCTTCCTGACCGTTTTGCTGCTGATCGCGGCCTTTGCCTCCGGCTCGGAGACCGCGCTGACCTCGCTGGAGAAGCTGCGCGTCCGCCACCTCGTGGAGCATGACGTGGCCGGCAGCCGCCATGTCGAGCGGCTGCTGCGCGACCCCAACCGCTTCCTGACGGCGATCCTGATCCTCAATATGGTCACGGTCATCGCGGCGTCGAGTCTGGCTACGCAGATGGGGCTGGCCGTCTTTGGACAAGGCCTCGCCGACATCATCGTCCCGCTCGTCTTCTCGGTGGTCGTGCTGATCGTCTCCGAGATCGTGCCCAAGACGCTGGCCATCCGCACCGCCGAGCGGACATCCCTGCGCGTGGCCCCCGTCATCAATCTCGTGGCCACGGTGTTAGCTCCCTTCGTGGTCTTGTTCCGCGGCATCACCAATGTCGTGGTGCGGCTGTTGGGCGTCCCCGCGACGGTCGGTCCCTTCGTCAGCGACGAGCAACTGGTGATGCTGGCCACCATCGGCGAGGAGCAGGGCGTGCTGCGCCAGGAGGAGCGGCGGCGCATTGAGGCGGTGGTCGAGTTCGAGGACATCGCCGCCCACGAGGTGATGGTGCCGCGCGTCGACATCACCGGCGCGGCCGTGACCCTCACCCTGCAGGAGGCCATCGACCTGGCGCTGCAGGCCGGCCACTCGCGCATCCCCGTCTACGAAACCACGATCGACAACATCGTGGGCGTGCTCTATGTGTGGGATATGCTGCGCTACGCCCGCGCCAACCGCTACGACGTGCCGATCAGCCGCATCATGCGCCCCGCGTACCAGGTGCCGGAGAGCAAGAGCCTGGGAGACCTCTTCCGCGAGTTGCAGGCCCGCCGCGTGCACATGGCCGTGCTGCTCGACGAGTACGGCGGGACGGCCGGCCTGGTGACTATCGAGGACCTGCTGGAGCAGATCGTGGGCGAGATCGCCGACGAGCATGATCCCGGTGAGCCGCAATATATCGAGCAGATCAGTCCCGACGAGTATATCTTCGACGGGCGCACCGCTCTGGACGAGGTCAACGAGATCTACGATACCGAGATCGAGCCGGACCTGTTCGACACCGTGGGCGGTCTGGTCTTCCACCACGTCGGCCACGTGCCGCTGGTGGGCGACGAGGTGCGGGTCGACGGCCTGCTCTTCCGGGTCGAGCGCATGGAGGGAACGCGCATCGCCAAGGTGCGCGTGGTCCGCGCCGCCCCTCTCGACGAGACGACCGTCGAATCGAAACTGGGACCGGGAGCGGCCGACGAGCGTCGCCATCCCACACCTCATGCGGATGAGGACCGCCGCCATCCCACCCCGGCCGAGTTCCCCACCCCCGTCCCTTAGCCCCGATTATTCGTTAGCGTACAGAAGGTGTGGGACGGCTGGGAGCGCGGGCGTCTCGCCCGTCCCCGCGTTGGACCCGGGACGGGCGAGACGCCCGCGCTCCCAGTACTTCTGCGCACCAACGATTATTCATGACGGGTATGGAGCTATCCCGCCGATGGCAACGTCGAGAATCGTGTACCCTTTGCGTATAGCCCGCGCGTTATAGGGGCATGACGATGAAGTGGTTGGCGCGCCTGTTTCTCCCCTTACCAGTGACGCTATTTGTCCTGCTTGCGCTGGGCTGTCGCGCGGCGTCAACTGCCTTGATGTCCTCAGAGACTCTCGGTAGCCCGACGATTACTCACTCACAACCGATGCGTTCCCTTGATGCCACTGCCATGGTCACGCCATGGATCGGGTGGGCCGCCGGGGACGGCATCCTGGCCACGACCGATGGCGGCCGGACGTGGCGGCGGCAGAGTTCCGCGGCTACGATCACCCAACTCGACGCCGTCGATGCCGCCAACGCGTGGGCCGTGGGGCAGGCGGGGTCGGGCGCGGACGCCCAGCCGTTCCTGCTGCGCGCCACGGACGGCGGCCGCCACTGGCGTCTGGCGGGCGAACCGGTCTTTGCTAGGGGAACCGGTCGCGCGTCCGTCCATCCGTTGAGCGGCGTCCGCTTCCTGAGCCCATCGCGCGGTGTCGGTGTCACCGATCTCCGCGCGGCGGTCGGGTCGGACCCGTACCAGGAGGGACGCCTGGTGGCGACCACGGACGGCGGTGAGACGTGGCGCCCGCTACCCACGCCCGACCCGGTCTCTTCGGCCTGCTTCGACAGCACACTTGATGGCTGGGCTGCGGTCGCGCGCGCCGGCGCCGTGCTGCACACGACCGATGGCGGGCGCTCGTGGCGGCGCGTCCTGCCCGACGGTCCGCGGGCGTTGACGTACCTGTCCTTTGGCGGCGTGGTCGCGTGCCCCGCCCCCGACAACATCTGGGCGCTGCTCTACGGAGGCTCCAGCATGATGCAGCAGGTCTACGCGCTCTACCACAGCGCCGACGATGGCGGTCACTGGCGCGCGGTCGCCGCGCACCCCGGCATCGGCGGTGTGGCTGCCAATGCGCCGCCCGGCCTGAGCCACGCGCCCGAAGGACCGGGCGCACATGCCGATGCACTCGACATCGTGTCCACAACGACAGCCTACCTCAGCGGCGATTGCCCCGTATGCGGGGCGGGGGGTAGTGGTACCGTCGTCCTCGGGGCGACTCACGATGGCGGCGGCGCCTGGCGCAACGGCACGGCCATCCCCGGCCTCAACGGCAGCATCGCCGCCGCCCTCTCGTTCGTGACGCCAGCCACGGGTTGGCTCGTCGTAAGCAAGCCGGCACGCGACGGCCGGGGCATGATCCTGGTCACGACCGACGGCGGCCGGACCTGGAGACAGCAGTATCCCGCGCGGTAAGCACATGACTATAAGTTCGGCACGGTTTCTCGGGCGAATCACGTCTAACAAAACCGTGCCAGATTTCTGAGCACATGCTTAGATTGCAGCCGGTCTATGGCGCGTCGAGTCGCGCGCGTGCTGGCGAGCACCTTGTATTAGTCGGTGATAAGAGCGTTGAACTCCTCGACGTAGGCCGGGACGGCGACATCAGGGTCGCTCTCCTCAATGGGCGGCAGGCCGCCCTCCTCCCTGCTTTCCTCATCGTCGGGATAGGCGATCCACCGTTCCAACCATATTGTCATCCTCCATCACACAACGCGGTGGACAGGCCTTTCCAGCAAATCAGGCTCCACTATTCTATCAACCTTTTCGCTCGACTTGATTCGTCCCTGTGGTGGGTGAACGTCCAACCGACCACAGCCGGCGTGGTTTGCCATGCAACCGTAGCCGCGGCCCCTTCGACACTGCAGTGTCCGCGCGCCGCCATGCGACCGTAGCCGCAGGCGCCTACCTCGCGTTCCATCGGGCTCTCACGTGGTATACCGGAGGTGCAACCGATCCGCTATCCGCCCGACGATAGGGCGCGAACAGATGAAGTGAGGCGCACCATGACCACCAACCGCCTGGCCGGCGAGACCAGTCCCTACCTGCTCCAGCACGCCCATAACCCGGTGGACTGGTACCCCTGGGGCGAGGAGGCGCTGCGGCGCGCCCGCGCCGAGGACAGGCCGATCCTGCTGTCCATAGGCTATTCCGCCTGCCACTGGTGCCACGTGATGGAGCGCGAGTCGTTCGAGGACCCCGCTATCGCGCGCCTGATGAACGAGAACTTCGTCAGCATCAAGGTCGACCGCGAGGAGCGTCCCGACCTGGACAGCATCTATATGGAGGCGGTGCAGGCCATGACCGGCCAGGGCGGCTGGCCCATGACCGTCTTCCTCACCCCCGACGGCGCGCCCTTCTATGGCGGTACCTACTTCCCGCCGACCGACCGCATGGGTATGCCCGGCTTCCCGCGCGTGCTGACCTCGCTAGCCCACGCCTACCAGGCGCAGCGCGATGAAGTGCTCGAACAAGCCAAAAACCTGCGCGAACACCTTGGTCGCTCTCTGATGGGCTTAGAGACCGCCGGCCTGGACGCGGCGGTGGCGGACGAGGCATACCGTGGGCTGGCCCAGACGTTCGACGCGCGGGACGGCGGGTTCGGCGGCTCGCCCAAGTTCCCACAGCCCATGAACCTGGAGTTCCTGCTACGCTACCACCACCGCACCGGTCAGGACCACGCGCTGGAGATGACGCTGACCACGCTCGACCATATGCGCCGCGGCGGCATCTACGACCAGCTCGGCGGCGGCTTCCACCGCTACGCCACCGACAAGGTCTGGCTGGTACCGCACTTCGAGAAGATGCTCTACGACAACGCGCTGCTGGCCCGCGTCTACCTGGAGGCCTATCAGGTGACGGGCAACGAGGACTACCGCGCTGTCGTCGAGGAGACGCTGGCCTACGTCACGCGCGAGATGACCGGTCCCGAGGGCGGCTTCTACTCCGCGCAGGACGCCGACAGCGAGGGCGAGGAGGGCCGGTTCTTCGTCTGGACCCCAGCCGAGATCGAGGCGGTGGCGGGGCCGGACGACGCGCCGCTGGTGCGGTCGGTCTACGGCGTCACGCCCGGCGGCAACTTCGAGGGCGCCAATATCCTCTATCTCCCGCGCACCATGGCCGAGGCGGCGCGCCTGCACGATGTCTCGCCGGAGCGCGTGCGGGAGGCGGTGGAGCGCGCGCGGCCCCTGCTGCTGGCCGCGCGCGGCCGCCGCGTGCCGCCCGGACGAGACGAGAAGGTCCTGACGGCCTGGAACGGCCTGATGCTGCGCGCCTTTGCCGAGGCCGCGCGCGTGCTGGGCCGCGACGACTACCGCGAGACGGCGCAACGCAACGCCGACTTCCTGCTGGGCGCAATGTACCGCGACGGGCGGCTGCTGCGCACCTACCGCGACGGTCAGGCCAAACTCAACGGCTACCTGGAGGACTACGCCTCGCTGGCCGACGGCCTCCTGTCGCTCTACGAGACGACCTTCGAGCCGCGCCTGTTCGAGGCGGCCTGCGCGCTGGCCGACGCGATGCTGGCGCACTTCTGGGACGATGCCGAGGGCGGCTTCTTCAACACCAGCGACGACCACGAGGCCCTGATCAGTCGGCCCAAGGACCTCTTCGACAACGCCGTGCCCTCGGGCAACTCCATAGCCGTGGAGGTGCTGCTGCGCCTGTCCGCGCTCTCCGGCCGCTCCCTCTACGCTGAGCGGGCCGAGGCCACGCTGCGCGGTCTCTCCGGCGTGCTGGCGCGCGCGCCGGGCGGCTTCGGACGCCTGCTCTCCGCTCTGGAGTTGGTGCTGGCCGGGCAGGTCGAGGTAGCCATTGCCGGCGACCCCGGAGACGCGGAGACCGAGGCCCTGCTCGCCGTGCCGCGCGGCGCCTACCGGCCCAACATGGTCACGGCGCTGACGCGGCCGGGCGCGGTCGAGGCTGGCGTGGCCTTGCTGGAGGGCCGCGAGCGCGTGGACGGCCACGCCGCGGCCTACGTCTGCCGCCACTTCGCCTGCCGCCGCCCCGTCACCTCGTCCGAGGATTTAGCGCAGGAACTCGAAAGGTAGCTATCTTGCCTCTGCATCTCCCGTCCCATATCTATCTCCGGGACTTGGCATGTCCTCTATCAACACGTCCCAACGAACTTCCCCAGATTGGAGGATGCACCTCAAAATAGTGGACTGCGGCCGGAACGGACCTGCGAC
>JAABUX010006014.1_pt1 | contig 14668 bp, 16 predicted proteins | sample 5561851 | NCBI WGS metagenome assembly JAABUX01 (sample SAMN10711883, study PRJNA513361) | rock metagenome | isolation source: Antarctica rocks | place: Antarctica: Victoria Land, Richard Nunatak red sandstone | collected 2016-01-03 | reverse complement strand
GCTTGCGCCCTGCTGCGTGTCACCTGGAGGAGTGCGCGGGCAAGGGAGCTGCAGCCCTCCCACTGCGACACTGCACACCTGCTGCAGAGCAGAGGGCGTGTTCCAGAAAAGGCTCTATGATGCGGCCAGTTCCGCCCTGCGCTGCAGTTGGTTACACTGTGAGGGGGACACGTGCGAAGCAAAACCAGAACAGCTGCCCAAACGTCCCAGGCTGGTCTTGGAGGACGCACCGGCCTCATATCCGACTCGGCTCTGCGTGGCCCTGCCCCCGCCCTGGCCGATGGACGGCTGTCGAGGGCCGGCGCGACTGCGCGCGTGGCCGCTGCGGCGCAGGCACACGCTGGGCCGGATCGCCGCGGAGCGCGCGGCGCGGCTGGTGGAGCTGCTGGAGCGGCTGCCGGCGGGCGCGCGCGGCGCGGCCGCGCGCGCCTGCGCGCTGCTGCTGCTGGCGCGCTGGGCGCGCCTGCTGCTGCACAGCGCGCTGCGTGCGCCCCAGCGCTCCTCGCGCGCGCATTCGGCAGGCGGCAGAGTGCGGGGCAGCCGGATGCTGCGGTTGCGGCCGGGCGCGTCGCATGCGTGCGGGAGCGACTGCTCGCTGCAGGGCAAGATGTTCCCGCATCCCATGAAGCATGTGCCTGCATGCACAATGCAGGCACGCCGTCGCCGCCTACGTGGCTGGGCGCTGAGGCCCGCAACGCCTGCCCCCTGCAGGCAGCACCATGGCGGCGGGCGCTGGCGCAGCGCAGCAGGGGCTGCTGCGCCGCGCGTTCGACGCCGCGCTGGGCGCGGCCGCGGAGGGCGCGGGCGCGCCGCCGCGCCTGCTGTCCGCCGCCGTCCTCTTCTTGGGCTGCGCGGCCGATGGTGCGCGCCGCGCGTCCCCACCCGGTCGCGGGCCACCCTCTGCATGCCCAGCAGTGGCGTGCAAGCGCTGCGGCAGGGTTTGGGTGCTGCGCTGCCAGTGGCGTGCGCGCGTGGTGCAGGGTCCTTGCGAGAGACTGCGAGCGCGGTTCTCATGGCTTGCGGCAGCCTGGAGCGGCCAGCAGACCCCCGGTCTTCCTCATCATTTATCGAAGGGTGTGCCCTGGCCGCGCGCGCGCAGCCTTCAGCGGCGACGAGGGGGCGCGCGCGTGCACGGCGGTGGCGGGCGCGCTGCAGGCCCTGCGGGCGGGTCTGGCGGGCGGCCAGGCGCTCGGTCGTGAACACGGCGCGGGGCCGGGAGGAGGGGGCGAGGGCGGGGCCAGCGCGGGAGCTGCTTGGGGGAGCGGCAGGGGCGCCGCCGGCGGGACCGGCGATGCCATCGCGGGCGTTGGCCTCCTGCTCGCGTCCCAGGCGGTGTGAGTCCCGCCGGGCACCGCCCAGACGGGTAGGGTAGGTCGTGGGGTTTTGCCTATCGGGCGCATGCGCAGGGCGCCTGCCTCATGGCCGTCCTGCAGGTGCAGCCTCACCCAGGGGACGCGCAGAGGCGCCGTGGCGCGCAAGCAGGTCCGCAGCTGGGTATGAAACGGCCGGCTGTGGGCTTCCCTGTGCGCTCAGCTGCACGCGGGGCGGCAGGGGCAGGGAGACGCGGCGCTCTGGCTGCTGGCCGGCCTGCTCGCGCTGTGGAGCCCGCCAGAGGGGGGCGCGGCGCCCGAGCAGGCGCCCGCGCCCGCCGAGTCGGAGGGCCTGCCGCCCGTGGACGAGCTCATGCCTCTATGCCATGATGCGCCAGGTGCGCAGCCATGGCTCGCGGGCAGCGGGCGTCACAGCCCGCGGCTGCGCTTCTCGCCGCGGCCGCCGCGCCGAGCGCTTGAGCTGCAGCGGAGGTGTGTGGTCAGCGCTGCTCTGCTCTTCCTGTGAACGCGTGAAGGCGTGCATTTCCTGTGGTGACGCTGGCACTCAAGCAGGCGCTGCGCATCCCCTGCTGCGCCATGTGCTGCCGCTGCCCTGCCATGAAACAGCGCCCAATAGTCAATGCGCGGCAGAGCCGGTGCGACAAGGGTGCGGGGAGAATGGGTCGGCGAGTATCCTCAGGGCCGGCGCGGCACCCACTCGCTGCCCGTGCGCCGCAGCTGGGCGCGGCTGTTGTGGAGGCGCGGCCCGCTGCAGACACGTCGGCGGCGGTGGGCGCGCTGGCGGGCGTCGTCGAGGGCGCGCTGCACGGCGGGCTCTGGTGTGCGGGACCTCCATGCACCGCCCGCGCCGCACGACCCGGACGGCTTGCTGACCCGCAGGGTTGCTGTGGTGCCTGACGCAGCCGCGCGCCACGGCCGCCTCTCCACTGGTCCCCGCCCGCGCGCTCCGAATTCATTCACCGCAAGTGGGCTTGTCAGCCCACTGGTGCGCCACATTAGGTTAAGGTATAATATATCTTCCGTTTTGGGCGACAAGAATTGGGAAGCCGCGCGCAGGCAGGAGCGCGCCGCGGCGGCGCTGGCGGCCGGCGGGCTGCTGGAGGGCGCTGCGCGCGGCGTCGCGGCGCTGCCGCCATCTGACCCCGCGCTCGCCCGCCTGGACACCGCGCTGGGCGCCGCGTGCGCGGCCGCCGCCGCCGCCGCCGCAGCCGCGGAGGGCCGCGACGCGCGCGCGGTGCGCGCTGCCCTGCAGCTGGCCGCCAGGCAGGCTGGTGCTGCGGGCGCCGCTCATGCTTGCGCCCTTGTTGTCACACAGAGGCTGCCCTGCCTGGCGCGTGGATGCCTGCGCAGGTTGAAGGGCGTTTGAAAGGGCGCCTCTCTGCATCATCGACGCGCCTTAAGTGGTGCATTGCATTGCGTCTTTGAGGATGCATCAGGTTGCATCAGGCCTCGGCGTCGACGCAGTGCAATGCACCACTTTGATGTGTTGATTATGCAGAGAGGCGTCCTTGCAGCGCGTTTCAAGGCCTGTTACATCCTGGTGCATCCTCCGAGAGAGGTGTATCAAGATGCGTACGTGCGTTCTTTGGATGTCCCGTGAGCCTGGGCACAGGAGGGCGCTCTGGACACATGGGCGCCCACGCTGGCGGGCGCGCCGGCCGGCCCGGCGCTTCCGCGCGCGAGCGGCCCCGAGGCTGCTGGACCGCAGCTGTGGCGCGCCGCGGCCGCGCTCGCGTGCCTGGAGGCCTTTCAGGCGCGGCTGGCCCCCAGGCAGGGTTTTGCGCGTGTGTGCGGGGCCGCCCTTTGTGCACTGCTGAGCGCGCGTGCCCTACATTAGCGCTCTGTGCCTGTCGTGGCCGGGCCGCTGATTGCTGCCGCTCGCGCGCGCGCCGCAGGGCTGCCAGCGCCCGCAACCGTCGGCCGGCACGCTGGCCTGCCTGCTGGGCGCGCTGCTGCGCGGCGCGCTGTCGCTGGACGGCCTGTTCGCGGCGGCGGCCGCCGGCGCGCCCCCGGGGCAGGCCACTGCCTGGCTGCACGCCCAGGCGCGCCCACTGGGGCCCGCTCGGCGAGCGTGCACGCGGCTCAAGCGCCTTGTGCACATGGCCTGTGGCCCCTGTGCCAGAAGCTGAGATGCGGTTAAGCGATCAGCGCAGGGGGTCCGGGGTGTGGCGATGCTGGCGGTGGCACATGTTGGCGCCCGTTCGGGACCGGCGCGTGCACCTGCGTCGGGCATTGGTTAGGGTTAGCAGTACGTAAATATGGCTAGCAGGACAGGGGGGTCCCGGCTCGCGCAGGTGGACGGTGCGCTGGGCCGCGCAGCGGCCTCGCTCGCGCGCTGCGCGGCGCTGCAGTACCGCGCCGTGGAGCCCGACATGCAGCAGGTGCGGCCCACGCTGCCTGACGCGCCAGGCGCGGCAGCATGCTGCGGCGCGAGCGCGGCGCAGAGTGGAGCGCGGCCTGGGGTTTGTGCGGGTGGGTATCTCCCGCTGCGGTGTCGCTCGCGCTGCAGCCAGAGGGGTTTGGCAGCGTGCCTGCGCCGCAACACTTTGGGGCGCACGGGGGGACAGTGCAGTGCCGCGCGCCCGGGCCTGGTGGACAGCGCACGAGGGTCCGCCGCGCGGCTGAGCGGGGCGCGTGCGCGCGCGAGCGGCAGCGCGCGCAGCAGGACCTGCAGGCCATGGCGGCCGGCTTCCACGCGGGCTTCCGGCGCTACGCGCTGCTCACGCCGCCGGCCTGGCTACGCGCGGTGGACGGCGGCGCCGTGCGGCAGGTGCGCCGCCGCGGGCACGGCCGCCCGGGCGCACCGGCCCGAGGCAGTTGCCGGGCGGGGCGTGCCCTTGTCGCCTGCGCGCACCCGCCGCCGCGCGTGGCGCCCTGCCGGCGGCAGCGGCGGGCGGGCCTGCGCGCGGCCCGGCGCTGCTGGGTCGCACGTGCTGCACGGCGGGGCAGCGTGGCGCGCGCGGCGGCTGGCCGGCTCCCCGCCTGCTAGTGGCGCCGGGCGGTCAGCATCATACTCCTGCACAGCTTGCTTGGCCGGCCCCGGCGGCGGCTGACGCCCCTGCGCCGCGGCAGGTGCTGGACCGCGCGTTTGTGGCGGCGGTGGTGCTGCTGGTTGCGTTCTGGGCGGCGGCAATCGCGCAGCCCGGCGTCCTGCGCAATCGCCCGCAGCCGCCCTCCGTTGACGAGGCGCGCGCGCCGCACCCGCCGTGCCCCCGTGTGGCTGCGGGGCAAGCCACCCTCCCGCAAAGGCCGCTGAGCGCACACCAGGCCCAGCAAAGTAGCCTGCTTGTAGCCAGGCCCGCCGCCAGGGGTGTCCATGGTGGCGGGCGCTGAATGCGTAGTTGCGGGGCGCCTGCTGCGCTCCTCCTGTGGCCACGCAGTGTAAGCTCCCGTGACGTGTCAAGGTCGTCACCGTGCAGGGTGGGGCACAGCGAGTGCTCACAGAGCGGCCTGCTGCGCCGGGACCCGCACAGCGCGCGCGCCCGCCTTTGGATGGTGTGGAGCAGCAGGGAGCAGCAGGCGCCGATCCGTACCCTTGCAGAAACCTATCCGCCGCGCGCAGGTCGCCGTGCGCGCGCTGGACTGCCTGGCGCTCCTGCACTTCTGCCGGATGCGCCTATCCGCATACTCGGCGCTGCTGCAGGCCGTGCTGACCGCCGCCGCCGGGCGCACCATGGCGCGCCCGCCCTCTACCCCTCCCAGCGCCCTCTCGTCCGTCCCGGCGTCAGCAAACTGAGGCGAGCACACTCTTGCGCCATGCGATGCGCACTTCGTTACACCCAGCCCGCACTGGTCAGTACAACCCATGGCGGTCTCCAGAGAGGCCGAGAGCGGTCCATTCTCTGCGTGCGGAGCGGCGATCGCACTGTGTTGCAGGACACTGCGACCTGAAAGTAGGCTGATGCCGTCCGGCCGCTCCGAGGGTCGCGGCGCAGGCGCGCGGGGGCGCTAAGCGCCCGCGCGGCGCGCCGGCAGGCGTGCCTGGGGCTGCTGACGTGCGTGCCGTGCTACGAGGGCCTGGTCGCCGCGGGCCCGGGCGGCGCGCCGCTGTGGCTGGCGGATGCCGTGCTGGCCACGCGCGTGCAGTTCCTGATGGCCGTGCTGGCGCCCTGCGTGCCGCGGCTGCCGCAGGTGGGGCCCGCCCCCGCGTGCAGGCCGCGCTGCGCGTGCCTGGGCGCGCTTGCCCCCCCAACCCGCCATTCCCCGTTTACCCTAACACTCATTAACCTGTCCCTGTGCCCTCCCAGGCCCGTGTCCACGTGTCCCCCGGCTGGCCGTTGCACGGGCGTCCGCGCCGCCGGCGCCCCGCCCGGCGGAACGCCCAGCCCTGGTGCCGTGCCTGGGCCGCGCGGCTGCCCATGCGGGCGAGCTTGCCGGCCGATCCCAGGCGTGGCGCGGCAGGCCAAGCTGACGGAGGTGGCGCTGCCGCTGGCGCTGCTGTACGCGGCGCACGCGCACGCGGCCGTCGCGCTGGCCGCGCACGGCCTGTTCTGCGCGGTGCTGCGCGCCGCGGACGAGGTGCGGCGCCCCAGGCGGCCCGCGCCGCGCCGCGCCCGCGCAGACAAACCAGTCAATGCCTTCGAGCAAGCACCTTGCGCGGGTGGCGGCGGCGAGCCGCCTTCGATGCGCCGCGCACGCCTGCTGCTGGCGCCTCACAAAGGCGCCGCGCACGCATCAGGTGTGGACTTATTTCCTACGGTCGCAGGCTTGCGCACGCGCCGCCCGTCGGCGGCCGCCCACGCCCCGCCTAGCTGCATGCAACCGCGCACGCTGCGCGTGTCTGCAGCGCCGACCCCGGCCGGCCGCGCGTTGCAGAAGGAGCCGCTGGCGCCGTACTACGCATCGCGCGCGCTCGCGGCGTACCCCGCGCGCACGCCGCTGGCGGGGCTGACCGCGGGCTACGCGGAGCTCGCGCGCACGCTGCCCGTCGGCAGCGCCGCTGCGTCGCTCGCGCTGCGGCGCCTGGCCGCGCGCGCGGGGGAGCTGCTGGTGGGCGGGCGGGCCGGGGCGGGCTTGCCCGCGTCCCTGCCGAACCCTTCTAGGGAACCTGCCGCGCGCGCGGTGCACGAGCTGGGCGCGCCTGGGCACGGCGGCGCGCAGGGCGGCGGCCAAGGAGGGTCGGCGCTGGCCGCCGGGCCGGGTCGGGCGCAGGGCATGGAGCAGGCAGAGGTGGCTGCAGGGCTGGGCCTGGTGCGGCTGCTTGCGCAGCTGCTGCTGCTGGTCGACCTCCAGGTCAGCCCCCGGATGCCCGCCGGTGCCCCACCCATTCCAAGGCCCCCTGTGCTGGGTGTGTAGTGCCGCATGATGCGCGCTGCCTACGGCCAGGCCAGCAAGCGCGCCGCATGTGGGGCGCAGCGCCCGCCGTCACTGCTCGGTGTGAGCACACGCGCTGACTGTGCTGCCAGGCCCGCACCCGAGCTGCATGCAGGGCGCGCTCTGCCCGTCGCTGATGCCCACTGGTGAGGACAATGTGCCAGCTAATAGCACATTATGCAAGGTCCTGGACGCTTCAGGCAGCGAAGAGCCTGCGGCGCCAAGCGCGCGCGCGCCGCGCGCAGGTGCTCCCAGACGCGCTGTCGGCCGCCGCGGCGATGGTGCTGGCTGCGCCGCCGGCGCCCGCGCGCGCGGCGTGCGACCTCTTCGCCGAAGCGCTCGCTGGTAGCGACGACTACGCGCGCAAGGGCGTGCTTGTGCGCTGGTACCAGGCCCTGGCCGCCAGGGTGGCCGCGCGGAGCTGATGCTTGCCGCGGGAGGCGGCGGGGAGCCTGGCATCCGTGACGGGCGCTCTCAGGGTGCATGGGTGGGCGCCGGCAGCGCCGCGTACAATGTACAGTGACGATGTCATGTCTCGAGTTATCATGTCAAACTGTGTGTTCAGTGCTGCGCCTTGTGCCAGGGTTGGCTTGCATGTATCATGATGAGCAGGAGCGGCCCTTTGTTTTGCCGATTTGCTATCAGTTTGTGCATTTTGGGCTTAGGGTGGTCAGGTGTCTTGTTTCAGGTCATGCCAATATGTCGGCATTGCCCTGCCATGCACTTGCCCCCATGCATTGCGTCACGACAGTAAGTAGTGTGGTAGTGCACTGATGTCAAGTCAGCTGAACTTCAGGTGTGTCAGACACCTTGTGGTGTAATGGAAAAACTCAATGGCAGGGTGTATGCTATGCGCTACTACCTGCATAATTCTCTATGCCAGCAGTTACATAGGAGTTGCAGTGCCATACTCCCTGGAGCCAACCTCCTACACCTCCTCATCAGCCTACAACCTACCAGTTGCCTACACGACACAGCGCCTGTCAAGCTACAGGCCCAATACATGCGCTGGTCACGCACCAACACGCAAATGGGATCGCTCACCTTTTCAACATCATCAACCAGCGCGCACGCATTCTCGCACTCGAATATCGTCCTCAAGCGTCGACCACTCACATTGGCTATTCGGGTCGTTGGTTCTGCCCACGCGCCAGGGACCAGAGCAAGACCCTCAGGCAGACCCTTGCCAGCAGCAGCAAGGCCCACAAAGCGCCATGGAAAGACCATGCAGCGCCCATGAAAAACAACCCCAGCAGCTGACTGCAAGCACTGCTGTCATAAGGGACACCCTACACTCTTCATTCTGCCACCTGGGGCGACCTAATACACTGCCGCACTTTCGGCGCTCAACAAGTTCTCACTGTCGACTCGAGCATGGCCCCAAAGTTGCTGCCACGCCCACCACAACAGGCCACGCACAAACAATACAATCGAAGACATGCTAGGCAGGCTCGCGCGCACACGGCCGCCGGTCTGCTAAAAACACGCGCCCCCGTCGGCTGACTGCTACAGGTGAGGGCCATCATACACGCTGCACATGCGCTCCGCCGCACGCCACAAAAGCTACTAGTATACGCTCCGCGTAACGTTACGGCCAGCACCCAATTCTGCATCGCAATGCTGCCCGGCTTACTTTACAGGGTCGCCCGCCTGCCTTCCCCAAGCGGGCGCATCACTCTTGTTTCGCTGCCCGTTAACCTCTGCACAGGCCGCAACAAGGGGGCGCCGGCCTGGCTGAGCGCCTTTGCATGCTGCCAGTGTTCCGAACAGGTTCCTTGTCTGGTGCTCCATGCAGCTGTGGCGGCATCCGCGTGCTGCTGGCACTCGACTGAGAGGGGCCGCAGATGCACACAGGAGAGCAGGCCCATCCCGTGGTGCACACTGGATACTGTCAGGCTGCTTCAACAAGCCCACAGCCTGCAGCCCGCGTCTCCGCAAGCGCCTGGCGCTGCACATCATGCATTCCTACAAAGCAGGAAATATATCGCACAGAAGAGTGGGCCGTCGTGCTGGCTGAAGCTGGGGATACATGCGCGCAGCCGTCCGTCATCCATTCTGCATCGCAGTGACGGCGGCTTGTCCTTACGCGCCTCGCCCGCCTTTCTCCAGCCTCACCCTTGCCTCGCCTCTGCCTGAGCAGGTAGGAGGCCAGCCGCAAGTCAGCACCGTGCAACCTAACTGCAAAGCCTGGTGGACCTGTCCCTTGCGTCCACTAAACGCCCGCGCAGTGCAACGTACTCAGCGGCGAACAGACATCGCGGCAAGCAGATCTCAGGGCAAGAGGAGCTGGCTCGCGGCGGCGCACCAGGGCGGAGCGCGTCGCATTGTACTGCTCGAAGTATCGCGGGTTCTGCGCCTCCAAGTGGTCCCAGACTGCGACGCGCGAGCGCAGCCACCAGGTCAGCCCCGCTGCGCACGCACAGCGCACGTTCCTGCCTCCAGGCAGGTGGATGAGCCGCGCAGCTGCCCCACAGGAGGTAACCGCTGCATCTGCAGGAGCTGGGGGGGGGCACGGGCAGCCCACACATCCAGTAGGTATGGACGTGACAGCAGCAGCAACCACGCACGACTGCAGCTGCGCAGCCCCAGAGGCAGCAAGCAAGGGCGACTTCCAGCAGCGGTCCGCCCGGGAAGCCGAACCTGTGGCAGTGACGAATGCCAGAACGCCCTGCCGCTGCAGCGCGCTGATGGTCTGGCCGCGGTTCAGCAGCTTCAGCAGGCAGTACTCCACGGCGACATGAACCTGCCACCCGGCGTGCATACACAAATTTCAGGTGCGCAGAAGGGCTCAGCGGGCCTGAAAGCTGGAAAGCCTGATCCTGGCGCCCGCACAACATACTGGGGCAAGTGCGCGCGGGGGTGCTACGCAGTGGCGCGCACGTTGTGCAGATCAGCGAGGGTGATGAGCTTTGTCGCAGCATCTCCATTGTCGCCACAGCCTGCACGACAATAGAACGGGCTCATGCCGCGCGTGGCACTCCAGGGCGGCCCGGCAGAGGCGTACATAAAGCAAGGGCATGGCTGATGTACAGAGGTGAGAACTCAGGCTGCGCACCCTCCAAAGGCTCGCTCCAGGCGCGCTGCTCGGCCGCCCACACGCCTGCAGTGAGCCCCACATCAGGTTGTGTCCCCATGTTCACCACGGTCTGGCAGGTCAACCGGGTAGACCTCAACAGCTGATTGCGGGAACCTGGGCTCTGGAGCACCGGTCTAGGCACTGACTGTGAACGCTCTCAGCTAACGGAGCTTGCCACTGTCCGCTCCGACACCGGGGTGGCTTGATCTTCCGTGTCAACGCTCGAACGCGTGCAGAGCTTCCGTGTCAACCGCGCCTGCAGCAGCACCGTAGCAGCACATCTTGCCCACGTCGACGGCCAGGCGCCGCTCGCAGCCCGGGTCCCCGACACACGCTGATCTCAACCTGCAGGCCCTGAGACGCCTGGTAGGTTCGCAGCACGCGCGCTTCCACCCAAGGACGCCTATGCAGCCCGCAGAGCTCCCACTCCTTTCTGATACGTCAGATACACTCGCTGGGGTGTCGGATGAACACGGAGAGGTTTAGGGTACAGGTTGTATTAATATCATCCATATTAATTGGTGCACACGTCCAGCACTGAATGTCAGCATCCGCACGTGATTCGGAGCGAGTCGGAGCGGTCAGTGCGTTCCAGCATAGCATGTGCGGATGGCTACCTGCCTTTCAAGGCAGCAAATTTGCAGCAAACTCTGACCTGGCGGAGTCTCACCGCATACAGTCACGCTACTACCAGGCTGCTACACTGGGTACCGTGACAGGAGCAATGCTGTGCCAGAGCGAAGCCGCAGAGCAAGAAACGGCGTAGCTCATCACCGCCTAGGGTCTGGACATGCAACTCTATCAGGACCCCCCTCCCTGCCCTGCGCCTGGCACGCGTGCGCCTGCGCGAGCAGGCGTGCGTTGAGCTTGCGCTCGACCGCGCTCATGGGCGCGACCGTGCGGCGCTGCGCGCTGGCATGCATCTGCTCCTCCAGCAGCGCCCGGAGCGCGGTCTTGGCCTGGAGGGTGCGCGCCCTGTCCGCGCGCACGCGCGCGCGGTCCTCCTGCGGCCGGGCCGTGCGTCACCGGCTGCCTTGCCAGCTTCTGGGTTTCCGCTGAACTCAGAGATGTTGCCTGGCTGCTTGCGATGCTCCAGAGACCTGCACAGGCCTTGCTGGCTGCTCTACCTGCTGCACGCCCCAGAGCTGTGAAAAGGAATGTTATCGGCGGCACGCGTCTCGCAGGTTCGGGCACCCGGGCGGCACCCAGCGTTACTGGCGGATAACCTGTGTGCTGGTTGCGCCGCCACAGCAGCGGCCTGATACACCAGTGATGCATGGCCACGAGGGGATCCGTCAGAATGCGGTCATACAGAGTGTGGCACGGCGACGAGAGCTGGTGTGCTAGCCCATGGACCCGCTCGACATGCCAAAACAACAGGCAGGCCGCCATACGCTCCCTCCTCAAGTGCATATGCAGCAGCCAGGTGCAGCGCACGCTATTAAACACCCATTGTTGCACAGGAACAGCAGCCAGTCCTGGGCGTGCCTTGACGAGCTCCTCGGCTGCGGCGGCCTCCGCCAGGCGCGCGGCCTCCGCCGCCGCGCGCGCGGCGCGCAGCTCGGCCACCTGCGCCGCCAGGCCCGCGCGGAAGGCCGCATTCGCGGCCGCGGCCTTGTCCTGGCGCGCCTGCCGCGCCGCCTCGCGCGCCGCCTCGCTGCGCCTGGCGCGCGCGGCCCCGATCCAGGCTGACGAGGCGTGCGGCGGGGGGTGCTACCATGGTGCCGTGCATGGTCTGTGCAGCAGCGCGCAGGGTCGCCAGCAACAGAGTCCCGGCAGCAGACCCATGGACTGTCTGCAGATCTCTGCTTGTCCTCTGGTATGCATACAGGCGGGAAGCATGAGGCCATGTGGCCCGAGCCCGACTTGTGGACGGCAGCGTTGCTCAGCAGTGCTCGGCAAAACGCCGCGCACTGAGAATTGCGCTCTATGAGCGCCGGGCTCATCCAGCGCTTGAGCGGCGTGATGGCGAGCGTGCCCGTCTGCCGCGCACGCACGCGCCCCGCCAGCTCCCGCCGCTCCTGCTCGCGAGGTGTGTTGGCGTGTTTAGCGCGGGGTCTGCGGGTCTGCCCCAATGCAGGTCTGCGGAAGGCCTCGAGCAGCACAGGAGGCCAGGCCCGGGCCGACATGCAGGGCATGGCCTACCCCGCACTCATGCGCGGCGCCAGGGGCTGAGCGCACTCAGCTCGCCCGTGCGCGCGCATGCTGGGTCAGTGCAACTGATTATGCGATTGAGGCGCAGCGCGCGCCGCGTCGCGCGCAGCCTCGACCCGCTCGCCGAGCGCGAGCAGGCGCAGGTCGGTCTCGCGCGAGCGCAGGCGCGCTGCGGCCTGGGCCGCCTTGCTCTCCTCGTTCCGCAGCAGGAACGCCTTCAGGGCGGCCTTGGCGCGCGCGTGCGCCGCCTCCTCCGCCTGCTCGCGCGGTGCGGCAGGCTTCACTCCTTGACGGCCTACCTTGGGACCTTTCTCACCAGACACTTGTGTCCGCTTGCGACATCTTTGTTGGCTAAGCGCAAGTTTGGTTGGCCGGCCACTGCACACTTGAAGATAGCGCGACGCAATGCTTGCACCCCCAGCAATATGTATTGTACATAGACCAGGAGTATTTCCTGGTCGAGCAAGTCATGCGCAGCCCTTGTCAGGCCGAGGCGCCCTGACGAAGGCGCGGCCTGCAGCAGGGACACAGCCTTCATACACGTTGGGCCTATAACGAGCGCTGGCGTGAAAGCGGCTCTAAACGGCAGCGGGCGGTCAAGCTGTCCCTGGCAGGCGCTGGAGCGGTGCGGCGCGCGCCTCCATGTCCTGCCGGCAGGCGGCCATCGCCTCGCGCGCCTGGCGCCCGTCCTGCTCCAGGCTGACCGCCGCAGCCAGCGCGCGCGTGCGCCCGCTTTCCTGCAGCTGCGCGTCCACGTCCACCTGCATGCGCGCGCCGCGCTCGGTGCCTGCCAAGCAGCGCGCTGCCCTGCACACTTCACACAGGTACCAAGCGAGCCCCTGGGGCATGCTGGCCGCTGCTGCACCCTGCCTACCTCTTACAACTGCATGTGCGCCACAGCGCGCCTTACCCTACCCTACCCTACGACCTCCCAGGAACTGCGGACCCGCAGCCGCGCGAGCGCGGCCTTCTGCGCCTCGCGCTGCGCGGCCTCCGACGCGCGCCAGCGCGCCACGTCCTCCGTCGCCGCCGCGGCCGCCGCCGCGTCCTCGGCCGACGCGGCCGCCGCGCGCGCGGCCGCCTCCGCGCGCTGGCCGTCCAGCGCCGCCTGCAGCGCCGCGCGGCGCGTCGCCGCCGCCTCGCGCCGCCGGCGCTCTGCATGGCACGTCTCACAGTCGAGTCAGTCAGTCCGCACGTTGGCTCTCACACGTTACTGTCTTCTGCTGCTCGGCGATGTGGCCATTGTGGAAGTGTCACCAGGAATATGCAGAGCACACCGAACAGGACAGACAGCAGCAGAGTGGGTCGGCGCGCCGCACCCTGCTGGGCCACCTCCTCGCACTGAAAGGCGTGGATGCGCGCCCACTCGTCCCCATCCACCTGCCTCTGCTTCTGCAGCAGCCGCGCATTGCGCCTGCATGCCGCCCTGCCCGTGTTAGCGCACGTACCAGCAAGAGCCTCAGGCACTGCGGTGCGCGGCCGTGTCAGGAGCAGGCTGGGACAGGGGTGCGCACACAGGAGGCTCCCCCGACAGCCGTGCGCACACACGCTCACACAGCCGGGCCACGTCGCGCTCCTGCGCGCACGCTGTGGAGCCTGTCGCATGTTTGTTGCAGTCCACGCAAGCATCAGATGACAGCTTGCAGGAGTGGCAAACCCCTGTGTGCTCGTTCTGGGGCAAGGCTGACGAATGGGTTGCTCTGCAGCGGCTCTCTCTAGGAAACAGACCGGCTCACCAGTGCCAGCCCAGCGAGCAGCTAGGTGAGACAGCAGGCTGTTGGCGCACGGTGTGAGGTGGAGGGCGGCTCTGCACATAGCTAGCTGCCTCCTGCACGGCTAGCTTGAGTGCAGCAACATCGCTTGCCAGCTCCTGCACGCGTGCAGAAAGCACGTGCTAAGCACGCCTCACGCGCCTGGCGTCCAGGCAACAGCCAGAACGTGTGGAGATACATCCTCTAGGGGAGTTGCGCACCCCCAAGGCAGCCACAACCCGCTCAGCCAGCGCCTCTGCAGCGGCCATGGCCGTCTGCTCTGCGCCGCCCGCAGGTGGCAGCAGGCCCTGATGCTTTCCCTACAGAAACTCTTGGCTTTGCCGCAGCACGCGAGCTGTTTGGACAGCGTTTAAGATAGCAGACTGTGCTGTGGTGTGCGTGCGCCCAGACAGAGTTGGAACCTGGACGCCGAAGGATATGAGTGGAAGTGCACAGACAAAGACTTGGCACAGTCGTCAGTGACGTGCTGAAAGGGTGTGCTGTGCTGCTGCTCGTGCCATCGCGCCCAGGATATTACCGGGAAACTCGGAACATGCAGGTCGCCATTCAAATTCACGACAAACCCCGCTTGGTGGCTCATTTGTGCTGCCGGCCGTTGCGGCAATTTATAGCTATCTCAGCCTGCTCGCTTGGCCAGGCGCAGCTCGCTTCACCAGGCATGTCATGTACTTCCCCCCTGCCCTGCCCCGGATGCATCAGCTTGTCTAAAAAACGTCCATAACCTAGGGCTGCAGGCGCACATCCACCGCGAGGTGCTCAGCTGGCTGTGCCATGTGCGGCAGCAGGGGGGCGCTCTCGCTCTCAACGACGCCCGTTCCACTGCTGACCGCCCCAAGCTCGCCGCCAACACCGCCGCCCGCGGCCCCAGGCATACTGAACTTGACGTGAGCGCCACGGGGCACAGCGGCAGGGACCCTGAGGGGCTCAGCAGCAGGGTTTGCGGAGCTCCTGTGCGGCCGCAACGCCGCGGACGAGCGTGGCCAGGTGGCCGCCTCCAGTGTGACGCGGAGCGGCGCGGGCAC
>JAABUX010006013.1_pt1 | contig 14676 bp, 16 predicted proteins | sample 5561851 | NCBI WGS metagenome assembly JAABUX01 (sample SAMN10711883, study PRJNA513361) | rock metagenome | isolation source: Antarctica rocks | place: Antarctica: Victoria Land, Richard Nunatak red sandstone | collected 2016-01-03 | reverse complement strand
TCTGCGCGGTCTGCAAGGCTTTGAACTTCGGGCCATGCTGGAAGGCCAGGGCGATGACCGGATCGGCCAGCACGCCGCAGACCACGACGGCGGGCAGGATCAGGATGAGCGTGATCTTGAGGCCGCGCGCCAGCGTCGCCCGATAGTCCGCTCCTTCGAGGCGGGACAGCATCGGCAGGCTGGCCAGGCTCATCGCTGTGGCTACGATGCCGAGCGGGAGCTGAATCAGGCGCGTGGCGTAGGTGAGGTAGCTCAAACCAGCGTCGCCAGTACCGTTGGCGAAGCGCAGGTCGATCAGGACCTGTCCCTGCGTGATGATCAGCCCCAGGAACACGGGGGCGGACAGGAGCAAGATCTGACGCACGTGTGGGTCGCGCAGGGCGAGGGTTGGCCATAGGCGCACGCGGCGCAGCCCGTATGCCTGCAGCACGACCTGCGCCGCGGCGCCGCCCACCACGCCGACGACGAGGCTGGTGATGCCCAGGAAGTGGCTCAGCCCGATGGCCGCCACGACGATGGAGAGGTTGAAGACGGCGGGGCTGAACGCCGGGAAGACAAAGCGCTGCTTGGCGTAGAGCATCGCTGTGAGCACGCCGGAGAGTCCCAGGAAGATCACGGCGGGGCCGAGCAGGCGCAGGGCATCGACGCCGGTACGTAGCACGTCCGGTTTTTTTTGTGGATCGAGCAATTGGATGGCGTCGCGGGCGAACAACTCCAGCGCGCCCATGGCCACGGCCATCACCAGCAGCGTGATAGTCAGGATGGTGCTTCCAACGCGCCGGAACCGCGCGTCGTCGTCGCGGATGGCGCTGAAGACGGGGATGAAGGCGGCGCTGATAACGCCGCTGACCAGCAGGTCGTAGATCGAGGTCTGCACCCTGAGGGCGGTGAAGTAGCCATCGGTCTGCACGGAGGCGCCGAAGAGAACGGCGGTCAACAGGTCGCGCGCGAAGCCCAGCAAACGGCTGAACACGTTGCCCAGCGTGATGATGACGGCGGCGCGCATGATGCCGCGGCTCACCGCCGCCGCGTGGTCGCTCCCCCCGCTCGCGCGCTCCGCCGCTATCTCGGCGTCCAGGGCCGTCGCGTCGACCTCGCCGGCCGTGGCATCGTTTGTAACGATAAGTCCCCTCCTCACCATCCCAGGTACCGTAACCTGTCGCCCATGGTCCGTGAGCCGCACGATGATACGGCTACCATTATTACAGATGGCCGAGTTTACGGCGCTTGACCCGATGGTGGTCACAGGGTCCGTGAATGGTACGATGCCCTACTGGGAGCGCGGGCATCCCTCCCGCCCGGATCCAGAGGGAGGGATGCCCGCGCTCCCAGTCATCCCCTACCTTTTGCGCGCCAACGATATTTTCCGTCCCCTCGTCGCGGGCCACAAACAGTGATGATAGACTGGAGACAGGATAACAACCGCAGCGGAGGGATGATGCGTCATGGTCGCGCCCGCCAAGTCCGAGATCGAGATCGACTGGTCAACCTTTCCCGAGAGCGACGGTAAGCCGATGGCTGAGACGTATCCCAACGTCCTTCAGATGGTCGACCTCCTCCAGACCCTACCGGCCCTCTTCGCCCGTCAAGGGCGCGGCGGGACGACGGTCGGCGGCAATCAGTTTGTCTACTACAACCCGGCCAACGGGCGCGACAACATCTCGCCCGATGTGTACGTCGCCTTCAATCGCTCGCTGCCCGCTCCGTCCAAGTGGCAGACCTGGATCGAGGGCGGCTTTCCCGATATCGTGTTCGAGATCACCTCGCCGAGCACGCAGCGGCAGGACTTGAGCCTCTCGCCGAAGGGCAAGCGGACGCTCTACGCCCGGTTGGGAGCGCGCGAATACTACGTGTACGACCCCCAAGGGGAGATGGACCCGGTGGTCCAGGGCTTCGAGCGGCGGGGCGACCGCCTGGAGCCGCTGCCGCCGACAGCGAACGGCGGCGTGTACAGCCCGTTGCTGCGGGCGGAACTGCGGCCGGTGACGATGGGGGCGTTGGGCAACCGGCCGGCGGGGGTGTGGCTGCGGGTGATCGACCTGGCAACAGGGCAGCCCATCCCCCTCGCCGAGGAAGAGCACAACAGCCTCCAGGTGGAGCGCCTGGCGCGTCAGTTGGCGGAGCAACGCGCCAACGAGGAGGAGCGGGCGCGTCTGGCCGCCGCGGCGGAGCTACATGCCTTACGCGCCGCTCTCGCGCAACGCCGCACACCGGACCCGGATGCCGAGGCCCACGCCGAGGGCCAGGAGGGGTGACGATGAGCATGACAGACTTGACAGAGTTGCGCGAAGACCTGAAGGAGTTGCGCAGCTATGTCGCGGACGGCAACACGGACGAGGCGCTGCGCAGAATCGACCGGACCCTCCAGGAACTCGACGATGAGCGGCGCGTGACGACGACGGAAGCGGCTGAGCTGCTGGGTATCCAGTCAGTGGAGATCGTTAGGCTGCTCTGCAACCGTGGCGACATCCGATATATCGTCAGCGATGATGGCGAGGCGATGATCACCATATCCGAAATAGAGCGGGTGCGAGACAGCGAACCAGTACGCATGATCCGGACATTGGACAGGTTACACGACGAAATAGAAGAACTGGGTTTCCCCGGAGAGCCATTGACGGAGGAAGAAATGGAGATGCTCCACGCGTCGCGCCCTGGTACGCTACCGTGGGAACGATGAGCGTTGCGGAAGCAAGTACGGGGAGGCGTGGCATAACGTCGATTCGGGCGGTCGTCGATACGAGCAGCCTTTTTCCGAATGTTTTGCGCCGGCGGCTCCAAGAACAGGCCGCGCTGGGACGATTCATACCCATCTGGTCGCCCTGGATCATTGCGGAGCTTAACCGCGTATTGGTTTGGCGCTGGATCAAGGCTCCGCCTCCGTCTCGACCAGTCAACGACCTGTCAGCGGCGAACGAACACCGTTGCGGCGAGTCGGCAAAGCGCATGATGGAGATTATGCTGCCGGTCTTCGAGGTCATCACACCTCTCCCACCATATCCGCCCGCGTGGGAGACCTTAACCGATAGGTGGGATGAGCCGATCTGGGCCGCGGCAGTCCTCGGTTCAGCCCACTATGTTGTCTCCGAGAACACGCGCCACTACCCTCCGAGCCAGGCGGATGGTCGTCACATTTATCAGGGCGTCGAATATCTTGGAGGCCAGGCATTTCTGACCATGCTCACCGCCGCTAGCGGCTGACCACTCGCTACACGCTCCGCACGGTCCAGCATGGGCATGACGTCTTGACGTGGTGTTCCACCTAATCAATATGGGCCCGTTTGCGGTACCCTGCCTACAGAGAACGAGAGAGGAAGCACGGTACATGCAGCCAACCGACGGGGCATGGGTGGGGGACGAGACGGATGGGCCGCACAGCGGCGTGGATGCAGCCGAGATCCCGCGCATCGCCGCCGCGCTGGATCGCTGGGGCCAGCGCTTCCTCGACCGCGTCTACACGCCCGCCGAGCAACGCTACTGCCGCGGCCGCGCCGAGCGCCTTGCTGGCCGCTTCGCCGCCAAGGAAGCCGTCAGCAAGGCGCTGGGTACCGGTATCCGTACCCTGCGCTGGCGCGACATCGAGGTGCTGCCCGACCGGCGCGGACGGCCCACCGTCTACCTGTACGGCAAGGCCGCCGCGCGCGCCAGAGGGATGGGCGCGACCTGGCTATCGGTCAGCATCACGCACACCGATACGCTGGCCATCGCCTTCGTCATTGCCCGCATCAACGGTAGTGACGAGTGACGAGTGATTAGTGATTAGTGACGAGTGAGGTTGACTAGTGACTAGTGACTAGTGACTAGCCACTAGTGATTAGTGACGAGTGACGAGTGACGAGTGACGAGTGACGAGTGACGAGTGACTCGTCACTCGTCACTCGTCACTAATTACTCCCGGAAGGGGACCTATGATAAAGATCGTGACAGCCGCGCGTATGCGCGAGATCGAGGACCGCGCCGAGGCCCTGGGAACATCCAAAGGGCAGTTGATGCGGAACGCCGGCGCCGCGGCGGCCCGCGTCATCGCCGAGGCCATCGCGCAGGGCGGCGCCGGCGCACAGGCGCGCGTGCTGGTGCTCTGCGGACCGGGGAACAACGGGGGAGACGGGCTGGTCGTGGCGCAGCGCCTGGCCGAGCGCGGCATCGCTGTCGCCGTCTATACCCTGGGCCGCCGCGACGCCATCCCGCCGCGCCTGCTGGTCATCCGCCACGAGGACGACGCCGACCTGGTGACCCTGCGCCGTCTGATCGACGGCTCGACCGTGGTCGTGGACGGCGTGCTCGGCACTGGCCGTGCCCGTCCCATCGAGGGCGAGTTTGCCGCCGTGCTCGACGCGGTGCGCGCGGCCGCCGCGCGGCGCGCCATCGTGGCGCTGGACCTGCCCAGCGGCGTCGACGCGGACACGGGCTCGGCCGACCCGCACACTGTCCCGGCCACCATCACCATCACCTTCGGGCTGCTCAAGCGTGGCCTGCTGCTAAGAGAGGGCGCGGAACTGGCCGGGACCGTGGTGACGGCCGACATCGGCATCCCGGCCCAGGCCACCGCCGATGTGATGCTGTGGCAGGTCGGGGAGGAGGACGTGCGCTCGCGCATCCCCAGGCGCCACCGCGATGCCAACAAGTACAGCGCCGGCGCGGTGCTGGTCGTGGCTGGCTCACGCCGCTTCACCGGCGCGCCGCAGCTGGCCACCATGGGAGCGGCGCGGGCCGGAGCGGGACTCGTGACCGTGGCCACGGGCGCCTCGGCCCAGCCGATCCTGGCCGCGCACTTGCTGGAACCGACCTTCCTGCCGCTACCGGACGACGAGCACGGCGTGCTCGACCCGGGCCCGGCCGTCGAGGCCATCCGCCACGCCGCCTCGCGCGTCAAGGCGCTGCTGATCGGGCCGGGGTTGGCTCAGGACGATAAGACGGCGCAACTGGTCGAGCAACTGCTCTGCCAGGAGGGCCTGCCCGAGGGGCTGCCGGTCCTGGTCGACGCCGAGGGGCTCAACGCGCTGTCCCAGGTGGAGCGCTGGGCCGAGCGCGCGCGGCATCCGCTCGTGTTGACACCGCACAGCGGCGAGATGGGCCGCCTCTGCGGCGTCCCATCATCAGAGATTGATGTCGACCGCCTGGGCGTGGCGGCGGAGCGGGCGCGCCAATGGGGCGTGGTCGTGGTGCTCAAGGGCAATCCCACCGTCACGGCCGGCCCCGACGGCGCGTCGGCGCTCAACTCGACTGGCGGCCCCAATCTGGCCTCGGGCGGGACGGGCGACGTGCTCGGCGGCGTCATCGCGGCCATGATGGCGCAGGGCGCGCCGCCATTCGACGCCGCCGTGGCCGGCGTCTACCTGCACGGCCGCGCCGGCGACGTGCTGGCGGAGCAACACGGCGACCGCGGCACCCTGGCCGGCGACCTGCTGCCCGTGCTGCCAGGCGTGATCAAGCGAGTGATTAGTGGTTAGTGACGAGTAGACCTCAATCGTCACTAACCACTCGTCACTCGTACGGGTCCAGGCCGGCCTGTAAGCCGAGTTCTGTCCCCGAGCGCGTGGCCCGGGGGACGACCATCCATCTAGGACGGCGGTTGCCCGCCGCCTCAAGCGACCAACCCGGAGGCGGGACGGGCCGCCCCATGGCCCCCTGTTTGGTCTTGCTCCAGGTGAGGTTTACCGCAGCCGGCCGGTCACCCGGACGCTGGTGGGCTCTTACCCCGCCATTTCACCCTTACCGCGAACATGCCGCGGCGGTATGTTTCTGTGGCACTGTCTTGAGGGTTTCCCCTACTGGGCGTTACCCAGCACCCTGCCCTATGGAGCTCGGACTTTCCTCGCGCGCCACGGCCGTGGCCGTGCCGCCCGCGGCCGTCCAGCCGGTCGGACCCACGTTACCGTACCAAAACGGACTCCCGTCTGTCAACGTTCACATGTCAAAGGGGTGTACCCCAAAAAAGTGAAGTGTGGCCGAAACGGGCCTGCGACTGCGGTCGCATGGCAAACGGACGCCGACTGCGGTCGGATGTGGTCCGCCTCCACGCCGCTCCTGGCCCCGGTCTGACACCGCAGTGTCCGCGGTTTGCCATGCGACCGCAGTCGCAGGCCGCAGCTCACTTTTTTGGGGTACACCCGTGCGAACGTCTTACCCCTCGGCGAAGCGGTCGATAAGGCGGGCGATATACTTGATGCCCCGGATGTAGTCGTCGGTGCGGATATGCTCGTTCGGCGCGTGCGCGCGGCAGCCAGGGTAGCCCACGCCGCCGGCCGCGACCAGGGGTAGGCCCAGATCCTCGCCGATGCTGTCCATGGGCCCGCTCCCGGCGAAGTTGGGACTGACCACGGGCTCGCCGTAGAGAGGCCGCGCCGCATCGATGGCTGCCTGGACGACCGCGCTATCGGGGGACGAGCGGACCGCCCGCAACCCGCCGTCGGTCCGTCGTACCTGCACATCGGCGAAGCCACGGCGGTCGAGGTGGGCGCGTAGCAGGCGGTCGACCGTCTCCGGGTCCAGCCTGGGTACCAGGCGGACATCCAGCTTGGCCGAGGCGCGGGCCGGCATCACCGTTTTGGAGCCCTCGCCAGTATAGCCCGCCAGCAGCCCGGAGATGGTGCAGGTGGGCTCGAAGAGATATTTGTGCTTGAGGGCTGTGCCGCTGAGGCCGTTGATGAACGCCGGAATGCCCAACTCGGCGCGCATCTTGTCCTCGGCCAGGGGCATGGCCTCGAGCAGGGCCTCCTCGGCGCTGCTCGGCGGGCGCACGCACTCCTCGAAGCCGTCGATGGTGATCGTCTCATCGGAGGCCTTGAGCGTGGCCAGCGCCCACGTCAGGCGCCAGGCCGGGTTCGGCACGATGGCGGCCAGGCTGGAGTGCAGGTCGTAAGCTGGGCCCTCGACCCAGATGTCGGCGTAGTAGTCGCCCTTGCAGCCGAGCGCGATCTCGAAGCGGTCCTCCTCGTCGAGCCCGCCGCACTCCCACAGGCAGCCGTCGGCCGTGAGTAGGGCGTGGTGGCGGCGGACTGCCGCGGCCAGGGATGGGCTGCCGACCTCCTCTTCACCCTCGATAGCCCAGCGCAGGCGCAGTGGCAGGGGACCGAAGGTGCACTGCCAGGCGCGCACGGCCAGGATGCGGGCCAGCAGGTCGGCCCGATTATCGGCCACGCCGCGGGCGTAGAGCTTGCCGTCGCGCATGGTGGGCTCGAACGGCGGCGTGGTCCACTCGTCGAGCGGCTCGGGAGGCTGCACGTCGTAGTGGTTGTAGATCAACAGCGTCCGCTCCCCGCTCCCCGCCTCTCCGTACACCAGGGGCGCGCCGTCCGTTTCCAGCAGTTGCGCCGCGACGTCGCTGTCGCGCAACAGGCGGGCTACGTACTCGGACGTCTCCGCGACGCCGATACCCTGCGCGGAGATGCAGGGCACGCGGCACAACTCGACGAGCGCCAGGACGGACGCGTCGCGTTGTGCGTCAATCTCCGCATCGAAGGCGGTAAAGTCTCGCATCATTCCTCCTCCCAGGATTGCTATGGCGGGACGGGACGGTCGTACGACGGGATGGGGCGCAGGCGCGTGTCGATGCCCAGATTGGCCAGGCGCGTGGCCTCATCGAGCTCGCCGTCCCGGCCAAGGTGATAGGTGACGCCGCCGAAGGGCGCCTCGAGCGCGTCGATGGAGCCGAGCATCCGCAGCACGGCGGGATGACGCGGCGGCTGTTCGCCGCCCAACTGCCGCACCGCCGCGTCGTTGCCCAACACCAGGCGCAGCGGCGCGGGCGCGTAGGGTTTGGCGTAGCGCAGGGCCAGGGTCAGCGCCTGTAGCTGCGCCTCCAACGCGCCGGCGTTGCCAAGATAGCGGGCCACCTGCTCACGCATCGTCCCGACCCCATCAATAATGACGATGCCCGCCCCGGCCAGCCCTGGATTGCCGCGCGCGATGCCCACGACCTGTATCGTGACCGTTAGGACTGCTGACGCCGCGGCCTGCGCGTTCTGCTCCTCGTTCTGCATAGTGTTAGGCTACCGCCTGGCGTCCATCATTGGCAAAGAGCCCTGTCCAGGGCAGACATAGCAGCGGTACGTTTAGATATACAGTTAATACCGTATATAATTTTTATCGAAGGGAGGAGCATTCACAGGCTGAAACAGCACATTGGGTGGAAGACGAACCACACCGTCTGCTATCCGAACAACAGCGGCCACTAAAGACACCTATATACCGCTGAAAGAGGCTCATACTCGTATCAAGGAGTACCACACATGCTGTTGACCCAGAAACTGCGCAAGGTAGGGAACAGCCTGGTTATAACGATCCCGAAGGAAGAGGCGGACCGCTTGGGTCTGTCCGAGGGAGACTTCGTGGGCGCGGAGGTTCGCAAAATGAGCCTGCGCCCCGAGATGGCGCCGGAGATGCGCGTCGCTTTCGAGCGTGCCCTGACCGCGTACCAGGAGGATCTCCGCTACCTTGCCGAAAGGTAGCGGATAGTTGATGGTTCAGAACCTGACGGCGCTCGACGTCATCGCGATCAACATTGGCCTGATGGAACAGAGCGGAGGCATATCACAGACCCGTGACGAGGGGTTGCTCGAGAGCGCGGTCACGCGTCCGCAAACGGCCGCCTACTACGAAGATGCCAATCTTATCACACAGATTGGCCTGCTGATTGTGGGCATTGCTCTCACTCACGCGTTTATCGACGGCAATAAGCGCACGGCACTCCTCGCGGGCGCCGTATTTGCTCAGATCAATGGCTACTGGATCGAGAGCGGTCCGCTAGAGTTTGGCCGTCAGGTCGAGGCGGTCGTGCTCCACGAAGATGGCCTTGAGGCAGCGACCGCGCAACTGATCGCCTGGCTGCGCGACCACGTTGTGCCCCTGTCCGGCGGCAATGGATAAAACCTAAGCGGCTATTCGTCCAAGATGACGCCTCTGTATCATGGTGCAACTTTGACAGCGCGATGCACGAGACATCGCCTGGAAAACGGACGATACGTGGGTGAGGCGACGCTTATACTGACAAGTATAAGCGTCGTCTCACCCACGTTTAGCCGGACGAGGAGGCCCGTCGCCGATGCAGCAGAACTTGTTCGAGTCCGACGAGACGCGGGCGTCCGCCGACGCGGCCGCGCCAGCCCCGTTGGCGGCGCGCATGCGGCCGCGCGCGCTGGACGAGTTCGTGGGGCAGGAGCATCTGGTGGGTCCGGGCCGCGCCCTGCGCCGCGCCATCGAGGGCGACCGCCTGCCCTCCATGATCCTGTGGGGGCCGCCCGGTACCGGCAAAACGACGCTGGCCGCGGTCATCGCCGCCACGACCAGGGCCCATTTCAGCCCCATGAGCGCGGTGACGGCCAGCGTGGCCGAGCTGCGGCGCGTGGTGGCCGAGGCCAAAACCCGACGCGCCCACGGCACGCGTACCGTCCTCTTTGTCGACGAGATCCACCGCTTCAACAAGGCTCAGCAGGACGTCATCCTGCCCCACGTCGAGGACGGCACGGTCACGCTGATCGGCGCGACGACCGAGAACCCCTCGTTCGAGGTCAACGCCGCGCTGCTCTCGCGCTGCCGCGTCTACGTGCTGCGCGCGCTCTCCGCCGCCGACGTGCGCCTGATCGTGGAGCGCGCCCTGCATGATTCCGCGCGCGGCCTTGGCGCGCGGGACATCGGCCTGGAGCCCGAGGCGCTGCAACGCATCATAGACCTGAGCGGCGGGGACGCCCGCGTTGCGCTGGGGGCGCTGGAGCTTGCCGTCGCCGCGTCGCCGGCCGACGACGCGGGGCGGGTCGTGGTCACGTCGGCCATCGTGGGCGAGGCGGTGCAGCAGCGCAGCCCGCGCTACGACAAGGGCGGCGAGTCGCACTACGACGTCATCTCCGCCTTTATCAAGAGCCTGCGCGGCTCCGACCCCGACGCCGCCCTGTACTATCTGGCGCGCATGCTCGAGGCCGGCGAGGATCCGCTGTTCATCGCCCGCCGCATGATCATCCTGGCCGCCGAGGACGTGGGCCTGGCCGACCCCCAGGCGCTCCCCATCGCCGTGGCCGCGCAGCAGGCCGTCCACGTGGTCGGCATGCCCGAGGGCTATCTACCGTTGGGCGAGGCCGCGCTCTACCTGGCCACCGCCCCCAAGAGCAACAGCGTCATCGCCAGCTACGGCCGCGCCAAAGAGGCGTTCGAGCGCACGGGCGACCTGCCGGTGCCGCTACACCTGCGCAACGCCCCCACCGGCTTGATGAAAGACCTGGGCTACGGCAAGGGCTACAGGTATGCCCACGACTACGAGGGTCACACCGTCGCGCAGCAGTACCTCCCCGATGAGCTGGTGGGCGAACGGTTCTATCAGCCGGGCAGCGAGGGCTTCGAGGGCAAGAAGTAGGGCCCGCGACGGTGTAGATAGAGCAGTGTAGTAGAGTAAGGGGAGGAAACCGTGGCTGGGGACGCGGGAGAGCATCAGCGGCAATGGCAATACTACCGCACTGAGAGCGGAGCGCGCCCGGTCCGCGACTACCTGGACAGCCTGCCCGAGGCCGACCGAGTGGCAATCCTGGCCGAGATGGGAGAGGTACGCCAGCAGGGAATGGGGGCAGCGCGTCACCTTCGCGGTGAGATATGGGAGGTGCGTGCAAGCCACGACACTAACGCCTACCGCGTGCTATTTGCGCCAGTGGGTCGGTTCTCTCAGGTGTTGCTCTCGTTGGAAAGCTTCTCCAAGAAGACGCCGCGAACGCCGTCACAGAAGATTGACGTGGCCGAGCAACGATTAGCCGACTGGCGACGACAAGGTACAGAGATCGCCCGTAAGAGAAGGGAGCAGCAATCATGAGCGCAAGCAACGATGTGCAGATGCAGCTAACCGACGACGAGATCCTGGCCGCCTACGGCGACGAGCCTGACGCCGTGGAGGAAATGGTGGCGGAGATGACGGCCGCCGACCCCACCTTTCCTGAGAAGTTTGCCCGCGCCGTCGAGCAGGTAAAGGCTCAACGGCTCACCTGGGACGAGACGCCCTACGACCGCTTCGCGGAGGATGTGGTGGAGGGGCTCGTGGATCAGGTCGAGGAGTACCACGACTCTCGCCCTGAGCATGGCAACGACCCGCGGACGCTGGCGGCCATCCGCGACGCCCAGGGGCGCATCGTCGCCGCGCTGCAAGACGCCTATGCGGCTGGCCGCGAAGACGCCCGACGCGCGTCCGACGCCCTGCACGCAGGGTAGGGGGCCGCGGGTCGGACGCCTACCCCGTCAACGGCTCCCGCGGGTCGACCCACTCCTCCACTGGGATGAACTGGCCGGCCAGCGGCAGCCCATGCGTTGGATGCGCCCGCCGCGGGGCTAGTAGACGACGTCGACGCGGTGGCCGCTGTTGGCGGACGCGATGATGGCGTCGGCCACGACCGAGGCGCGGTAGCCATCCTCGAAGTCGGCGCCCTCCGGGCCGACCGGTCGGCCCGTGGTCACGCACTCGAAGAAGTGCCCGATCTCGTGGACAAACGAGTGTTCCCAGCCGATGATGTGCCCCTGTGGCCACCACGCTCCGACATAGGGGTGATGGGGCTCGGTCACCAATACGCTGCGGAAGCCCTGCGCGTCGCGCGTCGTTTCCTCCTCCGGCAGGTACACCTCCAGCTCGTTGAGCCGCTCCAGGTTGAAGACAAGTGAGCCCTTCTCGCCGTTGATCTCGATCACCTGGTGGTTCTTACGCCCTCTGGCGAAGCGCGAGGCCTCGAGCGTCCCGATGGCCCCGTTCTGGAACTGGACCGCGGCCACGAAGGCGTCGTCGACGCCAACCTGCCGCGTCGCGCCGCCCTCGTCCTGACGTTCCTTGATGAACGTGGCCGTGACGCCGTTGACGCTGGCCGGTTCGCCGACCAGGAAGCGCGCCAGGTCGATGATGTGGGTGCCCAAATCGCCCAGGACCCCCGAGCCGGCCTCCGCCGCGTCGAGGCGCCATACCATGCCGAAGTTGGGGTCCATGATCCACTCCTGCAGATACTGCGCGCGGAAGTGGTAGATGCGTCCCAAGCGTCCCGCCGTGATGATGTCGCGCGCCAGCTTGAGCGCCGGGACGAAGCGGTAGTTGAAGGCGCACATGTGCGTCACGCCCGCGGCCCGCACCTCCTCGAGCATGCGCCGGGCCTCGGCGGCGTCGCGCGCTAGCGGCTTCTCGCAGATGATGTGCTTGCCGGCGCGGGCCGCCGCGATACAGGGCTCGGCGTGCAGGTTGTTGGGCGCGCCGTTGTCGAAGACCTGAATCTCCGGGTCGTCCACGAGTTCCCGCCAGTCGGTGACGGCCTTCTCGTAGCCGTAGCGACGCGCGGCGGCCTCCACACGCTCCTGGTTACGGCCGGCGATGGCCACCAGGCGGGCGCGCGCCGGCGGCGGGGTATAGATGTAGTCGAGCGTCTTGTAGGCGTTGGTGTGCGCCTTGCCCATGAAGGCATAGCCGAGCATACCCACGCCCAGCGTCGGCGCCTCATCTCCTGGCTGCGCGGCCTCCCCCATGGTCACGAAACCGGTGCGGTTGGTCATGTCAATCTCCTTTTACTGAGTGACGAGTGATTAGTGGCTAGTGACGAGTGAGGTTCCCTAGCCACTAACCACTAGTCACTAATCACTGCGCCTGCTTGAACGCGGCGTCGAAGGCCTGTTGCGAGGGGGCGAAGTCGAGACGGTGCACGAAGGCGGCGGCTTCGGGAGCGCCCTGGGTGCGGTCCATGCCGCTGTCCTCCCACTCCACGGAGAGCGGCTCCTCGTAGCCGATGCGGTTGAGCGCGCGCACGATCTCCTCGAACTCGACGCCGCCCCGGCCCGGCGTGCGGAAGTCCCAGCCCCGCCGCGCGTCCCCGAAGTCAAGGTGCGAGCCCAGGATGCTGGTGCGCCCATTGAGGGTGCGCACGGCGTTCTTGATATGCACGTGGTAGATGCGGTCGGCGAACGTTTCGACGAACAAGACCGGATCGACGAACTGGTGGTAGAGGTGGCTGGGGTCGAAGTTGAGGCCGAAGGCGGGCCGATGGCCGATGGCCTCGAGCGTCTTCTGAGTGGTCACGATATCGTAGGCGATCTCGGTGGGGTGGACCTCCAGTCCGAAGCGCACGCCCTCCTGGTCGAACACGTCCATGATAGGGTTCCAGCGGTCGGCGAACTCGCGGTAGCCGGCCTCGACCGTGTCCCAGTTGTTGGGCGGGAAGGAGTAGAGCAGGTGCCAGATGGGCGAGCCGGTGAAGCCGTTGACCTGCGTCACGCCGAAGAGTTTGGCAGCGCGCGCGGTGTCCATGATCTCCTGAGCGGCGCGCTGGCGCACGCCCTCGGACTCACCATCGCCCCAGAGGCGGGCGGGCAGGACGCCCTGGTGGCGCTCGTCGATGTGCCGGTCGGCCACGGCCTGCCCGACGAGGTGGTTAGAGATGGCCCAGCAGCCGAGGCCGTGCTGCTCCAGCAGTGCTCGCCTGCCCCGCGCGTAGGTCGAGTCGGCGAGAGCCTTATCGACCTCGAAGTGATCGCCCCAGCAGGCCAGCTCGAGGCCGTCGTAGCCCCAACTCTTGGCCAGAGGGGCAAGCTCGGCGAGCGGTAGGTCCGCGAACTGGCCCGTGAACAGGGTGACCGGTCGTGCCATGATCTCCTCCTTCAATCATCATCCGCTGTCAGTCGTTGTCCGCTGTCAGTCAACAAGGTAGCCAGGACATGCTCTCTCACTACTCACTATCTACCCTTTGTCCCGTGCGTGCCGACACCGCGACGGCCGCGCGGACCACCGCGGCCCGGCAGCCATCCTCGAAAGTCGCGCCCGCCGGATCAACCGGCGTGTCGTCGACGACGGCTGCCAGGACATGGTGCAGCATGTGTACCAGGGTATGCTCCCAACCAATGATGGCGACCGGCGCCCACCAGGCGTCCATGTAGGAGTGACGTTGTAATACTAACCACTCGTCACTCGCCACTCGTCACTCGCCACTCGTCACTCGCCACTCGTCACATCCCACTGCTGTTGAGCCCCGAGTCGACGTAGAGCGTCTCACCGGTGATGCCGCGCGCGAAGTCGCTGGCGAGGAAGACGGCCACGTCGCCGACTTCGTCGGGCGTGGTGATGCGGCGTAGCGGCGCGCGCTCGGCGGCGGTCTTGGTCATGGTCGAGAAGCCGCTAATGCCGCGCGCGGAGAGCGTGTTGACCGGGCCGGCCGAGATCGCGTTGACGCGCACGCCAGCCGGCCCCAGGTCCGCCGCCAGGTAGCGCACCGCCGACTCCAGCGCCGCCTTGGCCACACCCATCACGTTGTAGCTGGGGAAGGCGCGCTGGCTGCCCGCGAAGGTCATGGTCAGCACCGCGCCGCCGTTGGCCATCAGCGGCAGCGCGCCGCGCGTGACCGTCACCAGCGAGTAGGCGCTGACCTCCAGCGCGGTCAGGAAGCCCTGGCGCGAGGTGTCCACGAAGCGCCCCTCCAGGTCTTGCCGCTCGGCGAAGGCGACCGAGTGCACCAGGATGTCCAGCTGGCCGAACGCCTCGCCGACCTGGCGGTAGACCTCGGCCACTTGCGCCTCGTCGGTCACGTCGCAGGGCAGCACTAGCGGGTTCGAGGACAGCTTGGCCGCGAGGTCGCGCACGAAGCGCTCGATGCGCTCGCCCTGGTAGGTCAACGCCAGCCGCGCCCCCTCGCGCTCCAGCGCCTGAGCGATGCCCCAGGCGATACTGCGGTGGTTGGCGATCCC
>JAABUX010006011.1_pt1 | contig 14683 bp, 13 predicted proteins | sample 5561851 | NCBI WGS metagenome assembly JAABUX01 (sample SAMN10711883, study PRJNA513361) | rock metagenome | isolation source: Antarctica rocks | place: Antarctica: Victoria Land, Richard Nunatak red sandstone | collected 2016-01-03 | reverse complement strand
GCCAACGAGCGATTCCTACTGGAGATGCTCGACCTCGACGAGGGCGCGCGCGCGCTGGGCGAGTGCGCCTTCGGCACGAACGGCGGCATTCGGCGCTTCACGCGCAACGTGCTCTTCGACGAAAAAATCGGCGGGACGATGCACTTCGCGCTCGGCGCGGGCTACCCCGAGAGCGGCGCGCGTAACCAGTCCGCCCTGCACTGGGACATGGTAACGGACCTGCGCGACGGGAGCGAGGTGCGCGTGGACGGAGAATTGTTCGTCAAAGACGGGGAATTCGTGATCTAAGAGCTATCAATCGTCAGTCGATGACTGACGATTGAGAACAGGGGGATACCAATGGCAAAAATCGAGGCCGATGGATACGAGCCGTTCGAGGTGGCGGATGGGACGCGGCTGATACGGACGCTGCGCGACCACGACGTCGACATCCTGCACCGCTGCGGCGGCTACGCCAAGTGCACGACCTGCCGCGTGGAGTTCCACGCCGGCGAGCCCGGGCGCATGACGGTGGCCGAGAAGGACAAGCTGGCCGAGAAAGAGTTGCTCGGCCAACTGCGCCTGTCCTGCCAGATCGAGTGCCGGGGCGAGATGCGCCTGCGCTCGCTGATGACCCTCGAGGGCAACGGTCTCTCCGACCGCGGCCCCCAGCCCGAGGAAGGGATCACGCCGGGGCGTGAACACTAAATGCTTCCAAACAATAGTCGCGGGATGCGAACCTCGCACGCAGCGTACGGCGACTGCGGTCGCGCGACGTTGCCATGCGACCGCAGTCGCAGGCTTATTCCGTACAGTCAAGCTGGAAGCATGTAGCCGCGTACCTACCGGGAGCGCCGGCCTCTCGCCGGCAGACCGTTGCGTCCAACCAGTCCGCTTTCAGCGGTGCGCTCGCCTACAACTACATGCCGGCCCGTGTAAGGGCGTATGGCCATACGCCCTGGCGCTCCCTATAGAAACGAGGCGATAGATGCTCCGCTGGTCGTACTCGACGGACCGGGTGCTGCGCCGTTGCCACCGCCAGCTGGCCTTTGGGCAGGTCGTGGCGTCGCACAACGCGCGGGACCCGTTGCGCCGCGAGGCATACGTGCGTCGCCAGCTACAAAGCGTCGCGGCGTGGCAGGGCAGCGTCGTACATCGTGTCCTGGCCACCGACGCGCTGGCCGACCTGCGCGCCGACCGGCCTATCGCCCCGCTGGCCCTGGCCGCCGCCGCGCACGCCCTGGCCGAACGGCAATGGGCTTTCTCTACGGCGCGGCGCTACCGCGAGCCGGGCATGACCAAGGCCAAGGCCGGCGACGCCTACTGCGCCCTGCTCGTGCACGAGTCCGGCGAGGACGCCGGCGACGCGCCCCTGCGCGCCGTCCAGGAGAACGCGACCCGCTGCTTCACACACCTCGCCGGGCAGGCCAATCTGCTCGCGCGCCTGTACGCCGGTTACGAGCGCGTGTCCGAGCTCCCGCTGGCGCTCCGCTCCGCAAAGGCCACCGTCGCCGCGACCCCCGACCTCATCGTAGCGGGCTACGACGGCACGCTCACCATCGTCGACTGGAAGGTATCGCGCGCCACCGACAGCAAGCACGCTCCACAGTTGCTCCTATACGCCCTGATGGCCCTCGAGAGCGGGCGCTGGCGAGGACTGACGCCGGCCAAGATAGGTCTCTACGAGGTCAACCTGCTGGACAACAAGGTGTACCACCACCCGCTCAACGCGGGCGATCTGGAGGCGACGGCCGCCTCGGTGCAGGCGGGTGTGGCGGAACTGGGGCGGGTGCTGGGCGATGGGGCTTACGCGCGACTCGACCTCGGCGCGCTAGTCATCGCCGCCGAGCCCGCCGCCTGCGCCTCGTGCGTCTTCACCCCGCTGTGCATCGACGGCCTCGTCGAGTCCGGCCGCGACGCGGACGCGGCGACCGTGACCGCGAGAACATCATCCCAATCTGACGCGCTTTTCGGCGATTGTTAGGGCTCCCACCTTGCGTAAAAAGAGCATTGCGCTCGCCTGAGCGCGCGTTGCGCCGCCACAGCCGCAGCATCATTGTCGGGGCGCGGCGCCGCGCCGCGGGGGCCAGCACAGCCGCACAGAGGGCCAGCGGGCCGGCCAGGAGCGTCTCGGCGCGCAGCAGCGTGCGCATAGGGCCCCACGGGTCGAACGCGCGGGCGTTCCGCGTGCACGTAGACGACGTAGTGTTCGTAGGCGCCGGGAGCGTTGCGGGCCGGCAGCGCGTACATGTGCGCGCCGGCCCGCAACATCGGATAGAGCAGCGCCGCGAGGACGCACACCACGGCTATCACGGTAGAGCGCGCCGGCAGGCGGCCCCGAAGCGGGCGGCGAAGGCGTATGGGAACGTGGCCAGGGCGAGGAGCTTTATTCGCCGGATTTGCCGGCGTCGGTCAGCCCCGACATGGACCCGACCAGCGCCCCGCCGACCGCGCCGAGCGCCGCGCCGAACAGGAACAGTTGCAAGGGACCCGTGATCACGTCGTTCGCTGCGCCGACGAACAGGTTGAGACCTAGGCCGGCGAGCCCGCCGACGACGGCGCCGCCTGCGATGCCGAACGCGGCGCCCCGCTCGGCGGTATTGTTCGTCGTGAGCGCAAGGCCGTTCGCGTTGGCCCCTTGTGACGCGCTGAGCCCATAGATCGCGCCCAGCACCATACCGTAGACGGCGTGCACCACGAAGTTGCCGATAATCGGGAGCGGACCCGCCCCGAGACCGAAGCCGAGGAAGCCGCCGCCGAGCAGGGGCAGCAAGACGACGACGGAGAGCAGCCACGGCCCCAGGGAGAAGATGAGACCCTTGCGCCACCCGGGCCCTGTGAGGGCCGCCTCCGCATAGTAGGCGTAGACACCCGCCCACAACAGGCCGAACACTATATGCAACAACAGGGCACCGTAGAGCGAATCCTTGGCCGCGTTCGTGGCGCGGTTGTGCGTCAGGTTATAGAACCACTGCACGAGCGTGTTGGCGGTCCCATGCGTGTAGGTTTGGCTCATGCCCTGCGCGGCGACATATCCGCCGACCAGGACGACGGCCGCGACCGCCGTGGCCACAAAGCCCGACACGATGGCCTGTTGCGGCCATTCATGGCGGCGCGTGCGCTTCACCGGCAATGACATAGACATCGGGACAACTCCTCGTTAGCTATCAGCCGTCGGCCGTCAACCTTTTGCTATAGGCCGGCGTCTTCCCAGCGCCTTGCGCCTTACATATATGCGGGACGGTCCTCTTGCATCGATTATACCCTTTTGCCTGGGACGCCGGCCAATACCTCGCTCCATGACTCAGGGCTCGTGAAAAGTCGCCGGACCCCCTCTCTCCCCTCTTCGCCCCCTCCGCCCCTGGCTGACTGGTCCCCCGGACCCTAGCCGCGGGTCCGACGGTGGGGCGCGCCTCCGGGGTAACCCCGGGAGAGGGCTCCCCCCAGACCCCGCCATCCACTAAAGGGGTCTCCGACCCCGTCACGCCGCGGGTCGTTTTCGGGTATCCTAGTAGGGAGTTAGTGATTTGCCATAGCTACGGATAATAGCGCGCCTGGCACGCCTCATGCCACCATCGCGTCACAGCCGTCATAGTTAGGAGGAACCCGGTCACTATGAGAGGTCTGAGACGGTACTGGAACACCCACCGCGGTTTCAGAGACGCGTGGTACCTGTCGCTGTCTCTGGGCGCTATCGGCTGGCTGGTTGGCGCGACGATACCCGGCGGCTTCAACGGCGCCGACCCATGGGGCGGCATCGCGCTGTTCACCGCGCTACTCGGCACTATTGGCTGGGTCGTCGGCTACGTGATCGGCATCACAGTCGAGCAATCGATCACGTACTATCAGGGTCCTGAACCGTCGGACGCTGCTCCCGAACCGTCGGCATAGCTGGTTGAGGCGCCTCTTGTGCGCGCCGCGAGTCGAGGGAATGTGGGGATTGTCGAGATGCACAACCGCTTGATCAGCTTCAATCTGCGCCTGGCGGTAGCTATGTTTCTAGGCGCTGCCCTGATGTTTCTGGTTGCTTTTGTCTGGGCCATGCTCTATCTGCACCCATAGCGTAGGGATGTAAAGCAATGCAACAACCACCGGCGGAGAGCGGCCGTGCGCGCGCCGCGGACCCCACCCATCAGGCCCACGACGAGATGCACGTCGTGGCGCCGAGTTGGCAGCCCTTGCTCCTGGCTATCGGCATCGCGCTGACTTTCGCCGGCATCGCCGTGACGCCCATTATGTGGATCGCCGGGCTCGTCATCGCGATCACCGCCATCGTCAACTGGCTTGGCGAGTTGCGGCGCGACTACCAGGGTCCGAGCGCGGACCACTTCTAGGTGTCGGGTGTAGGGTATCGGGCGTCGGGAAAATCAAGGGGCGGGCGCTACTCCACTGTAGCGCCCGCCCCTTCTCTATGTTGCGGTTGTTTTACCTGTCGCCTAATCGCGGCGGCGTAGCAGCGCGACGACGGCGCCCGCGACGACGGCGAGGATGAGAGCCAGGCCAGTGCGCTGCGAGCGGTGGTCGGGCGTTCCTTCCGGCGTGCCTTGCGGACCCAGCGGCAAACGCGCGTGGCGTTCGGGCGCCGGGGTCGGCGTGGCCGGCGGCACGCGCTGCCGTCCTGTCGCAGGACCGCGCGCGGCCTCTCGTCGCGGCTGCGGCTGCGCCGGCCGTGTAGGGACGCTCGGCGACTGGGGCACCGACGCCGAGGGATAGGCGCGGTCACCGCCCTGTATCTCGCGCGCGCCCGCACTGCGCAGGATCGCGCGCGCCTCACTGGGGCGCGACGGCGCCAGCACGGACACGGCGATGATCGGCGTCTGCAGCGAGATGGGTCCGGGCGGTTCCTCCTCGTACGCGATGTGACCATATCCCAGGATAGCCCCCATGATCCAGCCGAAGGTACCGCCCACCAGCGCCAATACGACGGGCGGCGACACCTGCCAGCCCACGCCGCCCAGCGTCAGCGACTTCGGAGCGAAATGGGCCGCCAGGATCGACAGGATGGCACCCCCTAACAAAGACGTGACGAAGGCGAAGGGGGCGGCGAACGAGCGCGGCGCGGGAGGGGCTGTGTTGGGGACCTCGACCTCCTCCCACTCCATGCCCACCTCATCGCGGCCGAAGCCAGCGGCGTGCAGGTCATGGACCGCGCGCTCGCCGTTGCCGATGTCGTCGAAGGCGCCGACGACAGGCGCTACGGACGTCTGAGGAGACGTCATGGTCGTGCTAGTCGTATTCATCGCACTTCACCTCCGTCCTCTATTCCGTCCCCTACAAACACAGGCTCGCTACGCCTCGTCGGGTCCGGGCATGTGGGGCACGGGCCCGGTGCTGTCGACCTCGTTGTCGCCGCGCGCGCCATACTCATCTCTGCCCTGTTGGGAGGGGTCGATGCGGCCGGCGCGGCGCAGGTCGCGCGCGGGACGCACCGACGTAACCACCGGCAGCGCAGCAAAGTTGTACCACGGGGGCGGCGACGCCGTCGTCCACTCCAGCGTATTGGCCTTCCAAGGATCGGCGCCGGCCGCCTGGCCGCGGCGCAGGCTATACCACACATTGACCACGAACAAGAGCACGCCGAGACCAAGCAGGTAGGAGCCGATCGTCGAGAATTTGTTCATCCACTCCCACCCGGTGACTTCGTAGCTGTACTCGCGACGCAGCATGCCGTTGACGCCGAGAAATTGCTGGATGAAAAAGGTCATGTTGAAGCCAATGGCCATCAACCAGAAGTTCCACTTGCCCAGGCGCTCGTCGAGCAGCTTGCCGAAGACTTTGGGGAACCAATAGTAGAAGCCGGCGAAGGCGGCGAAGGTCGAGCCGCCCAGCATGACGTAGTGGAAGTGCGCGATCAGGAAGTAGCTGTCGGTGACCTGCTGGTCGATCGGGATCGTGGCTAGGTAGACGCCGGAGATACCGCCGATGAACCACTGCACCAGGAAGGCAAACATGAAGAGCAGGGCGGTGTTGCGGAAGATGCGCCCGCCCCAGAGCGTGGCCGTCCAGTTGAAGGCCTTGATGCCCGAGGGCACGGCGATAGCGTAGCTCATCAGCATGAAGGCGCCGCGCGTGGTCAGCGGCGTCGGGCTCACCAGCATGTGGTGCCCAAAGACCATCAGGCCCATGATCGTAATCGTGACCGTGGCGAAGGCGATCGACTTGTAGCCGAAGATGGGCTTGCGGCTGAAGACGGGGAAGATCTCCGAGGCCAGCCCGAAGGCGGGCAAGACCAGGATGTAGACCTCGGGGTGGCCGAACCACCAGAACAAATACTGATAAAGCACCGCGTCGGCCTTGGGTCCGGTGAAGAAGTGCGTCCCGGCGATGCGGTCGACCAGGTTCATCGTCTGCACCGCGGCCAGGACGGGGATCGCCGTGACGACGAGGATCGAGGTAGCGAGCATGCTCCAGATAAAGAGGGGCATGCGGAAGAAGGTCATGCCCTTGCAGCGCATCGTGAGGATGGTCACGATAAAGTTAACCGCGCCGACGAGCGAAGAGATGCTGACGATGTGCAGCCCCACGATCCACAGGTCTTGCCCGATCCCCGGCGAGTAAGTTGGCCCGGAGAGCGGCGGATAGCCCCACCACGAGTTGGCGGCCGGCCCCTCGGGGGTCAGGTAGCCGGCGAGATAGGTCAGCGCGCCGAGTGGCAGCAGCCAGAAAGACAAAGCATTGAGGCGCGGGAAGGCCACGTCGCGCGCACCGATCATCAGAGGCACGAAATAGTTGGCGAAGCCCGAGAAAATAGGCACCAGCCAGAAGAAAATCATGATGGTGCCATGGCCCGTGATCAGTTGATTGTAGGCCTGCTCGCTGAGAAAGTGGTTGTTGGCCTGGAACAGCTGCGTGCGGATCAGCAGCGCCTCGACCCCGCCTAGCAGGAAGAATAGGAAGGTGGTGACGATGTACATGATGCCGATGCGCTTGTGATCGGTCGTCGTCAACCAGGAGGTGACGCCGCGTACGGCGGGTTGTTGCGCCAGTGCGGGCGGGAGTCCGGCGGGAGCGGAAGGTGGCGGAGCTGAAACAGTGGCCATATGCTGGAACCTCGTCATCCTTACTAGCTAGCCGCGAGGCCACGGTAAAAACGGCACGATATGTACCGCACCCGGGGACCGTGGGAGAGCGCGCAACGCACACAGAGGGGCAGCCGCGGGGCATGACAGGGCAACGTCTCTTTAATCCATCCTTGACCTCTAAATCGATGGCGTGACGACGCGCGGCAACGCGCGCCAAGCGAGATGGCCGCGCCGCACCGGCGGCGGTCGGAACTACACCTCAACTGTACACGAGCGCCCCGCGCGGCGCAAACATGGCGCCACGTCGTGGGCGCATTACCCCGGCCCTTCCCCTCGCTCGCCGGTTGCGGTAGCATGTAACATACAGGTGTAGCCGCCCCACACGCCGCCTAATTACTTTAGACGCGTCGGGCGCGCCGATGCGCCCAATGTTAATGATGGCCCCGCGACACGAGCTACACGAGCTAGAGGAGAGATAGCGTGAGCAGTAGAGCCCGACTCGTCCGCCTGATCGTCATGGCCATCGTCATCGGTGGGTGCCTCGCCCTGCTCGTGCTGCCGCCCCTGCTGCCGACGCATACGCAGTTCGCCGTCTGGCCCATCGATCCCGCCTCGCCGACGGCGGCGCGCCTCGACCGCGTGTGGACCATCGTCACCTACGTCGGGACGGGCGTCGCCCTGCTCATCGGCGGCCTGATGTTCTACGCTATCCTGACCTTCGGCCAGCGCGGCCCCATTACCGACGACGAGCCGCCGCAGGTCCACGGCAATCCGCGCCTGGAGATCATCTGGACATTCATCCCCGTCGTGATCGTCGCCGTGCTCTTCGCCGTCGCCGTGTCCACGCTGCAGCTCAACACGCCGCCGCGCACCAACCCGAAGGACACCGTGCGCGTCGCTATCCAGGGCTACCAGTGGGCCTGGAAATACGAGTTCCCGCAGCTGCCGGGCCTCAGCGTGTCGCAGGGCGACCTGCACCTGCCCGTGCACCGCGACACGGATTGGCGGGTCACGAGCACCGACGTCGTGCACGACTGGTTCGTCCCGGCGCTCGACGGGCACATGGACGCCTATCCCAACCACGTCGAGCGCAGCCTGATCTACACCTCCAGGCCCGGCACATTCTACGCGCAGTGCTCCAAGTTCTGCGGCCTGTACCACTGGAAGATGCACAACAACGTGATCGTCGAGTCGGCCGCCGCCTTTTCCCACTGGGCGATCGCCAACGGGGCGCAGCGCCGCGACCTCGCCAGGCTGTTCCCCGGCGACACCACGGTCACCACGGCGCTGGCGCTAGGCGCGACGCGGCGCGGCTAGTTATAGGGTTTATCCAGCACGGCTGCTACGGTGCACGGCGTCTCGACCTCACAGTCGAAACGCCCCCTCGCGATGTAGTCGCCGGCTTCGCTCACGGAGCTTGGACGACGACTGTATCCGCGATCTTATCGTGCCAGCACTGTTTTTTCGCGTCCCACAGGCACCATAAGAGACCAACAGGGATGCCAAAGATGATAGTGTCGACAATAAAACCGATGATGCGCACGATAGCCGTTCCGGCAGTGATGGGGCCACCATCTGTTTTGACCACTCTCATGTGCATCGCCTGATGTCCGATGGTTTGCCCCGCCCGCTTCACCCAACAGTACGGTTGGTAGACAACGGCCCCGACATAAAAGGCGATGAAGAGGAGAACACCGAGAAAACCGAGGTGTATCGCCCCAAAGATCGAGGCGACTATCACCACCGCGATTGCAGCCACGACGATAACCACGAAATCGATGATGTAGGCTACGAGTCGCCCCCCAACGCCGGCGAGTTGCCCCGGGTTGGTCATGCCCATGTTTAGGCCTGCCCCGTAGCTCGACAGAGGGGGAGCAAACTGGGGTGAGGCGCCGTAGGCGTTGGGGCCGGTGTTGGCGTTGGGGCCGGCATTGGTGTTGGTGTTGTAGTTGTTACCGCCGCTGTACGCTTCTTGCATAGCCGGCGCGCTCCCGCCGCTCGCCCCCGTACCGACGATTTGGCTGTAGTCTGACGCGGTTTCTCCGACGCTGCTCGCCTCCGGGGCTGTCGCGATCATGTCGGCGCCGCACTTCATGCAGAAGCGATTGCCGGTCGGATTCTCCGTCCCGCATCTGGGGCAGGTCATGTGCGCTCCTCCTCAAGCTCGAATCTCGGGTGTGTGTTAAGGGCTGCAAAGCTATTAAACCATTAGTGGCGCCCGGAAGACAAGCCTCTTGGCCGATTGCTGAAAAACGAGGGAGGGGCCGGCGCTTCAAGCGCCGGCCCCTCCCTCGTCTGGGCTGAAGTACTATACTGACTTAGTCTTAGTAGCGGCTGCTGCGCGTCTTGCTGAAGCAGTCGCTGCAGTAAACCGGCTTATCGCCGCGCGGGACGAACGGGACGCGGGCCACGCCGCCGCACGAGTCGCAAACGGCCTCGTGCATCTCGCGGGGACCGCGGTCGCTGTACCCGCCGCCACCGCCACCACCGCCGCCGCGGCCGTAGCTGTCGCCGCCGCTGCTGTAGCCACCGCCGCCACCACCGCCGCCGCCGGTCTTACGGGCGGAGCGGCACTCGGGGCAGCGGCTAGGGGGATTCGAAAGCCCGCGCGAAGCGTAGAACTCCTGCTCGCCGGCGGTCCAGGTGAATTGATTGCCACAGTCGCGGCAGGTGCGGGTCTGATCGGTATAGGTCATGGTTCCTCTGTAAACCTCTCCATGTGCGCTCATCGCACGAAAACAGTACGGGGCGATAGACTAGCCAGGGGTCAGGGGTCTCGCGCATCGGTCCCACGGCCAGCCCAGAGCGACATGGGAGACTACCACGACGATATGTACACCAAGGGTCTATCTAAACCCAGGTAAAAGTATAGCACAGATCGCGCACCAGCGCAACTTTTCAGAGCGGCTTATCCATCAGAAACTCGGGCTCTTCCATGCGGTGCAAACGGCCGTCCAGGTCGACGTACTGCCAGCGCCCGATCTCCTCGCGATAGATGCTGTAGCCCAGGCGCTCGTACAAGCGGCGGGCGCCCGGATTGTCCTTGCCGACGGCAATGCTCACGTAGCGGAAGCCGCGCGCCCGCAACGTGGCCTCGGCGGCGCGGACCAGGGTCGTCCCGATGCTCAGACCCTGGAACGGCTGAAAGACGCGCAGAGCGAAGATATAGCCGCGCGGATTGCCGCGCAAGGGGTCCTCGACCCGCAGATTGATCTTGAGATGGCCGACCGGGAACTTGTTGACCTCTGCCACGAGCCAGAGCTTGTAGCCCGCCTCGACATCGCGATAGTTCGACTCCTCCAGGCGCCGGAAATGGGCGTGTGTGCCAAACCACTCCAGGGCCGGCAGGTCGGTCACGCCCACGTCGCGCACGATGCAGTCGAGATCCAGGCGCAGGCGGCGATGCTCCGCCACGGCGGTCATGGGCGCTCCCTCAGGGCAACAGTGCTACTGCTCATATACTATGACGTATTATAGCCGCGCGCGACCAAGGGCCGCTGTCGACTTTTCATGAGCCCTGGGGCCGCGCGGCCCTTGGTCGCGCATGGCTCCTCGGGGCTGGGCCGCGTCCCGCATACACATGACCACGCCCGCCCGCGGGCTGGACCGAGCGCCGCGCCCTCGCCCTCGTGCTCGCGCATGGGTCGCACCAAGTCCACGGCGTCGATACATCCAATGCGACCGTCCATCCGTATATAGATGTGAAGCAGTAGAAGGCTAGAGCGCGCCGCCCCAGCACGCGTACACGGAGGCTTGACGATGTATCACGCGCCTGAAACGTGGGACGTTGAGGAAACGAGGGAGGCGGCCGGAGCGGCCGGGGCGGTTGCCGTGGCCGGCGAGGAACATGCGCACGAGGTAGACGGCTGGGCCGCGTACATGCGCGAGATAGGGCGCGTGCGGCGTCTCACGCCGGCCGAGGAGCTGGAACTGGGCGAGCGCATCGCGGGCGGCGACGACGAAGCCCTGCGGCGCATGGTCGAGGCCAACCTGCGGCTGGTCATCGCGGTGGCCAAGCGCTACCGGCACGAGGGCATCGGACTGCAGGACCTGATTCAGGAAGGCAATATCGGTCTCCTGCGGGCTGCGCAGAAGTTCGACTACCGCAAGGGCTATCGCTTCTCGACCTACGCCATCTGGTGGATCAGGCAGGCGGTGAGCCGCGCCGTGGCCAACCAGGCCTACGCCATCCGCGTCCCCGTGCACATCCAGGAAGGCATGGGGCAGGCCGAGCGAGCCCTTGCCGAGCTCCAGTTGCAAGATCGATCCGGCGACGAGCCCGGCGCTCCACCGGCCGGCCACACAAGCTCGCCGATCTCCGGCGCGACGCTGGAGTTGGCCCGCCGTGCGCGGCAGACCGTTTCGCTCGAGCGCTCGGTCGGTGACGACGAGGACGCTGTGCTGGCCGAGGCTGTCGCCGACGAGGACGCGACGTCGCCGTTCGACGCGGCCGCCAACAGCCTGTTGCGCCACCGCCTGCTGGAGTTGCTGACCGGCCTGCCCGACCGTGAGCGCGACATCATCACCTTGCGCTACGGGCTCGTCGACGGCCGTCCGCGCACTTGCGCCGAGGTGGGTGAGCACGTGCACCTGACGCGCGAGCGCGTGCGCCAGCTCGAAGTGCTTGCGCTTGGCCGCCTGCGCATGGGTCCCGGCGGCCAGGAGCTCGCGTCGTACCTCGCGTAGGCGTCAGGGCGTCAGGCGTCAGCCGCGCGCACGGTCACGCCGGTGAGGTCCTCCAGCGGGCGCACGACCGCCGTGTAGTCATCGCGGCCGTAGCCCTGCGCCCGCGCCGCCTCGTACATCTGTTTGGCCACGGCGGCGAGCATCAGTGGGACGTTCAACTCCTCGCCGAGGCCCTGGACGAGGCGCAGGTCTTTGACCAGCAGATCAGTGAAGAAGCCAGGCTCGAAGGTTCCGCTGAAGGCGCGCAGGCGGATCGGGTTGGCCAGCTGCCAGTTTCCTCCGCTGCTCACACCCACGATGCGCGCCATCGTTTCCACGTCGGCGCCGGCCTTGACGCCCAGCACGAGCGCCTCCAGGCTGGCCGCGGCGATCACGCCGCACAGGTGCTGGTTGACCAGCTTAACCACCTCGCCGGTCCCCACGGGCCCGACGCGCACAATGTTCTCCTCTTTGCCCATGGCCTCGAAGACAGGGCGCAGGCGCTCGACCGTCGCCGCGTCGCCGCCGACCATGATCGTCAGCGCGCCGGCCTCGGCCCCCTGTGAGCCGCCGCTAACCGGCGCATCCAGGAAGGCGACGCCGCGCTCGGCGCAGGCCGCCGCGAGGCGCTTGCTCGCGGCCGGCGCGATCGTGCTCATATCCACGATGGCCAGTCCGTCGTGCGCGCCGTCGAGCACACCGCGCCCGCGCATGGCGCCCTGCCCCAGCGCCACCTCCTCCACTTCAGGCGAGTCGGGCAGCATCGTGATCACGACATCGGACGCCTCGGCCACGGCGCGCGGCGAGGAGACGAGCGTCGCCCCCGCCGCGACAACCTCGCGGACGCCGGCGCTCTCGGGACGCCGCGCGTAGACCGTGAGCGAAAAGCCAGCCCTGCGCAGGTTCAGGCACATCGGCCGCCCCATTACCCCGACGCCGATAAACCCCACTCGCTCCATCGCACTGTCCCCCTCTACCCCTATTCCGCTCACCATACCCGCGTGCCCGCGCCCGTCGGCCGGCCGGACGAGCGGTTGATAGCGTATCCATGGTAGCCGATAGATACGACCATGAAAAGGGTTATTGCTCGAGAAATCGTGCGCCGGCGCGGCCGGCCTATACCCCGCAAGGAGAGGACGGTGGCTCGGCTAGAGCGCCCAGCCCCGCTCGCGCAGGGATTGCGGGCCGAGCAGGCCGAGCAACACGGCGTAGCGCGTGGCGCCGTTCTCGGGGTGCAGCTCGATGCGCGCCTTCTGGAACAGCTGCATGACGTAGACGCGCCCGCTGCCGTCCCCGTTGCCGTCACGGAACGACTCGGAGATCGGCGCGCCGAACGTGGACAGCCCGCCGTTGGCCTGCCAGTAGCGCAGGATAGCGCCCTGCGCGGTGTGCCGCGTCTGCGGGAAGTAGCGCAGCGTGTCGCTGTTTCCCTTCGGCGCAACGGCCCGCAACGCGCCCGCCACGGCGCCGTCGTACTGGCGCTGGTAGACCGCCACCTCACTGCCCAGGTTGCCGAAGACGACCGCGCCGCCCCGCAGCTCCAGGCGCATGTGGTCGAAGTCCTGCGTCAGCACGCCGTTCTGCATGTAGGCCTCGTCGACGGGGTCGCCCAGGATGTACGCGCTCGTCTGGTGGTAGGCCGTCACGAAGGGGGCCGCGACGCTGTGCCGCGCGTTGGCGACGTAGAACGCGCCGCGCGCGCGGCTGGCCGGCGCCAGGTTGGGCAGCACGCCGCCGACGGTGGGAACCCCCACGCTGGCGCCGAGCTTGGTGATGAACAGGTTGCCGCCGTTGTTGCCGCTGCGCAGCGCCGGCTGGATCGCCCCGGCCCTGATGGGGTAGTTCGAGGAGCGGGTGTAGCCGGTCAGGTAGATGGCGCCCAGCCGGTCCACCGCGACGCCGTTGCCGCCCTCGTCGTCGCCGCCGCCGAGCAGGGTACCGTAGCGCACGCGGCCGCCCGAGGGGGCAAGCTCGGCCACGAAGGCGTCGTGGCCGCCGCCGCCGTACCCGCGCTGCAGGCCGTCGCGCGTGGTGGGGAAGGCGCCGCCGGTCGTGTCGCCCACGACGTACGCGTCGCCGGCGCCGTCGAGCGCGATCGCGCGGGCGATCTCGTCGTCGTTTCCGCCGAGCAGCGTGTTGTAGACGAGGGCGCTGCCGGCCGCGTTGACCTTGGCCACGAAGGCGTCGCGCGGGCCGCCGCCGTAGCGGGTCTGCGCGGCGCGCGGCGTGGTAGCGTAGTTGGGCGACGCCGTGTAGCCCGCGATGTAGGCGTTGCGCGCGCCGTCGACGGCGATGGCGTAGGCCTCGTCGATGTCGTTGCCGCCGATGAGGTCGTCGTAGACCAGGCGGCCACCCGAGGCGTCGAGGCGCGCCACGAAGGCGTCGTTGTCGCCGCCGATGGTGCTGTTGAGCACGTGCGCCCGGGGCAGGTCGGTCGAGCCCGAGGCCCCGCAGATAAAGACGTCGCGCGTCGTCGGGTCGACCGCGACGCCGTCGCCCGTGTCCTTGCCGTTGCCGCCGAGGTAGGTGCTGAAAGAGAGCACACCCCCCGACGGAGTAAGCTTTGCCACGAAGGCGTCGCGCCCGCCCCCGTTCGCGCCCTGCAGGGCGTTGCGCGTGGGGAAGTCTTTCGACTCGGTCGCGCCGGTCACGTAGGCGGCGCCGGCGCCGTCGACGGCGATGCCGTTGCCGAAATCGTCCTTCTTACCGCCGAGGTAGGTGCTGTAGAGCAGCGCGCTCCCCGACGCGTTGAGCTTGAACGCAAAGGCGTCGCTGCGCCCGCCGTGGCGTCGCTGCGCGGCGTCGACGGTCGGGAAATCGCTCGACCTCGTCGAGCCCGTCACGTAGGCGGCGCCCGCCGCGTCGATGGCGATGCCCGTGCCCTCGTCGTCGCCCGTCCCGCCGACGTAGGTTACCTTGATTGCTAGTTGACATTGAGGCAGGCGAGGGCAAGCAGGGACGCATGGACCTTGATCTCCAAGCCCGCGACGGAGCGGACGTGCAGGCGGGCGATGCCC